>Ga0213866_10003182_pt1 | contig 11254 bp, 6 predicted proteins | sample PICome_11_FD_160079 | JGI IMG/M metagenome (GOLD analysis project Ga0213866, IMG submission 160079) | Coastal seawater microbial communities near Pivers Island, North Carolina, United States - PICO284 | ecosystem: Environmental > Aquatic > Marine > Coastal | place: USA: North Carolina... | reverse complement strand
GTGGGAGTTCCACGTGGTGACTGTTGGCACCACACAAAGTTACAAATGCTCCGGTTACGTGAACCATCTGGAAGGTTGGACCACAGAGGGTGATAGTCCCGTAACGGAAAGCCGCGAGCACTTTGAAGAACCACCCGAGTAGCGTCAGACACGAGAAACCTGGCGTGAATTCCGGCGGACCACCGTCGAAGGCTAAGTACAACTTGCTAAGCGATAGTGAACCAGTACCGTGAGGGAAAGGTGGAAAGAACCCCGGAAGGGGAGGAATTGAACCTGAAACCATGTGCCTACAAGCGGTCGAAGCCCTATCTCTGATGGGTGACGGCGTGCCTTTTGCATAATGATCCGGCGAGTTATCCTGTAGTGCAAGCTTAAGTCCTTCTGGGACGCAGGCGAAGCGAAAGCGAGTGCGAAATGTGCGACTTGAGTACTACGGGGTAGACCCGAAAGCGGAAGATCTACCCATGTGCAGGGTGAAGTGGGTGTAAAAGCTCATGGAGGCCCGAACCGTTCAATGTTGAAAAATTGTCGGATGACGTGTGGGTAGGAGTGAAAAGCTAACCGATTTCGCAGATAGCTGGTTCTCCTCGAAATAACTTTAGGGTTAGCCTCGAGTAATAGTAAGCGGGGGTAGAGAGACTGAAAGGATCGGTGGGCCCTTCGGGGTACCCCATCCTACCAAACTCCGAATACCGTTTGCCGTATCTCGGGAGATAGACTATGGGGGATAAGCTCCATGGTCGAGAGGGAAATAACCCAGACCTACAGCTAAGGTCCCAAATCCGTGCTAAGTGGACAAAGGAAGTGGGATTGCTAGGACAGCCGGGATGTTGGCTTAGAAGCAGCCATCATTTAAAAAGTGCGTAATAGCTTACCGGTCGAGCAGTCCTGCGCCGAAAATGATCGGGACTCAAGCACGGAACCGAAGCTTGGGGTGTCAAAGACTAGGGTCTTTGGCGCGGTAGAGGAGCGTTCCAAGTGCGCCGAAGCCATACCGTGAGGAGTGGTGGAGCGCTTGGAAGTGAGTATGCCGGAACGAGTAGCGATAAAACAGGTGAGAATCCTGTTCGTCGTAAGCCTGAGGTTTCCCGGGGAAGGTAAGTCCGCCCGGGGTTAGTCGGCCCCTAAGACGAGGCTGAAAAGCGTAGTCGATGGGAATCACGTTAATATTCGTGAACCTCGTGTATGTGCCGTGGAGGGACCCGGTCTCTCGAATCTAGGGAGGGGTAGTAGTCTCCTGTTGGTGCGTGGATTGGTCAGGGTTAAAAGACTGACACAATATCCGCAAACTGAACCCACAATCCTGAGGGAGCGTGGGCTTGATTCTCAGGACCGGCAAGAAAAGCTTCGATCGGCTTCAACATACACAGACCGTACCGGAAACCGACACAGGTGGGCGAGGCGAATAGCCTAAGACGCGCGCGAGAACTCTCCAGAAGGAACTCGGCAAATTGACCCCGTACGTTCGCTAGAAGGGGTGCCTGCTTTGGCAGGTCGCAGAAAAGAGGGGGTTCCGACTGTTTATCAAAAACACAGCTCTGTGCCAACACGGAAGTGGATGTATACGGAGCGACGCTTGCCCAATGCTGGAAGGTTAAGTGGACTGGTTAGACTTCGGTCGAAGCTAGGAAATGAAGCCCCAGTGAATGGCGGCCCTAACCTTGAGGGTCCTAAGGTAGCGAAATTCCTTGGCTGGTAAGTTCAGTCCCGCTCGAAGAGTGTAACGAGATCCCCACTGTCTCCTGGAGGGACGCGGCGAAACTGGAGTTGGTGTGAAGATACACCGTACCCGCGGGTAGGCGGAAAGACCCTATGCAGCTTCACTATAGACTGGTATTGGGTGTTCGTGGTCGATGTGCAGTATAGGTGGGAGGCTTTGAAGCCATTGCGCTAGCATTGGTAGAGCCGTCAGTGAGATACCACCCTTTGAGTATGAACATTCTAACCCTGAATCCGTGAAACCGGACAGGGGACAGTGCTTGTTGGTTAGTTTGACTGGGGCGGTTTCCTCCTAAAGAGTAACGGAGGAGTCCAAAGGCACACTCAGGGCGGTCAGACATCGCCTGTAGAGCGTAAAGGTAGAAGTGTGCTTGACTGCGAGACGGACATGTCGAGCAGATGTGAAAGCAGGGCTTAGTGATCCTGTGGATCCGTGTGGAAGGGACATAGCTTATCGGATAAAAGCTACGCTAGGGATAACAGGCTGATCCTGCCTAAGAGTCCATATCGACGGCAGGGTTTGGCACCTCGATGTCGGCTCATCGCATCCTGGGGCTGAAGGCGGTCCCAAGGGTTCTGCTGTTCGCAGATTAAAGCGGTACGTGAGCTGGGTTCAGACCGGCGCGAGCCAGGTTGGTCCCTACCTTCCGTGGGCGTACGAATCTTGAAAGACTCTGACCTTAGTACGAGAGGATTGGGTTGGACGTTCCTCTGGTGTTCCTGTTGGCCTGCTTGGGCCAGTGCAGGGTAGCTACGAACGGACGGGATAAGCGCTGAAAGCATATAAGCGCGAAGCCCTTCTTGAGATAAGGATTCGCAATGAGACTCCTGGGAGACTACCAGGTGATAGGCCGGATGTGTAAGCACGGTAACGTGTTCAGCTAACCGGTACTAATTAGTCCATTGGCTTGACCACATTTACCTTCGAGCTTCCTTCCGCTTCGGCGGTAGGCTCTGCTTCGGCAGAAGATCGAAGATAGTGGCAAGATGCCAGTAGCGCACGTGACGCGAGTTGTTTCGTCGATAAGACGAACGTGCTCAAGCACGATGCAATGCGAACTGAATATAAAGAGGCGAACTGGAGTGGTCTTCGGACCATGTCAAGGGGAGCACGCCTCGTACAGCACTCAGATGTCAGGGAACACTCCCTTCGGGGACGCTCTGACATCTCGTCACAGCACTCCGATTTGACATTTTTACCGGTGCCCATGCTGACGGGGCCACACCTGATCCCATTCCGAACTCAGAAGTTAAGCCCGTTAGGCCGATGATACTGTAATGGGAAAGTAGGTTAGCGCCGGTTTTTTATCCACGCCCTTGGAATGCGACAAGCAACCAAGGGCGTTGTCAATTTGTCCTAGGCTCACTCATCGATTGAGCTTGATTCACGGCGCTCATCCAAGGCCTCGTTCATCCCGATCCACGACGCGCGGCTACCACATCTGCAATGCGGATCTCCAACTGTCCATTCCTTTGCAAGCAACGCTTCCACACATCGCGATTAGCTTCACAAAACTCAGGGCAGTCGCTGCGCTCTCGTGCCTAGTTCGCGAGCAGGCCCTTTCCACGCTTTTTGCCCTTTGACTCCGCCGCTCAACCTTGTGATAATCTCGCTGCGGCTGGACACGGATGTCCTGCCCTATCATCGGCAAGCCATCCAAGGGAGTGGAACATGGCATTGCAGAACATCAGTAACTCGACACCCTCGTTTCAATTCACCACAACGCAGTTTGGTGATGCGTCCGCTATTCCATCGACCTTGAGTCTTCAGGCGACGCGAGCACTGAAAGAGTCGTTCTCAGCGCAATCACGGTTGAACGTGGACAACGTCAATCTTGGTGCGAAGAACTTGAAGCGCACGCTCGAGCTCTATCAGGCGCAGCTCGCCGGGCAAGCGCCGCTTGAAGCCAACACGCTTGAGAAGTTCCAAGGCGCGGCAACGGTGATCGAAACCGTCGATCAGCAGCTCCTCCAGTTGCAAGCGATCGCGCAGAGTGCGTTGACAGCGACCAATGCTGAGCGCGTAGGCCTTCAGTCCAGTGGCCGCGCGATTATCGATAACATCATCGCGGATTTCAGCGCATACACGCAGCAGAACCAAGGGCTTCGATTTGAAGTTCAGTTGCCCGGCGGTCGCTTCCCTCAGCTCTCCCAAGTGCAGAACGTGAAGGTTCGTTCGACGGGACGCGAGATCCCTGCCGAGGGAATTGACGTGGCGGTTTTTGTCAGCGCGAGCGCCGCAGTCAACACGCCCACGGCGTTGAAGAGCGGCTACCGGGGAACGGTAGCGCCCTTCATCTTTGCCGGCGCCAATGCCCCTGGATCTGTTCTCGTAGAAGACGTTGACATCTCGATCACGGGAAACCGAGGGACTCGCACACTCAGCTTCACCAACGGCCAAGCGCTGGATGATGTGATTGATCAAGTCAACGAGTTCACCTACGAAACTGGTGTCATCGCCCGACGCAACCCAAAGCCAGGCGGTTTGCAGAATCGCGTCGAGTTCCAGGCTGAGTTTTACGGGCCTGATCAGTTCGTTTCCGTCACGCCAATCACAGGTACTTTCACGAACTATCAAGCGGGTGCGCAGTCTGGTTTGAACGCGTTGGCCGAGATCTTCATCGATGGAACGTCAATCGGTGTGATCGAGGCGGACGGTCGAGATTTCGACATCAACGCCGCAGGCCTGAACATCCAGTTCAAGCTCTACGATCAGCTCAATCTCGGCACAGGCTTCAATGATCTGGACGGCATTGGTGGAGCCACGCCGCGTCCGACCTTCACGATTTTCCCTGGTGCTACGCAACCGACGCTGGTTGCGGGGAACAACAAGTCCGTCTTTGGCTTGCCTGAGCTTGACGTTCGAAACCTCGGCTCAACATACGCGTATGACGGGCTGAATGGTTTCGATGTTACGGAGAACGTGTCGCAGGCTCTGAACGTTGTGCTGCGAGCGCGCGAAGATCTCGACCAATCGCGGCAGACGGCGGACTTCGTTGTCAACTCGCTGCTCGCACCTCGCGTTTCTGCGAGTGCGGTGATTGGCCAGCAGATTGATTCTTCCGTCGCGGAGCAGGAGTTGACTGCCGATACGATTCAGCTCTTCGGGCGCTTCCGCGAAGAGTCTCGCCTGAACTCGGCGAACGCGCTGCTTTCGCAAGTCAGCGCGTTGCTCCCGAACGCAGGTGCGATCCTGCTCGACTAGCGCAGCACAAGTCAGCAATTCGATTCGCAAAGGGCCTGCACCAGCGGGCCCTTTTGCATCACTTGACTGCCGCGAGGACTTTGCCGGGTTGCGGCAGGTACACTTCGATGCAGACCAGCAATCCAGCCTGATGCTCAGGCGAGGGCGGAATCAGCGAGCCAGGCATATCACCCTGCCCGCCGTCTCGCGCTTCGCGGCAAGCTAGCACCACGGATCCATCGCGAGAGAGCGTCGGTGTATTCAACGCCTCGTCACTCCCATTCCCCAGGTACGCCACTTTGAGCGGCTGCGCATCTCCCTCCAATTGCCAGAGCGCCATCCGATTGCTGGCGTCACCGGTGATGAAGAAGCGCCCATCAGACGACCAAAGGTGCTCCGCAAGAGGCCAGCGCACATCAGCGGGAAGCTCAGCGGCCATACTTGCGCGCGAGTCATCACCGATGCTCCAGAGCGTTGTGTCGAGCTCGATCATCTCGCACACGAAGCGATTGCGTTGCGGGAGAAAGAAGAGATTGAAGATGCCCTTCTCGAACTGGTGGGAGTCGCACTCGCTCGCTCCGCCCTTGCCATCAAGCAGCCACAGCTTGAGCTCGCCTTGAATGGAGCCAGTTGCAGCGAACTTTCCATCATCGCTGAAAGCAACGCTCATCACGGCTCCGCTGTGCTGAAGGAGGGCGCTCTCGGTCGCGCCGCCTTTGCCATCGAGGTGCCAGAGCTTCGCGCTCGCGTCGCCAGATCCCGTCAGCGCCCACGCCCCATCGCGACTGAAGGCGAGCGTTGAAACTTCCCAATCGTGCTTCAGCTCGTGAACGATCGTCGGCGCTTCACTCTCGGAAAGTTTGATCAGTGCGGCTGCCGAACCTTTGCCCGATGCGAGAGCCCAATGCCCATCATCAGAGAAAGCGAATGCGGTGACTGCCCAATCGAACTCCAAGCGTCGCTTCGGTGCTTCGAGCGCATTCGATGCATTGGTATCACCGATCCAATAGAGCGAGTCGCTCGCTCCAACCGCGCTCGTGAACGCCCATTTTCCCTGGCCTGAGAGCAGCGCGCGATAGATCAGCCCTTCTTCTTTCCAGCGCCGCGCGAGCTTCAAGTCGCCGCTCTTCGTGACTTGCCAAAGCGCGATGCTCGCGTCGTTCGCCGTGCTGATCGCCCATTTGCTGTCACTCGAAAACGCAGCGGCAGAAAGCGATTCCAGATGACCGCTTTCCTCGGATCGAATCACGCGACGCTCAATCGCGAGCTGACCTTCGCGCGGCTGTCGGTAGCGCATGGCCGTTCGGTTCTGCCAGCCTCGATCTTTCGCGTTGGGATCCTTGGCCGGCGGGATGATTGGTGAAGGGCTGGGCGGATCGTCGGGCGCATCGCTACCGCACGCAGCGAGGGCGAATAAGAGAGCGAGCGCTAGGCTCAGCGAGAGAGAAAAGCGGAAAGCGTGCATACAACTCCCAGATGGCAATGGATCGGGTCGCGCGCATTCTAAGTTGATCTGGGGGCGAGACGCATCGTGCCTGCCGATCCTCTGCGTAGGTCGCGCTTACTCTTCCATGCGCTCTTCGAGTCGCTCGCGCAGGCTTCCGCGCGCGCGGTGGCAGAGCTGCTTGGCGGCGTTGGGCGTGATGCCGAGCGCCTCGGCGATCTCCGCTTGGCTCTGCTGCTCGAAGTGCATCAGGATCAGCGCTAAGCGTTGGTTGTCGGGAATCTCAGCGAGAGCTTCGCGTACCAAGCGAGCATCTTCGCTGATCAGCGCGGCGTCAGCGCCCTCGATCGCATTGTCGTCAGGCGCGAGCGCGAGCGGATCGTGCTCGTCATCGCTACCGCTGACCAAACGCAGCTTGGAGCGGCCACGCTTTCTGCGCACGTTGAAGCAAAGGTTGGCGACGATCTGAAAGAGCCACGTGGTGAAGGCGGCCGTCGGCTCGTAGCGCGAGGCAGCTTTGTAGATGCGCATGAAGGCTTCTTGCGCGATGTCCTCGGCTTCCGATTCGCTGCCGAGAAAGCGGTAGACGATGTTCAGCACGCGCTGGTAGTGGCGCTCGAAGAGGCTTTGGAAGGCGCGGTCATCCCCCGACGCAATGCGCGCCATGAGATCGAAGTCTGATAGCTCTTCCGCCATGCACCTACCGCCGCTCGACCTGCCGCCACCCGTCGCGCTGCAATTGCTCGTCGGGCTGCTATTGCTCGTTGCGCTGCTACTCGCGTTCACGCAACGCGCTCTTTGCTACGAGCCTGCATCATGCCTTGGCAGCGAATTCCCGCAAAGCGTAGTGTGGAGGAAGGGGCTAATAGGTCTACGCCACCCGAACACATGAGCAGTATCAGGGTGGCGCGAGAGCGGAGGGCATTGGAGGTTACTCTTCCATCATTGTGAAGAGCCTGTCGCCGCAGAAGCACAGTGCCATGGCGTGCCAAGGATCGTAGAGATTGAGCGGCGGCAGACCGGGGATGACAAGCACGTTGCCGTGGAGGGTTGGCCGCTCCGTAACGACAGGTACGAGGAAGACTTGCTCGTTAAACTCGTTGATCCCGATCAAGCGGCGGTAACTGCCTGTCTCCTCACTTGGTGATTGATAGATGAAGCGCCACTGGATACCGCTGCCGAAGTCGAGCGTTCCAATCTCCTCTTCATCATCCGTAAGTGCGCGCAGCGCAGGGGGAGGCGGCATTTCGCCAAGTCGTTCGCGGTTTTCTAGAACTCCTTCGAATCGAAGAGTCCAAGGAGCTGGCCTATCGCTTCCCAGCCCTCTCGGGGTAAGCTCCTGTGGATCACCCAGCGTACGGCACCATATCTGCGCAACCTGTCTGTAGTACAGTCCACGGTTGAAAAGCGCCATGTGCCAGCGGTCAAGCGGAAAGAGTGGGCATGCAGTGTTCCATGAAATCATAGAACCCTCAATTAGTTTGGGGCTTGGTACATGCTGGTACCAGCCAAGATTCCGCCCTTCCGCAGAGACTGCGAGTAGGATTTGGTCGCCACGAGGCATCAGCATTCCCTCGAGACTGAGCGCTACCCACACGAAGAGCACACGCTCCAACTTGTGTTCGCTGACCGAGGCCCACGGTGTACCGACGATTTTCGGATCGCCCATCACCCACTCATCTATCATTCCTTCGCGATCAACGATGCCGGGTACTTCGGAAACGAAAGGTAGCCTTTGACCCGCATAAGGACCTCGCTCCTGAAGTGCCACACGGACATGATGGCAGAGGGCTTGGGCATCTAGTGCCCAAGCTAAGCTATTCACTCCCGCAGCAATTGGCGGTTGGAACCTAGGGCGCTCACCGGAACGTTGCGTAGAACCTTTCGCGCTGATGACAATGGCTGCGGCTGCAACAAGGAGCACTGCTACAACTGCTTGTCGGAGAACTAGCCGCACCATGTTGGGTTGAATGCTTCTGAGTTTCATTGACTTACCTTGTATCTATCTGGGCGGAGCCTTCCGGCAGCAAGACTTTTCGAGGGCATTGGTAATCTTAGTTTTGTAGTCCTCTTCTTTACCCGGCTTCGCGTTGTAGCCATATGCCGCACCATGAATCAAGTCGTCCCAAGAGCAGCACTGGAAATTCCAAGTAGAACGAACATTATTCGGAATCGTGCAGTCTGCATTTCTCCGGTCGTTGTTCACCTTTTGAATGAGCCAAAGGATGCCCCAGAAATAGCTGAGTTCTTTTGTGAACCTTTGGTCTTTGTGACCTGAGTTCGCAGGAATGTTGGAAATTTCTCCGACTGCCTTCGAATCAGGGACCTTGTCGCATTCGATTCCTTTTGCATCTTCGTCAATCCGTCCGGGGACATCTTTAAAGTCCGGCACTCCCTTGAGGTCTCCCTCGCGATAAGGTTTCTCGGGCTGTGCAGCAACTCCCTTAAGCGCTTTCCAGCCAGCATCGGCAGGATTTCCAATTTGCATTGGATCTCGGGCTGGTTGGTTTCCGGTTCCCGTCCCATGGAGTGATTCGGCCCACGACACTGCGCGAATAAGACATAACCACCGTTTGAGGCAGTCCTCGGAAACGTCCGCCCTCGGATTTGTTTGAGCGTTCGGCGTAGCCTTGGCACCCAACCAGTTGAGCCAAAAGTTCAAATACTGCTTGACCTTGCCCTCCATCCCCTGCTGCTTCCAGGCTTCATCTTCTTTCGTATCCTTTTTGCAGTCCTTAGCTTGAACAAAGTCCAAGTCGGCATACTTCTTCGGGCACGGCATGACAGGTTTGTCGCCAGTTTTCACTTCATAAAGAAGCGGCTTGGCCGTTCCAAGCGCGTTCGCGGCTTCCGGTAGAGACATCTGCTTGAATGCTTTGAACGAAGCCCCAAGGGTATCGTCGTCTGCAAGGGCATGACCCCGGCACGCCTTGTCGTCTGTCTTTCTTTCATCGCCCTCGGGAATCGATGTTGGATGCAGCCCTATCCGGCATAAGGCGTATTGTAGCGCTTGTTTTAACTGAGTTGCAGTGTACGGAGGTAGTGAGTCCTTCAAGTAGTCCCACATGAGGAGAAACAGCATTTGAAATCGAATGCTATCAACGATGCTCGCTACATCTCCATCAAGTCCGATTCGGGCATTCTTTTCAGTACCCGTCAACTCAACTACAAGAGATATATTGCAGTTAACTACTGCCTTGAGCTTGTTCCACTCATCTGCATCCTCAGAGCCACGCACAAGTATTCCAGGGGAAGCACACTCCCTAGCTTTACGCCTAAAGGCATCCTCCTTCTCCTCAATCTCTTTTTTGTCTCTTCATCTTGAGGGGACTTAGCCTTGGCGGCCTCGTACTCCATACGAAGTGCTTCCAACTCGTCGACGCACTTTCGTCGAGCCACCGCAGCTTCATTATATTCAATCTCGCCGCTGGCAAGCACCGTGTCAAAACTGTGGTCTCCCGCATACCGAATGAGATCATCCCGTTTGTCGAAATCATTCCTAACCAGATTGGAATTCGGTTTAACGTCAGCGTCTCCACCACACGAAGAGCAGCTTCCGGCGGGTTTCAGATTGCTAGAGCGCGGCGTCAGTCCAAGAATCTTGTCGAGCGCTTGGTCGATGAAGACGCTTTCAGCGCCGACATGGAATGCGCTGCGGGGGTCGCGTTCGGTGAGAGGGAGTGAGGGATCGGTTGGCATGTCGGAGGGAGTGAGCGTGGGTTCCACGGTGGTCTCCTAGCGCAGTCAAGGCCTTTGAATGAAACTGTAGAGCGTGGGGAAGTGCGCTAAGCGCTTGTGGCGTTGCACACTTCCCAGCTAGACTGATACACTCTACACCCATTCGTAGTAAGAAAGCGCACCAGGCGCGCCGCAGGCGAGGCCGACAGGCCAGCCCCAGTTGACGTATTCCTGAGAAAGAATGCCTGCGGTGACGGGTGGGCCTTGGCTCGTAATATCCACCGTCGCGGGAAGCTGTCTGCGCACGAACATGCTGTTCTTGTAGCCCTTCATGCCAGCGGGGATGATGGCGGTCAGACCACGCGCCGTGGTTCCAGATTCGCCGAATCCGAGCACCATGAAGTAGATGCGTTTGCTGTTGCTCATCGCATCATTGACGAACCAAGGCGTGCCCATGACGGACAAGATTTCGACCTTCACGAGTCCTTCCTTCGGGTCATCCCACCAAACATCGGTGTACTCGAGACCAATCCCGGCGGCAATCATGGCCTGAATGTACTCCAACTGAGCTGCCGTCGTTGACATGATAGCGTTTGGCCTGCCGTTGTTTGATTTGATCAGCTTCCAGCCAGCGTACACATGGCTAATAGCAAATGCGCCGCCAGGAGTGAGAACTTGGCCCGAGTGGCCATTGAGCAGCCCTGGGATTCCCTGATAATTGGGGTAGACGCTGCCACTCGCGTTCTCCATTGAGGCGCAGAAGCCATAGAGCAGCCGTTGAACCGCGAGATCCGACTGATCCGATTCCTGCTCGTTCGGAAAGGTAAAACCGTCCATGGCTTGGAAAGTGAGGTAATAACCTGTGTTGAGGTAGCCCATCACATGTGGGCCATAGGCGGCTGGTGTCTCTGTATCGTCAGGGAGGACGTCGCTCGGCACAAGGCCGGTTGCAGGTGTGAGTGCAGCAGCGACGGTGCCGACTCGCAATTGCGCGCCTTCAACCTTCATGAAGGGGAAGACCTTCAGAATCGGGACTGGTCGCGGGAGCTGTTCAATCAAGCCCTTGGCGACGGGGTCTTGAGTCAGGAGTGCTGCTTGCGTTGGTGTGAGTGCTGGCATGGCTTGTTTCCCGAGATTGCGCGATCCATCAGCCTGCACTTCACCGAGCATTCCCCGAATGCCAGTTGTGGAGGCAGCAGACAAAATCCGGCGACAGAAGCGTCTTTGGA
>Ga0213866_10003180_pt1 | contig 11262 bp, 1 predicted proteins | sample PICome_11_FD_160079 | JGI IMG/M metagenome (GOLD analysis project Ga0213866, IMG submission 160079) | Coastal seawater microbial communities near Pivers Island, North Carolina, United States - PICO284 | ecosystem: Environmental > Aquatic > Marine > Coastal | place: USA: North Carolina... | reverse complement strand
GCTGTGGACATGACCCTGTACCTAAAAGAGATTAATTCTGAACTTTATAACCCCGCTCAGAATAAACATGTAAGTACGAAATAAGATCGTTGAATCCATTACAATCATTTAGAATATGGCTTAAAGGAATAGTTGAGTTCACCTCTTCATGAGTCTGTTTTTTATCCAATAATTGAAACCACTTTTTGACATGATCTACACCTGTATTTTCTGACTTTGGAAAGTCACTGTAACGTACCGATGAAAAGAAATCAATTTTTCTTTTAGCTCGAGAAAATAATACATTTAATCTTTTATGACCCTGATCTAAATTTACAGGTCCAAAACGCATTTCGAACTTATCATCACCATTAAATCCATACCCGAAACTAATGACCAGCCTGTCACATTCATCTCCTTGAACTTTTTCTAGCGATTGGAAAAACAAAGAGTCATTTTCGCTTCTTCTATTTAAAATTTCTTTAACATCATCATTTAAGTTTTCATAAATACATTCAAGTTGCGATTGTGAAAAAGCAACAATGCCAAGCTTTTCATCATTTCGTATGTGTTTTGAAATAAAAGAGGCTATTTTCTTTGCTTCCTCCTGATTTTTTCGCTCCATAAATTTACCGCCTTTGATATAGTGATGCTCAATTGGCGAGCCATTTGTATGTGTGTCTTGAAACGCCTTTAGTCTATTATTGTAAAAGAAGGAATTAGAAAATGCGATCAACTGAGGATGCAAACTTCTATAATGATTTGAAAGAAAAACACTTTTCAAATAATAATTTGCATGATGAAGTAAATCTATTTCCAATCGTTGTTTTTTTCTAAAAAAACTACTTGGAGACATTTGTTGGGGGTCTCCACATATAATGGTTTGCTTTCCTCTTTGCAAAGCTCCTACAGAATGACTAAGAAGAAGCTGGCTTGCTTCATCGGCAATGACAAAATCAAAGATTTCTTTTTTCAATGGGAGACTTTCTGAAAGGGAATTTGGATTAGACATCCAAATGGGTTTTAAAACCTTGATCCAATGTACAGCCTCAGTATTGAATAAGATTCTAATTGGTTTGTGTGCTCTTTTTTTGCCAAACTCTTTAACAAGCAAGGATTTTCCTTTTTTAAGTTGCATTCTGAACTCTTTATCTTCAGGACTTAGTCTTTTGGGAGGTATTTTTGTAAGCTCTTCATAGCTACTAAAGACTTCAAATTGCTGCCTCACTAATTGATTCGCATAATGACTTGATTCTTCATCAAAAGCATTATTAACATTTCTACATTCTTCTAGAAAGCGGGTAATTGAGAATTTTTTTAATTCGGGATTATTTATTTTGATTTGGTTACAAACGGCAGCTTCAATATTGCTTTTTATTTGATTCAAATCTTCTTGAAGAAAAGGGTATATTTCTGAAGGAAGCTCTTTCAATTTTGGCCAAGCTTCTAAAAATTCCTCTTTTTGAGAATAGATATCATTTAAAATATTTATCGGAATGTCATCTGATTGAAACTTAAATGAATGCTTCAAGAAGTCTATTGTTTGATAAAGCTTTTTATGACTAATAGTAATTTTCTTCTTAATTCCTTCTTCCTTAAAATTGTTCCAATTTTCGAGATTTGTGTTGTCAATCAAGCTTCTTATTTGAGGCAAATCATTTTCTGGATTTTGAATCCCGAGAACAAATAACTTATTAACTATCGTTTCATGTTGTCGTTTCTTTTTTTCGTATTTGATTCTATTTTTTATTTGCATTTCTGGATTTGCCTTTGGTGTTCTAGACCATTTTCTCCAGGTGAAATACCATTTTAATTTATATCTGAAAAGGTGTTGCTTTTGCAATAATCCCTTCAAGAATTCAAGTTCCTCTATGGAAGGCTCTTTTAACCAATTTTTAAGACCTCCTTCTAATGTATCTAATTTCCTTTTGGAATTGTAATAATCTCGTTCAAGTTGAATAAAATCATCTTTATTTCTATCGATGAAACGACCAAATTTTTTATACGAGTTTTGTTCAAATGCGTAAAATTGCAAAAGCTGATAAAGTGTTATTTGAAGGTTTTCCCAAGATTCAACTTTTTTCTCTGATCTTAACTTCTCAAGAACCTCAATTACATAGTTTAATTCTTTTGAGAAGTTTAAAAAATCTTCCTCAAGTAGGGTAGGTTTAATCCTACTTGAAATTTTGAGAAGCGGTCCTGGTATTTGTCTTAATATCTCTTGATTTGAATGATTAATAGCAGATAAGGTAATGTTGCCCCCTTCATTTATTTTAAGAGATAAATTACGATTGTTTTCTAAAAGTTGAATGAGTTCATGGCTACTGCAGCCTTGTTTAAGCGATTCTTGGTGTAGGACATCAAATATTTTCTTTTGAATTTTAAAATTTTTAAAAGACTGTTTTGAGGGTATTTCCTTTAGTTGATTGAAATAATCCCAAACATTTTTTAGTTCACCAATGAATAAGCGATTTGGATGTTTTGAAGGTATTTGAAAGCTCAAAATGCCTAATTCTTTTTGATGAAGCTTATTTTGAATTACATCTAGTGCTACTTTTTTTTCAGAAGTAAGAAGAATAGTCTGACCAAGCTCAATGATGTTACCTATGATATTGCCAATCAATTGCGATTTACCTGTTCCGGGAGGGCCTTGAACCACAAGAGATCCTTGTGAGAGTTTCTCTAATGCCTGCAATTGATCTTCATCATTTCTGAACAATGGAGTTTTCGATACTCGGACCTGATGCTTTGATTCACCTCCGAATAGGTTATTGAGTGCATTTGAGAAATCTGTTTTCTGATCAATTAAATCCTCAATTTCTCTTATAAACGAGAAGCGCTTAGGGTGAAAGTTCCCTATGTAAGAAACATCCTTTTCACAATCCGAATCGTCGATATTAAGGATTTTAATGAACGACTCAAAATCTTTGATTTCATCTTCCATTTGATTGGATATTTCGAACAGATTGATGAGGTACGGATTAAGGATTTTTTTATCCTCTAATTTTGAAATTTTGAAGGTTTTATAGGTTTTGTCATTTTTAACTTCTATTGGTGTCAGAAAAATGGGAGACAGACTTATCTTAGCATTTGATTCTATCTGAATTATTCCTTCTGATATACATGTTGGATTAATACCCGTTTTTTTTTCAATGACTCTTGCAGACCGAACAATGCTACCTAGTACAACGCCATCATAAATTCCCTCACTTGAATATGCACACGTTTTTTTTGAATCGATGTGAGCCAATAAATCGTTACTGGGAAATATCAGGACATCATCCCTCAATTCTTTTAAAAATGTGACTAAATCTTTCAAACAATAAGTATGTACTCAAAATTAGCAATTCAAACGAATGATTTGCATAAAGCAACTTTTATTGAAAGATCTCGTTAAAAGATTGCATATAAAACATACAGAATAGTTAATTTAGTATGTGTCAAAAGTTTCTTTACAGAATACTTTGTGCAAAGTTGATTGTGATGTGTGAAATAATAATTAGAATAAGTCATATGACTTTCTTTAATAAGTATATGAGGAAAATTTCAATTTTGTTTGCGCTTTTTATCCTTGGAGGATTCCAGTTGTGGGCGCAAAATTCCAATTTTTCAACCGCAGACGCGGATCAGTGTCCAGGGAATCTTTTTACCCTGAGTGCGGACGACAATTCTCTATTAACATATAGTTGGACCATTACAGAACAAGGGGGAGCTTCTTCAACGTATAATGTGAACCCAATTGCCTTTGTTTTAACAAATCCAGGGAATTATGACGTATCATTAACTGTTTCTGACGGTGTTTCTTCCAGTACCACTACTGAAATTGGATTTTTGGAAGTGTACGATACACCAAATATTGATTATACGGTTAGCCCTGCGCCATATTGTGAGCCTGCAACGGTCGATTTCATAAGTAATTCAACGCCCGGTTCTGGTTCTATTGTGAGTTATCAATTATTTACAGATGGATCAGCTTACAATACAGCGAATGCTTCTCATACTTATGCAACTGCTGGTACATATTCCGTAAATGTGGCCATTCAAAATTCCAATGGCTGTTCAAATTCTGCAGATTTATCAGATATAGTGGTTTCAATTAACCCAGCGCTAACCAGTCCATTAAATCCAAATACAATTTGTAGTGGAAGTGTTTTTAATTACACACCAACCAGTTCGATACCAGGAAGTACTTTTTCGTGGGTAAGACTGGCAAATGCAGATATTTCTGAAGCCCCTACAAGTGGTAATGGAAACATATCGGAAACATTAACAAATACTTCTGGATCAAATGTTTCGGTAACTTATGAGGTTACAACTGTTTCTCCCACAGGCTGTCCTGTTACTGAAAACGTAATCGTAACTGTTCAAGCATTGCCAACAGTTGCAATAAACAGTTTAAATATTTGTACTGGTTCTACTGGCGTTCTTACAGCAACTCCATCTGTCGGAGGAGGTAATTATTCTTGGTCGACAACCGAAACAACACAAAGTATTACGGTATCGACCGCAGGAAATTACACGGTGAATTATTCTGTGGGATCTTGTGCTAGTTTACCTGCAAGTGTAACAGTTACGGAAACGGCACCGCCTGTGCTTACAGGAATAACTATTGCAGAAACTTCTGGTTTAGCGAACGATGATGGTGCGATTTGCAAAACGGATGATGTTACCTTGACTGCAGAGCCCTCAGGTCTCCCTGGTACTTACAGCTGGTCAAGTGGTGGAAGTACAAGTTCTATTACTGTATCACCTGGGGCGACAACAACATATTCAGTAACGTACTCAGAGGGGGGGTGTACCAGTGCGGCATTAAGTCAAACCATAACGGTTAGTAATTTACCATCTACGAATTACGATGCAACTGTTACAAACGGATGTATCTTCCCGCCATTTAATCCGGATATCTCGACAAATTATACAACCACTTCGGTTGGTACAATTTCATGGCAATTTCCTGGCGGTACACCCAATACCGGTGCAGGAAATGGGCCAATTACTGTAACTTATGATGCTGAAGGTATTTATGATGCGACCATTACGGTTGTTTCTGCTCAGGGTTGTTCGAGAACAATAACTTACACAAATACCATCGCAGTTGTGAATGGTTTAACACCGACCTCTAGTTTTAACCTGACAAATGTCACTCCTCAATGTGTTGAAGGAAATGAATTTTGCTTTGAATTTACTGGTATAAATGCGGATACAATCGAATGGGATTTTGGTGATGGTTCTCCTACAATTTTTAGTGATGAAGACAGTATTGTTTGTCATACATTTAGTTCAATTGATACTTTTACAGTAAGTATGATTCCATACACCACGATTGGCAGCGTACCGGGGTGTTCTGGCTCAGGAGCTGATATGGAAGTCATCACTCTTGGACCGCAAGCTGCTTTTGACCTTAGCCCTTTGGATTGTGAAGACCAACTAAATAGGTCCTTTACAAGTACATCGATTGGAACTACACCTTCAACCCAGTACACCTGGGATTTTGGAGATCCCCCATCTCCTCCTGTCTCCGGTGTTTCTTCTGCCTCACATACTTTTAGTGCCTATTCTCCTTCCAATAGTGTTCCTTACATCGTAACGCTTACTGTAGAAGATCCAACAACGGGATGTCCTCCGAGTTCAGCATCTCAGGACGTTTATGCCTTTCCTAATAATCAAGCAGATTTTGGTATTTATTTGACCAATAACTTTCTTGTTCCATCAAATGAAGTATGTTTAAATGAAGAATTGTGGTTTTTGAATGAAACACCCTTACCTCAAAATACAAGTCCTTCATTGAATTCAATTCAAACTCAATGGGATTGGGATGTGAGTAATGGCTATCAATGGCAAAGTGGCTCTGAATTCAGAGGCACTCAAGAAGATCTTGATTTTAATGAGTTATCATCGGTAATATCTGGTAATATCAGTTGGGTTCCCGGAGTTTATGATATTGCCATGAGAAATACAGCGAATAATGATGGGACGCTTTGCTATGATACGGTTGTTCACTCTGTTACTGTCCATGGGATTATTAGAGATCTAGATATTGTTGATACGGTATGTATTGATCAAGTATTTTCGATTACGGACAATTCTTCTGCTCCTTTAAGTTCGATTATTCAAAGAGATTGGGATTTTGAAAACGATGGAATCATTGACTTAACTGGTAATAATCCAAATCCATCCCATAGTTTCTCGACACCGGGAATATATGAGGTTTCATTGACCTGTACGGATGCTTTTGGTTGTCAAACTGAAATAATTGAAACAGTTGTTGTCAGAGAGGTTACTGCATCTTTTAATGTCGATCGAGTATTTATTTGTGATGATGAGGAGGTTACAGTAACGGCGAACAATTCATCTAGCTTTGGGCCTCTGAGCTATGATTGGTCGGCCGCTACAAATGTGACTCCAAGTTCTTCAACTGATGAACTACCTGGAGCTTTCTTGTTTAATGATGAAGGAAATCATTCCATTACATTGACAGTGACTGATAATTTGGGATGTTCAGACAATTTCACTATCGATATTGATGTTTTTGACGTTGTAGCCGATGGTTCGGGGGACCCTAACATCGCAACTTGTTTTAATCCGCCGACCGTTGTTACATTTACAAACTCATCTTCCAATAATGTTGATCCGAATTCTATTTTTTGGGATTTTGGAAATGGAGAAACATCAACAGAAGCTTCCCCAACAACGATTTACACGACTGCTGGATCTTTTGATGTGACCTTAACTGTTTCTTCATTGACGGGAGGTTGCACAAGTACAGAAATTGTGGAAACGATTGAAGTTGCTGGTCCTTTTGGTGCTATTGCTGTTACTAGTCCAGTTCTTGATGATTGTTCATGTTTGGATGTTGATATTGAGGTAACAACGAGTGATGTGGAAGAAGCTACTTTGCTTTTTGGTGATGGATCATTTCAAAATGTCGCTCTAAATGCCACAACAACCATAACACATCAATATTGTAATACGGGAACGACGGCTCAAACACTTACGCCAATTTTATATATAGCGAGTGGTACCTGTAATGGAAACATTACTGCCAATGAATCAGTTACGATTCAACCATTACCGGTTGTTGATAATCCAGGAGATTTTGAATATTGTGAAGGTGAGAATAGCAGTCCTGTCAATTTTACTGGAAACATAGGTTCAACAACTTACAATTGGACAAATACAAATACAAATACCGGTTTAGTTGCAACAGGAACTGGGGATATCGCCTCTTTTTTAACGGCAAATTCTCAAGTTTCGGCTTCAGAAACATCAACAGTAACCGTAACACCAATAATTGATGCAACGGGTTGTTCAGGAACACCAGAATCTTTTACCATAACTGTAAATAAAGCACCAACGGTAAATGCAGGTGTTAATGATGAAATTTGCGAAACTGAAAACTTTAATTTAAATGGTGCTTTTGGTGGAGGGGCTTCTTCGGCTCAATGGTCGGGTGGTTTAGGTACTTATAATCCTAACGACCAGGATATGTCGGCTGTATATACACCAACCCCTGCTGAAATAGCAGCTGGTACAGTCGTATTTACATTAACCACAGATGACCCTGCAGGAGTTTGTTCTGCTGCAACGGATAATGTTACCCTAGCAATAAATCCAGGTGTAATTGTAAATGCGGGTGTGGATGACGAGATATGTTCAAATTCCACTTTTACAATGAGTGGTTCGATTGGAGGGTCTGCGAGTAATGCTCAATGGTCAACAGCGGGAGATGGTTCATTTGATGACAATACAAGTCTGAACGCAATATATACGCCTGGACCAACAGATATTATGAATGGCAGTGTGCTCATTACATTGTCAACTGATGATCCCGTAGGCCCATGTTTTGCAAGTACGGATGATATGATTCTTAGCTTCAGTAATGCGGCTTCAGTATCGGCTACAGGGCCAACTGATATTTGTGTTGGAGACGATATATTAGTAAGTGCGACAATTGGAGGAGCTGGGTCAAGTGTAGTATGGTCAAATGGAGGAGGTTCTTTTAGTCCAAGTGTAAATGATTTGACGCCGACTTACACACCGAGTATTGCTGAGAATTTAGCAGGTTTAGCATCATTAATTGTTACGGTTAATGACCCTGATGGTGCAGGGCCATGTTCTACAGAAATTGATCAGGTTGATGTTAATATTCAAGATACAGTGAGTGTATCAGCGGGACCCGATGTTCAGATATGTTCTAATGATGTAATTACTCTAGCAGGTTCAATAGGAGGTTCTGCGAGTACGTCAACTTGGACAACAAGTGGAACGGGTTCCTTTGACGACGCCAGTTTGCAAAATGCTACATATACACCGAGTTTAGGAGACATAGCGCTTGGATCAGTGATTTTGACATTAACCACTGATGATCCTGTTGGTCCGTGTAATGCTTCATTTGATCAAATGACTTTAAGCTTTAGTAATGCCGCCAGTGTAACTATATCAACATCTTCTGCAGGAAGCTGTAATGATGCAACAGTATCCATCACATCTGCCATTGGAGGAACCGCTACGACAATTACTTGGTCTGGAGGTAATGGAGTGTATACACCTAACATAAATAATGAAAATATTGATTACACACCGACCGTTGCTGAAATTGGTGCAGGTGGTTTGACATTAACGGCAACTACAGATGATCCTGATGGTGCTGGTCCTTGTTTGTCTGGTACTGACGATATTCTTATTGTTATTGCTACTGATGTTCTAGTAGATGCGGGCGATGATGAACCGGCATGTTCAAATCTTGATATACAGTTGAATGGTTCGATAGGTGGAGCAGCAACATCCGCACAATGGACCGGAGGAAGTGGTAGTTTCACACCAAATGATACTGACCTAAATGCATTGTATACACCTACAGCGGCAGAAATTGCTTCTGGAACATTAACCCTAACCTTAACTACAGATGATCCTGCTGGGCCCTGTATTGCTTTATCAGATGATGTCACTTTTACTTTTGAATCACCGGCTTCTGCCGATGCCAATGTTGATGGAGTGGTATGTTCGGATGCAACATATACCTTAAATGGCTCTTTTGGTGGAACTGCTTCTTCTGCAAGTTGGACTTCCAACGGTTCGGGTAGTTTTGATGATGTTAATCTTTTAAGTGCGACATATACCCCGAGTGCTGGAGATTTAGTTGCAGGTTTTGTTACACTTACATTAACTACAGATGATCCGATAGGAGTTTGTGCGCCTGAAAGTGATAATATGATTTTGACAATCAATGAAGCTGCAACATTGGTAGTAAATTCTCCGATAACTGAGTGTATTGGAGAAACAATTACTCTCGATGCTACAATTGGTGGTTCCGCAACTACTGTCATATGGTCAAATGGAGGAGGTCTATTCACGCCGAGTGTAAATGTTGTCACTCCAGATTATATACCTTCTGCTACAGAAAATGCTGCAGGTTCTGTTTCTCTTATCATACTCGTAGATGATCCAGATGGTGCAGGTCCTTGTACCTCATTATCTGATCAGATAGATATTACTTTAAATGATACGGTTCAAGTTTCAGCTGGTTTGGATGCTTCTATTTGTTCAGATGATGATATCACGTTAAGTGGGGCAATTGGAGGTTCGGCAACCTCAGCCTCATGGACCACAAGTGGTACAGGTACTTTTGATGATAATAATTTGTTAAATGCTACTTACACACCAAGTGCCGGGGATTTGATAGCCGGAAGTATAGTATTAACTTTAACAACTGACGACCCAGCGGGGCCATGTAATGCATCTTCTGACGATATGGTTCTCACCTTAAGTGAAGCAGCGACTTTATTCGTCACAACACCGTTAGACGAATGTGTTGGGGAAACTATTGGATTGAATGCTGTAATTGGTGGAGCAGGAACAAGTGTAGCCTGGACAAATGGAGGAGGTACTTTTAGTCCAAGTGTAAATGATTTAACGCCTGATTATGTTCCTTCTGCCATCGAAAATGCTACAGGTTCTGCCTTATTAATCGTGACTGTTGAGGATCCTGACGGTGCAGGACCTTGTCTTGCGGTGAGTGATCAAGTTTCGATTAATTTAAATGATACGGTTCAGGTTTCTGCTGGAATAGACGGGACCGTTTGCTCTGATGATGACATTTCATTAAGTGGGTTCATTGGTGGTTCAGCCTCTTCTGCAACTTGGTCAACTAGTGGTTCCGGAACTTTTGACAATATCAATGCTCTAAATGCTATTTATACACCCAGTCCCGCAGATATAATCTTAGGAAGTGTTGATTTAATTTTGACGACTGATGATCCTGTGGGGCCATGTATTGCTAACTTTGATGTTGTTACATTTACGTTTGTTGATGTACCTATAGCTGATGCTGGATTCGATGATGATATCTGTGCCGATCAGACTGTCTCTGTTTCTGGGACCATTGGGGGTACAGCAACATCTTTGACATGGTCTTCTTCAGGAACAGGTTCTTTTGATAACACCGCAGCAGCAATAGCAACTTACACGCCAAGTATTGATGACATCAATGCAGGTTCCGTCACGATTACATTGACTACTGACGACCCTACGGGATTATGTGGAAACTCAACAGATGATGTAGTGATTGACATCTTTCCATTGGCAATTGTAAATGCCGGTGCTAATCAAACCATTTGCTCAAATGACGTTGCTGTATTGAGTGGAACAATTGGAGGAGGAACATCTAGTGTAACATGGACAACAACGGGAACAGGAAGCTTTGTGCCTGATGCAACTGCACTAAATCCGACATATATTCCAAGTGCCGGGGATCTGTCTGTTGGGATCATTACTTTCACACTTACGTCTGATAATCCTGTTGGACCGTGTGAAGCTGTCAGTGATCAGATGGAGTTATCTATTAATCCAGAGGCGATTGTTGACGCAGGTCCTGTAACAGAAGTTTGGTGTGCTGGTCAAGATGTCCAACTTAACGGATCCATTACAGGAGGAATTATTACCGGATCTTGGTCAGGTGGTGCTGGAATATTTAATCCAAACGCCAATGACTTGAATGCTACCTACTCTCCAACACCTGCAGAGTTAAGTGCGGGTAACGTAATTCTCACCTTAACATCGGATGACCCTGTTGGTACATGTGGTCCGGAATCAGATATAATAGAGATTCAATTTTCAACATCTGCCATCGTTTCATCTGGAGTAGATGAAGTGATATGTGAAGGTGATGACATTGTTCTGAATGGTTCAGTTGGAGGTTCCGCTGTGAGTGCAACTTGGTCTGGAAGTACGGGAGTATTCTTACCAGGAAATACGGCACTTAATCCAACATTTACACCGTCTTTA
>Ga0213866_10003176_pt1 | contig 11266 bp, 10 predicted proteins | sample PICome_11_FD_160079 | JGI IMG/M metagenome (GOLD analysis project Ga0213866, IMG submission 160079) | Coastal seawater microbial communities near Pivers Island, North Carolina, United States - PICO284 | ecosystem: Environmental > Aquatic > Marine > Coastal | place: USA: North Carolina... | reverse complement strand
TGTAATATAGAAAGGCCCGCCTTACTAGGCGGGCCCATGATAAAGGTGCGAAGAGGAATCAGGCGGCGTCGGCCAAATTCTGATTGGCAAAATCCCAGTTTACCAGATTATCGAGGAAGCTCGCCATGTAGGTTGGCCGGGCGTTCTGATAATCCAGATAGTAGGCATGCTCCCAGACATCCATGGTCAGAAGCGGGGTTGTTCCTGCTTCCGTGAGCGGCGTTTCGGCATTGGGCGTTTTCCGGATCTCAAGTTTGCCGTCCTTCAGCACCAACCATGCCCAGCCTGAACCGAACTGCGTACCCCCGGCAGTCTTGAAGGCCTCGGAAAAATCCTCGTAGGATCCAAAGTCCCGATCAATCAGCTCCGAAATACGCCCTGTCGGACGGCCACCGCCTCCTGGCTTCATCGAATGCCAGTAGAAGGTATGGTTCCAGACCTGTGCCGCATTGTTGAACAGGCCCGCTTTGGCTGGGTCACCCGCTGCAGTCTGGATGACTTCTTCAAGGCTGGCGCCGTCCAGATCGGTCCCCTCGGTCAGCTTGTTGAGATTTGTGACGTACGCATTGTGGTGTTTGCCATAGTGAAAATTAAGGGTGTCCTCCGAAATGTGTGGGGCGAGGCCGTCTCGGCTGTAGGGAAGGGCGGGGAGGTCAAAGGCCATTATTGGGCTCCATGCAGGTTTAGAATTGTCGCAGCGTCGCGTAGCATACATATGGGGGGGATGGCGACCACAACCACCCTTCAAGGCGCGACAAGTTGGACAAAACTTGACCAGAGGATACGCCGCGTCGATGAGGCACGCTGGCTATCGAGTCGCTATGCGGCGTTGGAACAACGTCGTGCTTTGATCGCCCTTTACAGTTTCAATTATGAGCTGGCGCGTGTGCGGACGGTGGTATCGGAGCCCGCTGTGGGCGCGATCCGGTTCCAGTGGTGGAGGGACGCGCTCGAGGACCTCGGACGAGGAACGACGCGGCGTCACGAGGTGGCAGAAGCGCTGGATGATGCTATCGTGCGGGGCCATCTTCATCTGGGAGGTCTTCGCAGCCTGATTGATGGATATGAGGCCGCCTTCGTCGCTCGGGACCGCGACTTGGAGCCGGAGGCCCAGCTCGCTTTGCAGGCCGTCCGAGTATTTGCCTCCGCGCACAGCTGGGGTGAAGCTCTGATGAGCCTCGCCCCGCATTGGGCGGGGTTGCGTCGTGGCGAAAGGCTCGGTTTTGGACCGGTGGTTCGGCGTGTCCCTTACCCGCTTCGTCCGGCCGTTGCCCATTTTCGACTGAGACGAATCTATGCGTCGGGAGATGTCGGTTATCCCATTGGGATCCGGATCTGCATTTTCCGCGCCATGCTCACTGGCCAAGTTTGAAGTGAACAGTGTTCACTTTTTCGCAAACATAGCTAATGACAAAGGTGAGAGTGCACTGGGAGTGGTCAATGTTGCGTCAAAAATTCGGTTTTCTGTTGCTGGCGGCCAGTTTAGGCCTCACCGACCTTGGCTCGGCCCAGACCCTTGAGGAGGCCATCCGTCTCGCACATCTGAACAATCCCCAGATTGAAGCGGAACGCCGCAATGCTCAGGTGGCCCAGGAACGACTGGAGCAGGCCCGGTCATCACGGCGGCCGCGGGCAAATTTTGCCGGAAGCGCCGGTTTCGAAAGTGTGGACAGCAATCAACCCTTTGCCTTTGGCCTCGGCGACCGTGCGCTTGCTTCAGCCCAGATCGAAACAACGCTGCCGGTTTACACTGGTGGGCGTATCGAATCGGGCATCCGTCAGGCGCAGGCCGGGATCGAGGTGTCCGATGCCCGGCTGAGTGGTGCGACGCAAACGCTGATCCTCGACGTGGTGACCGCCTATGTCGATGTTGCAAGGGATCTGGAAGCGCTCAGGATCCGTGAGAACAGCGTTCTTTTATTGACCGAACAGGTGCGAGCGGCACGGGACCGCTTTGAGGTTGGCGTGGTCACACGAACTGATGTGGCGCAGGCAGAGGCACGGCTGGAGGGTGCCCGGGCGGGTCTAGCAAGTGCCCGGGCAATCCTCGAGGCGAGCAAAGCGACCTATATGCTGCTGGTCGGTGAACCCGCTGGGAATGCCCTTCTCGTTCCCGAGCCCCCGACGATCCCTGCTGCATTTGAAACTGCCTTGGATCAGGCACTCATCGCAAACCCTGACCTTATTGCGGCCCGGTTTAACGAAGCCGCTGCCGCCGAGACCATAGAAGCCGCCCGAAGTGAATTGCGGCCGAGCGTATCAATCAGAGGAACCGCAGGTTTTCAGGAAAACTTCAATCAGAATTTTCGCGATACCAGCATCGCTGCTGTCGCTCAGGCCACGATCCCGCTTTATACCGGAGGGCAGGTCGCCAGCCAAATTCGAGTGGCGCGGCTGGAGCGGGATCGCGCGCGGTTGCAAACACAGGCGCTCGAGCGGCAGGTTCGAACCCAGGTGGCTCAGTCCTGGTATGCGACCCGCGCGGCTGAGAGCAGTATCGCAGCTTCGAACCGGCAGGTGGAAGCCGCTGAGATCGCATATCAGGGCGCGCAGGAAGAGCTGTCCGTAGGTGTGCGCACAACCCTTGATGTTCTCGATCAGGAACAACAATTGCTGGATGCCAGACTGAATCTGGTTGCGGCTCGCCGGGATGCCGTTGTGGCCGCCCATCAGTTGAGGAGGGCCATGGGCGTGTTGTCCCTGGATCCGGCCGGACAGGTGAGCAACCTACAGTAAGATGTAACCGCTTATTAACGCACAGAGGGCTAATTCTTAACGATTAGGAATCAGCAGCCCGGGCAATGCAGTATGGCAGAGCGTGCACATAAAGAGCCAACCATGGAGGAAATCCTCTCTTCCATCCGCAAAATCATAGCCGATGGCGACCGGCCTGCGGCTGTCATGGCCGAGCCAGCGAATGAGTATGAACCAGACGCGCCGGGGGAGCCGGGGGAGGAGTCAGGTTTGGTTTATGATGATCTGCACCCCGATGTGTTCCCGGATCTGAGGTCTGAGACGGATTTCGAGGCCGATGACGTTGAGGCGAAAGAGGACTTTATGGTCTTCACAGATTTGCCCGATCTGGAGGCAGACATGGACTTTCAATCAGGTTTTGATGGTCCAGCGCTGTCCGTGGAGCAGGGGCATGTCGATCCTCCGGTGTTGCCAACTGAGGAAACGCCTTCTGGGCCTGCTCATGTCCAGCCCCTGACAGATATACGGACCGCAGAAACTGCAGCCGGTTATCTCGCTAAATTGCTGTCGGAGATTAATTTCGACCCGAAGGCCGCCGGTGAACAGACCATTGATGCTTTGGTTCGCGAGTTGCTGAGGCCGATGATGAAGGAGTGGCTGGATGAAAACCTTGCCGAGATCGTTGAGCAGCAGGTTGAGGCAGAAGTTCGCCGTATTGCCAGCATGGCGCGCTAGACCCATCGGGGACAACTGATTAAGACGAGGAGCGCGCCGGTGACGGCGCGCCTTTTGTTTTCGACCAGACACAGGTTTCACAGATGATTGAGCAGCGCTTCGATCCGCAGGCCCACGAACAGCGAATATATCAGCGTTGGGAAGAAGCCGGATGCTTTCGTCCCAGCGGTGACACCAGTGCGGAAGCCTACGCCATCATGATTCCGCCGCCTAATGTGACCGGAAGTCTGCATATGGGGCATGCGCTGAATAACACGCTGCAGGATATCCTGGTGCGTCATGCGCGTATGCAGGGCAAGAATGTTCGCTGGCAGCCCGGTATGGACCATGCAGGGATTGCCACCCAGATGGTAGTGGAACGCCAGCTCGGGGAAACCGGGAATGCCGGGCGTAGAGAGATGGGGCGTGAGGCCTTTGTCTCCAAGGTCTGGGAATGGAAGGAGAAATCCGGGGGAAACATTCTCAATCAGCTGAAACGTCTCGGGGCTTCCTGTGATTGGGAAAATGAACGATTTACGCTGGACGAAGGCCTTTCAGAGGCGGTCCGACGGGTCTTTGTGGAGTTGTATGACCAAGGACTGATTTATCGTGATAAACGGCTCGTGAACTGGGATCCCCACTTTCAGACAGCCTTGTCCAATCTGGAAGTGGAGAACCGAGAAACCGCCGGCCATTTCTGGCATTTCAAATATCCGCTGGAGAATGGAGAAACTTACCAATTCCCCACATGCTTTGATGCGGACGGTGTTCCAATCGCTTGGGAGACCCGCGATTACATTTCCATTGCCACCACACGGCCAGAAACCATGCTGGGCGATGGTGCCGTGGCGGTCCATCCCGATGATCAGCGATACGCTCCCATTGTCGGAAAGCGCGTTCTGCTTCCTCTGGCGGAGCGCTATATTCCGATCATTTCCGATCCTTATCCCGATCCCGATTTCGGATCCGGCGCGGTGAAGATCACCGGGGCCCATGATTTCAATGACTATCAGGTCGCCAAGCGCAACGATCTGCCCTTGTACATGCTGATGGATGAAGCAGGCCGCATGAGGCAAAGCCTCGACCGGGACGGCCGGAATGTGATGCCGGAGAAATATGTTGGCATGGACCGCTTTGAGGCTCGGAAGGCTGTTGTCTCCGACATTGATGCGCTTGGCTTGATGATCATGGTGGAAGATAAGACCGTTCAGCAGCCTTTCGGCGATCGCTCGAATGTAGTGGTCGAGCCGATGCTGACGGACCAATGGTATGTGGATGCGGAAACATTGGCGGCACCCGCGATCGCAGCGGTGCGTGAACGTCGCACCGTCTTCACGCCAGAGACCTGGGAAAAGACATTCTTCAACTGGATGGAGAATATTGAGCCTTGGTGTATTTCCCGGCAACTCTGGTGGGGGCACCGTATCCCGGCCTGGTATGGTCCGGATGGCGAGGTCTTCGTCGCGGAGACAGAGGATGGGGCTGCTGCAGCGGCGGAGGCCCACTACGGGACGCCTTCAGAGTTGGTTCAGGACGAGGACGTTCTCGATACCTGGTTTTCCTCAGCGCTGTGGCCCTTCTCAACGCAGGGTTGGCCGGAGCAGACACCGGACCTGAAGCAATTCTATCCCGGTGCGGTGCTTGTTACGGCTTTTGACATTATCTTCTTCTGGGTGGCCCGGATGATGATGATGGGCCTGAAATTCATGGATGGCGAAGTTCCTTTCAGGGATGTCTACATCCATGCCATTGTTCGTGATGAGACGGGCAAGAAGATGAGCAAGTCCGAAGGCAATGTGATCGACCCGGTGGATCTGATTGATGGCATTGATGTGGATGCCCTCGTGGCCAAGCGGACCAGTGGGTTGCGTCAGCCCCAGCGGGCACCGGCCATTGAGAAAGATACCCGCAAGAGGTTCCCAAAGGGATTTGAGGCTTATGGAGCGGACGCGCTCAGATTTACCCTGGCGGCGATGGCAACCAAAGGACGGGATATCAATCTGTCGGTCGATCGCGTTGCTGGATATCGCAACTTTGGTACCAAGCTGTGGAACGCCACGAGGTTTGCACAACTCAATCAGGCGGTTTTTGGAACGGAGTTGGCACCAGACACGCTCAGCTTATCGGTCAATCGCTGGATCGTGGGCGCGGTTGGAGACTGTGAGGCGCGCATAACCGATGCTTTACGGGATTACCGCTTCAATGATGCCGCCGACGCCATCTACCACTTTATCTGGGACGTTTTTTGCGACTGGTATCTGGAGCTGACAAAACCCCTTTTGCAGGGAGACGCACCGGACGAGAAGACTGAAACGCAAAAGGTTCTGGGATGGACGCTGGACCAGATTTTCAAGTTGTTGCATCCATTTTCGCCATTCATCACCGAAGCGCTTTGGGAGCAGACCGCAGCGCGGGATGGCTTTTTGATGCGGCAGGCTTGGCCGGGACCCAACGGCGCGGCCTGGAAGGACGCTGATGCTGCTGAAGAAATCGACTGGCTGATCCGTCTGATCACAACGATCCGTTCTGTCAGGTCTGATGTGAATGTTCCGGCCGGTGCCAAGGTGCCGGTCGTTCTTGTCGGGGCCTCCGACAAGACTGCGGGACGCGTGACGGCGAATTCCGGACTGATTGCCCGGCTCGCGCGGCTGGAAACCTTGAGGCTGGCGGATGAAGCGCCAGCGGGGTCGGTCAGAACGGTTGTGGATGGGACAACGGTGGCGCTTGCAATAGCGGATCTCATTGACAGTCAGGCGGAGATCCTGAGGCTCGATAAACAGCTGAGCAAGCTGGGCGGCGAGGTTATGGGGCTGGAGAAACGGCTCGGAAATGAAGCATTTATTGCGAAGGCACCAGCCGAAGTTGTAGAGGAACAGCGCCAGCGGCTGGCCGAGCTGAAGGCCACGCAGACCAAGCTCGCTCAGGCCCGAGCCCAGCTGGCGGACTTGTAAAGACATGAGGGCCACCATCACCCTTTTGACGATTTTTGCAGCGATGTTTCTTGGTGCCTGTGGATTCTCGCAGTCGTCTTCTGAGCCGAACCCGGAGCCTGCATGGCGCTTGGTCATTCACGGCGGTGCCGGGGTGATTTTGAGGGAACACCTGACCGTTGAGGAGGAAGCTGCCTATCATGCCGCGCTACGGACCGCTCTAGAGGTTGGGGCGGAGGTTTTGCGGTCCGGTGGATCGGCTGTTGATGCGGTTCAGGCTGCGCTTGTCCCGATGGAGAATGATCCGCGGTTTAATGCGGGGCATGGAGCTGTTTACACAGCCGACCTGCGACATGAACTTGACGCCTCCATTATGGATGGCCAAGGCCGCAATGCGGGCGCTGTTGCCGGGCTCAGCCGGGTCAAGAACCCCATTCGCGCGGCGAGAGCTGTCATGGAACACTCTGAACATGTCATGTTTGCGGGGGAGGGGGCCGATGCCTTTGCTGAAACCTTCGGTCTCGAAATGGTCGAGAATGCCTATTTTGGAACGGAACAGCGGCGCATTGCGGTTCAGAGGGTTTTGGAAACTCGTTCTCGGACCAGTGCGGATAAATCGGGCACAGTGGGTGCAGTGGCCATTGACATGGCTGGAAATCTGGCGGCAGCGACCAGTACAGGTGGCATGACAGCGAAAGCACCTGGTCGTGTTGGGGATGTCCCCCTTATCGGAGCCGCGACATACGCGCAGAACGGCGTCTGCGCAGTCTCCTCAACCGGTCATGGCGAATATTTCATTCGCGTTGGCGTGGCGCGGGCAATCTGTGCCCGGCGCGAATTAAAGGACGAAAGTCTGGAGACAGCGGCTGAGATCATCCTGTCTGAAGTTGCTGCACTTGGTGGGCAGGGGGGCGTGATCGCTCTGGATGAAACGGGTGCCTACACCTACGTATTTAACTCCCCCGGCATGTATCGGGGACGTCTTGTTGAAGATGGGGTAGAAACCGCGATCTTCGGGCAACGGAACGCCATATTGGAGGGCGAAGGATGAGCAAAACCTGGGACAAATCGAAACTCCCCTCTCGGCATGTGACGGAAGGGGCCGCTCGGGCCCCCCATCGGAGTTATTATTACGCCATGGGCCTCTCGACGGCTGATATTAAAAAACCTTTCGTGGGCGTGGCATCCTGCTGGAACGAGGCCGCCCCCTGTAACACTGCGTTGATGAGGCAGGCTCATGCCGTAAGCGATGGCGTACGCAATGCGGATGGTACCCCGCGGGAGTTTTGCACCATTACCGTCACCGATGGCATCGCGATGGGACATGAGGGCATGCGATCTTCTCTGGTGAGCCGTGACTGGATTGCCGATACCGTGGAGTTGACCATGCGGGGTCACTCTTATGATGCCCTGGTCGGTGTGGCCGGCTGCGACAAATCCCTGCCGGGCATGATGATGGCCATGCTGCGGTTGAACGTGCCAAGCGTTTTCCTGTATGGCGGCTCCATTCTTCCCGGTCAGTTTGAAGGGCGCGATGTGACCGTGCTTGATGTGTTTGAGGCGGTTGGCGCAAATTCGGCGGGGAATCCGGACATGAGTGATGAAAAGCTGGCTGTTCTAGAGAAGCTGGCCTGTCCCGGAGACGGAGCCTGCGGTGGCCAGTTTACGGCGAATACAATGGCATGTGTGAGCGAAGCCATTGGCCTGGCCTTGCCTCTTTCATCTGCCCTTCCGGCCCCTTATGAAAGCCGTGACGCCTATGCTGTAGCGTCCGGGGAGACTGTGATGCGCCTGGTGGAAAAGGGGTTGCGGCCGCGGGACATCTGTACCCGTGAGGCTTTTGAGAATGCCGCGGTCGTGGTTGCAGCCACGGGCGGGTCAACCAATGCGGCGTTGCATCTTCCAGCCATGGCCCATGAGTGTGGTGTCGATTTTCAGCTTAGGGATGTGGCGGAGATTTTTGCACGGACCCCTTACATCGCGTCGTTGAAGCCCGGAGGCGATTTTGTGGCCAAAGATTTCGGCGAAGTCGGCGGGGTCCCGATGCTGATGAAAACGTTGCATCAGAATGGCTATATCCATGGGGACTGCATAACGGTAACGGGCCAGACATGGGCCGAGATTCTTGAGGATGTGACCTTTAATCCGGATCAGAAGGTGATTTCGTCCGCGGCCAGCCCAATCACGCCCACCGGCGGTGTCGTCGGTCTTTGGGGGTCATTGGCGCCGGATGGAGCAATCGTTAAAGTCGCCGGACTGGAAAGTCTTCAATTTCAGGGGCCTGCGAGAGTTTTTGAAGGTGAGGCGGCTTGCTTCGAGGCGGTCGAAAAGCGGGACTACAAAGAAGGCGACGTTCTGGTTATCCGGTATGAAGGGCCGAAGGGGGGACCCGGAATGCGCGAGATGCTGTCCACGACCGCGGCGATTTATGGTCAGGGAATGGGTGACAAAGTGGCTCTGATAACTGATGGTCGGTTCTCCGGGGCGACCCGGGGTTTCTGTGTCGGGCATGTCGGCCCTGAGGCCCAGGACGGCGGACCAATTGCCTTGATCGAGGATGGCGACATGATCTCTCTGGATGCAGAGAAAGGCACTATAGAGGTCCATCTCACCCCCGCCGAACTGGAAGACCGTCGCCGGAAATGGACGCCCCGCCAGACCGCTTACGGGTCCGGCACCCTTGCAAAATTCGCAAAACTGGTCGGGCCAGCACATCTGGGCGCAGTGACCCATGAGGGTTTCGATGGGGAACGGCACGTTTACGCCGATATCTGATCCAGGCTGAATTGCGGCGACGTTGAGACAGGCCCGTTCAGCCTGTCTTCAGGTGTCCCGGTCTAAAAAGAGAACATGATGAGCAAAATCCTTCTCCCGACCCTCGCGGCTCTTGGCCTGATGACAGTGGCTCAGCCCGCTTTGGCGCAGGCCTCTTCGGCGGAGTGCCGGGCTCTGGCTGCGTCCATCAGCGTTCGCCAGCAGGAAGCGGAGACGCTACAACTGAAGCGGGACACGCTGGCGCAGGAGACTGAGCTGTCCGGTGAGGCATGGGAAAATGCCGAAGCTGAGCGGAACTTTGGGCGCGCTCAGGCGGCGGCCGCCGATGAGACAAAGGCGGCTTATGAAACCCTGAAGTCTGAATTTCATCGGACCCAAGCGGCCCTGAGAGCACAGGTGGAGCGGCTCAATGGGTCTGTGGCCCGTTACAATCAGGCCTGTACGTCCACCCGCGGCTAGATCAGTCTAGCAACTCCACAATCACGGGAACGTGGTCGGAAGGTTTCTCGAGACCGCGCGCCTTGCGGAGGATCTCATGTCCTGTCAGGCGATCCGCAGCCTGAGGGCTCAGCAGGTGGTGATCGATCCGTATGCCGTGATCCTTGGTAAAGGCGCCCCCCTGATAATCCCAGAAGGTGTACTGGTGGACCCGGTTATCCCGCAATTCAAAGGCCTCTGCGAAGCCGGCATATTTTAACGCGCGGAAGGCGTCGCGGGTGTCGGATAAGGCCAGAGCATCGTCACGCCAGACGGCAGGGTCCCAGCAGTCCTCATCGCGCGGAATGGTGTTGTAATCCCCGCACAGGACGACCGGCTCCTCGGAGGCCAGAAGGTTACGGGCGTGCGCGTGCAGGCGGCGCATCCAGGCCAGCTTGTAGTCGTATTTCGGCCCGGGCGCCGGGTTGCCATTTGGGAGGTAGAGGCCGCCAATCCGCACGGGGCGGTCGCTGCATATCAGAGCCTCGATATACCGCGCCTGGTCATCGGTGTCGTCGCCCGGCAGGCCCCGGACAACATCATCAACGGGATATTTCGACAGAAGGGCGACGCCATTATAGCTCTTCTGCCCCAGAACTTCGCAGTGATATCCCAGCTCCTCGATTTCCATATATGGAAAATTCGGGGTTTCACACTTGATCTCCTGCAGGCAGACGACCTCGCAGTCGAGCTGCTTCAGCACGTCGACCACCATAGGCAGCCGCGCCTTGATCGAGTTCACATTCCAGGTCGCAATCTTCATGCGCCAGTCCGATAGCTGGATTTGTCGGGCCCGTCATCCCGCAGGGTCCAAAAATGTGCGGCATCTTCAGGCCAATGACCGGCGGGTCGGGGCGGCGGGGCCCGGCGTCTCAAAACCCACGCAGGTCAGCAAACTCTTCCAGACCGGCCCGCTCCGTGTAGAGCCGGTTCACAGGGGGCTCTGGATCCGGGTGGCCCAGCGCCATGCCACAATAGACCATCTCTTCTGGCGCCAGTCCCAGATGGGTTTTCAGGCTCGGACGGAGGATCCCCCAGCATTCCTGCATGCAGGTCCCCCAGCCGCGTTCCTCCGCCAACAGGGCGAGGGTTTGCATGAACATGCCCGTATGAGCCCATTGCCCATGCCCGACCCGCTCATCCAGAATGAAGAACACCGCCACCGGGGCATCGAAAAACCGGAAGTTGCGTGCGAACCAGCGGCGCCGTCCGGCCTTGTCGTCCCGGGGGATGCCAAGCTCCTCATACATCATCTCGCCCACCCGGAAGCGCCTCTGGTTCTGGGCATCGGTGATATGGTCCGGGTAGATCGGGCGGTCGGTTGGTTCGCCGCCCGGGCTTTGCGCGAGAACCGTCGCGGCAAGATCAATCACCTCCTGTCGGGCCTGCCCCGACAGGACGATCACGCGCCAGGGCTGAAGATTTCCGCCTGACGGCGCACGCTGAGCCGCCTCCAGCCAGGCCCGGATGTCGCTTTCCGGAATGGGCGTGTCGCGAAACGCCCGGGTTGATATGCGTTGCTTGACCGCTTCGGTGACGTCCATGCTGTCTCCTCCCAAGGGGAGGACAGTAGCGGGACAGGCCTGCGAGAAAAAGGGGTCTCGCGGCGGCAGCAGCCTGGCACTGAGCGGCGGCCATGCGGCACCGGCCCGGAGCCAGTGCGGCGCCGACGGGCC
>Ga0213866_10003175_pt1 | contig 11266 bp, 7 predicted proteins | sample PICome_11_FD_160079 | JGI IMG/M metagenome (GOLD analysis project Ga0213866, IMG submission 160079) | Coastal seawater microbial communities near Pivers Island, North Carolina, United States - PICO284 | ecosystem: Environmental > Aquatic > Marine > Coastal | place: USA: North Carolina... | reverse complement strand
GGCCGGGTTAGCGCCTGAGCTGGTGGTGACGCAGCCGCCTGCCAGACGCAATCGCAGGGGCGAAGCGCGCAGCTCGCCGGTGGGGGAAGCCGCGAAAGAGCTTGGCCTGCCGCTGCTCGAAGAGGCAAAAGTGAGCGTCGGCGATGCCTTCGATCAGATCGCTGCGATCAAGCCGGACATCGCGGTGGTCGTCGCTTTTGGGCAGATCCTGCGCAAGAGCTTGCTCGCGTTGCCCAAGCACGGCTGCATCAATCTGCACCCATCCATGCTGCCCAAGTACCGAGGAGCAGCGCCCATCAACTGGGCGATGATCGACGGCGTGCGCGAGAGCGGCATCACCGTGATGCGCTTGGTCAAGAAGCTCGATGCTGGCCCGGTGCTCCTTCAGCGTCCATTCGAGATTCGCGAGGATGAAGTGGCTGCTGAGGCGCTGGATCGCTCCGCGCTGATCGGGGCGGAGATGATCGTCGAGGTCGTGCAGAGCTTCGCTTCAGGCTCGCCCTATCCCGAAGTGGTGCAAGACGAAACGCAAGCGAGCTACGCGGGGCTCTTTAAAAAGGAAGACGGCGCGCTCGACTTCAATCTGCCGGCCAACCGCGTGTGGGATCGCATTCGCGGAGTGCAGCCCTGGCCCGGTGCTTATGCGCAGCATCTTCCGAAAGATGCTGAGCGCTCGCCGCAACGTTTGATCTTTTGGCGCGCGAAGCCTGACGAGAGCAACGCGAGTGATGCTGAGCCTGGCACGATTATCGAAGCCTCAAGCGAAGGCGTACGCGTGGCATGCGCTCGTGGTACGATCCTGCTTACTGAGATTCAACGCGAAGGGAAGCCGCGCCGAGCTGCATCCGACTTCTTGAGCGGCTACGCGATCGCTCCGGGTGAGCGCTTCGAGCAATCAGCAATCGCGCGCGATTCCGCGGACGCGTAGGTATTGGCGAGGGGGCATCATGGCAAAAGATTCGAAAGGCGATGCAGAGTCTTCGCCCAAGCCAGCGAAGAAGAGCCGCAAGAAGGCCTCGCCGAACGCCAGCGCCAAGCCTCAGCCAAGCGCGAGTGAGAAGTCCACGCCTGCCAAGAAAACGCCTGCAAAGGCGAGCGCTCCGACGAGCCGCAAGAGTGCGAAGAAGAAGGCCATCAAGCCTGCGTCGAAGACTCCAGCGAAGAGCGGCGCTTCGAAAGCATCTCCCAAAGCATCAGCTAAGGCTGCGCCAAAAGCTCAAGCGAAGAGCAACACCAAGATGGTGCATCGTTCGTCGACCAAGTCGGCGGGCAAGAGTAGCGCGGGTGGCGACCACTCCCAAGGCTCTGATGGCGAGTCTGACGAAGAGAGTCGGCGCGTTGATCTCGCTGATCTGATTCAGGCGGATTGCTTCATCACGCTCAAAGCAGGCAACAAGTCCGAGGCGATTGCTGAGCTTTGCGAGCACGCAGCGGGCATCGCGGGTTTGCGCTCATCCCAAGAAATCCTGATGCAGGTGCTGGAGAGTGAATCGCGCCTGACGACCAAGATGGGCCCGAACTGGGCGACGCCTCACGCTCGCATTCCGCATTTGCCGAAGCCGCTCGTGGTGGTGGTGGGGAAGAGCGAAGCGGGGATTCCCTACGACGGCACGGATGACGAGCCGGTCAATCTGATCGTGCTGCTGCTTGCGGATGAGGAGACGAGCACCCTCTACCTGCGCGCGTTGGCGGCGATCGTCGAGAACCTACGCAAAGCGAAGCGCGTCGAGGCGATTCTCAAAGCCAAGACCGGGCGCGGCATGCGAAGCGCACTTGCTGGCGTGCCAAGCGGCAAGCGCATGGTGCTCTCGCGCCAGCTTCCCAAAGCCACGCGCATGCTGATTCGCAACGTGCTGGGCTTTGCGCGCGATGGCGAAGTGGGCGCGGTGCTCTTGGGCATTGATGCCTTTGAGCGACCCGAGGTGCTGAAGTCGGTCGTCGATGATCGCACGCTGCTGCTAACGGAACGTCACACGGTTCCGCAAGAGATCGCTAGCAGGGCGCGCGGGATCCTGCGCTTGCCCTTCCCGGTAGAAGGCGAGTCGATGGCGCTGCGATTGGCGATCGTGCTCGCGCTCGGGCGCAAGTTGATTGGGCGCAAAGAAAAGGTGCTCGCGATGATCGGGCCGCCGGGATCGAATCGTATCGATCTGATGCGCCTTTACGATGCGCGCGATTTCCCGGTTTTTGATCTGCAACAACCGGGCGAAAGCTCGCTCTCGCCTGGTGTGCTGGAGCGCGTGATCGAGCTGGCTGCGCGCATCGCCGAAGAGGGGCGCGAGGGCTATCCGGTCGGCACGATCTTCATCGTCGGCGATCCCAGCGACTGCAAGCCCTACGTGCGGCAGCTCGTAATCAACCCTTTCCGAGGCTACGAATCGGAAGAGCTGAACGTGATGGACTTGACGCTCGAAGAGACGATCAAGGAGTTCTCCTCGATCGACGGCGCCTTCATCATTGATGCGAAGGGCAGACTCGTCTCGGCGGGAACCTACCTGATGCCCGAGCACAAGGGCGAGCTTGAGCTGACCAGCGGACTCGGCACGCGCCATCGCTCCGCTGCGATGATGAGCGTTTCGGCGCGCTGCATCGCGGTGGTGGTGTCGGCATCAACTGGCGGCGTGACGGTCTACTATCGCGGCGAGCAGGTGATGTACCTGAGCGTTGCGCGTTCGCGTCGCGTGAACAGTGATGGCGGGAACGCCGCGAGCTAGAATGGCGAAACGCTAGGCTAGAGCAGTTCACGATTTGGATTCGTCGAGCGTCGTCATCCCGAACGCCGCAGGCGGAGGGATCACCCTTGCGAGCAAGGCTGCCCTTTTGTTTGCACACGTATCGCCAATCGCGAAGCATCCTGTGTGCAATCGTGGGATGCGGGACGGGATGACGACGTGGCGACGAAAACCCACAAAGCTGTGCTCAAATCAAAGCAAGCCTTACTCCGCTGAGAGCAGCCCCTTGATCAGCTTCATGTGCTCTTCGACAGAGCCTTTGCCCGCTTGCACGACGACTTGCGCGCGCTGGCCGAGTTGCTCGCGCTCAGCAGGATCGCCGGCCAAGCGGATGATGGTGGCTTGCAGCTCGTCCCAAGTGTGAACTTGAATAGCAGCTTTGGCTTCGAGCAGATCGCGCACAGTCGACTTGAAATTCTTAGTGTGCGGGCCGAAGCAGACTGCGCGTCCGAGCCCCGCGGGTTCAGCCATGTTCTGGCCGCCATGCGGGATCATCGAGCCGCCGATGAACACCACGTCGCCCGCGTTGTAGAGATCGCTTAGCTCGCCCATCGTGTCGAGCAGGACGCAGGGCGCGATCCCGCTGCCATCGTTCACCGCCATCATGCGACCTGAGCCGAGCGACGAGCGATCAACCAGCGCTACTCCCGCTTGCCGCCAGAGCGTGCGCACGCCGGTCCAGCGCTCAGGATGGCGCGGCACCACAACCATGCGCAGGTTCGTTCCCTGATTGCGGATGCGCTTGTAAAGCTCGACGAGCTCTTCGTGTTCACCGGGGTGAGTGGAGCCGCACACGAGCACGATTTCATCGTCATTGAAGCCGAAGAGTTCGCGATAGCGCAGGCGCGCAACTTCGTTGACGCCGATCGAGATGTTGTCGAACTTGAGATTGCCGGCGACGTGCACGCGCTCTTCATCCACCTGCATGCGCCCAAAAAGTGCGCGCAGGCGGCTTGCATACTCTTCGTCTTGCACGGCGGCGAGCGTGATTGCTTGGAAGGGCTTTGCCAGCGCGAACGCGGCCTTGCGGTAGCCATCCGATGAGCTTTGCGAGATCCGGCCATTCGCGATGAAGACCTTGCGCTTCTGCGCGCGCGCGGCGAGCAGGAAGTTCGGCCAAAGCTCAAGCTCCATCAGAATGATCAGCTCGGGGTTGAGCTTGCGCATGACTCGGCGAGTGATGAAGGAAAAGTCGAGCGCGAAGTAAAAGCGCGTAAGCGCTGGGTAGAGCTGCGCTGCGACATCTTCGCCGGTACGCGTGGTGTGGCTGATGGCGATGCGATGCGATGGGTAGGCCTCTTGCAGATGTGCAACGAGGCCGCGCGCAGCTTGGAGCTCGCCGACGCTGACTGCGTGCAGCCAGATCAGCGGGCCATCGCCTGGCGGCGTGGGGATGAAGCCGAAGCGTTGGCCGATGCCGCGCCGATACTTGCCCGCCGTGATCATCTTCAGGACCACGAAAGGCAAGATCAAGATCAGCCCGATCAGGAAGAGAAAGTCGAAGAAGTAGCGCATGACTTCATGCCTCGACGGCCAAGCGAGATCTTGGTTCCCCACAACGCGCTGCTATCAGCTTTGCAGAAGCATCAAGACGATGGCCATGCCTGCGCCGGCAACAATCGCGAGCATGCCCATGCAGCCCTTCTTCTTGGGCGGTGCAGGCGTTGCGGTGCGAGTCGTGCCGCTTTCGGTGCCGTCTTCTGTAGGCTTTTCGCCATTGCCATCGATGGTCAGCAGATCGCGAACGTTCTTGGTCTCAACCAGGTGACTGGTGGGATCGTTGTTGGCGTTGTTGTCGCGGACAATCGTGTTCTCGGCTTCGAAGCGCACGCTATCACGAGCCTTGATGGCGGTGTCGAGCACCTTGAAGGCCTCGTTCGGGTCCATCGCCTCGGGCTCATCTTCTTCTTCGTCGTCGCTGGCAGGTTCGACGATTTGCTCGGCTTCTACTTCTGCTTCGGCTGCTGCGCTCGGGTCGGCTTCGCTCTCTTCAGCATCAGCATCAGCATCAGCATCGGCTTCGTCGCTAGCTGAGCTGGCTTCGTCTGCAGATTGCTCGTCGTCAGTGGCGGTGTCGGTTGCCGTCACGTCTGGAATATCGCTGGCGTCTTGTTCGCTTGCGGATTCGATCGCAGCGTCATCTTCAGGCTCGTCGCTAGATGGGGCTTCTGCCGGGGCTTCGGCTTCGCTCGCTGCATCCGAGCTTTCGCTTGCGACGCCGGGGAAGGCAGCGGAGAAACCCTCATTTGCCGACTGAATGAGCGGAGTCGTCTGCTCGTTCAAGGGCGTGCTCGGCGTGGAGTCGCTGGAGCCTTCGGACTCAGCTTCAGACTCAGCGGCAACATCGGCTGTTTTGCTCGAATCATCGTTTGAATCAGGAGCGCTGATTTCAACGTCTGGCGTGGCTTCAACTTCGACCGACGCTTCTTCACTTTCAGCTTCGGGTTCAGGTTGCGCTTGATCGCTCACGTCGTCGCTGGATTCGGGCTCGCTGATTTCGATGCTCGCGACTTCGGCGTCGGCTGACTCAGCTTCTTCGCTCGAATCGTCGTCAATATCGCTCATCTCGTTGAGCGAGGGCGAGCTTTGCTCAAGCTCTTCCGCGGGTGCTGACGCTTCTTCTTCAGATTCAGCATCGCTGGAGAGCGAAATGCTCTCAACTTCGCTGGAATCCAGCGCAGGCGTGTCGTCGATCTTGATCTCGATCGATTCGACCTCGGGCTCATCTGACGAAGTTTCAACTGCGGCCTCTTCGCCTTGGTTCTCATCCTGCGCGTCGTCTGCGGCGGGAGTTTCGGCGTCGACTTCAGCTTCTACTTCGACGACAGGATCGGCGGCTGCCTCTTCAGCTTGCGGCGCTTTCGCCTCGGCTTCATCAGCTTCGATTTCGATTGCGGGCGCGCTGCTCTCATCGCTGGAAAGCTCAACGTCGGCAGGATCGTCGATCTCGATTGAAGGCGGATCCAGATCGAGGTCATTCGACTCTTCGATCAGATCGGGCGCGCTACTCTCAGGCGCTGCTTCCTCAGGCTGTGCTTCTTCGATCACGGGCTGGGAGACTTCCACCGCAACTGCAGCAGGCGCTTCAGGCGCGGCAGCGGGCTCAGCACTTTCTGGCGCGAGCTTCTCGGCTTCTGGCGTGGCGTCTTCCACTTCAACGCCAAGGCGTTCGGCGACGGTGTTGCGCTTCTTCGTCACGATTCCAGCTTGGGCTGGCGTGAGCGTTTGGTACTCATCCATGTAGTTGAGCAGCTCAAGCGCTTCCTGCAGCTCGCCAGCGCTGATTTGCGTATCCACTTCACGCATACTCTGGGCGAATTCGAAGGATTCCATGACGTTCCTGCTTCGTTTTCTGAGAAAGGGCTGGTTAGCCGCTGGGACTTCAATCTGGCGTATCGCACGCGATACCTTTTAGCAGCACGCTAGGAGCGTGCGAGGAAAAAGCACGCATGAAGACCTTCATCAGCTCACTGAGGAGCTTCATCAAGGCTTCTTTGCATGCGAAGCGTGTGCAACGCGAAGCGGCTGGTGCTACTTGCGTAACACCAGCCGCTCATTCATGCGAGTTGCTTAGAATTCGACCTTGGGTGCCTTCGAGGCTTCTCCACGGTTTTCCACTTCGAAGAAGTTGGCCTGCTTGAAGCCCATCATCGAGGCGAAAATGTTGGTCGGGAAGAGCTCAGTCTTCGTGTTGTACTCGCCCACGCGATCGTTGTAGTAGTTGCGCGAGAAGGCGATCTTGTTCTCGGTGCTGGTCACTTCTTCGCTCAACTGCATCATATTCGTGTTGGCCTTCAGGTCGGGATAGGCTTCCACGGAGATCATCAGGTTGCGCATCAGTCCGCCGAGCATGGATTCGGCGCTAGCCAACTCAGCAGTCGGGCCACCATGTGAGGCTTCGAGGGCTTTGAGTGCGCCGCCGCGCGCTGCGGTGACGTTTTCGAGCAGCTCCTTCTCGTGCTTCATGTAGCCCTTGGCGATCTCGACGAGATTCGGAATCAGCTCATAGCGGCGCTGCAACTGCACGTCGATATCGGACCATGAGCTTTTGACCTTCATGCGCAGCTTGACGAGCTTGTTGTAGCTGGCGATCACGAAGAGCACGAGCACTACACCAACGCCAACCAAAACCCACATCACGGGGTTGTTCATGCCGCTTGCCGCTGCTTCGGCTCCCAGAACATTCATCATTCCCTGTCCTCCAACTGATCGGGGCTGCTTGGCTCCCGAATGGTGTTCGTTATCTGCGCTTCAATACTATTGCTGATGCGTCGCGCTGCATGGGGGCATTCTAGCGGAGCATCGCGCTTGGGGCATTACGAAGCGCGACGAGTTTTGGAATCCCGAGCGAAAGCGAGAAGATCAGTGATCCCCCTCAGCGTGTCACCGGAAAATCCTGATGACATGCATCAAATCCGAGCGGCAGGGCTAGCGTCCGGCTTTCAGCCGAGGCACAGACCTCAGAGGGAACTTGATTCGCGTCTCAATTTATGAGTGAAAGTGCGAATCCCATGAAGTGAATTTACACTTTCACTCGCTGCGCTGGTTACAATGTCCGCAGCGCTTCATTGCGTCGGGCAGGAATCCCGTCGCACCTATCGCACCTGAGGGGAGCCAAGAGTTTTGGCCACGACACACGCCATTAATGACTTGCCAGAATCGCAAAGCTTGCGCGCAATCGTGCTCTCAGAAGAGGGAGTGCGGCTGCTTGAGCCCGGCGATGTCGTTGACGGCGAGGTCAAGAATGAGCTCGTAGAACTTGGTTTCGAACGCGTGGTAATAGCCGATAGCGATCGCGACGCAGAGGGCTTCATTCAAAGCGTACGATACGAGCAGCGCGCACTTGAGAACGTCGGTGTCAAGGAGCGCATCGCCAGTCCCATTTACGATCGCCAAGAGCGCCTGCTGGTGCAAGCCGGAGCGTTCCTCAACGACCAGACGCGCCTCGTATTGGATCGCCAGGGCATCGAAAAAGTCTACGTGCTCAAGCCCATCGCCGAAGATATCGAGGCTCGCAACGGTCGCTTTTTGATGCGCGTGCAAGAGATGCGTCAGAAGTGGACGGCGGAGATGAAGTACACCTTCAAGCTTCCGCCCAAGCAGGAAATTCCCAAAGAGCGCATGATCGAAGATCCTTCTTCGATCACCGTTGATAGCGTCAACGAACAGATTGATGCAGCGACGGAAGAAGAGCTGCTTGAGCGCCCGAGTGGCCCGCCCCTCTCTGATCAGATCAAGAAGAACGATCCGATGGAGCTGCGCCCGGCCGGGCAGATCCTCAAAGTGCTGCAAGTTCACGAGAATGTGCTGCGAGATGCCGAGCAGATTTTCGCCCAAGTGCGCGCGAAGAAGAAGATCCCCGGCGAACTGGTAAGCGCGCTCGCCAACAACGTCGTGCTGGGATTGATCAACGATGCGTCCATGTCGCTCAACCTTTCCGGCATGGAGAACAGCCCGCACTACTATGTCAGCCACGCCATCAACACCGTGCTGCTCTCGATTCACATTGCCTCGCGCCTCGGCTATTCAGCCAAGCAGGTGCATGAGCTTTGCTACGGCGCGCTGCTCCACGATATCGGCGTGATGCGCGTGTCGTCTGAAGTGCTGGGCAAGAAGGGGCCTGCGGACGCGCAAGAGCTGCGCCAGATTCAGCAGCATCCTGTGTTCGGCGTCGATGCACTCCAGCAGATCAGCGGCCTGCCGAAGACGGCGCCGATGGTCGTCTACCAGTCGCATGAGCGTCTTGATGGCAGTGGGTATCCGCGTGGTCGCAAGAAGTCGCGCATACACTCCTACGCGCAGATCGTCTCGATCGCTGCGGTGTACGACGCGATGAAGACCGACCGCCCTTACCGACAAGCGATGCACCCATACTTTGCGATGGAGAATGTGCTCAAGCTCGTCGGGCTCAAGCAGTTCGATGCGGAGGTGGCGCGCGCTCTTCTTGAGGCCATTAGCCTCTTCCCGATCGGTTGCTGGGTGGATCTCGATAACGGCGCGAAGGGCCGTGTGGTGGGGGCGAACGCCGACAACTACACCCGACCCGTCGTTAGCATCATCGTCAATCCGGACGGCGAGCAGCGCGAAGAGCCCTTGCCGATCGATCTGCTGGCAAAAGAGAACAGCAACGTTTCAATCAGCGGCCCCTGCACGCCTCCGACAAATCTTAGCGGCGACCTGCGTACGCTCGGATTCTGATCAACCCCGACAAGCAAGCACCTGAAAGGCATCACCATGCAGCGAGCCCGCAAGACGAGACGAGCGATCGCCTGCTTCGCATTGCTCGCGGCTGCGAGCTGCCTGCTGAATTGCGTGAGCGTGCCGCAAAGCAACTACGCTACACCTGAGTCAAGCGTCGATGCGATGCAGCAAGCAATGCGCGATGACGATGTTGGCACCTGGCTGGGCACGCTCGCCATTCCCACACGCCGAAAGCACGAGACGCTGATCCTGCAAGGCTGGAGTAGCGTTCGCGATGCGCTCTCGTTCCTGCAAGGCAATGTTGAGATTGCGGAAGTGCAGATGCTGGAGAGCTTCGCCTTGAGCGACGAGAAGGCCACCGACTCGAATTGGGTATGGCCAGATGCGGATGCGCCAGTGGCGCGAGTGCGAGTCGTCGTCGAGATTGACAACGAAAAGCTCTTCGAAGACTTCCTCTTCATTAAGGAAGTCGATCCCGCTCCCTCGAACTCCAGCGGCTCGCCCTGGGTGCGCGTTGGCTTGCGCGACGAAGCTACGGCCATGCACCCCGATCCGGAAGAAGTGCAGGTTGACGAGTCGCCGGAAGAGACGCGGATCAACTGGCGATTGATCTATCCCTACTATCCATATCAGTCCGTCAGCAAACTCGCCCCCAAACTGACGCAGACGTTGACGGGCGAGACTGAAAGCGCGCCAGCAGGCGAATAAGAGAGCCGGAATTATGACTTTTCGGCAAGCAAGCATGGCTTAGCCGGACAAATTGGGTCCGAAACCCAAAATATCTAACATACCCCCACGATCTGCGAGTTTTTTTCATACCTATTAAACGACAAACTCTCTGCTTTCCTTCAAAGCCTGGGTTGCAATCTGGCGGGAATGAATCAAAATGGATTATTGACGAAGTGGCGTAACCGCAGCATTGTCGGTTAGTGCGAATGGTGATGAGGGCCGAGGCACAGAGTGCAGCGGCGCCGGAGTTGGGGATTCGACTCAATGGCCGCCCCTCAGTGGAAGGTGACAGTATGAAATTGAAGTTTTGGGGAACCCGCGGATCGCTCCCAACTCCCGGCCCAGAGACGGCGAAGTTCGGTGGTAACACCACATGCCTTCAAGTGGTGCGGGACGAAGGTCCGATCATCGTGCTGGATTCAGGCACGGGAATTCGTGAGCTCGCCCAAAGCTTGATGGGGAACCCTGGCCCTCCGTTTGATATCAAACTTTTGATCACGCACACGCATTGGGATCACATTCACGGCTTTCCCTTCTTCGTGCCGATCTACATTCCCGGCGGCAACATCGACGTTTACGGCGTTGGGCCAATCCACCAGGGCATCAGCTTCGAAAAGGTCATGCGCGATCAGATGACCTATTCCTACTTCCCCGTCGAAAACACGATGATCGACGGCGTTGTGCACTACCACGATTTTCATGAGATGTTCGCCAACCGCCCCAGCGGCGTTGAGGGCGACTTCGAGCTGACACCTGGCGTGAACCTCAAGCTCAAGCTGATGAATCACCCGGTCTACACGATCGGTTATCGCTTGGAAGCCGATGGTCAGTCCGTGATCTTCACCGGCGATCACGAGCCTTACATCGACCAGTTCGCGACCAACGGCCCGCCTCCAGCAAGCGACGAAGATCAGGACGACTTCGGCTTCATGGAAGACGCTGAAGAAACCAGCGAGTTCGTCGACCTGATGAACGAGCGCTTCATCCAGTGGTGTACCGGCGCCGACCTGCTCGTGATCGACACGACCTACACCAAGGACGAGTACTTCAGCTACGACAAGCCCCACATGTCGAAGAAGAACTGGGGTCACGGCTACTTCGAGTATTCGTATGAAGTCGCGCTGAAGGCTGGCGTCAAGAAGCTCGCTTTCACGCACCACGATCCCACGCGCAAAGACGAAGATCTGATCGCGCTGGAGAAGAAGTGGCGCGAGATTGCGGCGAAGGACGGTAACAAGGTCGAAGTCTTCTGCGCTCGTGAGGGCATGGAAGTCGATCTCGGCGCGCCGATTTCACTCCCAGTTTAAGCTCAGCCAAATGGCATGGTGATTCTACGCTCGCAGTGAGGGTCGAGATGGGCATCTATTTGCGCACAGCGATTCTCGCTGAGCCCCTCGACGCATACGGCTTGCTGACCGAGGTTGGCGCCGATGAGAATGGCGCGAGCAATCTCTTCTTGGGCGTGACCCGCAATCATCATCAAGAGCGTGCGGTCAAAGGGCTTGAGTACACTTGCTACTTGCCGATGGCCCTCGCTGAGCTTGAGCGCATCGCGCACGAAGTCGCCGAGCATCACTCGATCAATCGATTTGTTGTGCTGCATC
>Ga0213866_10003174_pt1 | contig 11267 bp, 5 predicted proteins | sample PICome_11_FD_160079 | JGI IMG/M metagenome (GOLD analysis project Ga0213866, IMG submission 160079) | Coastal seawater microbial communities near Pivers Island, North Carolina, United States - PICO284 | ecosystem: Environmental > Aquatic > Marine > Coastal | place: USA: North Carolina... | reverse complement strand
ACTTCGACGCGGCTTTCGTCCCTGCCACGACCGCTCGAAGCGGGGCGAGCGAGTCGTTCGTGACCTCACCTGCCCACACCAGGTCCCACAACGTCGACAGTATCTCCTCGTCGGTCGAGCCCGGAGCGGCTGAGCGGATGCCATTCCAGAAGCTTGCCCCGCGCTCGGCGAGCAGAAGGCGAATCGCCTCGTGCAACGCCCCATCAGGGTGGCTGCGCTCTTCCCATCCTGGCGCAAGGAGCTCCAATTGATCGGCAAATACGAGCCGCACTCGCCCATCGCGGGCGCCGACCGCCCCCGCACCGACCCACACGACCTCGCCGGCGGTGCACAGCTCGTCGAGCATCGACGGCCGATACTCACGGACGCGGGTCGCGAGCACGTCAGACTCAAGCGTCGACGCCACGATGGCGGCTCCCGACAGCAATCCGAGTGACTCGACCAGAGCCTCGATTCCACGGCGTTGAGCCGGCACCCCGTGCCACAGGGGAAGGAAACGTGCAAGTGCCTCCTGCTCGACGGGTTCGACCTCACGCCGAAGCGCGGCCAGTGATCGCCGCCGTAGCTGACGCAGCACGTCGACATCGCAGAACTCGCGAGAGACGCCGCCGGGTTGAAACTCGCCGATCACCAGCCGCTCGTCACCTTCGAGGGCAGCAAGAGCGCCCGCCACCCGCTCGACAGGCGCACCGACTCGTCGAGCGACGACTTCGGTCACGAACGGACCATGCGTGCGGGCATACCGACCGACGAGCTCCTCGAGTGGGCGAGCGACGGGGTCGGTGAACGCCGTCGGCAGCCCGAGCGGGATCGCCACACCCAACCCGTCGCGATATCGCGCTGCGTCCTCAGCAGCGGCGTAGCGTTTCTCGCCTGCGACACTGACCTCGATCACTCGTTTCTCGGCAATGAGCTGATCAAGCCACTCCCTCGGTTCACCACCGACTGCCCGCCGGCTGCCTGACGCCGAGGGCGACGAGCGGAGGTCGATCTCGTGGCGAGTTAGGTCGCCGACCTTGCGAAGCACGTCGTGCAGCTCGTCCGGCGAACGCGCCTGGCGACCGTTGGTGAGGCACTGCAGTTCGAGTTCCACGTCGGCGAGCACCGCGGGATCAAGCAGCTCGCGCAGCTCTTCGGCACCTAACAGGTCACGCAGCAGATCGCGGTCGAGAGCCAGGGCCGCCGCACGACGCTCGGCAAGCGGCGCGTCGCCCTCGTACATGTATGCAGCAATCCAGTTGAACAGCAAACTCGATGCCATCGGGCTTGCCTTGGGTGTGTCGACACTGACCACCCGCAGATCCCGCGAACGGAGCTGCACGAGTACCTCACGAAGCGCGGGCACGTCGAAGACGTCTTGCAGACACTCCCGAGATGCTTCGAGCAGGATCGGAAACGCGGGAAACTTCGAAGCCACCGACAGCAAGTCGGCCGCCCGCTGACGCTGCTGCCACAGCGGAGTCCGCCGGTCTGGCCGACGCCGTGGCAGCAACAAGGCCCGACCGGCGCACTCACGGAACCGAGCCGAGAACAGCGGCGACTGCGGCAGGGTCGACACCACCAGTTCGTCGATGTCTTCTGGCTCGATCAGCAGCGACTCGACCGGGAGCTCGTCGGCCGACTCGGGGAGGCGAACGACAATACCGTCGTCACCCCACATCGTTTCGACCGGCATGTCGTAACGGTCGGCCAGCTGACGCTCAATAGCCATCGCCCACGGGGCATGGACCGGCGTTCCGAACGGGGTCAGGATGCACACCCGCCAGTCACCGATCTCGTCGCGGAAGCGCTCGATCACCACTGTGCGATCGTCGGGCACCATTCCGGTGGCTGCGGCCTGCTCGTCGAGGTATTGGATGAGATTGTTCGCAGCGAACGCATCGAGCGCATAGTTGCTCATCAGGCGTTCGACGGCGTCGCCCCTCGATAGCTCTCGCATCTCTCGCACGAACGCACCAAGACCCCGGCCGAGTTCAAGCGGGCGACCGGGCCGATCACCGCGCCAAAACGGCATCTTTCCCGGCTGTCCCGGTGCGGGTGACACGGTGACCCGCTCGAACGTGATCTCTTCGATCCGCCATGTGGAAGCGCCGAGAAGAAACGTCTCACCGGGACGTGATTCGTAGACCATCTCCTCGTCGAGTTCGCCAACCCGTGTGCCGTCAGGCAGGAACACACCGAACAGGCCACGATCGGGAATCGTGCCGCCCGAGGTGACCGCCAACCGCTTCGATCCGTCTCGCGCTCGGAGACGGTCGTTCACGCGATCCCACACGAGTCGCGGTCGAAGCTCAGAGAACTCTTCGGACGGATACCGACCGGCGAGCAGGTCGAGCACGTTTGTGAGCAACTCGTCGGAAATCTCGCCGAAGTTCGCGCACCGCCGGACCAACCCTGCGACCTCCGCGACCGAACACTCCTCGACCGCAGCTACGTGAGCGACGATCTGCTGGGCCAGTACGTCGAGCGGATTGCGGAGGTAGCGGCTCGACTCGATGTGCCCGTCGATCATCCGACGGGTCACGACGGCCGCCTCGAGAAGGTCACCGCGGTGCTTCGGAAAGATCAACCCCTTCGACGGTTCGCCAACCTGGTGTCCGGCACGACCGATGCGCTGCAACCCCCGTGATACCGCGCCCGGCGACTCAACCTGAATGACTAAGTCGACGGCACCCATGTCGATACCGAGTTCCAACGACGACGTCGCCACGATGGCACGCAGATCACCCCGCTTGAGGCGGTCCTCGATAACCACCCGCTGCTCTCGCGCAAGCGACCCGTGGTGGGCCATCACGAGTTCGTTGTCGTTGCTGATTGCTCTCCCGTCGCCCACCTCACTTCCTCTTTGCAACGAACGAAGCTCGTCGGTGGCGTCTTTCTCGCTTTGCGCCCTCGGCGGGTCGACGCGGCTGAGATCGACATGCATGTCTTCATAAAGTTCGTTGAGCTTGGCGGCGAGGCGTTCGGCGGCGCGACGGGCGTTGCAGAAGATGATCGTCGACCGGTGAGACAGGATCCGCTGGAGGATTTCGGGATAAATCGACGGCCAGATCGAAGCCTTCGGATCAGCCGCCGCCGGGGCGGTGCCGCTGCCGACCCCGTTCTCTGGGCCGAAAACCGACCCGGAGAACGGCGAAGCGGAGCCGCCCAGGTCAGCCATGTCTTCGACCGGAATGACGACCTCGACCTCGAGCTGCTTACGGCTACCGGCATCCACGATCTGCACGGGCCGCAGCGGGCCGTTGTTGCCACTCGAGCCGGGTTCGGCAAAACCACCCAGGAACTCAGCGATCTCCGCGAGCGGGCGTTGAGTGGCCGACAGGCCGATCCGCTGGAAGCTCGGTTCGTCGGCTTGTCTTTTCAGGTCGTCGAGTCGCTCGAGTGTGAGCGCCAGATGAGCACCTCGCTTGGTCGTGGCCATGGCGTGGATCTCGTCGATGATCACCGTCTGCACCCCGAACAGCGTGTCGCGCGCCGATGAGGTGAGCATCAGGTACAGCGACTCAGGGGTCGTGATGAGCAGGTCGGGGGGGCGCCGGATGAGCTTCTGACGATCGTTGGCAGGCGTGTCGCCCGTGCGCATGCCGACGTCGGGCGCCACGAACGGCTCGCCCAGTCGTTCGGCGGCCAACTCAATGCCCTTCAGCGGGGCTCGAAGGTTCTTCTCAATGTCGAACGCAAGAGCTCGCAACGGCGAGACGTAGAGCACCCGCGTGCGATGCGAGCGTTCGTCGGGACGGGGCTCGGTAGTGAGACGGTCGATCGAAGCGAGAAATGAGGTAAGGGTCTTACCCGAACCGGTGGGCGCACAGATGAGCGTGTGCTCACCTGTGGCAATGTGCGGCCACCCCTGCACCTGAGCAGGCGTGGGCTCGGGAAACGACGACGCGAACCATTCCTTCACGGCCGGTGAGAAGGCTTCGAGAACAGGATGGTGGGTGATCAACGCACGCTACCCATGCGGCGTCGCATCAGGTCGGGCCCGGCGCAGACACTCCGACACCAGCTGGCTCTGCGCTCAACGGGCCACATGGTGACGGTTGAGACCACAGTGATCCCAATCCACCAAAGCACGTTGGGCAACGGCGACACATCAATGGCGAGCGTCGACAGCGAGTCGGCGACCAGCGCGGCAGTCAGAAATGGCAGACCGGACATCTCCATCCGAACCACGCGCAACGCGACTGGATCAGCGCGCTAGAGCCGCACCGGTGGCGTACTTCCTCGCGACATGCCCGTGAGTACTGGCCGATGATCTTGCTCGCTCAGGGTGAGGCACCGCACTCTTGATGTGGTTTTGCCGAAGGCCGTTAGATTCGTCTCCCCGCACTCCCAGTGCCTTCTCTCTCCCGCCCCCCCCCGTTTGACCACCCTCCGATGTCGATGATCACACTGCGACCGTGGCAGCGTGCCGCGTTCGATCGCTTCATGAACGGCGCTCGTCCAGGGCCCGACGGTGAGATCCAACGCGACTTCCTTGCGGTCGCGACACCTGGAGCCGGCAAGACCACGTTTGCGCTGGCCTGCGCCCGAGCGACACTGGCTGAGCAGAACCGGCCGCTCGTGGTCGTTGCTCCCACGAGCCATCTGAAGACCCAGTGGTCGCTAGCAGCGCACCGGCTCGGTCTACAACTTGACCCCAACTGGTCGCCAGCCGCTGGACTGGCGCTAGACGTCCACGGGCTCGTCACCACCTATCAGCAGATCGCCTCGGGTAACGCTGCCAGCAAGCTCGCAGGCATCTCGGCCGAGGGCTTCGTCATTCTCGACGAAGTCCATCACGCGGGTACCGACCGAGCCTGGGGCGACGGCATCGGAACAGCCTTCTCTCACTCACATCGCCGCCTGTCATTGTCGGGCACCCCGTTCCGAAGTGACGCTGCCAAGATTCCTTTCGTCCGCTATGACGCCAACGCGGAGGGCGACCTCGCCAACACCGATTACACGTACGGATACGCAGAGGCGCTGCGCGATGGCGGCGTCGTCCGCCCCGTCTACTTTCCCCGAGTCGACGGCGAGATGGAGTGGACCACTGCGTCGGGCGACGTGGTTTCGGCGAGCTTCCAAGACGAACTGACCAGAGATCGGATGTCGATGCGCTTGCGCACTGCGCTGAGCCTTGAGGGTGAATGGATGCCCACGGTGCTGGCCAAGGCGGTCGACCAGCTCCGGTGGATACGATCCGCTTCGGTCGAGCAGGGAGGCCAGCCCGACGCTGGCGGCCTGGTGATCGCGATCGATCAGGAACACGCCCAGGGCATTGCTCGGCTCCTCCGCAATCGCTTCGGTGTTCCGGCCGACGTGGTGGTGAGTGACGATCCGGCCGCAGCTAGCAAGATCGCTGACTTCTCAACCAACAATCGGCCCTGGCTCGTATCAGTCCGCATGGTGTCGGAGGGCGTCGACATACCACGTCTCCGGGTCGGCGTGTTCTCCACGACCACCTCGACTGAGCTCTTCTTCCGCCAGGCGATCGGTCGTTTCGTGCGCTGGCAAGCCGGCCGATCGAGTCAGAAGGCCTATGTCTACATCCCCGATGACCCACGCCTGCGAGCCCATGCCTTCACCATTGCCGAAGCCCGGCGCCATGTGCTTCGCCCACGCGGAAAGGACGACGACCCCGACGAGGGACCTTTGACCGATGACGGCCTCGACGACCAGGTCCACGATGGTGGCGCCGAGCAGTTGACCCTGTTCTCCGTCGTCACGTCGACGGCCACGAACACGAGCGTGCACACCGTCACGGCCGATGGTGGCATCGTCGATGCCTCCGATGAGCACGGCGCTGGCACATCATCCATCTCCACGTTCGACTCCATCGAAGATGCTCACCCGGCCTTCGACGACGAGCCCGACCCACCGGCCCCCTTCTTCGGTTCCGACCCTGAGCTGGTGCTCGAGCTGCCCGAGATCCCAACTGCCGCCGGCCTCATCTCTCACGGCTTGCTTAACGTGGCGGAACAAAAGGACGACCTCAGGACTCGCAACGCCCACGTAGCCAAACGACTCGTCGACATCACCGGCTGGTCGCACCCGAAGGTGCAGCGTGAGATGAATCGTCTAGCCGGCGTGCGAGGCGTGGCGTCGGCAACCAACGAGCAACTCGCCCGACGGCTCCGGTACGCCGAGAGTTGGCTTCGTCGCCTCATGCGCTGAGGGCGCTCGGATCTGGCCGATTTCAAACAGCCGCGCTGACCAGTTGATGGTGCCAAGCGCCAGACTTACTGCCGTGACGACTTCGCGATTTGCTTCCGGCCTCGTTGTCGCTGCGTTGGCCGTGCTCGCCGTAGGTTGCGCCACCACCATCAAGGAAGAAACCGAACCCACCATCACCGTGGCTACTGGTCTCCAACCCGCTGACGAATCAGCGACCCAGCTTGACAGCGAGGTCATCGTCGACAGGGCTTCTGCGACCACAGTTCCGATCGCAGGATCGGCCGCAAATCTGCTTCCCGACCTGGCCGTCGAGATGAGCCGGCTCAGCGGCACTATCGTCGGGGGAGGGGACGTCGCGACGCTTGCAATCATTGAAGGTACCTGGGCTGCTGTCCGCGACGAGATCGCCTCTACTCGACCCGAGCTAATCAATTCAATGCAAGTGATGATCGACATGGCCAACACTGCCGTCGACCGGAACCGCCCGGCGGATGCCGACAAGGCGTTCAGCCTCATGAGCGACCTGATCGATGCCTACCTCGGCGACGGCTGACCAACCCACATCACGTCGCCCCATGTCCAAGAGTGATCGTTCGCGCGCCCTGAGAACGTTGGGGCTCGCAGTCTCGGCGACTGCGGCTCTCATCTGTCTAGCGTGGCCGCCGAGCAACGGGTTGTTGACGGCCAGCAGTACCGGTTCGGTCGCTTCGTGGTGCCATTCAGCCTCGGGGACCGACTTACTGAACCAGATGTTCGATGGAGACCCGGCTGGGATCATCGGCTCCGACTACCAGCGGACACTCGCCCTGCCCGACGGCCGGGTGCTCTGGACCTTCCAGGACCCCTTGGTTTATGCATCTGATGGCCAGATCGTCAACCTCCACAACGCCGCAGTGGTGCAAAACGGCAACTGTTTCGAGTTCCTCCGTTCGGGTACAGCAGCCGATCCGCAAGCCTGGCTGCTCGCGGATCTCACCGATACAGGCAAGACCTGGTTCTGGCCCATGGCATCGACACTGAACGCCGACGAGGACACCGTTCACGTATTCCTGGCTCAGATGCGCGAACGCAGCGCCGACGGCTACCTGGTCGAAACGGAGCCCCTCGGCGTCGTTATCGTGAACCTTGATGCGACCAGCTTCGCCTTGACCGGTGGTCCCTTTGTCCCTTCATGGGGAACACCGAACTCAGGTGACCGAACGCTTTATGGCTGGTCGGTGGAAGCGGCTGGCAACCACACGTATCTCCTCGGCCACTGCCATCGACAGTTCGGATACGACCCGTTCTTCAACGACACGTTTATCCACGACTCGGCATGCGCCCGTGAGGTCCGCTTGGCTCGCGTCCCACGGGGCGACGTGTTCGCACCGCTCGAGTACTGGACCGGCACCGGCTGGTCAACGAACCGATTCACGGCCACTGCGCTGCTCGACACATCACGCGGCAACGTCACCAACCCGAGCCAACTCCAGTACGTGAACGGCCAATGGATAGCAGCCACAAAAATCGACGACTGGTGGAGCGACCAGATCGTCATCGATCAAGCCAACAAGGTCACCGGCCCGTGGCGCCAGACGGCCTCGATCCAAGCCATACCGAAGTGCGCCGCCACACCCATCGACTTTGGATGCAACACCTACTTCGCATCGTTCGTCGACGACCCCGCTCGCGACTCCGCCGACCCGGTGATCTTGTCACTCTCACACAACCTGTGGTCTGGTGAACCCAGCTCGCTCTACCGCCCGACGTACTTCACGATCGACCCACCGGCAGCAAAGTTCGCCCTCGCCGACCGATGCTCACTCGACGAGTGCTGAGGGGAGCGAACTGACGCATTCACCGCAACGGATCGGGCAGGTCGTCAGCATGCACGACGACCAGCCGCTGGGTCGAGCGGGTGAGCGCCACGTACAGCGCCCGCATTCCGTGCTCCTGATCGGACAAGATGCGGGCGGGTTCGACGACAACGACCCCGTCGAGTTCAAGGCCCTTCACGACGCTGACGGGCACAAGCGTGACACCCGAATCAAGCCCGGTCCGCGTAGCGGTGCCGTGGTTGATATCGGCATCGGTGAGCGCTTCCGACAGCTCCCCCAGGAGGGAGTCGGGTGCCACCACACCCAGCGAACCGGTCGGCAACGCATCTCGTAGTGCGGCCACCTCGGCAGCAACTCTGGCTCCCAGCGAATCGGCAGGCGCTCGCACGATCGAGGGGCCGACATCGCCGATTCGAACCGACTGGGGTGAGCGCAAGCCGGGCGTAGCTACAGCCATGACCCGGTTCGCTAGTTCCATGATCTGCCCTGGGATCCGGTATCCGACCGACAAACCGATGATTCGGGGCGGTTTGCGATCAGGCAGGTAGGCGAGGACGCCATCCCAGTCTTCGGGTGCGAGCGGGCCCGTCGCCTGTGCGATGTCGCCGACGATCGTCATCGAACCGTTCAGCGAACGGCGTGTGGCCATCTTCAACTGCATCGGCGTGAGGTCTTGCACCTCGTCAATGACGATGTGACCGAAAGCGCGGATCTCGTCGGATTCGTCGAGCTTGCCACCCTTGCCCGGCTTCGGGCCGATCACGTCGAAAGCGTCGTCGAGTAGGGCGACGTCGGCAGGCGTCCAGCGAACGTCGTCGACGTGCTCAGACCTCGGCCGGAACAGCTTGAGCGCATCGCTCTCACTCATGACTGTTCGTGCGGCGAGGCGCAACAGCGCCCTGGAGCCGAACAGGTCGTGAAGCAGCTGCGCCGGGGTGAGCACCGGCCACATCGAATCGAGGATCTGACGCATTTCGAGGGTAAGGCGGAAGGCATCCCGTATCTGACGCGGACCGACCTCGTCGTCGCGCACCGTCGCGGCCATGGCCGCATAGACCTCGTTCTCGACGAAACGTCGACCTGCGTTATGCCGCTTGAAACGGCGGCGGGCGTGCTTAACGATCCGCTCGGTCTCCTGCCTTCGTAGTCGAACATAGCCAGCACCGAAAGGCAGCACGACGTCGTCGCGAAGGGGGCGTTTGCGATCGCGGACGGCGTTGTCAATGAGATCAGACATCCGATCGTTGCCCTTGATACGGGCGGCAGCAGGCGAGTCGTCGCCAGGGTCGCCCGGGCGGAGGAACTGCACGCCTGAGACAAGGTCGGCCAGCGTGACCTGTTCGACGCCCGCCTCGCCGAGCGACGGGAGCACACGCTCGATGTACCGGAGGAATACGCGGTTCGGACCGATTACCAACACACCCTGGTCCTCGAGCGGAAAGCGATGTGTGTAAAGCAGATAGGCGGCCCGATGGAGCGCCACGACGGTCTTGCCGGTACCCGGACCTCCCTGCACCACGAGCACACCGTGCTGCGGCGACCGAATAATCTCGTCTTGCTCACCCTGAATAGTGGCGACGATGTCGCCGAGCGTGCCAGTACGGCCCCGTTCGAGCGACGCAAGGAGTGTCGAATAACCACGGAGGCCCGTATCACCTGCGACGACTGCGCCATCGCCTGCGTCGGCGAGACCCTCGTCGTGCCCGAGGCCGAGATGTCCCTCACCGAACAGCTCATCTTCGATGCCGAGCAACGCGCGACCCTCGATTGCGAAGTGGCGCCGCCGGGCCAAGCCCATCGGCTCGCGGCCTGTGGCGCGATAGAAGGGCTCAGCGACCGGTGCTCGCCAGTCAATCACGACGGGCTCGCGGTCTTCGTCAGCGATGGCGAGGCGACCGATGTGGAATGCCTCGGTCATGTCGGGTTCGTCGCCGATCCGGTCGACCCGGCCGAACACGAGTGACGCGTCACCGAGATCGAGCTCCTCGAGCCGCTTGACCAGCTGCTCGTCGAACGCATTCCGTTCGAAACGCGCCTGAAACGTGCCTCCGGTGTCAGCCTCGTTGAGCTGCCGGATGCGGAACGCTGCCTGGCGACTCGCCTCGAGGCACTCGTAGGCGTGGTCGATGTGGGCCTGTTCGTCAGCGAAGTCGGGGTGCTCCTGGCTCATAATCGGCTGATAAATGCTACCGGCGTCCGGCCGATGCCAGTGCCTGACCTCTAACAAGGGCTTCGCATTGATCGGGCCCGAACCCCCGGCAGCGGTAGCGTCAGCCCGGTGCAGGTGACCGACGTCCCCCTCCTCGACGCCGCCTGCGGCATCACCCCGGCACACACACCCGTGTGGTTCATGCGCCAGGCAGGCCGATCGCTTCCCGAGTACCGGACGGTGCGTGGCGAGGGGTCGATCCTCGAGACGATCAAGCGCCCCGACGATTCTGCGGAGATCACAATCCAGCCCGTCCGCCGCTATGGCGTTGACGCTGCCGTCCTTTACAGCGACATCGTCGTCCCACCTCATGCAGTCGGTTTCGGCGTCGATGTCGCCCCGGGCACCGGCCCAGTGGCCGAACGGCCGCTCCGCTCTCAGGCCGACCTCGACCGGCTCCGACCGCTCGAGATCGACGACGTCCGCTATGTGATCGAGACCGTCGACCTGCTCGTGGCCGACCTCCCCCGTAACGTGCCCCTGCTTGCGTTCGCCGGCGCACCGTTCACCGTCGGCAGCTACCTAATCGAGGGACGTCCGAGCCGCGACTACCGCCACACCAAGGCGATGATGTACACCGAGCCTGAGCTGTTCCACAGGGTCATGGACCGACTCGCCACATCCGCCATCACCTTTATCGACGCCCAGCTCAGCACAGGCGCGCGTGCGTTCCAACTCTTCGACTCTTGGGCTGGGTCACTGACGAAGGCCGACTACGACCACTTCGTCGCTCCCCACTCGAAACGGGTGTTTACTGAATTACGCGAGCGCCACCCTGAACTGGCGAGCATCCACTTCGGCATCGGCTGCGACCACCTGCTTGAATCAATGCACTCTGTCATGGACACCGGCCCCAATGGCACCGCCCCTATCGTGCTCGGCCTCGACTGGCGCACCCCGATCCACGCAGCGCGAGCGCGCCTCGGCGACGACCTGCGCGTTCAGGGCAACCTTGACCCAGCCCTCGTGCTCGCTGGTCGAAACGCCGCGGTCGAAGGCGCAGAACAGGTGCTCGCCGACAACCGCGATACCGAAGGCCGAGACCACGCCGGCCACATCTTCAACCTCGGACACGGCGTCCACCC
>Ga0213866_10003173_pt1 | contig 11271 bp, 9 predicted proteins | sample PICome_11_FD_160079 | JGI IMG/M metagenome (GOLD analysis project Ga0213866, IMG submission 160079) | Coastal seawater microbial communities near Pivers Island, North Carolina, United States - PICO284 | ecosystem: Environmental > Aquatic > Marine > Coastal | place: USA: North Carolina... | reverse complement strand
CTCTACAATCAACAACCAAAGCGATGGCGATCGCGCGCCAATTCCCCTTCGATCCAACGCGCCAACTGTGGAAGGGCGTCTTCCGCTTTCACGCGGTGGGAGCGCTGCCAGCCCTGACGATCGCCGGCATCCTGATCGCACTCACGCTGGAGACCGAGCTGACGCCAATCTCCATTCTGCGAGCGCTGGCACTGCCATGCCTCTGGCTCTTTGGCTGGCTTCTCATGGTCTTCCCTGCGCGCCACGCGCCCTATTCATCGCAGCAGATCTATGTGAACTTTAAGGGGTTTCTGGCTGTGATTGTGAAGACCAACCTCTGCTTTGCGGTCTTCGGCATGCTCCTCTTCTCAAGCATTGAACTCGGCCATGACGAGGCAGCAATTGAACCCTACTTCTTGGCGACCCTCTTCTCCCTCACCCTGATCCTCTCACTCTGGTTCTGGCGCTACACCTCGCGCCCCACCCGCCGCTAGGAAGCACAGAGCGTCCGCTGGCGCGCTGCGATTTAGACAGGAAGTGATATGCCAAGCTCCCGCGCCAAGCTCGCGCTCCTCATCGCACTGCTAGCGCTTCTTGTCGGCGCGGCGTGGTGGCTCTCGGGCGTCAATGAATCAGTCATCGTCGAGCTACCGTCTCTTGAGGGCAACGCAAACGATGCACCAAGGCACCAGCAGGCCGCCGCCCTTCATATCCCGGACGCGCAAGTCGAAGACGCTCCGCCAAGCGCTGATTCAATCACCGTCGTCGCAGACACGAATGAGATCGAACGGAAGGTGAAGAGCGATGCGGATTCGACTGACTCGGACGCGGAGAGTTCCAAGCGAATTGCAGGCCGAGTGCTGACCTACCAAGGCGAAGGCCTTGCGAATGTTGAGTTGAAATTCTTCACGAAACCACTTTTCGAATCCCGCAGTTCAAAGCCGGTACGCGACTTAAAAAAAGCGATTAAGCGTACCAAGATGATGATCAAGCACACCCGGCTGGCGGTCATAAGCGCTGAAGACGGCAGCTTTGAGTACACCCATCAAGGCGGTGAATTGGGCAGCGTGCACGCGTCGCTACCTCTTTACCGCTTTGTGCGTGTAGACGATGGTGCTGATCCAGAAGCATGCTTGTTTGTTGCGCTGCGCGTCAAAACGCTTGGGATGCGCTTCATTACCAGCGGAGTCGAACCTCAACGAGTTGACTCCACATATTCCATGCAGTGTTCGATAATCGACGAGATGTATTCAGGCTTCACCACAGCGCAAGCAGGTCGCCTGCGCAAAGCACTGCAGAACGATCTGCTTTGTCGTGAGTCAGATCAAGCAGAGTTTGAAGTGATGGTGCCGGACTACGCGATTGAGCTGCGCGGCTGGATGATGCGCGACGGATTACGCTACGACGCGGCTAGCTCCCTTCGTCGCAGTGCCTTTGACCTCCAAACTCCAGCTCACTTTCTGATCGGTAACGGCGTATTCGTGAAGGGGCGCGCGCGCTTTCCTGAAGGCTTCGAAATCAACCGATTCGGACTGAGCCTCAATGCAACAATACGCAAGGCTTCCGCACAGAGTGAGAGCGACTCGTCTAAGCACCATGTGGAAGCGAACTCCAAATTTTCCTGCGGGGATGGGCTGCTTGCTGACCGCAACGATGAACGAGACTTCGTGTTTACCCCACTTCATGCGGGTACCTACATCATCGATGTTTGGAACCTTTGGCATGGCGGACTGCTCGGCTCGATCACCGTTGAGTTGCGTTTTGGTTTGAACGACGTCGTCGTGCCAGTGCTGCAAGACCCAAGCGATTTTCTGCGGGTCAGGGCGAGCGACTATCTGGGCGCGTCTTTTCCTGACCTTGTTTCTGTCGAATTGCAGGACTCGCAAGCCGTAGATGGACGGTGGAGCAAGCTCGCCTCGATCGGCCAAGACGCAGACGGAGTGTTTTGGATCACTGGCCGCGACATCGCTGAGGTGCGTTCTACAGAACGATCAGAGTTCACGCTTGAGGTCTCGCCTGTTTCGAACTTGAGCAAACGCGTTGCGCTGCCCCCAGGGTTTGATGGCATCCTGCGCCTCGACTTTCCACGCACCGTAGATATTGCTTTTGAGATGAAACGCGATGCTGACCTCGACACCGAATTTGAGTTCAGAGTGAGGGTCGTTAGCAAGGATATGCAGGGGCTTCGCTACTCAGAATGGGACTGGCTAGGACGGCCCGACACCAAGACCTTGGAATCTTTCGCTTTCTTCGAGTCAGTCCCGGTGGGCACAGTAGAAGTTCAGATCTCAATCGCGAACGGCTTCAACGAGATCGATGGGGCCTTCAGTTCTCAGTTCTTCAGCGTTACGCGGGAAGACCAGGTCATCACGCTTCAGCAACCACAGGTGTATAGTCTGTCGGTGAATATGGGCTCTCTGCGCAGGGGCCACCCACAGTTGCGGCATCGTGGCTCTCCTCACGATGTCAGCCCAATGCGCTTAGATGGCATGAAGCCCGACGAACCAGTCGTGAGTTGGCCCGGAGTCCTTGCTGGCGACTATGTCCTCGCTGCAAAAAGCGATGCAGGCGTTCTCTACATGCCAATTGAGATCAACGGCTCGAAGACGCTTGAGTTTCAAGGACACCTTGCCAACGCGATTGAGCTGACCCGATCTCGCGATGACACCACCGAGAACGACGCGCTATTCGCCCCCGGTGACATCATCATTGGATCTGATGGAGTACGATTTGCATCGGGTGATGCAGCGTATAGCTTTTACGCGGATCGCCACGATCAAGCGCTTGATGTAATGATCAAGCGGGGCGGAGCAATCCGCATTATTCGCGCTGCTCCCGCGGAACTCTTCGGCTCGCAAACCCCTTACAGTTGGACCTTCACATGGACGCGTTGAGCTATGTAAGGAAGTGATAAGCAAAGTTCCCGCACGAAGCTCGCGCTGCGCTTCTACTTTGTGCTGGGCCTTGGAGGCTTAGGGGTTATCAACGCGTCCGCTGGCGCGCTGCAATTGGACGCAGATGAATCACAAGAAGCGTAGCGCTCACCGCGCGATGGAGCAGGCATGAACGATCGCAAACTCAACGTGCTCACGCGCTACTTCTCCGAGACTCTCAGCGAGTTTGGAAAAGTGGAGTCCGCGACGACGCGACCGCGGCGCCTGCTGCAAGGCATGGGCACGACGACGTTCTTCAGCGCCGTCTTGTTCGCCATACTCCTGCAAGGATTGCTGGATGATGCGAGCCTCTGGAGCAGGCATGAGGGAGGGCGTGTATTCGCTATGCAGCCTTTTCTGATGTCAGCCTTCGCGTTGATCGCGATTTGGAGCGCGCTCTTCACCAACACGAGCGGGAAGTTCGGTAGCTCGCCGCCACACCTCGCTGCGCTCCCGATCTCAGCGGAAGAAAGTGGCATCGCTCGCATGCGCGCGCAGATGAAATCGCTCGCGATCTTCACCTTCGGTCTGACTCTCTCAACTGCGTTGTGCCTCGCCGCTCAGAACACTTTCGAATATCCGGTTGGCAAACTGGCGCTGCCCGCGCTCTTCGTCGTGCCGGCGGGAGGCCTTGTTGTTGCTGCATTCTCGAGCGCAGGCGTTGCGCTGGAGATGAAACGAGCGCGTGGAAGTTACCGAGGCGCAGCGACAGCTTTGCCGATTCTCCTGACGATCCTTGGCGTTCTTGCGTGGATTGAGGTTGCGAGCTTTCGCGCGTGGATGGCGGACGATACGTATGCGCTGCTGATCCCGCCGCTCAGCTTTGCTGCGCCTTTTTATCTCACGCAAGGTGTTGTTTCTGCGAGCGTGATCGCGGGGACGCTGATCTCCATCGCGCTGACGGTCTGGGTGTTGCTCGTTCGCTCGCGCATCTCTGGCAGCTGGCTTGGCCAGGCGCACGCGCGCGTAGCCTCGCAGCACCTGCATGTGCGCGCGAAGCCAGAAGCGAAAACGCTGCGCACTCCAGACATCCCTGCAAGTGTCTCGCCCGGAGCGCAGCGAGCAGGTTGGCCGCTGGCGAAGCGCATGGATCGCGAGCTTGATGCGCTACTGACGCGCATGACGACCTATGCGATTCTGGTGAGCTTGATGCTCATCGTTTCGGCGAGTGCGCGCGATCAAGAGGGAACGTCGATCATCTTCTTCGTGCCGCTCTTCGCGCTTTTCATCGCTGGCTTCATGGATGCGACTGCAACAACGCGGGCATCCAAAACGAGCAAATCGAATGTGGCGAGCTTGATCGCTGCGCTGCCCGGCAGGCCTGAGCGCCAGCTCTGGCGCGGCGTTTTCATTGCGCGCGCTCGCTTCGCCTTGCCGATCGTCGCCGCAACAAGCGCGATCTTCGCGCTCTGCGCATCAGGTGACGCTCTGATCTCAGCGCTGATCTTCGTGTCGCTCCTTTGCATGTGGATCGTTGGTTGGTGCCTTGCACTTTGCCCGAACCCTGCAGCGCCCTATTCCCTTGCGGCTGGTGCGCAGGTGAAAGCGTCCGGCTCCTTCATCGCCTACACCGCGATCCCGCTGCTTTTCTTTCTGCCATGGGCGATCTTCTCGTGGAACGACTGGACCACCAGCAACCCCGCCTACTACTACTTCGCCACCTCTCTGCCCTGCGCCCTCATAAGCTTCGCCTGGCTCTGGCGCTACACCTCTCTCGCGCGCGCGGCCCCGTCATCCCGACCGGAGGCGTAGCCGCAGGGGAGGGATCCCTATTGATTCCCCGCAGCCTCTCCAACAAGCGCAGCGTTGCGTTGAGCGGCGCTGCGATCCGCAACGTTGCACGTTCACCACATGCCAGCGTATCGAGAAGGGATCCCTCCCTTCCGCTTCGCTCCAGTCGGGATGACGGATTCCAACTCAACCTGCTACAATCCAGCGATTCAACTCACTCTGGAGCAATCATGCTGGCACTACGCATCACCCTCATCGCAACGTTGATCCTCGCCTTGTCCGCCTGCGCTGGTGGCGGCGGCAATTCAAACAAGGGCGGGTCATCCACCGAGTCGCCGCGCATTCTGAGCGTGCCGAGCACGGCGGCGACCGTCGGCGCGATCTACCGCTACGACTGCACCGCGATCGGCACGCCCTCGCCAACGCTGAGTTTTAGCGGCCTCCCGAGCTGGATGATGAGCGATAGCCGCACGATTTGGGGCACGCCGCAAGCGCAGCGCGATTTGCTGCAATCTGCTCGCCTTCGCGCCCGTCGGTCCTTCACCCCTGCGCGCTCATTCCCCATCTATGTTCAGCGCTCCCCGCCTCCCGAATCCCTATCACACCGCTAGCCGCTCACACGCTTCCTTACTAAGCTGCGATGGCCGAACGCTCCCAACAAGATCAACGATACGAGACGCGCGCTGCTTGTCAGCGTGGGGTGCGCTTCAGGCGAGACGCGACGAGACAAACGACGACATCCATTGCGAAAGGGAACACGATGGGACTCACGCCATTCCACAACGAGGCGATGCTCGATCTGAGCGATCCAAAGCACAGCGCCGGAATCAGCGAGGCCATCAAGGATGCGCGTGCCAACTTGCTCGGCAAAGACTGGCCGATGCGCATCAATGGCGAGGATGTGGTCACTGGGCAATGGGTGGAGCGCTTCAACCCTTGCGATACGAGCGAGCTGATTGGCCGCGTCGCGAAAGCCACGCAGAAGGAAGCCGAGTCCGCTGTGCAAGCTGCAAAGACTGCCTTTCAAAGCTGGAGCCGCACGCCAGCCAAGGCCCGCGCGCGCTATCTGCTGCGCGCCGCGCAAGTCTTTCGTGCGCGCAAGTACGAGTTGATCGCGCTGGAAACGCTCGAATCCGGAAAGACCTGGGCGGAAGCTGACGGCGACGTCGCCGAGGCGATCGACTTTCTCGATTTCTACGCGCGCCGCATGATCGACATCGACGGCCCGCACCCGACCACGCCCTACCCGGGTGAAGAGAACCGCGTCTACTGGATCCCGCTCGGCCCCACGCTGGTCATCCCGCCGTGGAACTTCCCGCTCGCGATTCTGACCGGCACAGTCTCAGCCGCGCTGGTGACCGGCAACACCGTGGTGATGAAGCCCAGCCCGCGCAGCCCGATTATGGCAGCGGTCTTCCAAAGCATCATGCGCGATCTGCAATTGCCCAAGGGCGTGCTCAACATGATCCAGGGCGATCCCGAAGAGATCGGCGACTTCCTCGTCGATCACAAGGAGATCCGCCTGATCAGCTTCACCGGCTCGATGAGCGTCGGTTGCCGTATCTATCAGCGCGCAGGCGTGGTGCAGCCCGGTCAGCGCTGGCTCAAGCGCGTGATCGCGGAGATGGGCGGCAAGGACGCGATGATCATCGATGATCTTTGCGATCTCGACGACGCTGCGGACGAGATCATCAAAGCAGCATTTGGCTTCCAGGGCCAGAAGTGCTCGGCTTGCTCGCGCGTGATTGCGCACGAGAAGATTCACGATGCGCTGGTTGAGAAGCTCAAGGTGCGCGCCGAGGCGATCAAGATCGGCATGGCCGATGACCCCGCCAGCGAGATGGCGGCTGTCGTTGACGAAGGCTCGATGAACAAGATTCTCAGCTACATTGAGATTGGCAACAAGGAAGGCACGCTCGTCGCTGGCGGCAAGCGCGCTGAAGTCGCGGGCAAGACCGGCTGGTACGTGGAGCCGACGGTGTTCAAGGACATCAAGCCCGAAGATCGCCTGCACTGCGAAGAGGTGTTCGGCCCGGTGCTCGCCGTGCTCAAGGCGAAGGATTTCGACGACGCGATTCGGATCGCGAACTCCACGCCTTACTCGCTGACCGGCGGCGTGTTCAGCGATCGCCGCGAGCATCTGGAAAAGGCGCGCGAAGAGTTCCACGTCGGCAATCTCTACCTCAACCGCAAGTGCACTGGCGCGCTGGTTGATGTGCAGCCCTTCGGCGGCTTCAACATGTCCGGCACGGATGACAAGGCCGGCGGCCGCGAGCACCTCTTCCGCTTCATGCAGGCGAAGACGGTGACTGAGCGGCTCTAAGCACGTTCGTGCTTTTTCAGCCGGAGTGAGGGGCACTGAGCTTAGGAGGGACGGAGCTTGCAGAGCCTGTCGGGTAGCCGCGTCGCTTGTTCGCGCAGGCACGCGAAAGCTCAGGGCTTAGCGCCTTTACGGCTGGAAGAAAGCCCGCAGGCGAGGGGATTAGGCGAAGCGCATAGACTTGTTAGTGTGTCAGTATAGATCAAAAAATATCATGTGTATGCGCAAGTACATGCTTGAAAGCGCACGAAATATGATTTAGCCTACGTCTCATGGTTGGGCGGGTTTGCCGCCCAGCCGCCCAGCCGCCCAGCCGCCCAGCCGCCCAGCATGCGGATCATGCTGTCGTTTGGGAGCCACGGCCTGTGCGCTACCAGCTTGGGGGCCTAATGGCACTTCCTGGCTCAATCAACTTCGCTCAAGAGATCCTTCTGGATGGACTTCGTGAGAAAGAAACCCGGCTCGTGCAATGCCGCAATCAAGTGGGCATTCGCAATTGGCAGGGCGTAGACATGAAGGTGCTCCAGTCCAATCCGATTCCTTTGGAGCCCGCCAATCTCATCGCAGACTTTTTGGCAAATGGTGCATCTCCGACGATCCGCGCTGATGGCGCAAGTGTCATTGAGACATTCCAAGCGGGCGAACTCTTTGCGCTCGAATCAGTCACCATCACGGAGCGGGATCGCTACCGCGCTCCCAACAACCTAACGGACATCATCAAGGAGTATGCGCTCAAGCGTTGCGACTACCTCTGGTGGTTTGCAATCGTCAACACCAACGCCATTACCGAGGGGAGCTTTCGCGGCTTGCCTCAGATCGTGCCGGCGACACAAACCGTTGACAACGGCGGCATCGCTCCAGACATCGACAAAATTGATGAAGCGCAAATGCTGCTCACTACAAGCTCGGGCAAGAACGGCTTTTGGATGGTCAATCGCCGCGGCTACCGTGCCTTCAAGAAGGCTTTGCGCAGCGTTCCCGCTGGCATGGTGAAGATGATGACCGTGAGTGTTCCAGATGCGAAGGGGAATCCCGTGCTGAAGGACGTGCTCTCCTACGACGGCTTCCCGATTCTGGTGAATGACTTCATCCCGATCACCGATGACACGCCCGGCCCGGAAAACATGACAGACTTTTGGCTGATCGATCCAACGGCGGTCTACGGCTTTTCGCCGGACAATGGCCCTGTTGTCAAGGTTCGTGAAGAAACCGTTATCACTGGTGGCAGCGAGATCTTCGTTTCTGCCAACTGGACGGTCGGCTTGGCAGTTCAACAAACTTGTGGCGTAGCCCGTTTATCAAACGTCTTGGTGTGATGTTTGAGCGCCGGTGATATGCGGCTTGCGCCCTGGCCCTTCGCGCCGCCAGGCTCGCACCGCAACACCACGCGCTTTCAACCTCACGCATTCAGTTGCAGCCGGATAGATTCCGGCAAAGCACTGATCGACGGCGCGCAGAAAGCGAGCATAACTATGCCAGAAACTACGACAGTTCAGGTGGATGGAAAACCTATCGGCACAGTCAATCGTGCGTCCGGCGGAACCGGTGGCGGGGGGAAGGCAGCAGGCAGGGCCAACCAAGTCACGCAGTCCGATTCTAACAAAGAGTCCAATTCCGAAGGGCTTACGGTGGTGGAGGCGGCGCCAACCAAGGTGGCTGACATCTGCCTACTCATTCGGACTCTCGTAGCGTTGTTCAAGAATGTCCAAGCACTTGGGCCGTACGTAGATTGGAGTACTGAAGCAACGGCCAAGGCCGATGCACTCACCTCTTGCAAGAGCCAAGCAAACAGAATCTACGATGAGTGCCAAAAGGCACTCAATGAAAAGAAGCTCAGGGACGCTACTGCTGAGCTGAACAACGAAGATCTATCAAGTCTCCGCGATAATGCGAATGAACTGCTTACTGCTGGGCTTGTTTCTCTTGCGAATGTGGACGAAACGCTCAGAGCCGTCGCCGGTGCGGTTGACCGAGTCGCCCCTGAAGAGGAGGAAGACTAAGGATTCAGGCACTTCGCTGCCGACCTGTGGAATGTGAAATCCATCATGCAAAAGACGCTGAGGTGTAAAAATGAATTGGTTCAAGACGCCAAATTTCGCCGCCACGATAGCTACGTTCGTAGTGGTTGCCGCGATTATCCTCTCTGCATGCGGTAGTGAGGAGGGGGAGGGCCCTGCCAACCCATCTTCAGCTGAGCCAGGACGTAGCTCGCCGGTTGTTACTGCTCCCCTCGATGGTGAACCATCTGCGGCAAGTTCATCCGGATTGCCTAGCCCGCAAGAGGCGATTGCTCTCTGCGGCACGTTAGCCAATACCTCATCCAGCCCACAAACCGCCGACCAGCAAAGAAAGATGGCTGGCAACTCGGTGTACATCATGATCGCTTCGCGTTTAGATGCCCTAGAATGGAACGGCAGAAAGCTGACAGCTGGAGAGGCGGCAGATCTTCGCGAAGCGGCAAATCTCCTGCTCACCGCCGGTCTGGTGGATCTCGCCGCGGTGCAGAAAACGCTGAAAGCCATCGAAGGCGCGGTTGATAAGCTCGAAGGCTCTGAGAAGCAAGACTGATCGCTTTGCTTTTACAAGCTGACACAAAAGAAAAGAGCCTCGCGGCTACCGCGAGGCTCTTTTGATGTATTGGATTCGCTCGCCTGCGAGCATTCTTCATTGCTGGGGCAGCGCCCGCTACGAGATCACGATGGCAAAGGGAAAGCTAAGCGCATTCCGGCAGGCTCAGTGATCTCCGCGCCTCCGCGAACTCCGTGGCCCTCACTCCCAAATGAAAAAGCACGAATGTGCTTAGCAATAGCAGCTAGTCTAACAGGCGATTCACAAGCTCGGCGCGTTGGCGTTGCAGCTCTTCTTTCACCTCGAAGGCGAGCAGCGTGTCCTTGATGAGCTTGCCTTGCACGTCGTTCAGCTCTTCCATCATCTGGAGGCGCTCGGGCGTTTCCTTGCTGATGGAGGCGAATTTTTCGGGGCCAAGCTCAATCCAGTAGCACTCGCCAAGCAGGTGTTGAATCACCCGGCCAGCAGCCCACTTCCACCAGTGATCGCGGTTCCACTCAGTCTTCGCCTCGTCTTCGAACTTGCGCCCGAGACGGCCGATCAACTGATCCCGGTACTCCTCAGCTTCACGCCAAGCCTGGCGGTAGAGGGAGTGTCGATCCATGGTGTCGGTTGAAGTCATGCTCAGCTCGTCCAAACGCGTAGCAAGAATCCGGGATCTGGTTCCTTGCGGCCATCGTTGACCTGCTGGAACTCATGCCGCTCAAGCATGTTACGTCGTTCGGCCGAGTAAATCATCAGGCGGCACTGCACCATAATTCCGACTGCCAAGCCAAATCCGATGGCCACAGCAGAACTGAATTGGGCGAAAATCGCCACCATGATAATGAAAATCACGAGTCGGAGAGCCAATGGCCTACCTCCACAGTGTTGACTGGGGAGCATGGCCTAAGCCAGCCGCTGCACGTTGACCAACGGGTACGTTCCCGATGAGCACAGCATCCCCTCTCTCTTCTTTACTTAATCGGCACTGCGGGGAGTGGAATTCACTCGAATGTGCGCGCCAGCCCGTCAGTATTCAGTGGAAAGGTGAGTTACTGACACTTGAGCGAGGCAATCGGTGCGCATCGTGCCCATGCAAAAGGCTGAGACCGCCCAGATGGGATGCCTCAGCCTCGTCATGCAGTATGCGAGCAAAGCGCTTAGTTATCGCGCTTGTCGTTGCTTGGCGCGCCTGAGTGCGTCTTGCGCTGATAGCGCATGGCGTTGGTCATCGCGACCCAAGCGGCGAAGCGGATCAGCGAGGGATAGGCTTCCTTCGTGATCGCGTCGAGCTGCGATTTGAAAGGCTCCGGCGTGTCCATCGCCTCGCCCCACTCTTCCAGCAGATCCTGATCACGCAGCGTGTTCAGATCGACCGTGAGCTGATTCGTGTACATCGGCACGCGATCGGGATCGAAGGCGCTATCCATCGTGCCGCCCGTGCCCTGCTGCTCCATGCGGCGCACGTCTTCAGCGTTGGTTTGACCGCCGCGCGTGTAGTACATGCTCCAGTGGATGAGCATCTTCGGGCGCTCGTAGGGATCGAAGCTGACGAGCGTAGCGACGAGGATCGCGTCGGCGTCCATCGTGCGTGCGAGTTCCATTGCGTCCTTGCGGGTGGCCATGGGATTCAGCTCTTCGCCGGAAGCTTTGGTCGCCATCCAGGCGCGCTCAACGCGCTCGGGGGATTCGATCACCATGTCGGGGAATTCGCTGAGTGCATCCGCGAAAATCTTGGCGACGTCCGTCGAGTAAGTC
>Ga0213866_10003171_pt1 | contig 11273 bp, 7 predicted proteins | sample PICome_11_FD_160079 | JGI IMG/M metagenome (GOLD analysis project Ga0213866, IMG submission 160079) | Coastal seawater microbial communities near Pivers Island, North Carolina, United States - PICO284 | ecosystem: Environmental > Aquatic > Marine > Coastal | place: USA: North Carolina... | reverse complement strand
TTGAAGAACAACTCAGAACAACCAGAGAATTTGGAACTGAATCAAGATCTGGTGTCAGAACTATTGTTACTGAACAGTTTGATATGGAATCTGTTGGAGACAGAGTAGTCAGCAGAGATCTCATCCCATACATGAGATCTAGAAATGTTGAATTTGTTTCTAAGAAGATGAAACCACTCACTAGAATGTATGGATTCTTTGATGGTGTTGATATTACAGAATATTGTGTCCCTAAACTTCTAGAAATCACTATGACATCTGGAACTTTCCAGGTTGGTGAAACAGTTGTTGGTGAGATGGGAACAATTGGTCGTGGTGAAACTACTGCAGAATCAAATGCAAATATTAGATTCAGAGTTGCTCAATCAAACCATAGAGAGGGTCCTTATGATGCTCCCACTAAAACTTATCCAGAAAATCCATATTTAAATATTCCATTATCTGCATCCTACTCTTCTACTTCCACTATTCTTAATGTAGATACATTCTCTCTTGCATCTCAAGCAAGAGGTGACTTCTATGGTTGGGTAAAGGAAGGAATGACATTAGTTGGATCAACAAGTGGTGCTATTGCTACTGTTGAAAATGTTAGATTGATCTCCGATCTTTCTGCTACCCTTATTGGTAGTTACTACATTCCAGATCCTAATAACATTACTTTCCCAAGATTTGAATGTGGAACTAAAACATTCACTCTTACTAATGATATTGACAACAATCAAGATAATGCAAGCACTATTGCAGAAGAATCATTTAGTGCATCTGGTACTCTAGAAACAGTTCAAGAGAATATTATTTCTGTTAGAAATGCAAGAGTTGAACTGAAGAACGAGTTCCAGAGTAGAAATGTTAACAGAGATCTTGGAACAGAGATTACTGCTAGCAGAGTTGTTTCTTCACGAACAAGGACTCAGACAATCATTACTTGGTATGATCCACTTGCACAGTCGTTCTTGGTAGAAGATGAAACTGGAGTATTCTTGACCAGTTGTGATGTTTTCTTTAGATCCAAAGATGACATGGATATTCCTGTTGTCTTCCAATTAAGGACGATGATAAATGGATCTCCCTCGGCAAAAGTTCTTCCATTCTCTGAAGTTGTTTTAGATCCAGATGATATTCAAACATCGTCTGACGGATCGATTGCGACTAATATTCAATTTAAAGCACCTGTATATGTTGAAGGTGGCACTGAATATGCTGTATGTTTAGCATCTAACTCTACCAAGTATAGTGTTTACATCTCTAGAATTGGTGAGAATGATCTCCTGACAGATACATTTATCTCTAATCAACCATATCTTGGATCTTTGTTTAAATCACAGAATGCTTCTACATGGGAACCAAGTCAGTGGGAAGATCTTAAGTTTACTCTTTATAGAGCAGACTTCCTTGATACTGGGTCTGTTGAGTTCTACAGTCCAGAACTTACAAGAGGAAATGCACAGATTGCAAAACTTACTCCTGATCCTATTGTTCTTCAGTCCAGATCAATTAGAGTTGGTCTTGGCACTACAGTAGCAGATTCATATGAGTTTGGTAACACATTCTTCCAAGCAGGAACAAATGCAACTGGAGACCTTGTAGGGGTCGCAGGATCTGCTGTAGGAGATCTCTCAATCAGTAATGCTGGACTGGGTTACACTCCTGCTGATGGAGGTCAAACATTTACTGGTGTTAATCTTATCACCTTAACTGGTCATGGAAGAGGAGCAACCGCAGATATTACTATTAGAAATGGTAGTATTGTTGCTTCTGGTGCCACCATTAATAATGCTGGTGGTTCTGGATATCAGGTCGGTGATGTTGTTGGAATCGATACTATTGGAGCAGCATCTGTTGGTAGAAATGCAAGACTTACAATCGCAGGAATTGGACACACTAACGAACTTATTCTGAACAATGTTCAAGGTGAGTTTGTTGTTGGAGCAGCAAAAACACTATTCTTCTTTAATAGTTCTGGTATTTCTACCGAACTTAATTCATCTGGTGCTGTTGGACTTGGTACTGGTGGAGATGTTCAAATCACAAATATTGAAACTGATTCAGATGGATTGCACTTTAAAGTCAATCATCAGAATCATGGAATGTATTTCTCTGATAACCTTGTAAGTATATCTGGTGTTCATCCTGATATAAAACCAACTAAGTTGACTGTAGAATACTCATCTACATCTACCGGTCAGATTGCAGTTGGTGGTGCAACAACATTCTCAACTTTTGAAGGTGTTGGAGTTGGAACAACTAATGTAGGTTATCTCTTAATTGGAGATGAGATTATTGAATACACTAATGTTTCTGGAAATAGCATTGGTGGAAATATTGTAAGAGGAACTAATCCGAAAACATATCCTGTTGGAACTCCTGTCTATAAGTATGAACTCGGTGGAATTAGTCTTAATAGAATCAACAGAACTCATTCGTTGAGTGATGTTACTAAACTTGATCCGTTTACATTTGATAGTTATCAAGTTAAGATTGATACTAGTGCAACAACAGGAACCGACAGAAGCACTGATGTTGGATTCCCCAAACTTTATATAACAGGTGATAGATCTACTGGAGGATCTAGAGTTAGAGCATCTCAAAATATGCCGTTTGAAATCATCACTCCACAAGTTCAAAATGTAACTGTTCCTGGAACTAGTATTACAGGTGAACTTAGAACAATTACTTCTCAAAGTTTTAGTGGAACTGAACTACCATTTATTGATGCTGGATTCCAAGACATCACTATAAATCAAAAGAATTATTTTGATACCCCAAGAATGATTGCTTCTAAGGTAAACGAAGATGCACAACTTACCAATATTGTTGGTGGTAAGTCAATGCAGATGAGACTTTTCCTTTCATCTACAGATAGTCGTTTAAGTCCTGTTATTGATGGTCAAAGAGTAAATGCAATTCTCACTTCTAATAGAGTAAATAATATTATTACAAACTATGCGACAGACTCTAGAGTAAATAGTGCTACTGAAGATCCAACAGCTTTCCAATATCTTTCTAAAGAAATTATTCTGGAAAACCCAGCATCTTCTATAAAAGTTATTGTTTCTGCTCATATTAACGAGGCATCTGATATTAGAGCATTCTTTGCAACTAATAACAAACCAGGATCAGTTCCTGTATTTACTCCTTTCCCCGGATATGCAAACCTTAATGAAAGAGGAGAAATTATTGCATCTGAAAACAATAATGGTGAATCTGATTCATTCATAACTAAGTCAAGCACTCTCTCCTTTGAGAACAGAGAACTTGACTATAGGGAATATACATTTACCATTGACAGATTACCATCATTTAGAACATATAGAATCAAACTGGCTCTGACATCTACAAGTCAGTGCTTTGTACCAAGAGTGAAAGAACTTAGAGTTATTGCCTTAGCATAATATGGAATTTTACGAAATGGAGGGTCATAAGGATCTCGCAAGAGATCCTGAAACCAACGCAATCGTTAATGTAAATAATTTGGAATATACACAGTATCTTTCAAGACGTGACGTGAAAACTGAAAAGAATCAGAAAGTACAGACAATGGAAGAAGATCTTGCTAATGTAAAGAGTGAACTTAATGAAATCAAGTCATTACTAAAGGAGTTATTACATGGATCCTGATAGCATTGAACTAACAAACTTATCAAAGAGTTTTGCATATCAAAAGATTGCAACTGATATAGATAATTGTAATGATCATGATACCCTTAAGAATATTGCAAAATCATTCTGTAAACTTTATTATAAACAACAAGAAACAATGTCGGTAATAGGACTTCCAGATGCCATCTAAAAATATTACTTTCGATCCAGACTCAGGAGTTCCATACGGTGCCAATTTAACAATATATGGGGGAACAGATTTTTCTACCACATTTAATGTTAAAACAACATCAAGTTCTGCTTTTGATTTAACAGGATATTCAGGTGCAGGTGCATTATCAAAGAGTATCGCTGTTGGAGCAACTCTTGGTGCATCTGATACGTTTACTGTTGGGTTTACCAGTGCATATGATGGTGTAATGAAAATTTCTTTGACAGATACAGAAACTGGTAACCTCACAGAAGGTAGATACGTTTATGATGTATTAGTCACAGTTGGATCATCAACATATCCTTTGGTTCGGGGAAATGCATATGTTTATAATACGATTTCTTCTTAAACCTAAATACACTTAGGAAACTTGTGGAATAAATGGCACAACCGGCAAGTAGAACAGATTTAATTAATTATTGCAAAAGGCAACTGGGAGCACCAGTGCTTGAGATTAATGTTGCCGATGAGCAAATAGACGACCTGGTTGATGATGCCTTACAATATTTTCAAGAGAGACACTTTGATGGTGTAACTCAGACATTTTTAAAATATAAAATAACACAAGAAGACATTGATAGAGGTAGAGCAAGAGGTGGCAGTAATAATGCTGCTGGTATTACAACTTCTACTGCAACTTCCACTATTGATGGATCTTCCGTAACTTTTTCGTTTGAAGAGAATAGTAACTATCTTCAAGTTCCGCCAGAAATTATTGGAATAACGAAAGTATTCAAATTTGATGGATCAAACACTGTAACCAATAACATGTTCAGTGTTAAATATCAGTTGTTCTTAAATGATATTTACTATTGGGGATCTACTGAAATATTAACTTATGCAATGACTAAGAGATATCTTGAAGATATTGATTTTGCATTAACTACTGATAAATTCATCAGATTTAATCAAAGACAAGATAGATTATATTTAGATTTTGATTGGGGATCTGCTACAAAAGATGACTACCTTATCATTGATTGTTATCGTTTGTTGGATCCAAATTCATATTCAAGAGTTTGGAATGACTCTTTCCTAAAGAAGTATGTAACTGCACTTGTTAAAAGACAGTGGGGGCAAAACTTGATTAAATTTCAAGGAGTTAAATTACCTGGTGGAATTGAATTGAATGGTCGTCAGATCTATGATGATGCTCAGAAAGACTTGGAAGTGATCAGAGAGCAAATGTCTAATACTTATGAACTTCCTCCATACGATATGATAGGTTGATATCATGTTAAATCCATTCTTTACTCAGGGTACTCGGGGTGAACAAAACCTTGTTCAGGATTTAATTAATGAGCAACTGAGAATGTACGGTGTAGATATTTTTTATCTACCAAGAAAGTATCTGACAGAAAACACTGTCATAAGAGAGGTTGTGCAATCAAAATTTGATATGGCACTCCCCTTAGAAGCTTACGTTGATAATTATGATCAGTATTCTGGTGCTGGAAACATTCTTTCAAAGTTTGGAATTGAGTCAAAAGATGAAGTAAGACTCATTATTTCTAGAGAAAGATTTGAAAACTATATTACTCCACTAATTGAAGATCAATCGAACGTAAAACTATCTACCAGACCAAAAAGTGGAGATCTTATCTGGTTTCCTCTTGATGATAGAATTTATGAAATTAAAGATATTGAATACGCAAAACCATATTATCAATTACAAAATCTTTATGTTTATGAACTTTATTGCGAACTCTTCCGTCTGGAAGATGAAGTCATTGCAACTGGCATAGAGGATATTGACAATAACCTTATTGGTGATGACTATGATGGACAAACTAATGATGGCATCAACACTATTCAAGGACCAACGCAAACACTTACCTTGGTTGGTGCAGCAGTAACCTCAACAGCACTGACAAGTATTGTAAACGGTGCAATTAGATATATTAGGGTGACGAACAGAGGTGGTGGATATGCATCTCCACCAACAGTAATCATATCTTCAGCACCTAGTGGAGGAGTGACTGGTATAGCAACAGCAGTTATGATTGGTGGAATAAATGTTTGTAACTTAAATTCAAATCCAAAATTACAATCAGTACAACAAGTACAAATAATAAATGCTGGATCTGGATATACTAGTACTCCAGGAGTGCGATTTGTTTCAGACACTGGTACAGGAGCTGCAGCTGTAGTTGGAATATCGACTACAGGAGGAGTTGGTATCGTAACTGTAAACACTGCTGGATCAGGATATGTAACAGCACCAACAGTTACATTTACTCCACCAAAACACGTTGGAGCAGCAGCAACTGCAGTTTTAGATTCTCCTTTAGTTAGTACTGGAGTCAGCATTACTTCTGCTCCAATTAGTGTAGGGGCATCTTCTTTCTTATTCCCAGGAGGAACAACTGGCGGTGTATTCTACAAAACAGCACCGACAGTTACATTCTCACTGCCAACGGGAACTGGAAATGCTGCAGAAGCAACTGCAACCCTTGATGAACTTGCACAAACTGGAGGAACAGTAGAAACTCTTGGACTAACAACTGGTGGTAGATTCTATACTAGTACCCCAACAGTAACTATTGCACATCCAGGATTTAGTTTTGCATCTGCAACCATTGGAATTGCAGGATCGTCCATTGATGCTGGATCTATTGCATTCAGCACTACTGGCAGAGCGTATACGACAGCACCTACTGTTGCAATTACAACAACTTCGGGACAAGATGCACCTACACAAATTGCAGTTGGTATTGCAACTATTGATCCAATAACAGGTATTGTGACAGCAGTTGGATTTAATTCCACTACAGATCCTTGGTGTGTTGGAACTGGAGCGACCATTGGTCTTGGATATACTGCAGCACCTACAATATCGTTTAGTGGAAGTCCTTCTCCAGTACAAGCAACAGCAACTGTTACAGTATCTGTTGCAGGTACAGTTAATACTATTAGTATTGGAAATAGTGGATTTGGTTATCTCACCACACCAACAGTTACTATTGCAGGACCTGGAGGAGCAGACGAAAACTTTAGAGCACTTGGAGTTGCAACTATCAGATCTACCTCTATTAAAACAGAAGGTACAGTTGGCATTGGATCTAGTGTCATTACAGGTGTTACTACAACAAATATTATTGTTGGAGATAGGGTAAGACTTGGTATTGGATATAGTAATCTATATAACTTCATTCCTGCAGATACTTTTGTATATTCCATAGGATCTGGAACATTAACGATGTCTGCCTCTGCCACTAATGTTGGTATCGCAACTTCTGTGTTTGAATTTGGTAGAGCAAATTGTGGTGTTGTTACTGGCATTGCAGTTACATTTGGTGGAGGTGGTTATTTGAGTCCTCCAACAGTTACAATTTCTAATGAAGTGTCTGAAAAGAATTATATAGAATTCCCAGGAATATCTACAGCAACTGGTATAGCAACAGTAAGTGCTGGTGGAACAGTTTTAGGTGTCAATATTTTGGATTCTGGATATGGATATGTAATCACACCAGAAATAACACTATCAAATCCAGAAAGTAGTGGATCTGGAACATTCCAATTTAATGAAATTGTCACAGGATCTTCTAGTGGAACGACTGCAAGGGTTAGAGTATGGAATTCTGAAACAAACATACTTGAAGTTGGTACTGTAAACGGAGAATTCACTCGTGGAGAAACAATTACAGGATCTACATCTGGTGCAGCATACGAACTGAGAGTAGCAGATGCACAACCTGCTGATGATGGATTTGCAGATAATATCAATATAGAAATAGAAGCGGATTCTATTATTGACTTCTCTGAGCAGAACCCATTCGGTATGCCCTAAATAAAAATATCTTAATATAGAGATATTGTAGGACTTAAAAATGTTTGAGTATTTTTACAACGAAATTTTAAGGAGGACCATTATATCTTTTGGTACTTTGTTTAATAACATTAGCATTAAACATGAGGACTCTGATGACAATGTTGTCAGTGTTATAAAGGTTCCTTTGGCATATGGTCCTACTCAAAAGTTTCTGGCAAGAATAGAACAGTCTCCAGACTTGAATAAACCATTTGCGATAACCCTACCAAGGATGTCGTTTGAATTTACAGGACTAACTTATGATCCTAGTAGAAAAGTATCAACAACTCAAACTTTTACTGTAAAGGATCCTAATGATGGGACTGAAACAAAAAAGGCATATATGCCAGTCCCATATAACATGCAATTTGAACTTGCCATCATGAGTAAGTTAAATGATGATGCACTTCAAATTGTAGAACAGATTTTACCATACTTTCAACCTGCGTATAACGTCACCGTAGAACTGGTTGAAGCACTACAAGAAAAGAGAGATATTCCTGTTGTCCTAGAAAATATTACCATGCAGGATGACTACGAGGGAGACTTTTCTAGCAGGAGAGTTCTTCTCTATACTTTAAGATTTACTGCAAAAACATATCTATTTGGTCCTGCATCTGCTGCAACCAAGGATATCATCAAAAAGGCTACCGTCAGTTACCTTACAGGCACAGACACTTCAAACTCTATCAGAGAAGTTTCTTACTCAGTCGAACCAAGAGCAATCAAAAATTATACTGGAAACGCAGCAACAACACTGGCAGAAGATATTACAAAAACAAAAACAGCATTCAATGTTGCTGATGCCAGTGGACTTACTGAAAATACCTATGTTGATCTCAATGGAGAAGAAATCTTCATCACGAAGATAACTGGAAATAGACTTAACGTGAAGAGGGGTCAAGATGGAACTACTATTACCGATCACTTGACAGGAGAAGAAATCTTTATTATTGATGCTGCAGATAATGCATTAATTGAAGTTGGAGATGATTTTGGATTTAGTGGTTCGTTCTGATGAAAATGACAAAAAATTTTGATGAACTTAATGATACTTTCAATACCTCTGGTGAAGTGATTAAACCAGAAGTAATTGAAAGTAAAATTGAAAAAGTTAAAGAGAGTGTTGATGACATAAAAAAAGATTACGAGTATACTAGAGGTAATCTTTATTCCATTATTGAAAAGGGACAAGAAGCTCTCAACGGTGTTCTTGAACTTGCCCAAGAAAGTGAAATGCCAAGAGCATATGAAGTTGCTGGTCAGTTAATTAAGAACGTTGCTGATGCAACTGATAAATTATTAGATCTGCAGAAGAAACTTAAAGATATTGAAACAGAGGAAAAAATCAAAGGTCCATCAACTGTTAATAATGCATTATTTGTTGGGTCAACAGCAGATCTGGCAAAAATGCTCAAAGATGGATTAAAAGAGGACAATAAATAGTAAAATAGAGGAGATATATTAAACGTGGCACTAAAGAAGCCTTCAGATTTTTTTGGTAATAATAAAAAAACTCCCTTGGATGAGGTAAAGGAGAGTTATGAATCTGCGCGCCCAGAAAAGATAGAGCAGGTATCTGAAGCATTTGATGCCTTTAAATCAAACTTAAATCACCTTAAATCATTATCTGATTTTACTTCTACTTTTGATAGTTTCAAGAATAATTTAGAAAAGGTAGAGAGTGTTTCTAGTGAAGTTAGTGGAATAAAAGAAGAGATAAAAAGTTTAATTAAAAAAGAAGATTTAGATAGTGCTATGATGGCACAACTTCTTTTTGTAGAAGAATCAATATCTAAAATTGAATCTAAAGTATCATCTATTAACGGTAAGACAGTTGATAAGATTAGAGAAGACTTTGTAAATCTCTCTAACTCTGTTGAATCTTTTCTTGATGTAGATGTACCAAAATACAAAAAATTAATTTTAGAGTCAGAAGTTAGATTTGACGATAGACTTGATATTTTTAAAGAACAAGTAGAAGAAAACTTAGACTCCATTAAAGAGGACGTAAGTAAGGAAGTCACTACTGCTCTAGAAACTGTTGAAAGTGTAAACGAAAATACTATCAACATAGTCAAAGCAGAATTTAAAGAAACTGCCAGAGATTTTAACAAAAATGTAAATGAGTTAGTAGAGAAAGAACTTCCAAAATATAAAAAACTCTTTGCAGAAACAGAGGTAAGGACAGAAGAAAAAGTCAATAAAGTAATTGACACCTATAGACAAAATATTGAAGATCTTAATGCAAAGGTAAAACTGTTTACTGAGACAGAAATACCAAAGTATAGTAATCTTTTAATTGAAACTAAACTTAAATCAGAACAAGAAGTAAAAGATTTAGAAGAAGAAGTTCTTTCTAAAGTCAATTTGTTGTCAGAAAAAGTTCAATCTATTTCTGAAGGTATTCCAGAAAAAACTTCTGAAAAGATACAAGAACTTAAAGATGTAACTGATCAATATAAAGAAGAGATAGATTCTATTGCCAAAAAATATCAATCTCTATATAAAGACTTTAAAAAAAGAGAAGTTAGTGAAAATGAAAAATTAGAAAATTATTCTCAAGATATTGAAAAGTATCATAAGAGATTTAATTTCCTAGAAGAGACTGTTACTGAAGATCTCAGAGAAATTCAAAATGTTTTAGTAAGATCTAACGAAAATTATCATGCTAGTTTAAAAACCGAAGTAGTAAAGTTTAGAGATAAAATATCTAAACAGATGCAAGATCTTGAAGTAGATCTTGTTACTAATGAAAAGCATATTAAGAAACAGAATGAACATATTGAAAGTATTCAAGAAGAAATAAAAGAAGTTATTGAAAGACTTCAATTAGATAAGTTAGAAGAAAAGAATAAAGAGTTAGTTGAAAAAATTAATTATCTTGAAGAGACTATCTCTGAGATAAATGAAAAGAAACTTTTAACTGAAGATAATCCAACTTTACCTGGAGATCCATCAACAAATAATTCTTCAGATGGATTAACTCCTTTAGATCAAAAGTTTGCAACACTTGATGATCTTCAAAATCATTACAGACTATTCATTAACAGAATCCAACAGCAGATTGCTACCATTGGTGGTGGCGGTGCTGGATTCATCAAAGATCTTGATGATGTCACCTTTGACGCTGGAATAGGTACAAATAAACTTCTCATTTATAATGGTTCTAAGTGGGTTGGTATTGCCAGTACTGCTTTAGGTAGTGGGACAGTTGGAGCTGCAGGTACTTGGGCAGTAACTTCTGCTGGTATTCATACCACTAAAAATGTTGGAGTTGGAACTACAGCAAGAACTGAGTATGCGCTCTATGTTAAAGGAGATCAATATATTGATGGGAATATCACAGTTGGTGGAACAGTTACATATGAAGATGTAAAGAACGTTGATTCTATTGGAATCATTACTGCTAGAACTGGTATTGATGTTTTATCGGGTGGAATTAATGCGGTAGGAGTAGTCACAGCAACTTCTTTTGTTGGAAATATTACTGGAGATCTTACTGGTAATGCTGATACTGCAACCTATGCTACTTTATCGGGAGTTTCTACTTATGCTACTTTATCGGGAGTTTCTACTTATGCAACTTCCTCGGGAGTTTCTACTAGTGTAATTGGTGGAATTGCTTCTGTATCTCAATTAAATGTAACT
>Ga0213866_10003170_pt1 | contig 11274 bp, 11 predicted proteins | sample PICome_11_FD_160079 | JGI IMG/M metagenome (GOLD analysis project Ga0213866, IMG submission 160079) | Coastal seawater microbial communities near Pivers Island, North Carolina, United States - PICO284 | ecosystem: Environmental > Aquatic > Marine > Coastal | place: USA: North Carolina... | reverse complement strand
GCAGATGTTTCGCGGGGCGCGCGGCTTGCCAAACGCCATGCGTAACGCCGGGAATGCTGCGTCGCGCGGCATTGACGCGATGGACAACTTTATGGCCCCTCGCCCACCCAAGCCAAACCAATCAGCTCTATTTAATGAGGTAGCAAGATACCTCGAAAGCCGAGGTAACTAATGGCGATCACCACATACGCGGAGCTGAAAAGCTCAATCACTGATTTTCTCAACCGGGATGACCTGGATACCGTCGCGCCTGACTTTATCACGCTGGCGGAGGCTGACTTGTCCCGCAAGGTGCGTCACTGGCGCATGGAGGGCCGCGCGACTGCGGAAATCGACACGCAATACAGCGCCATCCCGGCTGATTTCTTGGAGGTCATCACGTTTCACGTCACGTCCGGCAATTTGCGCCCCTTGGAGTTAATCAGCCAGGCTGAGATGCTGCAACGGCGGTACGAAAATTTGGATACCTCTGGCAAGCCCGCGTACTACGCCCTGACGGCTGGCGAAATCGAGGTGTACCCCACCCCGGACGGCACGTACACGACTGAGCTGTACTACTACAAGCGGATCTCGGCGTTGAGCGACAGCAACACGTCCAACTGGCTGTTGGAGTATTTCCCCGACGCATACCTATACGGATCCTTGGTGCACTCAGCGCCTTACTTGAAGGATGACGCGCGGCTGCAACTTTGGGCGGCGCTTTACGAGCAGGCGATTGCCTCAATCAACCGCGAAAGCGAAGCAACCAAGTTTGGCGGGTCTGGCCGTCGCATGAAGATAAAGGCGTACTAAGATGAGCTTTTCAAACACCTACGAAACACACGTATTGAATTACGTTTTCACTACGACGTCCGTGACCCGGCCGACAGCCTGGTACTTGGCGTTGTTTACGTCCAACCCGGCGGAAGACGCCAGCGGCACTGAGGTGAGCACCTCCGGCACCGCGTACGCGCGTCAATCGGCGACGTTTACAGTTTCCGGCAACACCGCGTCGAATTCTGGGGCGATTGAGTTCCCGACTGCCACGGCGTCATACGGAACGGTGTCACACGTCGGCATTTACACGGCGTCGACTGGCGGGGATCTGATTGCATACGCGGCGTTGAGCACAAGTAAGGCTATCGACACGGGCGACGTGTTCCGCGTCCCTGACGGCGACCTAGACGTGACCCTAGACTAATGGCTGACACGACCTACCGCACCGGGTTTGGCACTGGCGCCTTTGGCGTCGAGGCTTACGGTGTGGATGGCGTGTTCAAGGAGGGTGCCGGGGTCGTTGTTGGCGTGACCTCTACGGTATCCGCCGTCGTTCGGGTGCGCCTAGCGGCGTCTATCCCGGCGACGGTGTCCACAACTGCCTCAGACGCCCAGAGAGTGCGGGAAAACGCCGCGACGGCATCATCCAGTGCAACCAGCTCCTGCGGCGCTCAGCGCGTCCGTGAGGGCGACGCAACGCCAGAGGCCAGCGCGACATCTACAGCGTCAGCGCAGCGTGTCCGTGAGGGTGACGCAACCCCGGCGGCGGCGCTGAGTGGATCCGCGTCTGGTGAAGCGATAAAGTTGGGATCCGCGGCGGCATCGCCCGCGTTAACGAGTGCCGCGAACGCGGTGACAATCGTGAGCGTTTCGGTCGCCCTGCCCTGCTCGTCTTCCGTTGTCGCGGTTGGAAATCGCGTGCAGTTCAGCGGCGCGGCAATCGCGACGGCGGCTACATTTACGGCGAGCGCCATCGAGAAATGGGAACCCACCGCGGATACGGCGGAGACGTGGACAAACGTCGACGCGGCGTCTGATACTTGGGCGGAATCGGCGACGGCGTCCGACACTTGGACTGGCGTCGACGCGGCGTCTGACACCTGGACTGACGGCGCCCAGGCAAGCGATACCTGGAGCGAGGCCGCGTAGCATGAATTTTTGGCGGATCCGACGCTTTGTGAGATAATTTGTGCAACGGGTCGGGGCGGCTCGTTTTCCCCTCACATCGACGGAAGACTGCGCCTTGGCGAACACTAAGGAGTTGAGCAATGGCAGATACCACCACCACCACGTACGGCTTAACTAAGCCGGAAGTCGGCGCGTCAGAGGATACCTGGGGCACCAAGATCAATACCAACTTTGACAACTTGGACGATCTGCTTGACGGCACTACGCCTGTCACTGGCATTGATATTAACTCAGGTACGTTGGATGGGGTGACGATTAACGGATCTGTCATTGGCGGCACCACAGCGGCGGCTGGTACGTTTACAACGCTGACAGCCAACACAAGCATTATTGGTACGCTGGCAACTGCCGCGCAGGCTAACGTGACCAGCCTTGGCACGCTGACAGGGCTAACCATTGGAGGCAACCTGTCAGTCGATGGCGGCACGATCAAGCTGGATGGGAATCACCCAGATGGTAGTCTTAACGTTGCGTTAGGTAATACTGCGTTAGATGCGGTAACAACGGCAGCAAATAGTGTTGCAATAGGTCATAATTCTTTAGGGGCCGCTACAAGCGGTAGTTACAATACTGCTGTTGGTATGGGTACGTTGGCTGCTGTAACAACTGCAAATTCTTTAACTGCCTTTGGTTATCAGGCACTAAATTCTAATACATCTGGTACGGCAAACGTGGCGGTCGGTCGTAGTGCGCTTACCTCCAACACCACCGCTAACAACAACACCGCAGTAGGTTATGAAGCGGGTAAAGACCTGACGACATCACAGAATAACGTGTTTTTGGGATACAAAGCTGGGCAAGACGTAACGACAGGCGATGAAAACGTCGCCATTGGCAGTGCGGCAATGTTCCTAAATACGACAGGGCAAGACAACACCGCAGTGGGTCGTTTGGCTCTCTATACCAACTTAACAGGCAGCTATAACGTCGCAATTGGTAAAAGCGCACTGACCCTTTCAACAGGCAACCGAAATGTTGCTATTGGTTCAAGTGCGTTGGATGACGCCACAACTATCGACGACACAGTTGGCGTTGGCTACGCAGCTTTAGGGTCTTTGACTACTGCACATGATAACGTTGCGATTGGTTCGTCAGCTATGGCGAATACGACGACAGGTGGTTCAAATGTTGCTATTGGTAAAACTGCAATGCAGACGAATACTACGGGAGGTGCGAACACTGCTATTGGTCATCAGTCGTTGTACAATGCTACCACCGCCTCAAATAATACTTCAGTTGGATACAACTCTGGGTACAATATAACGACAGGCCACAACAACGCTTTGTTTGGTGAGGATGCTGCGGTGAACTCAACAACGGCAACCTATATAACGGCGATTGGCTCAGAGGCTTTACGGTCAAACACGACAGGTGGAAGTAATGTTGCGGTTGGGTATCAGGCGATGCGTCAAAACACCACCGCCAACAACAACACAGCCGTTGGGTATCAGGCAGGGTATAGTAACACTACTGGTGATTTTAATACATTTGTAGGTCGCCAATCTGGTGATGCTGTAACAACAGGCGTACAAAACACTTTCTTAGGGTCTGATGCTGGTGGCTCTACCACAACATCAAATTACAACACGGCTGTTGGTAAATCGTCTTTGTTTTACAATACCACAGGTGGATCAAATACAGCTCTAGGGGTTAGCGCATTACAATCCAACATTACCTCAAACAATAGTACTGCCGTTGGGCATAAGGCTCTTTATAGTAATACAGCAGCAAATAATACGGCTGTTGGATTTGAAGCAGCTTTTAACAATTCAACAGGTTCAATATCCGCCTTTGGGAGATACGCTGCACGTCAAAATACGACGGGCGTATCAAATACGGCTGTTGGGAGAACTTCTGGATACAACACAACGTCAGGCAGTTATAATACTTCCGTTGGTGAGACCGCTTTGTACTCCAACACGACAGTGGATAACCAAGTTGCTGTAGGCTATCGGTCTCTGTATTCAAATACAACTGGTACACCTAATGTGGCTTTAGGTTCAACCGCTGCTTACAGCAACACCACAGGCGGCAGCTTAGTTGCTGTAGGTTACCAAACATTATATAACAATACGACTGGCTCAAGTAATACAGGCTTAGGTCGTCAGGCTTTGTACAGCAATACAACAGGCACACAGAATACCGCCATTGGTCAACAAGCCTTATATGACAATACCACAGGTTCAAGAAATGTGGCTGTTGGTTATTCCGCATTAGAGAACAACACTACCGAAGGTTACAATACGGCTGTTGGGTATCAGGCGATGCTCACCAACACTACGGGTTATATCAACGCAGCTTTTGGTGTTCAGGCTTTATACTCAAATACCACGGGTCAATTTAACGTTGCCATTGGCGGTAATGCTTTGGAGCGCAACACCACCGCCAGCAACAATGCAGCAGTTGGGTATCAGTCACTTTACACTAACACCACGGGTGCACAAAACACAGCTTTTGGTGCTTACGCACTGTACTCAAACACCACCGCTTCTTATAACACAGCGGTTGGGGTGAATGCATTGTTAAATAGCACCACAGGTTCGGAGTTGGTTGCAGTCGGTGAGGGAGCCTTGGAGCGAAATTCCTCCGGTAGTTACAACACAGCCATTGGTCGTGATGCGTTGACTTACAACACCACCGCCGACAACAACACGGCAGTGGGGTATCAGGCGGGATATAGTAATACTACAGGTTCCAGAAATACTTGCCTTGGGTTAGAGGCTGGTTATAGTCTTACGACAGGAGGTAGAAACACGCTTGTTGGGAACCAAGCAGGTAAAGGCATAACAACGGGTATTCAAAATACCTTCCTTGGTGGCACAAACGGCTCAACTGGTTCTGTTGGGGAGTTCATTACTACAGGCTCCAAGAACACCATTATTGGCTCATTTGACGGCAACCAAGACGGCTTGGACATCCGCACCTCAAGCAACAACATCGTGCTGTCGGATGGGGATGGGAATGCCAGAGCGCATTGCGATGGAAATGGTGATTTTTACATTGGCTCAAATAGAACTCGTTATCCGGGTAACGGAAACACAGCCGCAGGATTTATGGTTGAAGGCGGGAACAAAACTGTATTTGTTTCAAGAGCAGAAGCTGCATCTTTAGCGGTAAATAGAAGCACTAACGATGGAGCTATTGTAAATATTAATCAAGATGGAGTTTTGGAAGGCACAATCTCAGTATCAGGCACAACCGTATCCTACAATGGCGGTCACTTATGCCGTTGGTCACGCCTTGCAGATGACAGCAAAGACACATCAATTGTCAAAGGCACAGTGATGACTAACCTTGATGCGATGGTTGAATGGGGCGATGAAGATAACGAACAGTTAAACAAGATGGCTGTTTCATCTGTTGAAGGTGACCCAAATGTTGCAGGAGTCTTTGTCAACTGGGATGAAGATGATGATTGGAACGATATGAATGTCGCAATGACAGGCGATATGATTATTCGCATTGCACAAGGCACAACTGTTGCTCGTGGCGACCTGCTTATGTCTGCTGGTGACGGAACAGCCAAACCACAGGGCGACGATATTGTTCGCAGCAAGACAATCGCAAAAGTTACTTCAACCCATGTCACATGCACATACGATGATGGCTCCTACTGTGTGCCATGTGTGCTAATGGCATGTTAATCGTATAGTCAGAAAAGGAGAAAGACATGACTGATACACCAACTGCGGAAGAAATTGCACAACACTACACAGCAATGGGTCACTCAGTTGATCTATTAAACGCTGGGAAACCAGAGGGCGTAGAAGATGCTGATTGGGCTGACACTGTGTCACGCAATGTAGAGCATCTACAGCTAATGGTGGCTAAAGACTTCTGGACTACAGAAGATATGACCGCTGTTAATGCAGCTATTGCAGCTAACTCATAAGGAACAGACAGATGGCGAAAGACGAAAAGAAAACCATCACGGTCAATGATGTTGAGTATGATGTAAATGATTTTACTGACGAGCAGAAAGTGTTGCTGAACCACGTCCAGGATCTAGATCGCAAGCTGGCCAACGCGCAATTTAACCTGGATCAGCTTGTGGTGGGCCGGGAGGCTTTCATCGTTCGCTTGGCAAACTCACTGGAGGCAGTGGAAGACGCCGAAGAAATCGCGGCTGAATGATACAAGTACCAGACACTATGCGACTGGACGGCTCTGCGCCGTCCTTTTGCGTTCAAACCCTTATATGGTAACATAATACCATCCAAGTTAACGTGAGGCGTGCATGTCCCTAATTGACCTAAACATCCCGGCTGGCGTCTATCGAAACGGGACTGACTTGCAGAGCATGGGGCGTTGGCGCGACGCCAATCTCGTGCGCTGGCATGACGGCGTTATGCGCCCGATTGGCGGCTGGCGGACCAGATCCAACACCGCAGGCAACGCCAAGCTGCGCGGCATGATGACCTGGATTGATAACTCAAACGACAGATGGATTGCCGCCGGATCGTACAACAAATTGTACGTCTACTCCGACGCAGGCATCCAATACGACATCACCCCGACTGGCTTGACTGCCGGACGCGAGGACGCCGACGCGAACACCGGGTTTGGCGGATCCTTTTTCGGCAGCTATTCGTACGGCATCGCGCGACCAGATTTTGCACGCATCGACCCAGCGACGTCTTGGCACCTACAGCCGTGGGGCGAATACCTGGTGGCCTGCAACGCCGACGACGGCAAGATTTACGAGTGGCAGCTCAACACCGCATCCGCCGCGGCGGTACTCAGCAACGCCCCAACGAGCAACCGCGGGATCCTGGTAACCCAGGAGCGGTTCCTGTTTGCGCTCGGCGCTGGCGGCAACCCCCGCAAGGTGCAGTGGAGCGACCGGGAAGACAACAACACCTGGACGGCTGCCGCGACAAACGAGGCTGGCGACCTTGAGTTGAACACCTCCGGGCAGATCCTGGCGGGCGTCAACGTGCAGGGCCAATCGTTAATCCTGACGACCCGCGACTGTCATGTGGCCAACTACGTGGGGCCGCCCTACGTCTACGGCATAGAACGCGTTGGGACGTCGTGCGGCCTCGGAGCCGAGCAGGCGTGCGCGGTCGTTGACGCTGGGGCATTCTGGATGGGCGTTGGTTCATTCTTTGTGTACAGCGGCGGACGCGTTCAGGAGCTACAGTCTGACGTTTCGGATTACGTGTTTAACGACTTAAACAAGGCGCAAGTCTCCAAGGCGTTTGCCATGGCGAATTCGCTATTCGGTGAAATCTGGTGGTTCTACCCGTCGAGCGGATCCACGGAAAACAACAGATACGTGGCGTACAACTACATCGAAAACACTTGGCACATTGGCGAGCTGGCTCGCACGACGGGCACGGATCGCGGCGCATTCCGCCAGCCAATGATGTTCGACGCGGACGACCGTAAGCTGTACGAGCACGAGATCGGATTTGATTACGGAACGCTGACGCCGTTCGCTGAGACTGGACCCTTCCGCATTGGCACGGGAAACCAGGTCGTTTCCGTCACTGAACTTGTGCCGGACGAAAAGACCCAGGGCGACGTCAACGCGACGTTCAAGACCCGGTTCTACCCCAACGGCACGGAGCGCAGCTACGGCCCCTACTCTCTCAGCAACCCGACCAGCGTGCGATTTACTGGGCGTCAGGTTCGGATGCGCGTCGAGGGTCAGCGCCTGGCGGACTGGCGCGTGGGCATCAACCGCGTGGACGTGGTGCCCGGGGGTGAGCGATGAGCGTTCAATACAAAGCCCCGGAGCCATACGGCGATGACTGGAAGACGTGGGCGCGTCGCTTGATGATTTACCTGGGGCAAACCCGCTCAGCTATCGTGCAGCAAATCGGCGGCGAGACGGCGTCCGAGGATGGTTACCTAATGTTTGACCGCTCCAACTTATACCCGGTGGTGTCGCAGAGCGGATCCTACAAGGAGGTCGTCGTGAAGCAATCCGTCCCGTCATCGAGCGTGGGCGCGTCCGGCGACGTGTCCGGCATGGTGAGCTGGGACGGCTCATACATTTACGTCTGCACGGCGGCGCACGACGGCACTACCGACATTTGGAAGCGCGTCGCGCTCACTGGGGGTGCCTGGTGATCACTGAAGAATTCAACCGTTGCCGTCCACACATTGAGGCCGCCCTGGAGTACAGCGGCGGCACGCACGACATCATTGATATATACGAGGGTATATACAAAGGGACGATGCAATTGTGGCCCGCAGAGAAAAGCTGCCTGGTCACCGAAATCATCGCGTACCCGAAAAAGAAGGTGCTCAATATCTTTCTTGGCGGGGGCGATCTCACCGAAATTTTAGACATGCACGACGACGTGATAAATTGGGCTAAAGCGCAAGGCTGCGAGGCTCTCAACATGACTGGGCGTTTTGGTTGGAAAAAACCACTGGCCGCGCACGGATGGGAGCCAATGCACTCATCCTACGTTAAGGAGATATAAAATGGGTAAAGGCGGATCATCGACCTCAGTACAGATCCCACAATACATTGAGGATGCGGCTAAGCGAAACCTAAACCGTGCAGACAAAATTAGCTCACTCGGAAACGTCCCGCTGTCGTTCGGTCCGACTGCGGCCGCGTTTACGCCCATGCAGCAATCGGTATTCACAAACACCGCAGACCAAGCGCTGTCGTTTGGGTTGAGTGCCCCGTCCGGCAATAACGTGATGGGCGGCATGGATGCGCCAACGACATACGCAAACGGCGTGTCGGCCTACAGCGGTTACCCGATTTATGAGCAGATCGAGAGCGAGTTTGCGCAGAAGCGCCCAGGCCAAAAGGATTACATCGACAGCTTTTTCATTGACCCGTACACCGGGGCGGCTGGGTACAACATCGGCAACCCGATTGATTACAGCAACTACGGCTACACGGCGGCGCCCGACAGCGGCACAAATATTAGCATAAACAACAGTAGCAGCTTTGACGGCGGCTCAAACCCGGTCACAATTGACCCGGGCTACACCGTGCCGAGCGTCTACATTGACAACACTATTGTCGATGATCTTGGAAACTCCGCGCCGTTTAACGAGGTTGATCAGTACGACGATGAGGGCGACAACAATTTCCTGACGGAGGATGAGACAAACGATCTTGTGGACGTCATCCAAAACGAGACTGGGTTTGACAACTACGACCCCACCACGGACGTGATTGCGGGCACGGAGTACGAGGATGCCTACACTAACAGCGACGCGGCGCAGGAAGCGGCCGACACTCTCTACAACAACAACCAGGTAATCTACGGCCCCGACACGGGCAACAACGTGACGTCACTCACGACGGGCGGAGACAACTGGAGCGGCGCGGTCGACTCCAACGGCAACTCAATCAGCATGGAAGACCAAATCAACGCCCAGGCGGACGCGTACGCGGATACTGGCGTTGAGTTTGACATGAACAACCCGGACACATGGATTAGCGCGGAGCAGGCATACAACCAGCCCGACCAGGTCGTCTACGACGGGTCTAGCGAGAAGAATGCCCAAGTCGCGTCTATCTTGAAGGATCAGTACGGCTGGTCTGATCAGCAATTGATTGACGGCGGTTACGAGGGCTACGCCCCAGAGCCGGAGCCGACGATTGCTGACACCGTGACTGACATCATTTCGGCAAGTCCGACGGTGCAGATCATTGACAGCATTGTTAACCCAGACGTCACGACTGACGCCGACCTGTTCAACGACACCTACACCGCGGCGAGCGTCGACGCGGCGAACAACCCGACGGGCGTCACGCAGCCAGCGGTCTACAACGACAACGACAATGACAACACCGTCGAATTCGCGAACACCGTCCTCGGTAGCGACGACATCACGACGTTCTTGCCTCCGTCAAACGATAACGACGACGGCCCGCAGGGTATCGTCGGTAACAACGACACAGGCAACAACAGCATCGCGCAATCCATCGCCAACTCACTCACGCCTGACGACGGCATGGAGTACGTGGATGGCGTTCTGGTTAACACTGGCGCGACCGTGAACGCGATGAATAATGACGACGACGACAGTAACGACACTGGCAACGACAAAATCGTTTGCACAGAGATGTACCGTCAAACGCAGCTAGACGACTGGGTCATGGCAATGAAGACTTGGTACGTTTACCAGCGCAAGCACCTGACGCCATACCACCAGGTCGGCTACCACGCCGTGTTCCGTCCGTTTGTGAAGGGCATGCGTCGCAGCACAATCATCACAAAAATCGGCGCCTACGCCGCAACCGAGAGAACGAAGCACCTACGCCACGTACTAACCAAGGGCAAATCTGAGGACAGCCTGTTCGGCCGGATCCTCTGCAAGGTCATGGAACCCCCGCTGTATGTTGTCGGGCGTGTCGTATCAGCAATAAGGAAGGACGCATAACATGTCAGGACAAGGCACCAAAGGCGGTGGGGAAGTCGTCCCAATTGCAACGCAACCAAACGCGTATCAGCCCCCGGCCCCGCAGCAATTTAACATAAATACATCCGCGGCGACTGGCCTGCAAAACGCTATGGCGGGCACCCAGCAAGCGATGACAAACCCGCTGAACGTCGGCGCGTACATGAACCCCTACCAGCAAGAGGTCATCGACAACACGCAGAACGACATTGAGCGTCAGCGTCAAATGGCGATGAATACCCTGGGCGCGCAAGCGACCCGAGCCAAGGCGTTCGGTGGATCCCGGCAAGGCGTCGCGGAGGGCGTGACGAACGCCGAATATGGACGCATGGCGGCAAACGCAATCGCACCGATGCGCATGCAGGGCTACAACACGGCGATGAACCAAGCGATGGCGGATCGCACCGCGCGTCTCGGCGCAGCGAACCAGCTTGGCGGATTGGCGGGTCAGGCGTTCAACACTGGCAGAGCAATCAACCAGGACATGATGTCTCAGGGTTTGATGCAGCAAGGCTTACAGCAACAGCTTATCGACGCCGCGCGTCAGGATTTCGCACGCTACGCAAGCAGCCCGCTGGACAGCTTAAACGCCCCACTGGCGGCTCTAGGTGTCGCGAACCAAAACTCACCAAACACGACGACGATAACCAACAACCCGGGCATCCTGGGTACGCTCGGCGCCATGAAATATCTGGGCTTCCCACCGTTTTAAGGTAAGACAATGAACCTAAGTGACAGAGACATTCTAGCCAAAACAATCATGGCGGAAGCGGGCAACCAAAGTCAGCTCGGCATGCTAGGCGTCGGCTCTGTCATTATGAACAGGCTGCGCAACCCAGGCTACGGCAACACCCTACAGGACGTGATCCTGAAGCCCGGGCAGTTTTCCCCCTGGAACAGCTACACGGGCTACGCGGGCGGCGTGCAGGGTCAAGACATGATGAAGCT
>Ga0213866_10003168_pt1 | contig 11275 bp, 21 predicted proteins | sample PICome_11_FD_160079 | JGI IMG/M metagenome (GOLD analysis project Ga0213866, IMG submission 160079) | Coastal seawater microbial communities near Pivers Island, North Carolina, United States - PICO284 | ecosystem: Environmental > Aquatic > Marine > Coastal | place: USA: North Carolina... | reverse complement strand
TCCCGTTTCATCATCCCTGGTTAAAAGGGCTTAGTCTTTCTTTTCTTCTTCGGCGTCGTCAGCAGCCTCAGCAGCAGGTGCTTCTTCAGCAGCGGCCTCAGCAGCAGGTGCTTCTTCAGCAGCAGCCTCAGCAGCAGGTGCTTCTTCAGCAGCGGCCTCAGCGGCAGGTGCTTCTTCAGCAGCGGCCTCAGCGGCAGGTGCTTCTTCAGCAGCAGCTTCAGCGGCAGGTGCTTCTTCAGCTGCAGCCTCAGCAGCAGGTGCTTCTTCAGCAGCTGGCGCCTCCTCCACTACCGCTTCAGTTGCAGCGGCTTCAACAGCAGGTGCAGCAGCCTTCGCACCGCCACGACGTGAACGGCGTGAACGCTTCTTCTTCGCTTCGGTTCCGTAGATGTCATTGAAGTCAACGAGCTCGATCATACACATCTCCGCGTTGTCACCCAAACGGTTGCCGGTGCGGATGATGCGCGTATAGCCCCCATCGCGGGTCGCCACTTTCGGACCCACCGAACGGAACAATTCCGAGACGGCGTATTTGTTGCCGAGTGCACTGAATACGATACGGCGGCTGTGCGTTGTGTCTTCTTTCGAACGCGTAACAAGCGGCTCGACAAACTGGCGCAACGCTTTCGCTTTGGCCACGGTGGTAGAGATTCGCTTGTGCTCAATCAGTGAGCACGCCATGTTGGACAACATGGCCTTACGGTGTGCGGTCTTTCGACCGAGGTGATTGAAATTCTTATTGTGCCGCATGACTTCACTCTTTGTCGAGTTTGTATTTGCTCACATCCATACCGAATGAGAGGTTTTTGTTCTCGACCAAATCCTCCAATTCCGTGAGGGACTTCTTACCGAAGTTTCGGAATTTCAACAGGTCGTTCTTGTTGTAGCTCACCAATTCGCCCAACGACTCGATGTCAGCTGCCTTCAAGCAGTTCAACGCACGAACACTGAGGTCCATGTCGCTCAATTTGGTCTTGAGCAGCTGGCGCATGTGCAAGCTTGTTTCATCGAATTCCTCCACTTCAACACGTTCCTCCAACTCAAGCGAAATACGCTCGTCGCTGAACAACATGAAGTGTTGGATCAAGATCTTCGCCGATTCCTGCAAGGCGTCCTTTGGCGAGATGCTGCCGTCACACTCGAGGTGCAAAACGAGTTTCTCGTAGTCGGTGCGCTGCTCAACACGGTAGTTCTCTACTTCGTAATGAACGTTGCGGATGGGCGTGAAGATGGAATCCATTGCGATGGTACCGATGGCAACGCCTTCGCGCTTGTTCTCTTCAGCTTGAACGTAACCACGGCCTTTGCCGATGTTCAATTCCAACGTCAACGAAACCGACTCATCCATGTTGCAGATGACGTGGTCGGGGTTCATGACTTGGAAGGCTGAAGTGAATTGACCGATGTCGCCTGCAGTGAAAGCCTTCTGGCCGTTCACCTTTACGGTAACCGTTTCCCCGTCCGTGCCTTCGATTTGACGCTTGAAGCGAACTTGCTTCAAGTTGAGGATCATCTCGGTCACATCTTCTTGGATGCCTTTGATGGTGCTGTACTCATGCTCAACGCCGTCGATCTTCACGCTCGTGATGGCGTGGCCTTCCAAAGAAGACAACAAGATGCGACGCAACGCATTACCTACAGTGATACCAAAACCTGGCTCAAGGGGTCGGAATTCAAAGGTGCCATTGAACTCGGTAGAGTCCAACATAATCACCTTGTCTGGTTTCTGGAAATCTAGAATTGCCATGTGTCTCAGGTTTTTGGATTACTTCGAGTACAATTCGACGATGAGGGACTCCTTGATGTTCTCAGGGATTTGCTCACGCGTTGGTACACTGATGAATGTGCCGGACATGTTCTGCGTGTTCCAGTCCAACCACTCCAATCGCTTGGGGGCTGCACCGAGTGCGCTGGTGATGACCGTCATTGACTTGCTCTTTTCACGCACAGCGACCACATCACCGGGACGCAGGCGGTACGAAGGGATGTTAACCACGTGGCCGTTCACCATCACGTGACGGTGCGTGACCAGCTGGCGCGCTCCGCGACGAGAGTTCGCGATGCCCAAGCGGAACACCACGTTGTCCAATCGGCTTTCGCAGAATTGGAGCAGAATCTCACCGGTGATGCCTGGACGGGCATTGGCTTGCTTAAACATGTTTGAGAATTGCTTCTCCAAGATTCCGTACGTGTACTTCGCCTTCTGCTTTTCAGCGAGCTGTACAGAGTATTCAGATTCCTTCTTTCGGCGGCGGGTGTTGCCATGCTGGCCGGGGCCATAAGGGCGGCGCTCGAGCGCTTTATCTGGGCCGAAGATCGCCTCCTTAAAACGGCGGCTGATTTTTGATTTGGGTCCGCGGTAACGTGCCATATCGGATTACTGTTCTTTGGTTCGACGATGATGATTAAACGCGACGACGCTTTGGTGGGCGGCATCCGTTGTGCGGGAACGGCGTAGCATCGATGATCTCGATGATTTCGATTCCCATGTTGTGCAAGGCGCGCATGGCGCTCTCACGTCCCGCTCCTGGACCTTTTACAAAGGCTCGGATTTTACGCAATCCGAGGTCGTGCGCTTCGCGACCACAATCTTCCGCAGCAACCTGTGCAGCGTACGGCGTGTTTTTCTTGGAGCCCCGGAAACCCATCTTACCGGCGCTTGACCATGAAATCACTTGGCCATTGTTGTTGGTCAACGAAATGATGATGTTGTTGAAGGATGAGTGGATGTGGGCTTGGCCTGTGGCCTCCACAACGACTTTCTTCTTTTTCTTGACGTTCTTCGCCATCGTCTTAATTTTTAGGTGATCAGTTCCCGAGGGAACTCAATAAATGCGATTATTTCTTCTTGTTCGCAACGGTCTTACGCTTGCCCTTACGGGTGCGTGAGTTGTTCTTGGTGCGCTGTCCACGCAACGGCAAACCGTTACGGTGACGGATGCCTCGGTAGCTACCGATGTCCATCAAACGCTTGATGTGCGATTGAACTTCCGATCGCAACTCCCCTTCCACTTTGAAACCAATGGAAATGGCGTTACGCACTGCACCGATTTCATCATCGGTCCAGTCTTGAACTTTTTTGTCTTCAGACACTCCACATTCAGCGAGCAATTGAGATGCTCGGCTACGGCCAATTCCGTAGATGTACGTGAGTGCAATAACACCCCGCTTATTGCGAGGAATATCGATACCAGCTATACGTGCCATGGGCGATGGGTTTGGCTACGACAGGATTAACCCTGACGTTGCTTCATTTTAGGATTCTTCTTGTTAATGACGTACAAGCGGCCTTTCCGACGAACAATCTTGCAGTCGGCGGTACGCTTTTTAAGTGAAGCACGGATTTTCATAGTGCAATTATTTCTTGTATCTAAACGAGATTCGGCCTTTGGTCAAATCGTAAGGAGACATGTCCACTCGCACGCGGTCGCCTGGTAAGATTTTGATGTAGTACATCCGCATCTTTCCTGAAATGTGGGCCGTGATGATGTGCCCGTTTTCCAATTCAACTCGGAACATTGCGTTGGACAATGCCTCGAGGATCGTGCCGTCTTGCGTTATGGACGCTTGTTTCGCCATATGATTTAATCTCTAGTTAGAGTATCGTTTTAATGTTGTAAGACTTTTTCTATTTCGTCAAAACTTGAGAGAACGTCCGCTTGGCCTTTGCGCACTACGATATCGTGTTCGAAGTGTGCACTCACCTTGCGGTCTGCCGTCACAATCGTCCAGCCGTCCTCCATGTGGAGCACTTCCTTTCGACCGAGGTTGATCATGGGCTCGATGGCCAAAACCATTCCGTCCATCAAACGCGGACCGTTGCCGCGTCTGCCGTAGTTGGGAACTTCCGGTGCTTCGTGCAACGAACGACCCAATCCGTGACCCACCAATTCCCGAACCACTCCGTAGCCGTTTTGTTCGGCGTGTTGCTGGCAAGCGAACCCGATGTCTCCGATTCGTTTGCCAACCACCGCTTGCTCGATGGCAAGCCGGAGGCATTCTTTGGTGACGTCTAGCAGCTGCTGAACTTCCGGCGCAATCTCGCCCACCGCAAAGGTGTACGCACTGTCCCCGTAAAATTCATTCTTCAACACCCCACAATCGATGGACACGATGTCTCCTTCTTCCAAAGGCCGATCATTTGGGATGCCATGTACCACCGCCTCATTGACGGAGGTGCACAAGGAGTTTGGAAACCCTCCGTACCCCTTGAAGCCTGGTTCTGCACCGTGGTCGCGAATGAATTCTTCCGCGACTGCGTCCAGTTCCAGTGTCGTGACCCCCGGACGAATCCGACTGGCCACGGCAGCTAACGTTTTCCCTACAAGCAAAGAACTTTCCCGAAGGAGCTCGACCTCTTCGTCCGTTTTTATATGCACGCGTCGGCCGAAACCCATTTCAGGTTATCCCGCAATGCCACCCACAGGAGACTGTGGACGGCCACGCAATTTCCCAGACTTCATCAAACCGTCGTAGTGACGAGAGAGCAGGTAGCTCTCAATTTGCTGAAGGGTATCCAGAATGACCCCCACCATAATCAACAGCGACGTACCGCCGAAGAAAATGGAGAAGCCTTGCGCTTTTGTTAATCCGAGGCTGAACACGATTGCCGGCAAAATGGCAATCAAGGCCAGCATCAATGAACCGGGCAACGTGACGTTGGACAACACGCGCTCCAAGAAATCCGCTGTGGGCTTTCCTGGCTTCACGCCCGGAACAAAACTGTTTTGACGCTTCAAGTCATCCGCCATTTGGTTGGGGTTGACCGTAATCGCCGTGTAGAAATAGGTAAAGACCACAATCATCACGAAGAAGATGAGGTTGTACCAGAATCCATTGAAATCAGACAAGCTCTGCAACGCCGCATTGTCCTGGAACGTTTCGCTCTGCGTGAGGTACAACGGCACGAACATGATTGCCTGCGCAAAGATGATCGGCATGACACCGGCAGAGTTTACTTTCAATGGGATGTAGCTGCGTGCGCCCTCGCCTTGCGGGAGGTGCGTTCCACCGGCCTGCATCTTGGCCATCTGCACAGGCACTTTGCGCAATGCTTGAACCAACGCAACGCTGGCACCAATAACGATCAGCAAGAAGGCGATTTCCACTAAGAAGAAGAACACAGATGTGTCCGGGTGGATGAATTCTTGAATGATGGCTTGTGGGAACGTAGCGATGATACCAATCATGATGAGCAAGGAAATACCGTTGCCTACGCCTTTATCGGTAATGCGCTCACCCAACCACATGATGACCAGGGTTGAACACACCAATATCAACACCGCGCTGAACCACCAAAACGTTGAAGGATTCGCAACCGCTCCGGGAACACCCGCTACCGAGGTCGCGAGGTAACCAGGCGCTTGCACCAGCGTGATGGCAATGGTCAAGAATCGCGTGTATTGGTTGATTTTCTTTCGGCCGCTCTCGCCTTCAGCCTGCATCTTCTGCACTGCAGGCACAGCGATGCCCAGCAACTGAATGATGATCGATGCCGAGATGTATGGCATGATGCCCAAAGCAAAAATTGAGGCCCGCGTAAAGGCTCCACCCGTGAACAAGGACAACAAGTCGCCCAAACCGCCGCTTCCAGACTGCGCCATTTGCTCAGCCAAAACGTCGCTGTTCACACCAGGGATCACGATGAACGAACCGATTCGGTAAACCAAAATCAAGCCCAGGGTTATGCCCAGCTTCTGGCGCAACTCTTCGTGCTTCCAGATATTCGAGATCTGAGTGAAAAAATTCTTCATCTGTCTGGGGATTATGCTTCGGTTGCTTCACCGCCAGCTGCTTCGATGGCAGCCTTCGCAGATGCTGAAAATTTGTGTGCTGTAACAGGTACACCTGTCTTCAATTCTCCTCGTCCGAGGATCTTGACCAAATCACGCTTTCCGGCGAGGCCGTTTTCCATGAGGTCATTGAGGGTAACTGCTTTGAGCTTCTTGCGGTCAATCAATTCCTGGAGGGTGTCCAAGTTGATGCCCTTGTACTCCACACGGTTCGGGTTTGTGAAACCGAACTTGGGTACGCGGCGCTGAAGCGGCTGTTGACCACCTTCAAAACCGATTTTGCTCTTGTAGCCGGAACGCGACTTCGCGCCTTTGTGACCACGTGTAGAGGTGCCTCCGTGACCGGAGCCTTCACCGCGACCAACTCGCTTGCGCTGTTTCCGAGAACCATCTGCTGGCTTGAGATTGCTGAGATTCATGGCTAATGCTGGTTAATGATTTAAAGTTCTTCGACCGTGACGAGGTGACTCACCTTTCGGACCATGCCCAAAATTTGTGGAGTGGCCTCGTGCTCGACCGGATTGTGCAATTTCTTAATTCCGAGGGCCTGAATCGTGGCCTTCTGACGCTTGGGACGGTTGATCGCGCTGCGCACTTGTGTGATTTTGATTTTTCCCATGGTATTCGAGATTAACCGTTAAACACTTGGTGTACAGAGATGCCACGCAATTGAGCAATGTCCTTGGCACTGCGCAATTCCTGCAATGCGTTGAACGTGGCTTTCACTACGTTGTGTGGGTTGCTTGACCCCAAAGACTTCGCGAGAACGTCCTTGATGCCTGCACTCTCCAATACCGCGCGCATCGCACCACCTGCGATAACACCTGTACCAGGAGAAGCTGGGCGGATCATGACGTGCGCTCCGGCAAATTTCATCTCCTGCGCATGCGGGATGGTGCCTTTCACCAGTGGTACTTCGATCATGTTCTTCTTCGCGTCCTCGATGCCCTTCTGAATAGAAGTTGCCACCTCACGGCTCTTGCCCAATCCGTGACCTACACGGCCCTTCTCGTCACCGACGACCATGATTGAGCTGAAGCTGAACGTACGGCCACCTTTGGTGGTCTTCGCAACACGGTTGATACCAACCAAGCGCTCCTTCAAATCCGGATCCCCGGTTCGCGATTGCTGCTGGTTGTCGCGTCCTTTTCTTTGTTGACGTTGTTCCATCTTTCCTTAGAATTTGAGCCCGGCTTCGCGAGCAGCTTCTGCCAGGGACTTTACCCGGCCGTGATACAAGTAGCCGTTTCGATCGAAAACGACGGATTCAATTCCGGCAGCCTTGGCCTTCTCTGCGATTAGCTTACCTACGGCAGCGGCCTGATCCAACTTGGGGCCTTTCGCTTCGTCAGCACCCAACGAACCCGCTGCAGCCAACGTACAACCAGCGCGGTCGTCGATGATCTGAGCATAGATCTGCTTGTTGCTGCGGAAAACAGACAACCGAGGGCATTCCGCGGTGCCGTGGACCTTGCCACGTACGCGGCGCTTGATGCGGTTGCGTGAGAATGTTTTTTTCGTTCCCATAGTTCTCGATTATTTAGCGGCGGTCTTACCAGCCTTGCGACGAATCTGTTCACCAGCATAGCGCACACCTTTGCCTTTGTAGGGCTCGGGCTTGCGCAACGAGCGAATCTTGGCAGCCACCGTACCGATAAGCTGCTTGTCGTGCGAGGTCAATTCTACGTATGGGTTCTCCCCTTTCTTCGTTTCAGCCTTCACCTTGATTTCTGCAGGCAAGCGCATGATGATTTGGTGGCTGAAACCCAGCGCCAACGTCAACTCTTGTCCTGAAGAAGAGGCGCGGAAACCGACACCGACCAATTCCAAGCGAATGGTGAATCCGTTGGTTACGCCTTCCACCATGTTGTTCACCAAGGCGCGGTACAACCCGTGCTTTGAGCGGTGATCCTTGTGGTCAGATGGACGCGTGAAAGTCAAAACATTGTCGTTCAACTCCACCCCGATTTCGGGGTCAAGGGTCTGCTCCAGTTCCCCTTTCGGGCCTTTTACCATGATTGAAGCACCGTCGATCGTCACTGTGACGCCTTCGGGTACTGCAATGGGTGCTTTTCCTATCCGTGACATAATGCTATTCCTTTCTTATCAGTAAACGGTACAAACGACTTCGCCCCCAATGTTCATCTTGCGGGCTTCCTTATCCGTCATCAACCCTTTGGAAGTCGAAACGATGCACACGCCAAGGCCGTTCAATACGCGAGGGAGGTCTCCCGAGCTGGCGTACTGGCGCAAACCAGGCGTCGAAACGCGCTGAAGTTCTGTAATGGCAGGACGCTTGGTCTTGCCATCGTAACGCAAAGCGATCTTGATGGTGCCTTGGTGGCCCGCATCGTCGAACTTGAAATTCAGGATGTACCCCTTGTCGAACAAGATTCGGGTCATCTCCTTCTTCATGTTTGAAGCTGGAATTTCCACGACTTTGTGACCTGCCATCTGCGCGTTGCGGATGCGTGTCAGGTAATCTGCGATTGGATCAGTATTCATAATCTTCAGTCTATTCGTGGGTTACCAACTCGCTTTCTTAACACCTGGAATCTTCCCGGCCAATGCCATCTTGCGGAACAAGACACGCGAAACTCCGAACTGGCGCATGTAACCACGTGGGCGGCCTGTGATCTGGCAACGGTTGTGCATGCGCACCGCCGCGCTGTTTGGTGGGAGCTTCTGCAGTCCTTCCCAATCGCCAGCAGCTTTCAATGCGGCACGCTTCTCAGCGTACTTTGCTACCATCTTGGCTCGCTTGCGCTCACGCGCTTTCATTGATTCTTTTGCCATCTTACTACTTTTTGAAAGGGAATCCGAATCCTTCGAGCAACGCTTGCGCCTCCTCGTCGGTGTTGGCTGTGGTGACAATCGTAATGTCCATTCCATTGAAGAACTTCACCTCGTCGAGGCTGATCTCAGGGAAGATGACCTGTTCCTTCACGCCAAACGTAAAGTTTCCGCGGCCGTCAAATCCTTTCGCCTTCACCCCCTGGAAATCGCGGGTACGAGGCAACGAAATGGCGATCAAACGATCTAAAAATTCATACATGCGTTCGCGGCGCAAGGTCACGCGCGCACCAATGGGCATGCCCTTACGCAACTTAAAGTTCGAGACGTCCTTGGTCGAGATGGTTTTCACCGCTTTCTGACCGGCAACACGTGTCATCTCGTCGGTTGCGTACTCGACAATCTTCTTGTCGGCAATGGCTTTTCCGAGGCCTTGGTTCAGGCAAATCTTGGTGACGCGGGGTACCTGCATCACACTCTTGTACTCAAAACGCTCCTTGAGCGATGGTACAATTTCCTCAGCGTACTGAGTCTGGAGTCGTGGTACGTAACTCATCACTTCAGTTCCTCATTGGTTTTCTTAGAATAACGAACAAGCTTTCCATCGTCTCCACGACGACGTCCAACTCGGGTCGCGTTGCCCGCGGCATCAACAACCATCACATTCGAAATGTGGATGCTCGCTTCTGCGCTTTCGATGCCACCTTGTGGGTTGGCTGGTCCAGGCTTCACGTGCTTCTTCACCATGTTGATGCCCTCGATCTTTACGCGATCGGATTTGCGGTCCACCGACAAGACAGTTCCCTGCTTGCCCTTGCTTCCGCCTGAAATCACCTTAACGGTGTCTCCTTTTTTGACTTTTACTCGCTTAAACATGGTCTTCGAATTAAAGTACCTCAGGGGCAAGTGAAACAATTTTCATGAATTCCTTTTCACGGAGTTCACGGGCCACAGGGCCGAAGATTCGCGTGCCGCGCATTTCACCATTCGCGTTCAACAACACGATTGCGTTGTCATCGAAACGGATGTATGATCCGTCTGCTCGTCGGACGGCCTTTTTGGTACGGACCACCACCCCTTTCGAAACGGCGCCCTTTTTGATGTTACCGTTGGGCGTGGCTGCCTTGACAGTCACAACAACGGTATCCCCGATGCTTGCATATCGCCGACGTGTACCACCCAACACCCGGATGCAAAGGACCTCCTTTGCTCCGCTGTTGTCAGCCACCTTCATGCGGGATTCTTGTTGTATCATCTTCTGATTTCTTTCGCTTTAAACTCCTCCAAGGTTACTTCGCTCGCTCGATCACCTCAACCAATCGCCAGCACTTGCGCTTGCTCAATGGTCGGGTCTCCATGATGCGAACCGTATCTCCGATGTTGCAGGTATCCGCCTCATCATGCGCCATGAACTTGCTCGTCTTCTTGACAAACTTTCCATACTTGGCGTGCTTCTCCTTGCGCTCCACCGTAACAGTGATGCTCTTGGTCATGGAATTGGACGTGACAACGCCAATTCGCTCCTTGCGCAGGTTGCGCTCCAATGGTGTGCTTTCAGTGCTCATGAGTTCGCGTTCTTACGTGCATTCAGTTCAGTCAACAAGCGCGCAACATCACGCTTCTTGTATTTGAGGGCGGTCGTGGACTCCAAACCGGCTACGGTGTGGTTGAACCGCAGTTTCGCGAGTGCTTCGCGCTCCACATCAATTCGCTCCTGCAAATCGGAGTCAGAGAGCTGTCGGATTTCAGTCATTTCAATCATCACTCTGCATAATCTGGGCGTACGACAAACTTGCACTTCACGGGCAGCTTCTGTGCTCCGAGACGCAAGGCTTCTTGTGCGGTTTCCATAGGAACACCGTCAACTTCAAACATCAATCGACCGGGACGTACCGGTGCAACCCAGTGGCTGGGAGCACCTTTACCCTTACCCATACGAACCTCTGCAGGCTTCGATGTGATGGGCTTGTCTGGGAAGATTCGAATCCACACTTGACCTTCACGCTTCATGTAGCGGTTGATCGCGATACGTGCTGCTTCGATCTGACGAGAAGTGATGAATCCAACCTCCATCGTCTTGATTCCGAATGTTCCATATGCCAGGGTGCTTCCGCGGTACGCCAATCCGCGTACCCGGCCCTTTTGCATCTTTCTGAATTTCGTTCTTTTCGGCTGTAGCATGATCTAACTCTTCTATCAGTTGCGCGAACGACGACGACCTCCGCCTTGACGGCCTCCGCCGCGGCGGTCGTTCGATTGCTTTTGTGGTGGGATGGGCGACAAGTCCTTCTTGCCGTAAATCTCACCTCGGCAGATCCAGCACTTGATGCCGATGCGACCGTAGGTGGTGTGTGCCTCCATCAACGCGTAGTCGATGTCTGCACGGAAGGTGTGCAATGGAATGCGGCCTTCTTTGTAGGACTCAGAACGCGCGATTTCCGCACCGTTCACACGGCCTGCAATGTTGATCTTGATTCCTTCTGCACCCAAGCGCATAGTGCCTGCGATGGCCATCTTGATGGCACGGCGGTGCGAGATACGCGCTTCGATTTGACGGGCGATGCTCTCAGCGACGAGCTTGGCATCCAATTCAGGACGCTTGATCTCGAAGATGTTGATTTGCACCTCCTTCCCGGTCAATTTCTTCAATTCTTCGCGGAGCTTGTCCACTTCCTGGCCTCCCTTCCCGA
>Ga0213866_10003167_pt1 | contig 11276 bp, 7 predicted proteins | sample PICome_11_FD_160079 | JGI IMG/M metagenome (GOLD analysis project Ga0213866, IMG submission 160079) | Coastal seawater microbial communities near Pivers Island, North Carolina, United States - PICO284 | ecosystem: Environmental > Aquatic > Marine > Coastal | place: USA: North Carolina... | reverse complement strand
ATATCACCACAACTCAATAGGATGGTGTCCTGTGCCGGAAGCCCCATCATTGTTGGAGCCGTATCATCTGTGATTATATAATTAACAGAAACAGTTGTTGTATCATCGCAAGAATCAATTATATAAAAATCAAGGACTATCGTTTCGCAAAAAATATTAGTTGTGTCCCCTGAAACGATTCCATAAGTTATGTCTTTAATACCACAATTATCACTAGCATTTCCTGGGGCTGTTACCGTAGTTATTTGATTGTTTAACCACGTATCAACATCTCCCATACCACAACTCACTGATTCACTCACAGGCAAATTAGTCAATGTTGGGGGGTCTTCATCAGGCAGGATAGTAATGAATTGGGTAAATTCTTCCATATTCCCATTCCCATCCATTACAGACCAAGTTCGCATGACCATTCCACCACCACCAGGACAAAACATTCCAGGGTCGGGCGTTGGTGTTTCTGTGAACAGAACGGTATCAATATTGACACCACAGTCTTCTGCAACTAGAAATACAGTATCAGGATAGTCCGAAGGACAAATGACCGGAGGTGTATGTGTCTGAGGAGGCAATAGTGGTGTATAATTTCCACTTTCATCTATAAACCCAACAAAGGTTGGAGGAATAGTATCTATATAGGTAAGTTCAAGACAAAAAGTATCTCGAAAAAACTCTAGCGTAGTTTTATGTTGTGCTTCGAGGTGATAGGTAATATTTATGACCTCTCCTGGCGGAATAGTATCACCGAAACTATAAGTTGCCGGAGAAATAATTCCTAAACTAGGCGAAAACGGACCAAATGTATAGTCTGTATTCATCAGCCCATCAAAAAAACTAAACGCCAATGTTGGAACATCCAGTTCATTATCACAGAATCCATTAATAAATACGGTATCACTCCAATATGCTGGATTACTGAGGGTCATTCCCCAGTGATTTCCAGTACTATCTGGGCAACTCTGTGCATTTAAATGAAAAAAAGAAATAAAAAAGAAAGGAACAAGCAAAGCCAATTGCTTTATACAGCGTAATCGGTTCATCATGTTTAAATACTTTAAAGCGATTTTGGGAAAATAATTTTGCAAATAGTGTTTCGGTAATTATCGGTATCGGTAATATTTAATTCTTATTTTTTCAACAAATGTAGTTATCTCTATTGAAAACATGCTTGCATTCAACATTTAAATCAGCCTTAGACTCAATAGGAAATAGCCATGAAATAAACTTCATGACATCAATAAGGTAGGAATACGGTAGTACGTAAATCGGTTTCATCGGACGTATGTTCATGGAATACAAACTTGTATGTTTTCAATCAGCTATTATAAAAGTCAAAATATATGCCGAAATGAAAATCGGGCGTAAGATATTAAATAAGTGAAGAATGCAATAACTCTATTATGTAAATTTTATAAATTTAACCAAATACAGACGCCTATAAATACAAAACGGATGATATTTTGGATATTTCAACCAAATCATCATCCGTCCTGATAGTCAATTAATTGTGTTTATTTCAACGCCTATTAATTTGAATATTCGACGGTCGGGAGAGTTCTTGAATTCTATTTTTATATGAATTTTTATTATTTATAAAGTATATATTCAACTGGCTTTCTTCTTGAATGTCTCCATCATAATTATTGTTCGGTTCCGCATCTACATACTCCTCATCAAACTCCCAAATTAATTCTTCTTCAACTATTTCTATCTCTTCGTGAAAGCTATTATCAGAATAGACTTCCTCATTTTGTGCTATGCCTTCAATATTAAAATCTATTTCATTATTTTGAAAAATATTCAGATTTGAATTCTTTTCATCCTTATCATATATAGCTAAGTCATTTTCTTCAATAATTCGGATCAACTTTTCAGGATACTTTTTATCTGTAGCATAACCACATTCTTGTAGACCTTTAGCCCAATTAACATAATCAGTTTTATCGTAACTAAACAATTTTTGATACCGATCGCGAAATAAAAGAAAGTCAGTATGATCTTTATACGATTTCAAAGCATCTTGGTAGGTTCGAAAACAAGATTTAATTAATTGACCATCTACATAATCATCATCTTCTTTCAGGTATGATTCACCTGTCCAATCATGACATTTAATGCCAAAATGGTTGTTACCATTTATCGCAAGATCACCTTGGCCCCATTGGGATTCCAATATTCCTTGTGCCAAAATAATACTCGCGGGAATACCACTTCTGTTCATTTCCTGAATCGCAATTTTACCATATGTTTGAATATAATTTTGCCGCATATCGAAAGTAATATCTGCAGCATGAATAGAGATTGATAGCCCCAAAAGAGCAGCGCAAAGCACGGGCAAATGTTTCATGTTTTGGGAGAGTTTAGTTTATGAATATAGTTTTCGTAAAATCAATTCATAAGCCGTCTTTTGAAACTAATAATTATTTGCGCTGTGCTGTTGAGATGAAAAATAGACTTACATCTATTTGTGTGTGTTTAATTTTAAAACATTATTAATCAATCAAATAAACATACTGATCAATTTAAATGCATTTCAGGTTTCTCTTTGTGTGTAGTTTCTCACAGCTGTTAGCGCTCCTATTATAATTTGTAAACAACAGCTTTATATTTATATTTTTTTAATATTTTCAAGGATAATGCCATTTTCATTTATACCTTTTGTTTTAACCTTCATTTGTGACATTGTTTTTTACACTATTTTTTCTACTTCATTTTTATCAATTCCTGTTCGAATAAGTAAAAGCTTTTATACCATGAATAATCCTTTCATTTAGCTCCTAATAAAAAATTTCAAAAATTACACTTTTTGTGTCATTACAAATTTTTTATTTTTTAATTTATTTTTTATTTAAAATTGTAATTAACTGATTTAAAGACACTTCTATACTATTTTATCTTGTCAAAGATTGCTATTTGGCACAATAATTTATACATTTATTTATTATATGAGAATAATTACATAACTGAACATCACAATCCTATGAGACTTTTATCCCTCTACACAACATTCTTAATTGGCACCTCTTTATTCCAAAACACTATAGCTGCACAGACCTCAAGTGCATCATTAGTCCATTTTACAGAAAAATCCTTGTCACTTTCTGACGACCAATATTATAATCAAGGCTTAGCGCATGATGAAAACGGTAACATTGAATTGGCTGTTGGATTTTACTCTTTAGCCTTACGTCAAAACAGTAATCACGCTAAAGCTAAATTTAATCGTGGCCTTGATTTATTAGAATTGGGTCGCTTTTCAGAAGCCAAACAAGATTTAGATGACATCCTCTCTCAAAATCCAACTGATGGCGAAGCTTACGAAGTCAGGGGGCTTATCCACTATGAAATGGGTTCATTCGGTGACGCAGTCGCAGATTTTAATGATGCATTAAAAATCACAAAAAAACCAGAAATTCATCTCCACCGTGGCTTAGCGTTTAGTCAAATGAAATATTATCGAGAAGCATTTCTTGATTTTGACGCAAGCATAGAATTTGATTCTGAAAATCCCCATGCCTACATAAATAAAGGAGATGTATATGCTTCGTTAGGTCAATTCTGGGAAGCTGCCACTATGTACGATAAGGCTATTGAATTAAATCCGAATGATGCCTTTACTTATAATAATAGGGGAAGCGTTTTATCCAAATTGGGAAAATTTAAACAAGCAATGGCAGATTTCGACCGGGCAATTGAAATTAAGCCCCTAGGTCAAATTTTTATCAATCGCGCGCTTTGCTTACTTTCTCAAGGCGAATTTCAGGCAGCAAAACAAGAAGGTCGAATAGCGATGTTATTATCTCCCGATAACCCAGACACCTACTATTGTATAGGCTTAGCAGAGATGGAAGCTGGCGAACTAAAGGAAGCCGTTGAAAGTTTCGAAATTGCAATCGACATTAATAAATCTATTCCTGACTATTATTTGAATCGCGGAAAAGGCTATTTCTTCCAAGGACATTACTACAAAGCGATTGAAGATTTTTATAAAGTTCTAGAGTTGAACCCTGAAAACTTAGAAGCCGATGAAATGGTTCAAGACGCGTATAAAGCATTAGATAATCAAAATGTGAATTGGATGAAAGAACACAATTTAGTCACACCACACTCCAATTTGGATGAAACGATCCAGCAAAATGCGCCAATTTTATATCAATATCATTTAAATATGCCCCCGACAAAAGAAGAAGAAGAAGAAACGGATAAAGGTTTTAAGGAAGATCCTTTTGGAAATGGGTAACATCAAATTAAGTAACGGCTAAAAAATAAGTCCGTCAATTTGAAATAGTAGATTTTGGATTTTAGCAAGGCAAAGAACTTTTTGCGTTCGCCTTTGTACCTTCTGGCACAAGCCAGCGCAGGATGCAGGGCATCGGGGAGTATTTTTAACGCCGCAAAAGTTCAAAAGATACATCGGCAAATGTCGGAGTTATTCTTTAGACATTACTAAGACTATTTTTTCCAACTCCTTACACAATGAGTCTATGCGTTGAGGTATAAATTAATTATTGTAGCATAATAGAATTTCCCTTGAGATTATTTTCATTGGATCAATATTCAATACCCAAAACAGCTTCAAAAATTCACAATTTTAACTTTACAACCTGCCTTTAAGAACTTTCCCTTCAAAATTGGGTTTCGAATAGGAAATATTTATCATCAAAATTAATTATGGATATTCGATACATTCCTAATTCAGAAATTGACAAAACGCGCTGGAATTCCTGTATACATTACAGTATCAATGGAAACGTTTTTGGATATAAGTGGTACCTAGATAGTGTGACCAAAGATTGGGATGCATTGGTCGAAGGAAATTATGAATCGGTGATGCCAATTATCAAAAATGAAAAAGGCATCTACCAACCTGAATTAATCCGAGAATCAGGCATTTATACGAGCCGAGTTCCTTCTCGATCTCGAATTCGCCAATTTTTAGAGGCGATTCCGGAACAGTTTGATTCTATTAATTTCCATTTGAACAATCAAAATAAAATCGAGGAAGACCTTGATTTCGATATTTCTAGACATTCAAATTATCATTTACTTTTGAGTAGATCATATGACGAATTAGCTGAAAATTTCAGACCTGAGCTAACTAAAATGCTGGATAAAGCTAGCCAATTTGATTTTACCTCCACGACTAGTTTAAAACCTGAAGACGTTGCTAATTTTTATAAAAAACATACTCAAAACCGTCAAAACTTAGATCAAAAATATTTTGCTTTTCTCCGTATTATGTACAATGCCCTTCACAGAGGTTTAGGTTTCGCTTCAGGTATTTATGATGATAAAAAGAATCTATTAGCCACTAATTTTTTCATATTTAGTCATGGTAAAATTGTGAGCCTTCTACCCGCACAATCACCAAAAGGTGAAAAAAAATGTGCACTTGCTTTTTCTTTCAATATGGTCTTATTAACTAATGCAAAACGAACTGCGATTCTAGATTTCAATGGAGAAAACAAGTATGGAAAGTTATTTGGTGGCGAAGAAAAACCATTTACCAAAATTCAAAAAGGGGAGCCCAACTTTGAATTTGCTCCTTCAAGCAAAAAACCTTTCTGGTCAATTTTCGGAAGCTAATTTTGCTTATTCCTCTAACATTTTATGCTTAAAACTATCCCTATATTTTTTTCCTATAGGAATGGATATATCTCGAAACTTTAAATCTGCTTGAGAAAAATTGGATGCATATCCTTTCAAATATTTCAAATTTATGATGTAACTATCGTGAATACGCATAAACTGCTTTTTGGGAAGCTTATCTATCATTTTCCTTAATGTACTCCGTGTTAAAAACTCTTCTGTCCCTGTAACAATCTTCACATTGACATTTGCCCCCTCCATAAAGATCACTTCCTCATGGAAAAGCTTAATCATTCTACTCTCGACCTTTATGAAGAGGCTAGGCTTTTCTGCGACTTTGATCGTCTGAATATTATTACCATTTGAATTATTAGATCTCCCTATATCCTTAATAGCTTTATCTATCGCTTTATTCAACTTTGCGCTTTCAAGTGGTTTCACAACATAACCCGAAACATCATATTGATAACTCGGAATTGCATAATCCTCAAAAGCAGTGGTGATAATGACCTTTGGTTTAGGTTCTACTAACTTTATGGCCTCCAGAAACTGCAATCCATTGACCTCTGGCAATTGCATATCCAAAAACATTAAGTCTGGTTTTGGCAAGTCATTGGCAGTCAAAAATTCGTAAGCTTCTTCCGCATTATCAAAACTATCTAAAAACTCCAAATCCAATCTCATATTAAGTGTATCCACCAAATTAGCTAATTGGAGTGGCTCATCTTCCACCGCAATATATTTGTATTTATTTTTCATCTCAATGGAATCTGAAGATCAATGGTGTAAATATTATTTTCAATATTGGTACCCAGAAAAAATTCATCCTTATATAATAATTTCAAATGTTCTATTGCACTTTTTTGACCAACACCACCATCTCTTTTTTGAAAATTATCCTCATTACGAGCATTTATTTTAAAGGTATTTTGAGTTTTTAAAACTAAGAATTTATCCTTTTCCGAAATCCATATTTTAATATATTTTTCACTTGGTTCGCTTTTATTGTAATGTTTAAAGCAATTTTCAACAAAAGAAAGTAAAATCATTGGAGCAATAAGACTATGATGATCTATATTATCTGCAATTTCAATATCTAGTTTAGTGTTTTTTCTTAGTGATAACTCCTGCAAACCAACATAACTTTTAATGAATTCTAACTCCTGCTCAAGAGGTACTAATTTTTCGTTAGTTCTATATATTAAATGACGTAAGAGATTAGATAATTGCCCCATCAAATCCGGTAAACGATCAGATTTTTGCTTTGCTAAAATTTGCAAATTAGCCATTACATTAAATAGAAAATGAGGTCGAATTTGTTTTTTAATAAAGTCCAATTGCCGTTCTGCTTCTTTTTGTTGGCGAATGGCTTCAAGGCGCTCTAGACGTTCCAAATCTCGATATTGTTCCACAGATTCCTTAGAAAAGGAAACTCCTGTCGTACTCAATATTAAAATCAAAATCACTAAGACATTTTCAAACCAACGAGGGTTCTTTAGAATTTCAAAAAGGTCCCCTTGAAATACGGGGGTTAAAAGTAATCCAAAAATGATTGCTGAAATCAAACTGAAAAATAAAAACAAGTAAAAACCCCAACCTTTTTGCTGTGACTCACTAAAAATTCTCCAACGTGTCAACTCTTGAATACGACCTTTAAAGATGAAAAACAAATTGAAATAAACGGGTACGCCCATTAATAAGGTATAGACAAAAGCTTCAAGAGATATTTGCCAGAAAGCCTCCTGAAAGGTTTTACCAGAACTCCCAGTTGTAGCGTCTAAGATTGCAAAGGAGCTAAAAACAATTACATAAACAAATGCCCCGAAGCCCAAATGTTGAACAATATCCTTTTTTAAAAAAAGAAAAAGCTTGGCTGAGTTTTTAGAAATAATTCGCAAATCGAATGAGTTCAAGATGCTCTCTTCTCTTTCTTGAATTCAAGAAAAAAATAAGCATTAAATGATTAGAATAATTAGCGAAATTAGGTAAAATTGAGAAGTTGGGTATGCTCAATTAAAAGAAGCTAAATGGATAATTGGACATCTACATCAAAATTGGGGTCGTCTACAACAAAAACTTTCTTCTAAATATAAGGTCGTGCATATTTGTGTTACATAATCTAAATCAAGATTTATTTTCTATTTGATCCTCAAAACCTAAAAAAATAACTTAAGCGAAACGGCAAGATTCGCCGAAATTTAAAAAATAAATTTACTTCGCCGAAGTTGATACTCAGCAATAACGTAAAGCGGATGTTACCATCCGCTTTACTTTTTTTTGTCAAAAGGTATTGACTCACGAGTTCTTTTTACATTCTTATTCCCTGCAGTATATATTCTAGCTCCTGCATATGATCTCGCTTATCTTCTCCAGGGGCGTGAACAAATCCATCGATAAATAACAACTCATTTTTTTTAGGGTTATGAATCAAATAGCTGATAAAAGGTCCACCCATAAAATCATTTTTCATATCCCAAATCCCTCTTGCTTCCAAAGCATAATTATTATCAATAGTTTTTGACTCAATAAACATAGGTAAATCAACATCATTTATTTTCATATAGGAATTCTTATTGTCAGTTGAGACATAACGACCTAAATGATTCCTAATAGATTTCATCGTATCTCGACTCAATTGAGCTTGATCAAAATACTTCAATTTATGAATAAAAATATTTGTATTGGCGTCTCGTGTATCTCTTCGAATCCACAAAAATTGGTCTTTGTCATCATAGACCGCTTTTTGATACTCAACTGGAATTTTTAGCTTGACTCCAAAATTCGCTACGACTTCTTCTCCCAAACTCCAGTTTTCGCCCCCCATATAGGCAGTTGCATCTACTCGTTTTATTTCTTCTTTATTAATGCGGCTAATAATAGATGAAGCATTTTTTTGCACATTCTCAATTAACTTTTCTTTCCCAAAGGCATACATATATACTAATAGCTGACCTTGTGCCCATTTATTTCGCCCAACATTATTTCCAAAGCCGCTAGTTTCTTTGACTTCTCTCAGTTTTTCCGCACCAATATCCGCTTTAATCAATTGGGTAGTTGGAGAATTTTCATCTTCCATATCTGCAATAAAGACATACGTTTTCAATTGCTTCTTGACAGGGTCATAGCCAAGCTCTTCAGGAGTAAAAGGAAGTAAATCCAAGATCGGTTCAGGTTGAGGCAAGACTAAATATGGAGAGGCGAAATAAAAATCTACAGAATCTCCTATTGGGCTTTCCCATACACCTTTATCTGAAACAACAACAACTTGATTTCTTTGACCAAACGCAGTAGGAGGTCCTTGCCATGGAACCTCACCTGCACATCCAGAGAAAAGAATCACAAAAGATAAAATCAGGAATATAAAATTTTTCAATATTTTCATATATGTTAACTTTTTTACAAAAATAGAAATTTTGATTTCTTCAACTCCAAAGATGCCTATTTGATTAATTTTGGTGGAAATAAAAAACGCATCGCCAAATAAATGCCGATGCGTTTTTGTTTCAATAATTCTAACTGTATTATTCTTCCAATAAATAAAATACTTTTGTTAACCATTTTGCTGTATCTAATTCTATACCTGGATCTGTAACATATTCTTCTATTACTAATTTTGGCTGTGTGATTCCATGCTCCTTCATATAATCGTCCATCCCATAATGAGCCTCTCCAATATCAGGATAATTACCATAAAAGTCGATCACTAAAGCTTTTCCTGCTTCTATCTGCACTTGAGCAAATTGATCATTCGGACTATCGCCTTTATAAGCTATAGCTGCAGCCATGTCTGCTATCCCCGTTTCCTCATTCCACTCATACAATAAACCTGAGGGCATACCGTCCATCTCTAGTTTCCCTCCCATTACAGCCCCTACCAATTTTTGAAAGTTTTCTGAATAAAATGCAGTAATATCTGTCATTTTAATTTTATCTCTAATCGCTAAATAATTTTTCGCTGGAAAATCAATTACATTTATTTTATAACCTCGGTAAGTTTTATCGGCAGCTTCTCTTTCACAAATCGCTTTAATATTCGCTAATCCCTCATCAAACATTTTTTCGCTTTCCTTATTATTCCCAAAAATTGTAAACGCATTAAATGGATAAGGAATTTTTCCCATTATCCCCCATGTAACTTTAGTCCCCTCTCCTTCAACATCCTCAAATTTCCAAAATCCATTCATTGGATCATTACCATCAAAAATTAATTCGGATTTTAAGCTTTCGCTAGGCACACTTTCCAGCATTTTAAATGAGCCATTGCCCATATCTTGACTTGTCCAAGAATAAGTGGCCCCTTCTCCAACAGTTATATCTCCATAAGACACCTCCATTGTTTCATCGGACATCCATGGCCCCCATTCTTCCCAAGTCTTTATATCATTAATTTTTGCGAAAATTGCGTTACGTGATGCGTCGATTGTTGTATACCGTTCCATTTGAAAATCATTTGGCATGATTAAACCTAAAACCAAAACTAAAGCCGCCAATATGCCAACGATGCCTAAACCTATTTTTAAAGTTTTCATTATATATAATGTTTTTATTGGTGAGAAAATAAAACTTAAGTTTTCAAATATCAGACTAAAGCTACAAACATTAAAATAAAAATATAAATTATATGCGTATTTATTTCAAAATATAACTAAATAAATTTTAATTGCCTGAAAATAATTCGCAAAAAAAGAATTATAGATCCATATAAATTAAACGTATTATTAAATTTTAAAATGAGTGGATCTCAATAAGTTCAAATCTTCAAAAAAGCCTAATTTTGCGCCGCTCTTAAAAATCATATTTGAAGAGATTTTTTTAGAACTATTTTCCATAAGAATACGTAAAGTGTGAAAAAATAAATCACACACTTTTCTAAAATATATTAGAGATGATAAACATTACTTTCCCCGATGGCAATGTACGCCAATATGAATCTGGTGTTTCTGCATACGAAATCGCTAAATCGATAAGCCATGGATTGGCAAAAAATGTCCTTTCTGCAAATGTGAATGGAGAAATTTGGGATGCTACCCGACCTATCGAATCAGATTCAAAGGTTCAATTATTAACTTGGAATGATGATGGTGGCAAAATGACTTTTTGGCACTCTTCAGCACACTTGATGGCAGAAGCCTTAGAAGCAGTATATCCAGGCATTAAATTCGGGACAGGACCGGCTACTGATGCTGGATTTTATTACGATATTGATCCGGGAGATCATCATCTTTCTTCTGATGATTTCAAAAAAATAGAGCAAAAAATGCTCGAATTAGCACGTCAGAAAAATACTTATGCTCGAAAACCTATTTCGAAAGAAGAAGCTCTAAAATATTTTACGGAAAAAGGTGACGAGTATAAAATTGAATTGATAGAAAAAAGAGGGGAGAATGAAGCTTTGACATTATATGAGCAAGGTAATTTTATAGATTTATGTAAAGGTCCTCATATTCCAGATACCGGGAAAATTAAGGCAATTAAATTAATGAAAATTGCTGGAGCTTATTGGCAAGGAGACGAAAATCGCCAACAAATGACACGTATATATGGTGTCTCTTTCCCCAAGCAAAAAGACTTGACTGAATATTTGGAAATACTTGAAGAAGCAAAAAAGCGTGACCACAGAAAATTAGGTGCCGAATTAGAGTTGTTTATGTTCTCTGAAAAAGTGGGACAAGGTTTGCCGATTTGGT
>Ga0213866_10003166_pt1 | contig 11276 bp, 22 predicted proteins | sample PICome_11_FD_160079 | JGI IMG/M metagenome (GOLD analysis project Ga0213866, IMG submission 160079) | Coastal seawater microbial communities near Pivers Island, North Carolina, United States - PICO284 | ecosystem: Environmental > Aquatic > Marine > Coastal | place: USA: North Carolina... | reverse complement strand
TGGAACAATTCCTCAAGTGTTGATTGAAATTGAAGATGAATATGATGAAGAAGAAGATGATGATGAAATATATGTAATGGTTGGTGATGAAGAAAATCCTGAATTGGTTCACAAAGATATTTTAGATGTTTATGTTGAATGTATGGAAGATGTTGAAAAAGAGGAGGAGGTAGAAGAATAATATGGCGGCAGAAATTATTGAAATTCAGAGAGAATTACAAATTATTCGAAAACTATTGAATCAAATCAATGCTCGAGACCGAGATGATGAAGTTGATTTATATGAAGAACAAGCTGAACTAGGATTTTTTGGAACAACATATAGCACATCATTACCTCAAGAAGAAATAAATCAACGAGGTATTGAAACAAATGTTTTTGAAACCGTTGATGAGGAGAAACCTATGAGACTATCTGATGAAGATATGAAAAAGGCAGAAGAGAAAATCAAGTCTCAAGACTTTAATAAATTAAACAGAGAACCCAGAGAGGAACTTAAAGTACCAGTTTCATTTGAACTTGAAGAAGATTTATTTCTTGAGTTAGCCATTGCTGCTCATAAAAAAGATATGACTTTCAATGACTTTATTGTTTATCTAATTGATGAACATATGACAGAAATGCTAAATAATAAGTAGGGTAAAATTTATTAATCTATAGAAAGAAAAATATAAAATGTCAGAAGCCAAAAGTGCGGATGAACTTTATAAATTTGTTTCTGATTACTTTATGAATAATAATAAACATAATTTAACCCGAGAAGAATTTTATCATTGGCTTGCTCAGTATGAAACAAAAGACTTACAACGTCTGAGTGAACTTGAAATCAAACTGAATACGGTAGAACAGGAAGTTACCGAAGTTAAGAATCATGCGTTTGATGAAGACCAATATCATCGTAAATTTGATTCTTTCTTTTATCGCACAATTCTTCCGAAGGTCGGTGAAATCATTGACCGTGAAAAGGGCCGAACCTTTGAAGCACTTGACCGTGTCAAAGGATCAGTAGCGGACCTTGACCAGAATACTGTAAAGAAATCCAATCTCACAAAATATATTAGCGCCGCAGTCGGAATTATTTTCACCGGTGGCATCGGTTCAACATGGACCGCAGTCTATGATATGCAACAAAAGTTAGATCAAGTTCCTGTTCTTGTTCAAAATGTTGAAGAACTACAGGAAGAAAGAAGAAATATTGAAAAACAATTATTTGTAATTGAAGGCGCAGCCACAACTCTAAAAGATCGATTTGCAACTTTAGAAGAAAATGAACTTAAACTTCGCTCATCAATTCAACAACTGGAATCATCAGTTCAAACAAACGCCTATAGTATCACAGATGTTCTTGAACAACTCTCAACGCTCGGCAGTTCGAATGAAACCTTTAATTGAATGGGCACAAATTATTCTTATAATTTTTGCTACAATCATTTTTCTGGTCATAGCGTTTGATAATGACTCTCTGTATGGAAAAGAAAAGGCTGTATCTGAAATTTCTGCGATTGTGAATCCAGCATTCAAGTATCGATCCATATATGCCAGAGAAGCTCATAATTTAGTAACAGAAAGGTCAGATCGAATTCGAGCACATCGGCTTAATTTCAAAGTTGTCTTGGAAGGAAAAGATGCCTCCGCTCTCATCAGTGTCATTCGTAGACTTGAATTATCACATGAAGATCGGATAAAAGTGAAAAGAAAGTATGAAGAATATCGAAGAGATCCAAGTTCAGTGATGTTAGCTGAGTTTTTATCAACTCACCCGACAATGCTGGAGGCGTTTCAAGATATTCTTAGAGATCGAGATGGTATTACATTTTCAATGACAAACAGTAAGTATGCATCAATTGCTCGTATCATGGGTCTTCGTGTAATTCCTATAAGAACTCTTCACAATAATATCTGGCCAATGTATGAAAATCAAATGCATCGGCCAGGACCTCTTCGGTGAAATAAAAACGATAAATAAAGTTATATTAAACTAATTTATCTAATAAAAACGAGAACATAATCGATGAAAACTTTCAAAGAATTTAAAACAGAACTTGATGAAAACGCAGGTTTGATCGCAAGAACTGTGGCGAAAGCAGGCTCAAAGGTATTAGCTAAACAAAAAGCTGAACGAGATGAAAGAGAATCTTCTAAAGAAGCAGACAAAGAAGAGAGTAGTCTTGGAATGGATATGAAACCAAAGAAGTCATCTTCTTTAAGTAATCAAAGACCTGCGCCAAAGCCAGGATTGAAAACAGAAGAAAAAGAAGCCAATGCTGAAAATTGTTCCGACCTTCCACCAGAAGAAAAGAAGAAGGAAAGAAAGCTTGACATTCGTAAAATTCGTGCAAAGAGATGAAAACATATAAAGAATTTCGACAGCAACTTGAAGAACTTAACTTGTTGCCGTTTTCAAAACAAGCTCCGAGTCTTAGACCAAATCAAGAAATGCTTGTAAAAAAAATAATTCAAAAAGCAAAAACCATGCAAAATACTGAAAAGGCAAATGCTTGGGCAAATTTGCAAATTGACATTTATAAAAGAAGTCATCCTGAAATTTCGTCAAAAGAAATTGGAGGAATGAAGGAAAGACTTCGTATGGAACTTTCGTAACATGAAAACATTTAAAGAATTTTCGTTACAAATAACTGAAGCTGTTCGAAGAATCTCACTTCAGAATAAAAGACCTGATGTTCAAGCAAGATTGACAAGAGGTCATAAGAGTGATAAAGAATCACTCAAGATTCCTCCAGGCTTATCAGGAAAAGAAGCTGAAGAATTTGAAGATTTAGTTGATATGTATATGGCAAAACGAGACAGTAAAAATCCTACTGACCAGCGAGATGCCAAATATCTTTACAATCGCATTCGTAGTCTTCAAACAAGTGGTAAAAATATGATGCCCGGTGTTCCTAAAAAAGATCCAAAAGTTGTAGCAGGAAAAGGGGGACCCGCTACAAAAGAAATGATGAATAAAGACAACCGTCTATGAAAACCTTCCGTGAATTTCTCTGCTATATAGAAGAGAAATCTGTTTCAAAATCACAACAAAGATTGTTCGGTATGGTCCATGCTTACCAAAAAGGTAAGTTGAAAAATGCGAGTCCTGAAGTTCGTAAGATTGCTAAGAGTATCAAGAAATCTGACGCAAAAGATTTTGCTTCAACTAAGCATAAAGGTCTGCCGAATCATAAGGAGAAAAAATGAAAAAAATTCTATTACTCATCAGTTTTATTTTCTTTTCATCGGTAGCAAGTGCTGAACCAATCAAACTTATTCTTCATCACTTCTTTGTTCCTAACGATGCTCCTCAAGAAAAAATGTTGGAGCCTTGGGCAAAAGAAGTTGAAAGATTGAGCAACAATCAAGTCAACATTGTAATTGTTCCAAAAATGGGAAAAGGTGGTAAACCTAAAGATTTGATTCCTCAAGCAACAGAAGGAAGGTTTGGCGTTGATTTAATTTGGACAGTCAACACTTATTCAGGTAAACCATTTCCTTCAAGTGAAGTCTTTGAACTACCATTTGTTCATCGTAATGATCCAATCGCAACAAACTTGGCAATGAGAGAAATGTTTGATAGCGACCTGAAAAGAGAATATGATCAAAAGAATCTTGAAGTGATGTTTCTACACGTTCATCAAGGTCATGCCTTTCTCACGAATCGCTATGAGCTTCGAACACCAGATCAATTGCGTGGTAAAAGAGTGAGAGTTCCTGGTCGGATACATAAATGGATTGCTGAAGAGTTAGGAGCAATTACAATTCCAACTACTGTTCGGCAGATACCTCAGTTGCTCCAACGAAATATAGTTGATACTGTACTAATTACGGCAGATATCGTCAAGCCACTTAAAATGCAGAATCATATCTCTGCTATGACAGAAGGTCCGAATGGAACAAGGTTTGCGAATGCTGTGCTGACTGTAGCAATGAACAAAAACAAATGGAATAGTTTGCCACCTGACGTTCAAGATGCTTTTCGACAAGCATCAAATAAAGAGTGGCTGAAAAAAGTCGGTCAAATCTGGACAGACTATGAAAAGCCAGGCATAAAAGAATTGAAAACATTTCGCAAGAAAATCATTGTTCTCAACGAAGAAGAAATTGCTCAATGGGAAGAGGCGCTTGAACCTGTCACAGAAAGATGGATTCAAGATGTCAAAAAAGATGGTATTGATGGAAGAAAACTTATTATGAAAGCCCGTGAACTTGTTAAGAAACATTCAAAATAATTCTTGACATTTCATTTCAAATCTGATATAATGATGCAGTGAGTTTGTATCACATTTACACACTATACATTTAGGAGGTCTTATGCAAAGATTTGTACCAGAAGTTACATTTAAAACTCGAGTTCGTGATGAAGCAATCGGTGGTGATAATCCATTTCGATGGCAAGATATGACTACAGATGATTACTTTGCAAACAAGCGAGTATTAGTCTTCAGTCTACCAGGCGCCTTTACACCTATCTGTAGCACACAACAATTGCCTACATATGAGCAAAAAGCAAATGAATTCAAAGCCTTGGGCATTGATGAAATTTATTGTATTTCTGTCAATGATTCCTTTGTGATGAATGCGTGGGCAAAAGATCAAAAATTACAGAACGTTAAAGTGATTCCTGATGGAAGTGGATACTTCACTCGTTCAATGGGAATGCTTGTTCAAAAAGATCCAGAAGGATTTGGTGTTCGTTCATGGCGCTACGCAATGATTGTCAACAACAAAGAGATTGAAGCCATGTTTGTTGAGCCAGGATATCAAGAAAATTGTCCTACAGATCCATATGGTGTCTCAAGTCCTGAGACAGTCCTTGCTTGGTTGACTGGAAAACCTCAAAAATAATTAAAAAACTCCTTGACATTTTCGTTTCTCTCTGATATGATCTTCGAAATTGATTATTCATCTTCAGGAGAAACGAATGAAGCACTCAAGAGACTGGGCAGAAAAAGCAGAGATTTCAGTAGCTGACGCTCTCAACGGTGAGAATGTCAGCAAGCACATTTCACAAATCGCAAAAGCTATACAAGAAAAAGTCGCCGAGCCCTACTGGAACGCTGAGTGGGTCGGAGCAGAATCTTACGATGAGAAGGGCGATGTTCATCTGAACATGGCGAACAACACAAAGGTTGCGATTGAACTCAAGTTCTCAAAGAAGACCGGCTCAGGCACAAAAGCAAACGTCACCACAAACATTGTCAAGAAGTTCTTTTCAGAAGATACTCAATCATATCCTGAGCATGAAGAAAATATTCGTCAAGAACGATATTCTTTGATTGAGCAGAAAAGTAATTCAAAAGATCTGAGCAAGAAGAATTATGAAAAACTTCTTCGCAAATATCGAAAAGAAGATCCAGAAGTTCTTGAAGAGATTGCCGAGATTACATCATTCGGTCAGATTGACTATGCGAAATATCTTGCCGAAGTAATGAACAACTCTCTCGACTCAACAAACAAGTGGGTTGCGAGTATTCTCAAAGGTAACCATACTGTCAAAGATTCAAACTTTGAAGGTGAACTACTCTATTGTGTTGTCAAGAATTTTGAATCATCAAATCAAACTGTAACATTTTATAATTTACAAGAAGTAAATTCAACTGTAACTAACGTTGAAGCAGTTGGTAAGTCAATTGTTCTTCGCAATGAAGCAGGCAATGTTGTGATACGATTATCAGTTCATTGGAAAAACATTTGTCAGGGAGGAGCAACACCTTGCTTCAACGTATTCTTGGGTGAAATTTATGCCTAAAAAAGTGAATGAGAATTTAGATTCTGTCACTTTAGAAGATGTTGAAAACTGTAAACAAATTTCAGAGAGTGAACTTCTACATGACTTGAACAAACTCAAGGAGTTTTCTTCAACTGAAAATCGTAATAGTTTTTATGGTAATAATTTTCTTTATCACTTTCAACTGAAGAATCTTCTGAAGTGTCGAAGAGAGAAAAGAAAAACAATTTATGAGATTGCGAAAGATCCAGCAGAATGGTCAAAGCTGATTGAACAGACAAGAAAAAAAGACCGTGGTGGTAAATCAGCAGCAGCAAATGTATTTGAGTGCTATCGTATTAACAATGGTAGCATTGTCATGTTTAAAGCGACAACCGCAAAATATGTGTATACAAAATATGGTGCGAAAAAGGTTTTAGATCCTACAGCAGGATGGGGAGGACGATTACTAGGTGCTTGGGCAAAAAACATTGATTATACAGGTATTGACACAAATCTTTCGCTCAAGCCAGCCTATGATGAAATGCTGACACTTCTGAACAGTCAGATTGGTTATTTTGAAACAGCACCAAATCTACAGATGATTTGGGAAAGTTGTTTGAATGTTGATTATTCTCAAATTGATTATGATTTTGTTTTGACAAGTCCACCATATATCAATATGGAAGTTTATGAATATATGGAAGAGTGGAAAACGAAAGACCTTTTTTATAAAGACTTTCTGTTACCTCTCTGGGAAAAATGTATAACAGGCACAAAGTCAGGAACAATTTGTCTGAACATATCACCTAAGATGTATGATGAATTTTTAAAAGCAGGTGGTAAACCTTGTCATATGGAAGAAGATTTGTTACAACAATTAGGACAACAGACAAATAAAAAACGTCAAGATAAAATTTATATTTGGAAAGTGTAATAATGATTGTTTATATTAATCACAAAGATTTGAATACTTCATATTTTTTTGACCGAATTGAAGATTTAAATGAGGAAGGAAAAATTTCTCCTCCAGTTTATCGTATGCTTTCTTGGGTAAATGACCATGTTCAAGATTTTTTTAATTGGCTTTCAAAAAAACTTGAAATACGATTCATTCATGTCTCAAGAAGAGATTTATGGTCATTAGACTATACAATGTCACATGTAATACTTGCTAGTCTGATTTCTTTTAAAGAAGGAAATACAATTTCAATTCCTTTTGTTGACTGTGAAGATGTGCCAGAAGACATGAGCTATAAAGCACATAATCTTGAATTTCATGACATACCAAATGATTTGCTTGAAGAACGTTGGCATTATGTTTTAGATCAAATGATTGAATCATTTATTTTGATTTCAGACGATAACTTCAGCAACACTCGAGATGGTGAAATTGTTGACCTAGGCCTTCGTATGTTCGGTAAGTATTATCGTAACTTGTGGATATGATATCTCTTACAGAAACTGCCGCAAAAGAAATTAAAAAAGTAATGCAATCAGAATTAAAAGATCCTGAATCTGTTTGTATTCGTATTGGTGTGAAAGCTGGTGGTTGTAGCGGTTTCACATATGTAATGGATTTTGATGACACAAAACGTCGACATGATTTATTATTTCAATCAGAAGGTATGTGTGTTCTTGTAGATAAAAAAAGTTATTTGTTCATTAAAGATACGGTGATTGATTGGTCTTATGAATTGGCGAAAAGAGGATTACAATTTGAAAATCCTGCTGCAAAGATGAGTTGTGGCTGCCGAATAAGTTTTCAAGTTGATATGCCAGAACAAGAAGAACCTGTATTTAAACCCACTTGGTGACCTATTATTTTTGATAGGTGAATCTATTACTTTGTCAAAGTACTGAAATGCATTATAAAAAACCCAGCGCAGAAGAAATACAAATCATTGCTGATGATGTAGCTTGGCGTAAAGAAATAATAAAAGAACTTCAAGCATTCAAAGATAAACTTCGTAAACGTTGGCTGAAAGCAATCGAGAATACAAATGACAAGGTATAGCGATGAGGTAATGCGTGAAATGTTTGAACGTATGAAACGAGACCAAGAACAAAGACAAAAACGTTTGCATTTTTTACAGACTCGATATGAAGAATTAAAAGCAAATACAATGATCTCTAATAAATAATAATATACATCCAATTATAAGGAGGTCTTATGTCAATGATACAAGCAAGTCTTCAACCACCTCCCCAGACGGACGAGGGTTTACGCAAATTTTTCCTAACAATGTATAATCATACCGCAGGTGGTTTAGGTGTGAGTGCATTGGTAGCCTATCTAACTTATTCAACAGGTGCTATTAACTTTCTACTCACAGGCTTTACAATGTGGCTTGTGTTTTTAGCTCCTCTCGGTATGATTTTCTGGTATTCATTCAAAGGTCAAGATTGGCCTCTTTCTACACTGACAAATTTTTACTATGCTTTTGTAGGAGTGATGGGTTTATCACTCAGTAGTATCTTTGCTGTTTATACAGCCACCAGTATTGTCGAAGCATTTCTCACGGCTAGTCTCACCTTTGGTGCTGCCAGTGTATATGGATATACAACAAAGAAAGATTTATCTGGCTGGGGAAGTATTCTCATTGTAGGCCTTATTGGGATCATCATCGCTGGTGTAATCAATATCTTTTTAGCAAGTTCAATCTTCGGATTGATTATTTCAATTGTCGGTATTGTAATCTTTTTAGGTCTCACTGCTTATGATACACAACAAGCAAGAGAGATTTATTACACAACTGGCGATTCAAGATATGGTATCAAGTTTGCTCTCAATTTATATCTAAACTTCATCAATTTATTTCAGATGATTCTCAGTCTCACCGGATATTCATCAAATAACGATTAGGAAATTTCTATGGCATATTCAAAAGAAGTAATGGACCATTTCGAAAATCCTCGTAATGTCGGTTCTCTTGATAAAAATAAAGATAACGTAGGCACAGGTCTTGTAGGAGCACCTGAATGTTTTAGTGGTGATACTTTGATTCACACACCAATTCAACAGTATATCTCACTGAAAGATGCTTATGAATTAGGAAGAGGAATCAATGTATGGTCTTATAATATTCCTGAACAACGATATCAGTTCAAAACAGCCAAAGTAGTTTATTCTGGTAAAAAAGAACTATATACGTATGAAGTAGAAGGTCGTCAACTTAGTGTGACAAATGACCACGAATTTCTCACACTCGAACATGGTTATCGTCCTATTAATCAAATTGGTATAAATGATTTTATTCGTGGTGTTCGTGCTGAAATAGGTACCGATTATCAGGACTTATTTGAATCTGCACACAAACTAATCATGCTTCGTGAAGATATTGATCCTGTAACGGAAGATTGTTATACGCTACAAGTCGAAGAAACAAATAATTATATTGTAATCACACATTTTGACCATGAATATTATTCAGGTATTGTTGCAAAAAATTGTGGCGATGTGATGAAACTTCAAATTGAAGTTGATGAAAATGAAAAGATAGTAGATGCTAAGTTTTTGACATTTGGGTGTGGATCTGCCTTGGCATCAAGTTCACTTGCAACTGAATGGGTTAAAGATATGACTGTTGATGAGGCATTATCTATTCGAAATACTGATATTGTCGACGAATTATCCCTTCCGCCAGTTAAGATCCACTGCAGCGTCCTTGCCGAAGACGCAATTAAAGCAGCAATTGCCGATTATCGAAAAAAGAAACAAATAAAGGAAACACAAAATGTTTAGTCATCAAACAAGAGTTTATTGTCCAGATTTTTATTGCAAAATAAGAAAGTTTCGAATAGGAGATGAGGCTGTTGTAATGAAAAATGGTCAAATGAAAATTGCTCAAGTGATTGAAAGACCAAAGGCTTTCTATATCAAAGAAGATTTACTTTGTCTACAATTTGAAAATACAGAAAAGCCAATCTACTGCTCAAGCGATACTGTCTTTTATTATTTTGATACAAATCAAGCAGTTGCTGCTGAACATTTAGAAATCAGTCGATTGCTGAAAGGTCTCAACTTTTCACCATGCCGCTTGACTCGTAAAGAAAGAATTGAAAATCAAGATATACTTGATAAACTTCGCATGAAAGATGACCAAGCACCTTTGTATAGTTTACGATTTGATGATGATGTTGATTACTATTTTGTGAATGGTCTAATGGTCAAATCATCCGAAAGAAAAGCTAATGAAGAAATGACATTCGACTCTGACCAACAATATGTAAATGCTATGGAGAATCGGTGACAAAAGCTAAACTTCAATTTCTTAAAAGATTGATTATGAATGATACTGATTTTCATATCATTTATCAATCTTTAAAAGCAACAGAATCTTCTTGGATATTTGACCAGAAAAAAGATCAAGTTCCAACAGTTGGTGACTTACAACATACGGCAAAACAACTGCTTGATTCTGTGATTGAAAAAGCAGAGGTCTTAGGACCTTCTGCTTATTATATTAAGGGAAGTGGAGGATTTGTTGTCTCATATTATGGCGATCATTTTCCTGCGAAAGAATTAGCTGGAAATTTATCTCTCACTTTTAATATTTCACATGTTTCTCTATCTTATCGTGATGTAGCAGGAGAACATCATACAGAACAACAAAAAACAGTTGAAAATGATGTTGCTGAACTCAAAGATGATGTAAAAAAGATGTATGCTATTTTACAAGAACTCAAAGAAAATCAGACATACCGTATTCAATTATCAGACTAAGGAGGACTTATGACAGTTTATCTTGTAATGTGGAAATCCATAAAATCTGATGGAGTTTCAGCAGTTTTTGACTCGCAAGAGACTGCTGATAGAGCATGTGAAATGTTTCGTGAAAGCCGTGAAGATTCTTCTACGGCATTTCATGTAGCACCATTTCTTGTTCAATCTGAGGAGTTTATAAATGATTCAAGTAACTAAGGATGCCGCAGAAGCTTTATTGACATCTTATTTGGCTGCAGATTTAAATCCAAATGAAACTTTTTTGAGAATTGGTGCGAATTCAGGAGGATGTTCTGGTTGGCGTTGGGAACTCGAAACAAACTCAAAAGATGAAATTATTGAAAGTGATGTGACATTTGAATCAAATGATATATCTATTGTTGTTGATAAAGAACTTTATGAAGAAATCATTGGTCCTGTGAAAATCGACTACAGTCAAAAAAATCTTGTTGAGCAGGGTTTTGTTTTTATTCGTGAGAGTGGTCAGCAATGTGGCTGCGGAGAAAGTTTCACGCCCTATAAAGAATTTGCTTGACATTTTGAACCATTATGATATGATCTAATCATTGTTTGTTTATGACTAACCCTAGCGAGAGATAGCAATGACAAGAGCAGAGTATGAAATAAAATTTGTATCCCGATGTGTTCCTCGTGCAAAGAATTCAACCAAAGGTAGCAAGCAATTTGATGCAGACCTTCGCACAAAACAAGTTCAATTCTTAGAGTCGGGCGGAAGTGCAAACACGGAAAATTTTATACCGTCTACTTCAGCACTCAAGGTTCGCCGTATTGAAACAATCAACGGTAAAAAATTTAAAGTAATCTCATGACAGAAAAAGTAAATCATCC
>Ga0213866_10003162_pt1 | contig 11282 bp, 12 predicted proteins | sample PICome_11_FD_160079 | JGI IMG/M metagenome (GOLD analysis project Ga0213866, IMG submission 160079) | Coastal seawater microbial communities near Pivers Island, North Carolina, United States - PICO284 | ecosystem: Environmental > Aquatic > Marine > Coastal | place: USA: North Carolina... | reverse complement strand
CTCATAACCCGGAGGTCACAGGTTCGAATCCTGTCCCCGCTATTCTTGATCGTCAAAGGACTTGCAGCAATGCGAGTCCTTTTTCGTTGGGTAAATATGGGCCAATTGGTACACAAACTGGTACACACGCCCTGACCAACATGGACTCGCCAAGGAACCCTCACCCCTTGGAGAGCCACCATGGCAAGCCTCACCAAAGTGACCTGCCCCCACAGTTCATACCAACGTCTATGTTAAGCCAAGGGTGTATCCCTTGGCTTGAAGAGCCTGATGGAGCGTAGCGGAATCAGGCTCTTCAACGAGCCACGCATCCGGTGCCGGCGGTCGATAGCTTAACGAACTGTGCGGCCTGACCGTGTTGTACTGCACACGCCAGCGTTCGATCAACACTTTGGCCTCGTACAGCGTGTCGAACACCTCACGCTCCAGCAGCTCGTCCGCAAGCTTGCCGTTGAAGCTCTCGGCATACCCGTTCTCCCATGGGCTGCCCGGCTCGATGTAAAGCGTCTTCACGTCCACCTGCTCTAGCCAGTCACGCACCGCCTTGGCCGTATACTCACTGCCGTTGTCCGAGCGGATGTGATCCGGCACGCCCCGTGTCGCCATCAACCAAGACAGCCGCTCGAGCACATCGTCGTGGTTCAGCTTCCTGGCCACGTCGATCGACAAGTACTCACGCGTATACTCGTCGATGATCGCCAGCATCCTAAAGCTGCGGCCGTCACGCGTCCGGCCGTGAACGAAGTCGTACGCCCAGACGTGGTCCTTGCGCGTTGGCCTGAGCCTCACGCACGAGCCGTCGTTGAACCATAATCGACCGCGTTTACGCTGCTTCTTCGGCACTTTCAAGCCTTCCTGACGCCAGATCCGTTCGACACGTTTGTGGTTGACCCACCAGCCTTCACCTCGAAGCAACGCCGTGATCCGCCGGTAGCCGTACCGACCAAACATCGACGCCAACTCGATGATCCGCCTGGTCAACGGGACCTCGTCATCACGTACCTGCGACAGATACCGCTGCGTCGCACGCGACTGCTTCAACAACCTGCACGCCCGCCTCTCTGAAGCATGGAACCGATCCCGAATCACCTGGACCGCTTCACGCTTCCTCCGCGGGCTCAGAAGTTTCCCTCGGCGACCTCCTGAAGCATCTGCTTGTCTAGGCTCAATTCCGCAACCAGCCGCTTGAGCCGGGCGTTCTCTTTCTCCATCTCCTTCAGACGCTTGGCCTGATCCACCTTCAAGCCGCCGTACTCCTTACGCCAGCGGCAGTAGGTCTGCACCGAGACCTCTTCCTTGCGGACGGCTTGCTCCTGGGTCAGCCCAGAGCTGATGTGCACCTCGATCGCGCGGAGCTTGTTGATGATCTGTTCCGGGGTGTGTCGAGTCCTTGCCATAATCAATCTGCCTTTCCTGAATGCGTCCATGATCCGAGAATCCTCGCATAAATCTTGGACTAGTTTTCAGGGGGCAGGTCAATTCAAAATTTTGTCGATCGTCCCGTAGCGGTATTCGAGCGGGTAGCCCACCGGCCCGCCTTCGGAGTGCATCCACGCGTTAAACGAATAGCTGGCGACCCAAGGGGCATCGGGATAGCCCCCGCGTGCTTCGCGCCAAGCGCTGGCTGCGGTGCCGAACCACACCCCGCCCAGAGACGTGTTGGTTTCATCAACGCTCGCGGTTTCAGGGCAGAGGCGTTGGCCTTCTTCGAAGCCGTAGTCCAACAGCCCAACGACCCAGAACAATTCTCGGCTGGTCCCTGGTGCATTGACCGGGTACGGGTGCCCCGCGTAGTTGCGGTCGGTCTGCCAGGCGACGTAGGCCTGACCAGCAACTCGATCAGGGTGAAGGCTTTTCTCATAAACCATGGCCTCCGATATGGCCAAGATAAGTGAATGGCGCCTTGCCACGTTCGTGAAAAGGGCCAATTGAAGGAGAGTCAATCCTAATTGCTCTTTGGAGAATCCCCAAGACATTTCATCATCGCCTGCCCCATCACCTGTCCGATGAGGTCGTGCGTCATCCCATTGTGTTTCCAGTGGTAACCGAAGCCGTTTGATTGCTTTCAATCTAAATGACTACCTGTAGTTAGTCGTGTACGTGATTCATGGGTACTGATCGCTGTCTTGCCTTGCCTTGGGTTCATCTGGCACTTATGATTTACCCAGCGTTGGCGAGGCGCAACCCCCCTACTCGCCGCCGGTGACGGCCTGCTTACTTTCCGACATCTTGTCAGCGAAACGAGGCAGCTATCACACCCACTCATCTTTCAAACGATCTTTCCGCGCGTATCCGTATCGTGAACGCCGAGGTTCCTAAGCCCTGCGCCCCCGATGACGCGTCGTTGCTCGGTAGCAGCGAACAGTTCCGCAACCTGATCATCCTCGTCCGGGCCGACCCGATCATCTGTGGGCACTCGACCGAGGCACGCAACCTCGCGGAGGCCGCCCACGCCGCCGGGCTCGACAAGATCCACATCGTCAGCTACCCGATCGACACACTCAAGGAGTCGGGCCTGCCGCTTAAGCCGTTGGTGTCCGTGCAGTCCTACTCGCAGGGCATCAGTGTTGACCGCCCCGAGCCCGTCGGTGACTACAAAGTCCTGGACGGCCGACTGAGCTACGGCATCTCCGGGCACCTGATCAACCTGCTCAACCAATGCGAAGGGCCCACGCTGGTGATGGACCTCTACATCGTGCCGCACGGCATGATGGTCATGAACGCGGTCGATGCCCAGCAGCACTTCGGCCCACGCGGGCGCGTCTCAACGATCGCCGAAGCCGTCGGGTCGGACATCACCAACGTCGTCAATTCTGCCCTGAAATCCGGGGAGATCGGCGCAGCCCAACTGGTGCTGAGCAATTACCTCAGCCATGAGCTGCCCGTCGCTGTCTCCAAATACACACGCGATCTGATCGTCGAGGCCGGCCAAAAGGTCGATGCGATCATCGGCACGCGTTTCGAGCAGCAACTCCGAGAGCGCGTCGAGATCAGCTACCCGGCGATCGACACCTCGAAGTACATCACGATCGAGAAGCACCCCAAGCGCATCGACGAAGCGCTCTCCGAACGTGGTCTGACACGTGATGGTTACATCCTGTTCCTCAGTCGGCTCGCACGCGCCAAGGGCGTCGACGACCTGATCCACGCCTATCGTGCCTCTGACTGCTACGGCGAGAAGAAACTGGTGATCTGCGGCAACGGCCCGGAGAGCGAGAGGCTGCATGAACTCAGCGACAGCGACCCGAACATCATGCTGCTGCACGACGTGAGCGACGAAGAGAAGGCCTTGCTAATGAACGGCTGCGCGATGTACTGCCTGCCCAGCAAAGCGAGGCCTGAGTTCACCGAGACCTTCGGCATCGCGATCGCTGAGAAGATGTTGGCCGGCGGTTTAGGCCCGGTTGTGACGACCCGCACGGGAGGGATCCCCGAAGCGACCGGCGACCAGTGCATCTACCACGAAGCGGGCAACGTGCAGGACCTGACTCGAGCCCTGGACGAAGCGTTTGGCATGACCGATGCCCAGCGTCAACAGCTCAGCAAAGACGCCAGGGCGTTTGCGATGCGCTTTGACCGGACAGAGGTCTTTGGCAATCTGGTGCGGATGCTTACTGCCGCGCCCGCAACAGCCTCCCCGGCGATGGCTTGACCGGCTTTTGCGACCGCCCTCGGCTACCCTACGACTATGACCCAGCCATCGATCCTCGATGATGTCGATCCGTTTATCGGTTGCGAACCGATCGATGTACCTGTGCCCAAAGGCCTGGCCGCGTCGTGGTTCTTCCCCAAGCCGATGATCGGTAACACGCACCCGGGCGCGACACTACCCTTTGGGATGGTCTCGGCCTGCGCCTACTCCGGCGGCTACCCGACCGGCTATGGGCGCTGGGGTAAGTGCACCGAAGGGCTCCCGCCGGAGATTTACGAGAAGCGGCTGTGCAAGGGGTTTACCCACTTCCACCCCTCGGGCGTCGGCGCGATACGGAAGTACTACAACTACACACGCGTCGTCCCACTGACCGCCAAACTCGGCGGGCTATCGGCCATCGACGAGCCACGCGAACTGATCAATGAGCGAGCCCGCCCCGGCTACTACGCCTGCGAGCTCAAAGACGCCGGCATCTCTGCGGAATTAACCGTAACATCGCGTGGCGCCGTGCATCGCTACACCTTCGCCGAGGATTGTCAGGCGATGATCGCGATCGATCTCTCGCACGGCGGCATCGCGATCGAGGACGGCCGAACCTTTCCCCAGCGGGCGCACTGCGAGATCGACGGCGTCAACTCGGCACACGCCGAGGTCGTCCTCGAAGGGGTCTCGCTTTGCACCGCAGCGAGCCTTCGTTTCTACGAAGAAGAACCCACTCTGACACTCTGGGAAGACGGCGTGGAACTTCCCGACCAGGAAGACCTCTCGCATCAATACATCCGAGCGTCAACGTTCAAACCGTTCGGCGTGGTCTTCAGCATGCCGGTCAATGCCGGGCACCAGCTCGAGCTTCGCCTTGGATTTAGCTGGCGGACCACGCGTCGGGCCCGCAAACACGTCCCCGCTCGGCGATTCGACGTGACAAGCGAGAAGGCCGGCGAACGCTGGACTGACAAGCTCAACGCGATTGAAATCGAGGGTGGTACCGACGAGCAGCGCAAGGTCTTCCGCACGTCGTTTTACCGCAGCATGATCAAGCCCTGCGAGGCGCGCGACGAGTCGCCGTTCTGGCCCTGGGACGGCCCGTTCTACTTCGACATGTCCACGATGTGGGACCTCTACAAGACGCAACTGCCCCTGATGCTCAGCCTATACCCGAGCTTCGGCAAAGATTTCATCCAGACGCTCTTAAACATCGTTGAGATCGAGGGCAACTTCCCGATCGGCTACCGCATGGCCCGTGGCTACGACCGCTTCGCCCACCAGGCCAGCGCACTGGCCCACGTAACCATCGCCGATGCGCTGACCCGTGGCATTGAGGGTGTGGACTGGGAACGCGCCGCCACCATGATGGCAGGCGATCTGACGCGCGGCGGGGTCGGCGAGGCCTTCCTCCAGCAGGGCATCGTGCACCCGATCACCCACACGCTGGACATGGCCTACGGCTGCCACTGCACCGCACGCGTCGCCGAGCACATCGGCGACGACAGGCTCTACCAGCAGATGATTGAACGCGCGGCCAACTGGCAGAACGCCTTTAACCCCGAGACCGGCCTACTCAGGCACTCCACCTTCTATGAAGGGGGCCGATGGAACTATTCGTTCCGTTTCCTGCACGACATGCCGGGGCGCATCGCGCTGTCGGGCGGCAACGAGCCGTTCGTTGAGCAACTCGACAAGTTCTTCGGCTTCGGCGCGAATGCCGCACCGCGTGTCGGTTGCGCACCGCTGCCCAACGAGATGCGTCTGGGCCACGACCTGCACCGCTTCGAGGGCCTGTGCAACGAGCCGGACATGGAGGTGCCCTACAGCTACTGCTTCGCGGGACGACACGACCGGACCTGCGACGTCGTCCGCGAGGGGCTCAAGCTCTACGCCCCGACCCCCGGCGGGATGGTCGGCAACGACGACTCGGGCGCGATGACGTCCTGGTACGTCTGGTCGGCGCTTGGCCTCTTCCCCGTCGCGGGCCAGGACAAATTCATCATCGGCTCGCCTATCTTTAAGAGAGTGACGATGCACCTGCCCGGCGGCGACTTCACGATCGAAGCCCCCGACACGTCAGACCGCAACCGCTACATCGCGTCGGCGAAGTTGAATGGCAAGCCCATCGACGGACCGTTCCTCTCATGGAAGGACCTCGTCGGCGGGACGCTTCAGTTGGAAATGACTGACGCTTCAACTGGCTGGGGTAATCCGTAGGGATAGACGCGTTAAAGAAGAGTCAAAGCAGGTGAAAAGACTCGAACTCTCAACATTCAGCTTGAAGGGCTGACGCTAGGTTTTATCCGTCAGCATGGAGCGGTGAGTCGCTGCACCGCGAAGTGGGCTCCTGGTAGCACGTTTTCAAAGTGCGCGCTACCACTTAGGGCGGACCGCTAGCCACGGTCGGACACAGCCGCCCGAACAACAGCACTGTGGCGGTGCTAGGGGCAGGGACTGGAAACGGTCCTTGCCCTTTTTGTTTGACAACTCAACCCGAACGGAGTGCCGCCAATGCTCACCACCGCTATCGTCATTGCCCTGTCTGCCAGCACCACCTGGATCGCCGGCGCCGTCATCATCAACGCTATCGAGATCGGGCGGCCCAAGAACAAATGACCTTGGGCTGCCCGACCGCTGTTAAACGCGTCCATACAGTACGCCCCCCGAAATACTAAATGCACAGAGGGCATCTGTATTCGAGCAGTTAATCGCTAGCCAGCCAGCACCGATTAAGTATCTAGATGAGAAAAGGCGGGCCGGACAGAGGGACGGCCCAATCAATCGTTTAGACAGGCAGCCCCTTGATTGCGCGGGGGCAGCCTGTCTTTCGCCACAGGATCAATGCACCTTACTGAGCCGCCCCGCTGAGCCTCACGGTTCGCGGGGCGGTTTTAATAATTATCTTCGTTACGCTGGACGCCATGCGACCGTACGGCGTCCAACCCAAGCACACGCCCAGCACCGGACCACGGCAACCGCTGCACCACGACGACACCGACCCGGCGATGCAAGCCGAGCGTGAGCGAGTGTTGGCAATCATCGCGGACATGGGGCACAAGGCGGCACGCGGCGAGTACGATCACCTGGACCGGCGCGGGGTGCTGGCCGTGGCGTGGTTGAGGGTGAAGCATGAGCGTTAAAAAACCGCCCATCACGCGATGAGCGGCAAGAGGAGAAATCAAGTTGTAGTTGTCGTATCACCGACGACGGCGTGCGATCAGCAGACCACCAAGGCCGAGCAGTGCGAGCGACGAAGGCTCGGGGACGGCAGTGACAACAATACCAGCGAGGCCCCCTCGGCCAGCATTGGCTTCAGGGATGGAGAAGGTGTACGAGATGGTGTCGTAGAGTGATGCGTCGCCGAAGTCGATCCGCACAACATAGTGCTCGTTGTTGTTAGCGAAGTCATCGTCGCCTGCGTCTTCAAGTAGAACGTTTGACTGGCCAGTACCCGACATCGTCAAATCGATGGATGGTTTATTACGATACGCACGGTAAAAGAAATAGGCGCTGCCAGCGTCCAAGGTCGAAATATCGATCGAGCCGGAGGCGTTCGCGACCTTGTAATAGGTGTTTGAGGTGCGGTCCGCGGGGTCGTTCCAGGCGGCAGTGGGATCAGTCGTCGACCAGACTTTGGGGGCGTTTGTTCCATAGGCGCCACCCTCACTGGTGGAGGTTGGCAGGCCGATGATGTTGGCCGCGCCACCCGCATATTCTAAGGCGCCTGGATCATTGCCCTGTTGGCGGAAGAAACCATAGTCCACGATCGGGTTGTTAAAGGTTTCGTTAACGGCACCGTTCGCAGCACCGCCATCGCGGCTTGAGAAGCCGGTGTAGCCGCCGGGCGTGACCGAGACGTTGTAGTCCTGGCCACCGGTGTTTTCCGAGCCGACGATCCAGTGGGCACCTTGGGTCAACGTTCCGGCACTGGCCGCACCCACGAAGGCGAGGCTAGCGAGCGCAGTGGTGAGTGTCGTTGTCTTGAACATTTTTCTTGTCTCCATGAGTAGACTGGTGAGAGGATGTTTGAGGCTGATGCTCAAACTGAGATACTACGATTGTGCTAGCTAGATATGGCAAATCAACCTTAGTTGGGAAAAACAGCAATTAATACAACTATCGTGTAACAAAGCATCTTTGTATTGGCAGCAGCAGAAGGGCAAACTGTTAGATGGGCATGTCCAAAACGCAGCTATTTACTCGATATACGGCCGAGCGTGAGCGGGTGCTGGCAATCATCGCAGATATGGGAATGCGGGCAGCGCGCGGCGAGTACGACCACCTGGACCGCCGTGGACTGATGGCGGTCGCGTTTTTGAGGGTGAAGCATGAGCAATGAAAAACCGCCCCAACGTACAGAGCGGTTAAGGACGAGAATTCAGTTTTCTTACGGCTTACCCACGCCGACGGCCGGCACCGATCAGCAGGCCACCGAGGCCGAGTAGTGCGAGGGAGTGAGGTTCGGGAACCACCACGTACTGGCCGATTGTAGTCTCTTGGGTTCCATCAAAATAGTTGATGTCGCCTACGTAACCGGGGCTTTGAAGCGAAGATGCAAAGCCTGACAGGTCGATTGCAATGGAGCCCAGGAACGTTGGCTGGTCGGCTGCTATCGTGAAGCCCGGGGCGCTGCTTCCAAGCAGGAGTAAATCGCCTTGGCCTTGCACAAATGCGGTTCTGAGAAACTGCGTATCGTCGTTGAGTTCGAGTGAAAACTGGGAGACGGTGAGACTCTGACGGCCGCCGCCTGGTACGGGATCAAACAGCGACTTCAGGTAGATTTGACGCTGTTCATTGGTTACAACAATCTCTTGTCCTGCTGCCGCTCCGGTGTTCGACACAATGATGCTATTTGTGCCGTCCATTGTTGAGATCTCTATAGCCGCGTGCGCGGTCGAGCCAAAACCAGCAATCGACACCACACCAAATGCTGCAAGTGTTCGTAGCATCATTTTTATTTCCATGATTATCTGACATTTTTCATATGGAGCAGCCACAAGCCGCTCAGGGGGTTGTTTTCCGCTCGCAAGTTATCGCCTCCGGGCCGCCAATCAACTCATTTTCTGTCAATAACCTTGTAAATACACATCTATATTTACGGAAATTATATGTAAAAGCCCCCGCGGTCTAAGTGGTCGTGGACTTCTTATGGTGGTGGCGTTTCTGAGGGTGAAGTATGAGCGGTGACGGATCGGCAGCTGCGGATCAGGTAGTCCCCGCAATTTTTTCTCGCAGGTAATCCTAATAAATAACGCCGAACGGCGAGACGCTCAGCGTTTTTCGCTTTTGCATTGCTTATAAGGCTTTTCCAAAGCGGGTGAAGAGACTCAAAACTCTCAACATTCAGCTTGGAGGGCTGCTAAGGACCGGAGACGGCGTCCGGGGTACCGATGGATTCCGGTGATCCAGCACCCAGCGTGCACAGAAAGAAGAGCAGGACCGTAACCGAGACGAGACGTTTCATACACATGGAATCTAACACCTAGTCATTGGATTGGTTGATGACTTCAAGAAATCCCCGACAGCGGCCCTTGCCCATCGGCAAATTGTTCGACGCCGCAGCCCAGGCCGTTGAGCATGCTGACCCAGAGCGAGCAGAGCGGGGTTTTGCTGGAGGTGTATCTGCGGTGCTGGCCGTGCTTGAGGCCGAGCTTGCTGCCGCCGAGCAGGATGTGCGCCTGGTCGCGGGTGCCGTGTGCGCCGCGGCCGTTCTTAAAGCCGCTGCCGTTGTTCATGCCGTGGCCGTACCAGATCATGGTGTGCTCCAGCAGGTTGCCGCCGGGCACATCGACCTCCGCGAGTTTGTCGCAGAAGCGCGAGAGGGAGTTAATTTTGTGGGCGTCGACCTTCTGAAGCTTGGCGAGGTGGGCGGGCCTGCCGTTGTGGTGTTGCAGGCCGTGGTGCTGGATATTGGCGCCGCATTCTTCCCACTTGTACAAGTCGACCTCGACCCCGTTCATCATGGAGATGACGCGGGTGGAATCGGTGCGCAGCGCCAGGACCATGATGTCGTTCATGATATGGACCCAGTCGGTACGGGTTTTCGGCTGAAGATCAAGCCCATCACGCACAACGCTCGGCTTCTCTTTCAGGGACCAGGCAAAGTCGCGCTGCAACTGCTGCTCGACCTGACGCACCGAGTCTTTGTAGTCGGCCATCCGCTGGCGGTCCTCACTGCCCAGGTCGTTCTCAAGCGATTTCATCTGCCCCAGCAGGGAATCGAGGACACTGGCCCGGTCTTCGTGACGCGCCTTGGCCGCCGCGGCGCTCCGGGCGTTCTCCGGCACGAACAGGCGGTTAAATAGATCGAGCGGGCGTTGGATGGAAGGCATGGCCACACCAGTGGCGTTGAAGCTCATGGTCACGCTCCGCCCCGGAACCCCCGCACCCTCCTGACACGAGATCTGCAGGGACGGGAACCTTGTGGCTTGGCCGATGCTGTTGGCAGCCACTTGATCCATGGAAATGCTCTTGATCGGCGCCGCGTAGTTGGTCTCCAGCTTCGGGTCACCCACGACGCCGGTCAACATCCGGCTCGCGATCGAGTGGCCAGCGTTGGCGGGGTATCGAGGATGGGAGAGACCGGAGAAAACCGTGAGCTCTTCACGGTGGCGCTCAAGACCCTTCAGCGTCGGCGAGAGCTTGTAGCCCTTGCCGTGCTCCGTTGGGAACCAGGACTCATTGGCCGGGCCGTGCGGATTAAAGATGGTGATCATTCGGCCGGGCACGGCTTCATCGGCGTAAGCGCGGCGCGACTCAAAGACCTCAAGCAGAGGCAGGGGGAGCATTGCGGCCACACCGCGAAGCATCGTACGCCGGCTGATATTGTAATTGGACATGATGATTTCCTTACTTACTTCGGAAGGCCTCACTGCGCACCAACGCATGGATCAGCGTGTGCATGCTGTCATCTTTCGACGACATGTCGTGGACTAAATGATCAATCAGCTTGTCGTCGGTGAAGTTGACCTCCCGATCCAGCGCATAAACCAGCATCTTCTCGACAAGGCAGCGACGGAACTGGTCGGCGTCTTCAAGGAGGATCTTCTTCAGGCCGGGCAAGCCTTTGAAGGTTTTTCCGTCGGGCAGTTGCCCCAACGTATCGACGGGGTGTGTCCGAACACGCTTGCCATCGACCAGCATGTGCTCGTGCGTACGCCAGCGTCCCACGGCGTCGTACTGCTCCAGCGAGAATCCGATCGGGTCGATCTTCTTGTGGCAGTTGATGCAGGTGGGGTCCGCGCGATGCAGCTCGAGTAGCTCGCGCGTGGTGGCGTTGGGCCGAGGCTGTTCGACCTCCTCCAGCGGCGTCACGTTCGCCGGCGGGGGCGGCGTTGGGCTGGCCAGCAGTGTTTCCAGCACAAACGCGCCGCGGGTAATGGGCAGCGTCCGCGTGCCGTTGGACGTGATCATGAGGATGCTACCGTGGGCGAGGATGCCCCCCCGCTCCGAGTTTTTAGGCAGCTTGACACGCCGCATCTCATCGCCTTCTACCTTAGGCAGGCCGTAGTGGCGAGCGAGCCGTCTGTTCAGGTAGGTCCAATCGCTGTCGATCAGTTTCAGGCAGGACGCCTTTGTTCGGAAAACCTCGGTAAAAACATACCGCGTTTCTTCAAGCATGTCATGACGAAGCCCCACCTGACCT
>Ga0213866_10003161_pt1 | contig 11283 bp, 17 predicted proteins | sample PICome_11_FD_160079 | JGI IMG/M metagenome (GOLD analysis project Ga0213866, IMG submission 160079) | Coastal seawater microbial communities near Pivers Island, North Carolina, United States - PICO284 | ecosystem: Environmental > Aquatic > Marine > Coastal | place: USA: North Carolina... | reverse complement strand
TTTACATTCCATACCCCGCGAGTAGAGTCATAAACATAACCTTCATAGGTCTGACCATTAGTGGGGGCGGCGGGAAAATCGAGGGCAGTCATATTTAAATTATATCACATTATGATGTAGGGACTTCGTCCCAAGATTGATTTGATTCGTTCCACTCATATCTGATACCCTCAGAATTTTCGGGGTATGGGATTGGGGCTTCCCACAAACACGTTTCTTCATTAAGAACCCAAGAGTCATATGGTTTTGGGGGTATGAAAGCATCTCGCTCTGGGTCATATGAATATCCTAAGCCAGCATAATTTTTACGAAAAGCTTTTGATTGATCTTCACTTGGCTCGCCCGTTTCGGGGTTATAGTGGACACCGCCACGAGTGTTGTATGAGGTTTGTTTCCAAACCTCACCCGTGCGTTCGGTGAACTCGTCTTCTTTACCGTCAGATTCTTGACGTGCCTTTATAACAAAAGTAACGACATTATTCTCATCTAATTTGGCAAAATGGCTCATGCTATTGTCACCGTAGCTCCTGGGTCTGTAGCCGTAATTGTGTAAACCTTTTTGTTTCCAACAATTTGCCCGGCACCGCCATTGTCTTCTGTTACACCATAAAAGGTGACAATTGCTAGCGGGTCAATAGAGAATATAACAACACCAGAACCGCCAGTGCCAGCAGCTGAGATGCCATCAGCTGCGCCGCCACCGCCACCGCCTTTGTTGGCTTCTCCATTTGTTTGGAGACTAACGTTTCTGGCTTGCCCCACACCGCCACCGCCAGACCCGCCTGTACCTGGGGTTCCGCCGTTCGTTGCCCCGCCTCCACCTCCAGCGTAAGTCACTGAAGAGCCAGTAATAGAGCTAGACCTTCCATCGCCACCGTTTCCAGCATTATTACCAGAAGCGTTAGATCCAGGCTCGTTTGCCCCCCCTCCACCGCCTCCAGCATTGTTGGGGTTTGCACTACCAGTACCACCAGCGAATCCTTGAGACAAAAAGTTTATGGTAGTTCCGTTTCCGCCAGCAATGCTGTTTGAACCGTTATATCTAAATCCACCGCCTCCACCAGAACCTCCGTCGAGACCGAAGGCTTCATTTATCGATGTAGACGCATAGCTTCCGCCTCCACCGCCACCTGTGGCAGCAATTGAGCCCAGGGAAGAATCTATTCCACTTGTGCCTTGAAATGTTGTACTGCCAACGGGAGAGCCACCTGCTCCAATAGTTACAGCAAAAGTTTTACCTAAAATAGTGGTAGATGTGGTCCCCTCAAGGTATCCTCCAGCACCTCCGCCTCCCCCACCAGAGCCACCGCCCGTGCCACCGGCTCCTCCACCAGCAATAACAAGATACTGAACAGAAAAAGTTTTATTTTTAATAAAATTATCTAAAATATTTACTTTTCCAGAAAGTTCTGTTCCTGGTCTTCCAGTTAAAAAGCCACCGTAGCCCATATTAACTCAATTCTAGAATAGATACCGTTGCTTCAAGATCTGATGCAACAGAGCCAAGTCCTTTAAGAACATCCCCCGCCTCAAGAACTAGCTTACCGCTAATTGGCTCGTATGCTGATGATGGGGAAACGGGAATGTCATATCCCAAGTGTGTAATAGCATCTGTATCAGAAGCGTCTGTCCACCAAATTTGTAAATTTACCGCCGAGGAATCAATATTAGCAACCTGACATCCAATTACGATAGCCTTAGTGGCAGCTGGGCAGGTATAAATTGTAGTGTCGGTGTTTAAAAGTACCGCCTTTGCGTTTACGAAAGTTTCTGCCATTATGTACTAGCCTCCTAAAGCTATAACCAATCCTAGTGATACTCCTGGGGGTATTGGTGCTGACTCCCAGTTTCCTGAAGAGGCATTATATGTTAATACATCTCCATCTGCTGGATCATACACATCGGTATCGTCAAGAGTACCTAATTCAATTGTATCACTAATATCTGCTAATTCAATTGTATCGTTTACCCATTGAGTACCATTATATTTTAACACATTTCCAGATGATGCCCCTGTGATTTGTACATCATTAAGTTGATCTATATCTAAAAAGCCAACAACAGGTGCTGCAATTTCTACCCACTGTCCAGTATCTGTATCTTCATAGAACAAATAGCTTTGACCAGTTTCAGAATTAAACCAAGTATCTCCATTTTGTGGATCTGCTGGGGCAGTGGTGCTTACAGTAAACTTACCCCCGCCAGGACCAACGATCCAGATACCAGAATCTTCATCATAGATTAAAGAGTTTTTGTCTGTAGCGCCAGTAGTGTTTACATCAGAAAGCTCTGCTAAAGAAGATGTTAGCTCTCCTGGAATCCAGTCGCCAGAAGCGGAATCGTAAACCAAGGCCTGTCCGTCAGCGGCGTCATAGGTATTTACGTCTGTTAAATCATCTATAGCGTAGGTAAGGGCATCTGCATAAGCTTCCGCATTTGATTGTGCGGTAGAGGCTGCTGTGTCTGCATAAGTTTGAATATTGGTAAAGAAATCTGGGTCGTCATTAATAGCTGCTGCTAATTCGTTGAGGGTGTCAAGAGTTTCTGGTGCCATATCGATAACTTCTGCAATAGCAGCGGCTACATCGTCTGCGTTGCTAAAGTACGCAAGGGCTGTCCAATTAGATAGTCCGTCACCGATCTTAAACTTATACTCGTCGGTTTCAAATCCAATTTCACCTGCGGCAAGGATAGGATTTTCTGAAGCCCACTGTGCAGCGGTACCTCGACGTTGCTGCATTCTAGTTAAAGCCATTTATATCCCCCGAGAAAATTCATAATTAATTATACCATTACCCCAATGCCAGAATTAGACCAATGGGAGATGGCGCTTCTGGAAGGTTTCCTGGCTCATACTCTCCCGTTGAGTCATTAAAAATAAGAACTTGATTGTTAGTGGGGGCAGTTGATGAAACATCTGTAAGGTTTGCAGTAGAAGATGTAGGAAAGTTTTCTGGCTCATATTGTTCATTTGCAGAATTGTAAACAAGAATCTGATTATCAGAAGGTGCTGTTTCTGCTATGGGTAGCTTATACGATACTAGGTTTGGACCAGCAGTCTGTACCCACTGCGACGTATCAGAATCTTCATAGTAAACGTAAATGTTTCCTGTAACATTGTCAAACCAGAAGTCTCCGTTTGTTGGGCTTTCTGGTGCTGTGCTCGAAATGATGTAGCTAGGGATCGGAACTGGGTCCAAAACCATATCCACACCAGAGGTCTGCACCCATTGATCGTTATCGTAATCTGAATAATAAATATATGTATTTCCAGTTACAGAGTCAAACCAAATGTCCCCTCCAGAAGGCTCTGACGGGGGCGTGGTGGACACAGTATAGCTTCCACCACCTCCACCCTCACCTGGAATCCAAGTAGAGCTTGCCTCGTCATAAACCAAAGCATTTCCATCTGCAACACCAGAAGTGTCTACATTAGAAAGATCTTCAATATCTGAAGCAGTAGTTAAAACATCATTACCGTTGACGGTAGCGGTAGCACCCTGAACTACAAGACCATTTTTGATCTTAAAGTCTTTATCATTTGTAGCCAAGGGCTACCGCCTCCTTTTAAATAAGTAGAGTTCCAGCTACTGTAACAGTGGTGTTATCGTTAGCTGTTGTAACTCTTAGTCTAACATCATCGACAGAAATATCTGCGGTAACTGTGATCAAAGATCCATTTGTAGATACAATTCCGTATTCTGTGATTGCAATGTTGTCAGAAGAATCTAGGGTAAGAAGAACTTTTGAAACCTCTGTGTGGGCTCCATAAGAAGCTTTTACCAAAAATTCTGCTGATTTGTGTGATGCTTTCGCAAAGCTGATTGCTGTAGCTGCCCCAGCGGTTGCAACTAATCCAGAAGCCGCTACGCTCTTGGCTACTGAATTAAGAGAGATTGATGGAAGAGCAAGCTCTCCTGTCATCGTGTCTCCAGCCTTAGCTACCTTTTCTCCAATAGATGTTGAAATTGTTGTAGCAAAGTTTTCATCATCTCCCAGAGCTGCCGCCAACTCGTTTAGGGTATCGAGCGCTTCGGGTGCTGAGTCAACCAGATTAGATACTGCTGTTGAAATTCTGTCGGTGACAGTATTTCCAGCTGTTCCATCTACAGTGCCATCGCCAATTAGATTGTCAGTGTATGTGTTTGCGTTAGACTCTGCTGTTGCGGCAGAGCCTGCGGCATCATAGGCTGACGCTGTGGCACTCAAGGCACGGGAATCAGTGAAGTAGAGGTTTGTTGAACCTTCTGCAAGATCATCAGTGTCTGAGTCGCCAACGCCATTTTCTGCGGTAATGGTTAATGCATTTGTTCCACTGTCATAGCTAATAGCGATGTTAGTTAACGTAGCATTTGTTAGCAGATCTCCTGCCTGATCTTTAATAATGTTGTTGAGGAACGTTGTAGAAGCCTCGGTTAGAACATTACTACCATCTACTGTGGCTGTAGTACCTTCTACTACAAGGCCATTTTTTATTCTAAAGTTTTTATCTACTGTTGCCATTGTTATCTCCTTTTTTAGGCCTTAAGTCCAATACGAGCAAATCGTACTGTGACTGGCGTAACTGCAGGGTTCGGGGTACATCTTAATTTAAGCTCCCCGTCCTCTACTGAGACATCAATGGTTCCAATATCCCCATCGTTGTCCATAATCCCATATTCAGTAACATTTACGTTTGTCTGATCTATGAGTATGCTTAGTTCTGTGGCATAAAATTTGTTGTCGCCGCCACTGGTTTTTGAAATAGAAACTAGGTATTTTACAATACGCCATTCCGATGAATCAAAAGAATCAATTACGGTTTCGTTCTCAATACCCGTAATAACGCTATCGTTATTTCCGTAAGTGCCAAGATCTTTAGCTTGTGCAACAAGGGTATCAATGAGGTCTTGAAAATCCTGCCCGTCTGGTCGATCACCAGTTTCGAAGCGCGTTTTTAAATAGTCAATATCAACTCTTGCCATATAGTAATTATAACATTAATCTTTAATTAAAGAATATAATTATTGAATCCGATTATTTGAATTCCAATAGGTGCTGGGTTAGATGGACCATATCCAGCTATGACAATATTGCTTAATCTAATTCTAAAGGGTAAGTTTTGATCTACTTTTACGTAACGATTGCTTTTTCTAATTTTTGTAATGGGGTAGTCGTAAGACTTAACCGTGCCGACAATCCCTACCTTATCGTCAAAAACGGCTACTGGCACTTTATGAGCCCCCGCTTGGTGGGCCAGTGATATCTTCTATTACTGCAATTTTTCCTTGAACAACAGTCCAGACCCTTGTGTCATCAGACATTTGAACATCGAAAACGTCATCGCTTTGGAGGGTTTCTGACTGTTCTGGGGTTAGGGATACTGTAAACTCTCCATCACCATCATCTACTGTTGCTTCTGGGGTTAAAGACTCTACGACAGAACCGTTTCTCTGAATATCCATATCTATTTGCCACTCAGAGATTGTGAGTGGCTGTCTTAGGTCGTCTGTAACATAAATTCTAAATGATGCAGAGTCGCCTCGGACAATTGTCCATAAAACTTGTGGGGGAATATTGCCAACGGAATAGTCTGTCATAGTAATTAAATTATATCATCTATTCGCATACATTAAGAGATATTTTTCTGGATCAACATTTTCTCCTTCGATAAGAAGCTCAAAGTGCAGGTGTGCTCCTGTTGAAGTTCCCGTGTTTCCTACCGTTCCAATAATATCTCCAGCTTTTACAATTGCTCCCACCTTGACATTTTCTGGCGTAGTACCAAGTTCAAGGTGTGCATAAATAGTTTGCCACTTATAAAATTCTTGATCATTAAAGTTTGCAATGTGCTCAATGTAGACGTGCTGTCCAAACCCATATCCATATTCTACTCTTGACACAATACCGTCCATTGCTGCATAGACTGGCTCTCCCTTGCCTGGGACAAAGTCAATGCCTTTATGATCTGAGGAACAAGACTTGCAAGGGCGTGGACGCCAACCATAATCACTAGAAATTGTTTTGTCATCTGTTGGCCAAGCCATTTCTGGCATGATAATTGGAGCAATTTTATAAGCACTTGGATAAAATTGCGAGGTAACAGTAAATCCATTACTGTAATAATTCATTACATCCAGAAATAGATCTTCTTGTTCTATTTCGAATTCTGGCTCACTAGCATACCCTGTCTGAACAGTGCCTATCATAGCTATCGACAAGGTTAGGGCTGTTAGAGTCCTAAAACGCATATTGTTCTATTTTAACAGAGTATTATACAAAGGTCAAACTGGAACGATATTACCTGAAGCAACCCACTCGTTGTTTGCTCTTTTACGAAGGGAAACTTCGACATATCTTTCAAAAAGTCTACCGGAATTTTGGACAACGACTCCGTCTTTGCCCTTGATTGTTATTGTTTGATTGCTCATCGCATAAACATTAACAATGCTTCCTATTGGAAAAGGATCTTCACCCATTGATTCATGAGATTCATGGGTTGGGACGTATACAATTGCAGGAGATGCATTGTTCATTGCAACAACCTTATTTTTGTCTGAAAGCCGAAGGGTGTAGGTCTCGGTTTGAACATTTTCTGTTATAAGACTTCTTGTGTCTGCTTGTTCAATAGTTAAATATGTTGAATATATTGGCGCAAGGAATCCAGTGATTTCCGCCTTTGTGTAATAGTTTGAAATAAATGTTGCAGACCCAGAGGTCTGAACATATCGAGGATCTCCTTTTGTGCTAAAGTCGGCCTCATCGATATACGTTCTCCAGGGCCTCCAGGCACCAGCAAAATAAAATCTCCAGTGAGTTTTGTTTAATGGATTTGGTGTATTTCCACTCTCTGCTGCTCCGATTACCTGGTACTGTTGAAAAACTACGCCAAGCTGTTGTTTATTATTAAAATTATTTTCATCACCGTCTGGCTCCGTTTTTAGAGATCCACTATTAACTACGGTAAGAAGTCCGGGAAAATTAGACGGGTAGTTTGGTGCGCTGGGGACAGAGGTTTGCGTATAAAAACCAGTGTCAGTAATGTTGTTAAGATTAACGCTATTTGGAATCGGTGTGGGCAGAATGTCAATTTTTGTATTTTCTAGATTTGTTAAATGTCCAGCTAGTGAATTTGCGGGAATTGAAGATGGGTTTCCAGTATTAGAGCCGTAATGATAAAGCCTAAACGCTGTTTGGATATCTGCATCATCTGTAATGCTAGGAATCTGAGCACTATATATGTTTCCAATATTTTCTGGCATTATGACTCACCTTCTTCAAAAAATTCTGTAACATCATTTGGACTAACAACTAGAATAGAAAGATGAACCACAACATTCTTATCATCTATTGCTTGTACGGATGTGCCATTAAATTCAGCAGCGTAAAAAGTTAAAGGAATTTTTAATTCGTTATCGGATGGGTCTAAGAAAACATCGCCCACCTTAACAGAAACAAAGGCTGGAAGGTGTTCTGAAGAAATTTCAGGGTCTGCTTCTGAGTTTACTTCGTAATTGCTCAGTGTTGCTTGGATGCTAAAATCAAAACGAGTGTCTTCAAATGGTTGTAGGCCAGCTCGAAGAGCTAAAAGTCCAACTTCAAATGCATTAATATTGAGTGTTGCAACTCCGTCTACAAAAGTTAAAACCCTATTCGTACCGTAAAAATTTGGGGTAAGTTTAATTGTTGGAACCCATTGAAGAACACCATTTTGAACAATATACTGGAATACCTGTAGGTAGTCTGGGCTTGAAGAGTCTACAAGAATATAAAGATCGAAGACTATTGGAGTGTCGATAAATGGAGCACCTGGTGTATTTGGATCTGGAATACCAAAGTGTACGAATACCCCTCGATTTCCAGCTGGACCAATATTTGTATCAATCTGAACACTTGCTGGACCACCAAGAACGGTTAGGTCCGGAGTAGAGAGAATTACCTCTGCCATTTAAGACACCTCTGGCAAGGTTGTAAATGGTCCAACCAATAAGTTGGAAAGAATTAGCGGGGTTGTTCCAGAGAAAGCTAAGGCGTCCCCTGCATCATTGTAAGATCTAATTCCAACAAGATATCCGGTATTTGGCTCTAGCCCTGTTATTGTATAGCTTGTGGTATATTCTGCCTCTACTTCCACTCTTGGATCTGAATCTATTGCGGCAATAATTGTAGCGAGATCTATTGTGTAAGGTATTGCATAAATCTTGTAGGTTTCCACCAATCCTCCGGTTGTTGGGGCTGTCCATTCTACAGATAGAGAGTTTGTTGTTTGTCCAATAAGCTCAAGGTCCGTGGGATTATCGGGGAGAGTAAGCTCTCCTGGCTGTGTGACCTGTTCTGTAACCGTAATATTTCCAGTAAGAAGCGTGTATACAAAGTCATATGTTGCAGACGTTCTACCAATTTGAATGTCATATACATATGGAGTTCCAGGTGTCATCAGGGCGCCGCTAGCAGGAGTAATTGCACAAAGAATATGGGTCTGGTCATTAGAAATTTGTGCATATCCTTCAATAATTCCAGAATTTGCACCACGAGAAGGGGCAATTGTAAACTTAGTCACACCATTGGGGCTTATGAACTGAGAAAGCGGAAATGTTCCACCGGCAGAATCTTTGGGGTAAACACGAAACTCAAAGGTGTCACCCTTGTAGTAGTTAAAGTTATAAGTTCCTGGAAATGCCATATTCTGCTCCTTGCATAATTATATCATGCCATTACTTTTTTACTTCAAAAACTTGACCCTGAACCTTAATTACGTCCGGTATGTTTGTGGGATAAGTAGAAACTTTTACAACTGCCACTATAGTCTTGCTCCAGTAATATCAGAAATTAAAGATATGGTTCCGATGACGGGAGTCCAAACAGTTCCATCATTCAAAGTAACTTCAACATCAAAATTTAATTCATTAGACCTGTACCTCGTGCCTTCGCCCCACTGAGCAGTTTGGTCTGATCTAGCAGTAACAACAATCCATCCACTATTTTTTGTTATTTGTAGATCGGTGTTCGAACCATTCCTTGGATTATATACGGTACAGTCAATAGCCCAGGTTGCGATATCGATGAAGGTAGATTCGTCATCTTCCAAAAAATCTACTCGAAGAGTTGCGGTATCGCCTCTTACAACGTTCCATTGAATATTGACCGGAACAGAGCCAATTACATCTTCAGCACATAAAGTCATAGTAATTTAATTATACACTAATAAAATAAGACTAGCGCCCAGGCGGTGGGTATGAGAGAGACGGACCTGAGCGCTAGCCAGCTTATAATATAAATAATCAAGATAAAAACTATTTATATAAAATCAAGAAATAAAGTAATTATCAATAGATAACAACTTTGTTATACAATTGTAACCTAATTATTAGCAAAACTGATCGAAATTCTCAGGAAAGTATGATATTTTTTTATTAAAAAATAATAAGAATACTTCTATATAAAAAATATATAAGTAGCTCGTATCGAGCAAAGATTAATATATATTATATATAAGGGGGGAATTATTTCCGAAGATTGTATTTGCACAGCGAATAATATTGATGAATGTGCGTGCGGAGCTTATTACTTAGAATCTTTAAATTCTTCATCCTGATGATCGATAGTTTTGATCACATCTGTGTCGGGGCGTTTGAAACGACCTGTAATAAGAATTTCCATAATGCGATCTACTTTTTCATCTAATTGCTCGTGCGCCTTTTCAAGTCTGTTAACCTGATCCTTAAGGCTGCTACCACCGTTTGGCTTCAATTCTTCGAGGTAGTGTTTGACTAGCCAACGAATCATTCCGGCAACAATACCCAGTACGCTAAGAAAAGCTAATACAGGCGGAGCCCAACTGAGATCGATATTTGAGAAGTCCATGACTATCTAATTATAACGGCATATTTAGTGGTTTTAAATTCGGCGGGGCACAAGTCGCAAAAATATTTAAAGTTCTCCGAAAATACACAGCTTTTAAGCGTCGCGGTGAAATAGAGCTATCTATCCCCCTATTCCCCATATAGGCAATAACCCTATGCCTGATAATGGAAATATTGGATTATAGCAAATACTCCGACTATGTTTATAACGATATTATAACGAATAGATAACATATAAAAAATAAGTCCGCAAGACTGCAGACTTTTATACAATCTATGCTATAGTAGATGTATAAAGGCCCCTATGTCCACCACGTAGGGGTCTTTTCTTTATGATCAGAGAGTCAGGATGACTGTTTTGATCAAGAGTGACTTCGTCACTTGATACCCTCGAAGTTTTGTGCTATGCTTCATATATGTTTATGAGAGAGCAACCTAAAATTTCGTTTGTGTCCACTGTTCCTGGTTTAGAAAACATTGAAGATGCTAGACCAAGGCCCGCAGGAGAGTTTCTTCCTAAGTGGTGGAAGGATATGCCTAAAGTAGATCCTGATACTGGTATGGGAACTATAAGGGTTTGTCCTGCTCTACCCGATTTTTTTAATGATGGATACATTATGCCTATGTGGGCTGACACCACTATTAAATATGATGAAAAAGAAGACACTTGGACAACGTACTCAGGAAAGAATGGACAAGAGTTTGCTTGGTCTATCCACTATAACGAACAAGCTCTTAAACACGCTAGCTTTAAGACATTTGGTCAAGCAGCTTCTTTTGTTTTTAAAGCTGCATCCCCTTGGAAAATTATTACACCAAAAGGATGGTCTGTTTATCAGCTACCCGTTTTTTATCATTTTGACAACGACTTTAGTGTGATGCCTGGAACAAGAGACACAGATATCTATCATAACATTAATGCTCAAGTTCTTTACTTCGGTGATGGAAAAGAGATAACTATTAAGCAAGGACAGCCCTTTGCTCAATTTATACCATTCAAAAGATCAAAGCTGGAGTCTGAGGTTCGTTACAAAACACCAGAAGACGAAAGACTGTTTCAGACAGAGCAGCTTAGACACGCTACGATTTTTAATAACGCAGTAAGAGGCACATATCGCAAGATGCAAAAGCGTAGAGATAAAGAGTTGTGATATCCTTGTTATAGATAAGGAGACATTATGACTGAACCACTAGCAAAGCTATCTGATGGCGAACCACTTATTCCACATCCTCTTGTTGAAAAGTACATCGCTTATGTTGAATCACTGAAGAAATAGTTTGTGTTAAAATAGTAATATGAAGGATAATGGAGACGTAGAGTTTACAGACTTATTTGATCCTTCTCAACCTAGATCAGATAAAGAATTAATTGACTACCGTCTTTCAATTTGCAATACTTGTCCTGCTTTTAACAAAAGACTTAAAAAGTGTACTAAGTGTG
>Ga0213866_10003160_pt1 | contig 11293 bp, 8 predicted proteins | sample PICome_11_FD_160079 | JGI IMG/M metagenome (GOLD analysis project Ga0213866, IMG submission 160079) | Coastal seawater microbial communities near Pivers Island, North Carolina, United States - PICO284 | ecosystem: Environmental > Aquatic > Marine > Coastal | place: USA: North Carolina... | reverse complement strand
CAGGCGAAGACGATGTTGAAACAAGCCTCGCGGAACACCGTCTGAGACCCGGCAAACGGGCAGTATTGCGAAAATCGGTTCTTTTTGGTACTTTCATACCGGTAGAGTATTGTGGCGTGGGAAAGGGAGGCTTATTTGGCCTCCCTTTTTCAGTCCGAGGGTGACCTTGGTATCGGTGCGAAGATTTCAACCGTTGCATGATCAATATGAAACCGAGATTTCAGCCGGGCTTTAATCTCTCGCCGTGTTAGCTCAGGGTCGGCCTCAGGGACCACCTCAACATCCAGGGTGATGAGGACTTTTGTTTCATTCAGAGCCCAGGCATGAATGTGTTCGACCCGCTTTGCCCCTTTGACCGCTTTGGTGAGGTCGGAACGGATCTCTTTGATGGAGAGCCCCGGGGGTACACCTTCGATCAGAATATGCCCGCTTTGGCGAACAAGCCGGATGCCGCCATATGAAATGATAAGGGCAACCATCAGAGACAGAATCGGGTCGATGAGCGTCCAGCCTGTGGTCAGGATGATGGCGGCCGCAGCGATCGCGGCGACAGACCCCAGCAGGTCTCCGGCCACGTGCCAGAGCGCGCCCTGCATGTTGAGGTCGTGCTGATTGCCGCCACTCAGGATCAGGAATGCGATGATGTTGATCAGGAGTCCGATGACCGCAATCACGAGAAGCAAATCGCCCATGATGGGCTGCGGGTCAGAGAGGCGATGAATGGCCTCAGCGATAATCCAGACAGCGAGAACAAGCAGAGCGAGTCCATTTGTAAAGGCCGCAAGGACTTTGAAGCGCGCCCAGCCGAAAGACCGGGTTTCATCGGCTGGAAGCTCAGACAGGCGAAAGCCAATCCAGGCCAGAAGAAGCGAGCTGGCATCTGTCAGCATATGAGCGGCATCCGCAAGGAGCGCCAGAGACCCCGAAATCAGTCCGCCGGCAACCTCCACCAGCATAAATCCAAAGGTCAGTACAATCGCGAGAAACACACGTCTCCTGTCCGCCCCGGTGTCGAACGTCGCGTGATGGTGCGCGTGATCGTGGGTGTGGGAGTGGTTGTGCGGCACGTGTGACATGGCTGACTCGCTCCTTAAAGGAGCCAGGCCGGCAATGAAAGCCTCAGCTGGAGCGGGTCGAGGCTTCGGCGGTCGATGTCGAGGACGTCTCTGAGTCTGACATATCGTATTCGGACAGGACCCGGACGAGGTTCAGCAGGATGGACCGGATACGATCATCATCAATCCTCCCGAAATGCCGGACAAACTCGATCAGGTTGCGTGACGAATTCGAGTCCCCGATGTTAAGCCCATTGAGGCCTGTCGCCATGGGGTCGAAGAACCAGCCTGGGTTCACTTCAAGCCGCCGCGCGATCAGATAAAGACGACCTGCACTGACACGGTTTGCTCCGGTCTCGTATTTCTGGACCTGCTGATAGGAAATGCCGAGGGCCGCCCCCAGTTGATCCTGTGTCAAACCCATGAGAATTCGCCGCTGCCGGATCCTGTCGCCGACAAGCTGGTCAATCTCGCTTGCCGTGACTTCACCCCGTCCAATATCTGAGGGCATTAGCTGATCCGATCTTCGATTAGAGAATTTTATAGTCTACAGTAAATACATAAAACGACCGAAAAGGCAAGAAATTCCCTCCCGGGTCGATTATGCCGCAGCTCCCGTCTTTACAAAAGAGAGGCGATGATGAGATTGGGCGATGTTAGATTGAGTGCGGATCAATGACCCCTTCTAGAATAACACTGCTGGTTTTTGTGTCGTCAACGCTCGTCCTGACGGCGTGTCAGGGCGGCCGCCGATCGAAGGAACTGGCCTATGTCGAGCGGCCAGTGGAAAATCTGTACACTCTGGCCACAGAGGAACTGGACGCACAGGACTATGATGACGCAATCCTGTTGTTCAATGAGGTGGAGCGCCAGCATCCGTATTCGGAGTGGGCCCGCCGGTCCGCTGTCATGTCCGCCTACGCGTCCTATAAGGGACGGGACTATGAGGAGGCGATCTCCACTGCTCAGCGTTATCTTGCCGTGAATCCGGCCGGAGAAGCCGCGCCCTATGCCCACTATCTGATCGCCGTGTGTTATTTCGACCAGATCATTGACGTCGGGCGGGACCAGAAAACCACCCAGCTGGCGCGGGCCGCTTTGCTGGATATTGTCCGGCGTTATCCCGACACCGATTATGCCCGCGACGCCTCGCTGAAACTCGATATGGTCAGCGACCACCTGGCGGGGAAAGAAATGGAGATCGGACGCTGGTATCTTCGCCGCAACCAGCATCTGCCCGCGCTCAACCGGTTCAAGACGGTGGTTGAGGACTACGACACGACGGCACACGTTCCCGAAGCACTTCACAGGCTCGTTGAGACCTACCTTTCCCTCGGCTTAACGCAGGAAGCGACGACGGTGGGCGCTGTTCTGGGATACAACTACCCTTCGAGCACATGGTACCGGGACAGCTACCGGCTTCTGCAAGGGGAGGGTGTGGACCCAGCAGAGCTGTCGGAGCCACAAGGGCGCACCTTGCTTCAGCGTCTGATCCCGGGCGGAAAATAGCAACTTGTTCTCGCTTTGTTCATGATGTAAGAGGGCAGCTATGTTGCTGTCCATCTCGATCCGTTCTTTTGTCCTGATTGACGAGCTCGATCTGGAGGTTGGTCAGGGGTTCTCTGCCTTGACCGGTGAAACGGGGGCGGGAAAGTCCATCCTTCTTGATGCCCTTGGGCTGATTTTGGGGGCCAGACCAAACCGGAGCCTGATTCGAAAGGGACAGGACCGGGCGGTGATTGCAGCCTGCTTTGGGCTGACCGAGAATGATCGGGCGATTTTCTCCCTGCTGGATGCTTGGGGGATACAGGTGGATCCTGACGAGGCTCTGGTGGTGAAGCGCATTATCTCCGCCACGGGCCCAAGCCGGGCCCTGATTAACGACCAGGCCGTGAGTTCGCGGAACCTCGAGGAGATTGGCCGCTTTCTCATCGAAATTCACGGCCAGAATGCTTCGGCGTCTCTGTTTCGGGTGACGAACCACCGCGACGTTCTGGACGATTTTGGGGATCTATCCGGCAAAGTCGACCGGACTGCCATCGCGTGGAGGAACTTTCGCCGGGCCCGCGAAGCCCGCGAGGGTCTGGAAAACCGCATTCAGCATGCCGCAGACCATCAGGACTGGCTCGCTTTTCAACTCGCGGAGCTGGCAGATCTGGCGCCAGTACCGGGAGAAGTGACCCAGCTTGAGGCAGAACGGCGCCGGCTTTTGCATGCTGGGAAGATAACAGAGCATTTCGGGCGGGCAGACAGGGCGCTGTCGGCCCCTGAGATGGAGAGAACGCTGGTGGAGGCTTCACGCGCTTTGGAGCATGTGGCGAGGGCTCTGGGAGGAGACACGGATCCCACCGGGTGTGAGCTTATGGCGGCGACACAACAGGCAGCCGACGCCCTCGACCGGGCGGTCATCGAGATGGAGGAGGCCGCGCAGATCGTGACGCATCTTGCCCGGCAACACCATGCCGATCCTGATGCTCTGTCCCGGATAGAAACCCGCCTCTTTGCGTTGCGAGACGCGGCTCGCAAGCACCGGTGTGACGTTGACGCACTGGCCGAAAAGCAGCAGCAGTTAAGTGATGAGCTGGCATTGATTGGCGAACATGATGACGCGCTGAGGGGTTTGAAGGCTAAGGAGAGTGAGCTCTACGGGCTGTGGGAGCGAGCCGCCGACACCTTAAGCCAGGCGAGACGGGATGCGGCCCGTGCGCTCGAACGGGCCGTGTGCACAGAACTGGCCCCGCTCCATCTGGACCGGGTTGGTTTTCAGGTTCAGTTCAGTCCACTTGATCCAGAGTCGCGGGGAGCGGTCGGGACAGACCGGATCGAGTTTCTGGTGGAAACAAATCTTGGCGAGGGCTTTGGTCCCTTGCGATCGATCGCGTCGGGAGGGGAGCTGGCGCGCTTTTCGCTGGCGCTGAAGTGCGCGCTGACACGGATAGGACGAGCACGAACATTGATCTTTGATGAAGCCGACCAAGGCGTAGGGGGGGCTGTGGCCGCTGCGATTGGTGAGCGACTGGCGCATTTAGGGGGAGATCGGCAGGTCCTCGGCGTCACTCATAGCCCCCAGGTTGCCTCCTGTGCCCGCCGTCAACTTCGGATTCGCAAGCAGGACCGGTCCGGGGGGCGGGTGACCACAGAAGTGACGCAGTTGGATGATGGCCAGCGTCTTGAAGAAATTGCCCGAATGCTATCTGGTTCCAGCATTAGCGATGAGGCCCGAGCGGCGGCGTCGAAATTGCTGGAGGTCGCATGAACGACAGTGATCAGGTTGAGAACCTGACGGAGAAGGAAGCCAGAGCGGAACTTGCCCGTCTGGCGGTCGAACTTCGACTTGCAGACCATGCTTATTATCAGGAAGACCAGCCCCATATCAGCGATGCGGAATACGACATTCTGCGGCAGCGTAATGCCGCCATTGAGGCTCAGTTTCCGCATCTGAAACGTAAAGACAGCCCGTCAGACCGGATTGGGGCCGAGGTCGGCTCGGTCTTTGGAAAAATTGTTCATGGGAAGGCGATGCTGTCGCTTGATAACGCCTTCACCGATGAGGATGTTATCGAGTTCACACGACGGATCCGGCGGTTTCTCGGGCTCGCTGAAGACGTCCGTCTTGAACTCATCGCGGAACCGAAGATTGACGGTTTATCGCTGAGCCTGACCTATGATGATGGGCACTTGATCCAGGCGGCGACACGCGGCGACGGATCAGTTGGAGAGGATGTTCTGGCCAATGCACGCACAGTGGCGGATATCCCGGAGCGGCTCGTCGGCGGCCCGTGGCCTTCGCGGATTGAAATTCGCGGCGAGGTCTACATGACGCATGCGGCTTTTGCGGACCTGAACGCGGCCGAAGTGGTGGCGGGGCGGAAGACCTTCGCCAATCCGCGAAACGCGGCGGCGGGAAGTCTCAGGCAACTCGACCCTACGGTCACCTCCAGCCGCCCTTTGAATTTTTTTGCCTATGCGTGGGGAGACGTGTCGGGACCCTTTGCCGACACACAGGCCGCGGCTGTAGAGGCTTTGGACGGCTGGGGGTTCAAGACAAATCCCCTTTTTTCGACCCATGACTCGATTGCAGGTCTTCTGAGGGCGTATCATGAGCTCGACCGCCTGCGGGCACAGCTCGGTTATGATATTGATGGCGTGGTTTATAAGGTGAACCGGCTGGATTGGCAGGCCCGACTTGGCCAGGCCAGTCGGGCGCCACGCTGGGCGATCGCCCATAAATTCCCGGCCGAAAAAGCCGTGACCCGGCTTGAGGCCATCGACTTGCAGGTGGGCCGAACCGGCACACTGACTCCGGTTGCACGTCTCGTTCCCGTGACGGTGGGCGGCGTCGTGGTTTCGAATGCAACCCTCCACAATGAGGATGAGATTGCGCGGCTGGATGTGCGGGAAGGCGACCAGGTGGAGGTTCAGCGGGCAGGTGATGTGATTCCTCAAATCTTGCGGGTCGTTGATGCAGGTGCTGCAGAACGGGCTGCCGCATTCATAATGCCGCAGACCTGTCCGGAGTGTGGATCTGCGGCCGTCCGGGAAAAGGATGAAAAGGGTGAAGCGGATGTCCGGCGGCGGTGTACAGGGGGATTAATTTGCCCGGCTCAGGTCATTGCGCGTTTAAAGCATTTCGTATCCCGCAAGGCACTTGATATCGAGGGTCTTGGTGCCCGGCAAATTGAGCTGTTCTTCGAGCGTGGTGTGATCCGTGCACCTCACCATCTTTTTCAGCTCGCTTCGCGCGTCGCGGAAGCGGGCCTGCCCCCCCTCCAGACATGGGAGGGGTTCGGCGAGACCTCTGTTCGGAACTTGCTCGCATCCATTGACCGTCATCGCGAGGTTCCCTTTGCCCGTTTCCTGAATGGCCTGGGCATCCGTCATGTCGGTGAAACCACATCCGGCCTTCTGGCGCGAACCTATGTCAGCTGGCCCGCGTTCTGGACCGATGTTGTGGACGCAACAGCGACGCCGGGCGGGAATGCGGAGACTCAGCTGCTGTCCATTGACGGCATTGGACAAACCGCTGTGGACAGTCTCAAGGCGTTTGCTGCAGAACCCCATAATCAGGACATGCTGGCGGCTCTTTTGGCCGAAGTGAGCGTCATGGACGGCGAAGCACCAAGCAGTGACAGTCCCGTAGCTGGAAAAACCGTTGTGTTCACGGGGACCCTTGAAACCATGACCCGGGACGAGGCTAAGGCACGGGCCACCGCTTTGGGGGCGAAAGTGTCCGGTTCGGTCTCTGCGAAAACCGATATTTTGGTCGCAGGACCGGGGGCAGGCTCAAAGCTGAAAAAAGCAGAAAGCCTTGGTCTGACCATTCTGAGCGAAACTGCTTGGATAGAGTTTATCGCCTCCTGATTAGAGCGGCGCGCACGCGACCTCAAGCCAGGCCAAATTTTCCACCGGGAGATACGGTCCGATCTCGGCCAACACCCGTGCGTGGTAGTCATTGACCCAGGCCATGTCAGAGGATGACAGAAGGTTCGGGTCGATCAGGGCCCGCGCCAGCGGCGCGAAGGTCAGGCATTCGAAGCCCAGCATGGGTCTGTCACCGCCTTCGATCTCTTCAGCCGGGGTCACAAATTGCAGGTTCTCGATCCGGATGCCGTGCGAGCCGACTTTGTAATAGCCCGGCTCATTCGAAACGATCATGCCGGGTTGCAATGCGGTGCTGTTCCAGACCTTCGCAATCCGTTGAGGGCCCTCATGAACGCCAAGATAGACCCCGACACCGTGACCCGTCCCATGATCGTAATCAAGGCCTGCCTGCCACAGGGCATGGCGGGCCAGAACGTCAATATGTGTTCCTGTCGTACCCTCTGGGAACCGGACGCTATCCAGGGCGATATGTCCCTTAAGCACCAATGTGTAATGGCGCTGCATTTCAGCGCTGGGCCTGCCAATCGCAACCGTCCGGGTCACATCTGTGGTCCCGTCCAGATACTGGCCGCCACTGTCAACCAGGTATAGGGTTCCCTGCTCTAGCCTGCGATTGCTCGCCGCGGAGACCCTGTAATGGGGTAAGGCGCCATTGGGCCCCGCTCCGGAAATCGTTTCGAAAGAGAGGTCCTGTAGATCGGTGCTCAGATCCCGAAGGCTTTCAAGTTTCAGCGCGGCATCAATCTCCGTCACTGTGCCAGACTGGGCCTCGGTATCCAGCCAGTGCAGGAATCGTGTGAGCGCCACCCCGTCCCGCTTGTGAGCGGCCTTGGTCCCGTCGATCTCCACGCGGTTCTTACAGGCTTTTGGCAAAAGAACCGGATCTTGCTGTCGCACGACCGTCGCCCCGGCCTCCTCCAGAATGTTGAAAAACCACGCTGAAGCTTGTGCCGGGTCGAGACTGATCCGTTGGCCGGAGCAGTCCTTCAGGCGTGGAACGAGTGCCGTCATCGGTTGAAGCGTTACCTGATTTCCCAGATGGGTCGCCAGACCCTCTGAGACCTTTTCTGGTTCCAGGAAGAGATCGGCGGAGCCATCGCGCCGGAGAATAGCCCGACCCAGCGGAAGTGGACTGCACGCTACATCGCCGCCGCGGATATTGAACAGCCAGGCAAGGCTGGCCGGTGCCGTAATGATGACGGCGTCTAAGCCCTCTTGATTCAGCTCCTCAGCAATTGCGCGGCGTTTGTCTTCAGAGGAACGACCGGCCATCTTCAGGGGATGGGGAACCACAAGGCTCATCGGCTGATCCGGGCGATCGGACCATGCCAAGTCGACCGGGTGGGTCTCGACGGCGGTCAGCCGGGCCCCGGCGCGCTGTGCGGCCTCGGCCAGGCGTTCCACATCATTTGGCGCCATCAGTGCCGGATCATAGCCAATCGTCAGACTGGGGAAGACCTGTCCGGACAGCCAGCCAAATGGACCCGGGTCGGGAATATCGACCCGTTCGAAAAGGTCAGGATCAGTCTGATCTGCCGCCTGAACGGTGTAGCGCCCATCGATAAATAAAACCGCCCGGTCGGCAAAAACAAAGGCTGATCCAAAAGATCCTGTAAAACCAGTTGCCCAAGCCAAGCGTTCATTTGCCGCGGGCAGATATTCGTTCTGATACTCATCTTCGTGGGGAATGTAGACGCCGTCCAACCCCATGTCTGCCATCACTTTTCGCAAGTGAGGGAGATTTGCGCGGCCAATCTGGGGACCGCCTTTCACGTCAAAATTCTGTCTCATAAGGACAGGATAAGCCGAATGGCTTCCGCCGCCTAGTCCTTCCTTCGTGTGGCTGTCCTCGGGACCTCACAGCGCTGACAGAGCCGGTCTCAGGCCTGTCGCGGGGCAGCCGATCGGGCCGACCGCCGCAGCACGAGGGTCGACCAGCCGTCCCGGCGGATCCTCTGGGTCAGGGCCAGGCCTCGGCTGATATAAGCCTGGCGCACCAGCGGTTCCTGTCGGGTCAGCAGTCCGGACAGGATGATCTGTCCCCCGGGGGCCAGCAGCCGGATCAGGTCGGGGGCCAGACGGGTCAGTGGCCGGGCCAGAATATTGGCAAAGATCAGATCATAGGGCGCTGCGGTCTGAACCCGGCTCAGAGTCGCGCCGCGACCGGTCAGCATGCGGGCTCGGGCGGCCACCCGGTTCTTGGCCATATTTTCCCGCGCAACGCGGATGCTCTGGGCGTCAATATCGGTGCCGAGAGCGAGGTCGGCCCCGGTCTTGAGCGCGGCAATGGCCAGAACACCTGACCCGGTGCCGACATCCAGCACACGCCGGGGGCGCTGCGACCGGCGAAGGGTTTCATAGCCCAGAAGGCAGCCCAGCGTGGTGCCATGATGACCCGTGCCAAAGGCCGGACCGGCTTCGCTCAGGATCCCGGTTCGACCCGGTGCGGTCCGGGTCAGGGCGTGACTGCCGGCCACAATAAAGCGGCCGGCTTCAACGGCGGGCAGCCCCTCGAGCGACAGCGTGACCCAGTCGCGGTCTGCAAGCGGCTCAATCACGGGCGACAGGCCCGGCGCGGCCTGCCGGATCAGCTCCGCGCAGGCCTGGGCGGCTGCTTCGGTCTGGGCATAGGCGCTCAGCTGCCAGGTCAGCCGCGTGTCCTCCTTCCCGTCCACAGCATCGGCGGGGGAGGGGTCGCTCCAGGCCAGGCGGTCCCAGGCGGTTTCGATGTCGTGGCGCGGACCACGGGCGCTGATTTGGTACATGACGGGCCCATAGCATCCGCCGCCGTCGCGCGATAGCGCTGGTCACACCAAACCAGCACGCTATAAGACCGCCATGGCAGACTCACTGAACATTGCGATCAACGGCATTGCGGGCCGCATGGGGCAACAGCTCGTGGCGGCGGCCCTGGCCCGCGGACACAGCTTATCCGGCGGAAAGGAAGCGGATAAGTCGGCCCATATTGGCCGGACCATTGCGGAACTGACGGGACAGCCAGCGGCCACCGGAGCGGTGTCAGAACGGCTTGAAACGGCTCTTGCCGGGGCTTCGGTGTGGATCGATTTCACGGTTCCGGCGGCGACGCTCGAGGCGCTGGAGCACATCGCCGGTCGCGGCGGGATCGCCCTTGTGATCGGCACGACCGGATTCAGCCCCGGGGAGGAGGCCCGGATTGCCGAGGCGGCCTCGCGGCTGGCCATTGTGAAGGCCGGAAATTTTTCGCTGGGCGTGACCCTCTTGCAGGGGCTGGTCCGCCGGGCGTCCGCCGCGCTGGGGCCAGAGTGGGATATCGAGATCTCAGAGACCCATCACCGGCACAAGAAGGATGCCCCCTCCGGGACCGCACTGATGCTGGGGGAGGCGGCGGCGGACGGTCGCGGGGCGCCACTCGAGGCGCTGCGTTCGGCGCCTTATGATGGCCCCGACGCCGCCCGGGCTCCCGGCACGATCGGTTTCTCCGTCCGCCGCCTTGGCGGCGTGATCGGGGAGCACGAGGTCCGGTTCGGAGCGCTGCAGGAAACGCTCAGCCTGACGCACATGGCCCTCGACCGGTCGGTCTTTGCCCATGGGGCCATTCAGGCCGCCGAATGGGTCGCGGGCCGTCCCCCCGGCCTGTACAGCATGGATGACGTGCTGGGGCTTTGACCCTGCGAGACAGTTGCCAACCGGCGGTTCCTGTACCAGTTGTGAACAGGAGACAGCGGGAGGCAGGACATGGCGCATCAGCGTGACTTCGACGTGATTGTTTACGGCGCGACCGGTTATACCGGGCGCCTGGTGGCCGAGTATCTGGCCCGGCAGTATGGGCAGGGTGACAAGGTCCGCTGGGCCATGGCGGCCCGCAGTGCCGAGAAACTGGCCGCGGTGCGGGACGAGATTGGGGCACCGCCAGACACCCCGCTGATCACAGCCGATTCAGAGGATGCCGACAGCCTTGCCGCGATGGCGGCGCGGGCTGCGTGTGTGGCCACCACGGTCGGCCCGTACCAGCTTTATGGCGAGCCGCTTCTGGCGGCCTGCGCGGCGGCCGGAACGGACTATGTTGATCTCTGCGGAGAACCGGCATGGATGCACCAGATGATTGCGAAATATCAGGACACGGCCCGCGACAGCGGTGCGCGTCTGGTCTTTTCCTGCGGCTTTGACTCCATCCCCTTTGACCTTGGCGTCTGGTTTCTGGAACAGGAAGCCCAGGCACGCTTTGGGCGCCCGGCGACACGGGTGAAAGGCCGGGTTCGGGCGATGCAGGGCAAGTTTTCCGGCGGGACCGCCTATTCCATGCGGGCGACCATGGCCTCTGTGGCCAAGGATCCCTCCCTGATCGGCCTTCTGGTGAATCCCTTCAGCCTCGCCGATGGGTTTGAGGGGCCACCGCAGCCGTCAGGCGATGCGCCGGTGGAGGACACCGACATCGGGTCCTGGTCGGCGCCCTTTATCATGGCCACCATCAATACCAAGAATATTCATCGGTCCAATGCGCTGCTGGGCCATGCCTATGGCGAGGCCTTCGTCTATGATGAGATGATGCTGACCGGACCGGGCGAGGCGGGAAAAGCGATGGCGGAGGCCCTGACAGGGGTCGACATGATGGGCGGCGAGGATGCCCCCAAGCCCGGCGAGGGCCCCACGCTGGAAGAACGAGAGACCGGTTATTATGATGTCCTGTTCCACGGCACCACCGCGCAGGGCGAGGTGATCCGGGTCGGCGTGAAGGGCGACAAGGATCCGGGTTATGGCTCGACCAGCAAGATGCTGGCGGAGGCCGCCCTGACGCTGGCGCAGGATGGTCTTGAGACACCGGGCGGTGTCTGGACGCCCGCGCCGGCCATGGGGGGGGGCTTGCTGACCCGCCT
>Ga0213866_10003159_pt1 | contig 11296 bp, 7 predicted proteins | sample PICome_11_FD_160079 | JGI IMG/M metagenome (GOLD analysis project Ga0213866, IMG submission 160079) | Coastal seawater microbial communities near Pivers Island, North Carolina, United States - PICO284 | ecosystem: Environmental > Aquatic > Marine > Coastal | place: USA: North Carolina... | reverse complement strand
GGGCTCCCAAGACCGGGGGGGAGGAAGCACAAGAAAGGGAAACCAACAAAAAGACGCCGCCACGCTTTCGCACCGCGGTGTCTGGAGTATAGACGGGTTATCGCCGTCGGCGAAGGGCAATGAAACCGCCCATTGCCAATAATGCCAGCGAGCCGGGCTCGGGGACGACGTTGATCAGCAGGCCGTTGAACGCGGGGTTGTTCGAGCCATCGGTAGCTGTCATCTGCAGCACGATCGTGCCGGAGTTGTCGGGCTTGACGCCGAGGAACGTGTGGAACGCGCCCAGACGAGAAGCACCGCGGTTCAGCTCAGAGGTGCCATAGGACACGTCGCCGGTCACGGTGTGGGCCTCGTCTCGGCCGTCAAACCCCGAGCCGCCGCCGTGGGAAGTGGAATACAGGTTGTAGGTCAGCGCGGTGTCCAGGCCGGTGATGGTGACCGTGGAGTTGCCGAACAGCAGGTCGGTCGTCACCGAATCGACGAACTCGGGCGGCGCGCTGCCCCCCTGGCTGCTCAGGCCAGCCCAGTTGTCCTCGCCCGCGTTGTTGATCCCACCGCCGGCCATCTGGACACTGACGCCGTCCAGCGTCACGCCGTCCAGGTTGTGGATCGTGTTGTGCGTGGCGTTGGTATTCAAGTCGTTCCAGTCATTGCCGACGATGTCGGTCTTGGTTGTATTGCTTCCGTTGTCGGGCGTGATTCCGACCTGCATCCCGGCCGTGAGCGGCGCAGCCGAGATCGCCGCGGTGGCCAGCGATGCGGTGAAGGCGGTCAGTGTGATGGCGAGTCGTTGTGTTTGCATCGTGAGTTCTCCAGGTTTCAATTCGTTATTCATGATTGAAGATGGGATGTCTTAACCACGCCGACGACGGGCGAGCAGCAGCCCGCCCAGGCCCAGCAGCGCCAGCGAGCCGGGCTCGGGGGTGATCGTCAGGTAGTCGTACTGGGCCGCGCCAACGCTCCCGCCGTTCTTGTGCCAGATGCCGACGCGGGCGTCCGCGGTGTTGATCGTGTAGTTGACCGCTGCGCCGCCGAGTTGTGTCCACGCGTCACCCTGATTGACCTTCCAGAAGAAGTTGTAGACATCGTTGCCGCCGTCGTTCTGGGTGACGTCCATGCGGAGGAACACGCCGGTGGCGGTGCCGAGGTCCGCGCCGCCGACGTTGGGGTTGTTGTCGCCGTGGCCTTGCAGACGAGCACTCCAGCCGTTCCAGTCATCCAGATTCAAGCCGAAATTCGGAACGGTGCCATCGGCCCCATAGACACCAATACCAGCAACTTCAAAATTGTTGGCGCCATCCTTTTCCATACTGACAAAGGTCTCTGCCGACCAGGTCTCGCCGTCGGCGACCGTTGGAGCGGCAACCCATGCAATCACAGCGTTCGCACGCCCGCCCCACATGTCGTTGCCGGAGCCGCCCGCGAAGTCGAGCTTATCCGTGCCGGTGTTCAGGGTGGCGGTGATGCCATCCCCACCGTTCGGGTCGTCGATGCTCAGGCCGGTGATCGCGCCGAGCGTGGCCTCATCAAAGTCCGTGTGGAAGTACGCAGCGTTTACAGAAGTGGCGCCGACAACAACGCCGAATCCGGCGGCAAGGAACATACGCTTCATCTGAAGAACCTCCGTTGATTAACTTGAAATGCAACACACACGCAGCGGCGACCTGAACCAGAAAAGAACACTTTCGGACAGACCGATGCAAGAACTGACAAGTAATTAATACTCGCTACGCGCCGCTGCGCCTAGAGTGCATGGATTACAAATATAAAAATACCCCGACAGGCTTACCGCCCGCAGGGTATAAAATCTGCTGTTGTTCAGCCATCTCCCCACGATCACCCTACTTCGGGTAATTCAAAGCCCTTGCGGCGCTCGGCGTAGTCGAGCTTCGCGTTCGCGGCCTCCGAGCCCTCGAACTTCCAGGTCTTGCCGTTGAACTTCAGCTCTTCCTTCACGTCGTAGGCGACGTTGGCAAGGTGGCACAATGCCGCGGTGCGCGAGCCGACCTCGACATCGCAGACCGGCTGCTTGTCCGTGCCGATGCAGTCCACGAAGTCGGCGAGGTGGTTCTTGGGCGTGTGCAGTCGCTTGTCGCTGTCGGTCAGCGGCTGTTCGAGGATCGACGCGGGCTCGGACTTGAGGCTGCCGCGGTTGACGTGGATGCTGCCCTTCTCGCCGATGAACTTCACGCCGCCCTGCTTGACGTGGACGAGGGTCTTGCCGTCGGCGTAGACCATCTTCGTGCCGTGGGTGGCGTTGGGGTCCTTGGGCGGGATGATCGTGGTCGGGCTCTCGCGGTCTTTGTCGAAGGCCCACTGGGCGATGTCGAACATGTGCGCGCCGAAGTCGGCGAGCGGCCCGCCGGCATACTCCTCGTAGGCGCGGAAGTTGGGGTAGTTCTTGTGCACACCGCGCGGGGAGAGCGATGGGTGGTAGCCGCGCTTGGGTGCCGGCCCGAGCCAGAGATCCCAGTCCAGACCATCGGGTTTTTCTTCCGTCGGCAAATTACAGGGCACCGCGGGGTTGCCCGACCCGCACTCGGCCAGCTCGCACTTGCCAAGCCGACCGTTCATCACGTACTCGACGGCCTTGATGAACCTGCCGCCGAACTCGTTGCGCTGCTGGCTTCCGGTCTGGAAGGTGACGCCTGACTTCTTCTGGGCTTCGATGATGCGCTGGCTCTCGAGCAGGTTGAGCGTCAGCGGTTTCTCGGCGTAGACGTGCTTGCCCAGCGCCATCGCGTGCATCGCTGGGATCGTGTGCCAGTGATCGGGCGTGAAGATCAGCGCGATGTCGAACTTCTTGTCGTCGAGGACCTCGCGGTAGTCGTTGACGGCGACGCAGTCGCTGTTGCCGTAGTGCTTGTTGACCCGCGCGGTGTAGTGCTCGCGCCGGTCGGTGTCGACCTCGGCGATGCCGAGCAGGCGCATCTTCTTGTTACCCAGGAACTGGCCCAGCAGACGGTCGCCACCGCGCTTGCCCGCGCCGATGAGGATCGCGCCGTAGGTCTCGTTGGCGGTCGCCTGTGCCCAGGATCGGCCGGTGAGCATGGTCGGCCCGAGGGCGGCGGTGGCGGTGAGCCCCGCAAGGACCTGGCGTCGAGTGGGGTGGTTAGATGGCTTGGACATGAGAGGCTCCGAGGTTGGTTTGTGTCGATGGGTTTCGTTTAGCGAGTGTCTATTCTTCGCCGAGGTACTCGATCTTGACGTAGTACGCGCCGAAGGTCTTACCGTCTTCGTTGGTGAGGGTGGCCTGCAGTTTGGCGGGGCCGGCGGGGAACTCGAAATCCTTGGAGCGGACGGGTTGTTCCGGGTCGGTCGACCACCCGCTGCCCTTAAACCCGCCCGCCGAGGCGAGTGAGAACGAGACGCTCGTGCAGCCCGAAGGCTTGTCCACGTACTCCGGCCAACGCATCGGCGTGATGCGGTACTTGCCGGCCTTGACGACATTCACCTCGAAAGGCCCGTTCAGCAGCGCGTTCTGTTGCACCGCCGGCTGGTTCCACGGCGCGTGGCCCTTGCGCATCAGCCAGTCGTGGCTCATCAGCGTCGTCGGGTTCTCCTCGCCACCCAGGTCGTAGCGCACGATCTTCTTAAACGACGGCTGCATCTCCTCCCACCACGCCTCGTAGTCCGCTCGCAGCTTCGCGACGACCTCCGGGTGGTCCGAGGCCATGTCGGTCTGCTGCCCCGGGTCCTTCTTGATGTCGTAGAGCAGCTTGCCATTGACCAGCCGCCACTTGCCGTGCATCGCGGTTGAGTTCTCCCACTTGGGCGGTACGAACTGGCGCTGCGTCGCGGAAAAGATCGTCCGAGCGGGCAGCGTGTCCTTCTTGCCCTGGATCGCGCCCTTGATTGACAGCCCATCCAGCGCCTTGCCCCGGGGCTGCTCGAGCTTCAGCACATCCACCAGCGTCGGCAGCACATCGAAGTGGGCACACAGCGCATCAACATCCCTGCCGCCGGTCAGCTCGCCCTTGGGCCAGTGCATGAAGAACGGCACGCGGTGGCCGCCGTCGTACATCGAGCCCTTCTGCGCCCGCATCCCCGCGTTAAAGCCCTTGATCTCCGGCTTGTCCTTGTTCTGGAAGACCCCGCGGGCGGTACCGTTGTCGGTGGTGTAGATCAGCAGCGTATTTTCGGCCAGGCCGTTGGCCTTGAGGTAGGCCCGGAGCTTGCCGAGGTTCTCGTCGATGTTCTCGATCATGCCGTAGAACTTCGCGTTGGTCTTCGGCACGCCCTGCTTCTCGTAAGGATCGCTGTACTTGTCATCAACAATGAACGGCCCGTGCGGCGCATTCGTTGACAGGTACAGAAAGAACGGCTGGTCCTTGCCCTTCGCGCCGTCAACAAACTTCATCGCCTCGTCGAACCAGATGTCGGTGCAGTAGCCCTTGAACTTCTGCTTGACGCCGTTGACCTCGTACGTATCGTCGAAGTAGTCGTTGCCGAAGTAGTCCGGCCCCTGGCCGACGCCGCCGCCCTTGTGCCAGACGACGTGCTCGAAGCCCTGGTCCATGGGGCGCATCGGCGCGTTGTCGCCCAGGTGCCACTTGCCGAACATCGCGGTCTGATAGCCGTTGGCCTTGAAGACCTCGGCGAGGGTGAGCTCGTCGCCTGGCAGCATCGATCGGCCGTTGATCGTGTGCCAGACCCCGACGCGGGTCGAGTAGCGCCCGGTCATCAGCGCGCTGCGGGTGGGCGAGCAGGTCGGGTCGGTGTGGTAGTCGGTCAGGCGGATCGACTCGCCATAAAGCTTGTCGAGGTTGGGCGTCTTGAGGATGGTGTTGCCGTGCGCGCCGACGTCGCCGTAGCCCTGATCGTCCGTAATGATAAAGATGACGTTGGGTCGATCGGCCGCGAACGCGGGCAAGGCAAGCACAACAAAAAGAAGGCAGAGCAGACGACGCATAAACAGGCTCCCTGGTAAAGGTGTCTACGAAGAGACGGGTGTCAGGGGTGCATCATACATGCGTGCATGTTGCGAGCGATAACACCAGGCGGGAGCCCGTGCTTGGATCGCCGAAGCACAACAACGCCTCCCTAAATCGCAGATCGATTTCAGCCGCAAGCACGGGCTCCCGCCCGGTGTTATGAGAAACAATCTGATCAGATGATCTGGTGGATCGGGTCCGCGCCCTCGACGCCGACGAGTTTGTGGTCCAGCCCGTTGAAGAAGTACGTCAACGCGTTGGGGTCGTGGCCCATCTGCCGCAGGATCGTCGCGTGCAGGTTCTTGACGTGGAACCGGTCGCTCACCGCCTGGCTACCCAGTTCGTCGGTCTCGCCGACGCTCACGCCGCCCTTGATCCCGCCGCCTGCCATCCACATCGTGAAGCCGTAGCTGTTGTGGTCCCGGCCCGAGCCCTTGGCGTACTCGGCGGTGGGCTGCCGCCCAAACTCACCACCCCAAACCACCAGCGTCTCATCCAGCATGCCGCGCCGCTTGAGGTCGCTCAAGAGCGCCGCGACCGGTTGGTCCGTTGCGCCCGCGTGCTTGTTGTGGTTGTTTTCCAGGTCGCCGTGCGCGTCCCAGTTGTGGTCGTTGTGCGCACCGCCGGAGTAGACCTGCACGAAGCGCACGCCACGCTCGACCAGGCGTCGCGCCAACAGGCACTTGCGACCGTACTCGCGCGTCTCCTTCTTATCCAGCCCGTACATCTCCTTGGTTTTCTCGTCTTCACTGTCGATCGCGACCGCCTCGGGGGCCTCGGCCTGCATGCGGTAAGCCAGCTCAAAACTGTTGATCCGCGCCGACAAGTTCGAATTGTCCGCCCGGCTCGCGGCGTGCTGGGCATTCTGCGCATTGAGGTGTTCGATCATGTCGCGCTGCAGCTCTCGGCTCACGCCCTTAGGCGAGTCCAACGACAAGATCGGCGTGCCCGTCGCGTTCACGACGCAGCCCTGGTAGCTCGCGGGCATGAAACCGCTGGTCCAGTTCTTCGCGCCGCTGATCGGCCCGCCCGACTCGTCGAGCATCACGACATACCCGGGCAGGTTCTGGTTCTCCGTGCCCAGCCCGTAGTTCACCCACGAGCCCAGCGACGGGTAGCCGGACAAGATCCGCCCGCAGTTCATCATGAGCAGCGCGCTGCCGTGTAGCGGCGAGTCCGCATACATCGAGTGGATAAACGCGATGTCGTCCACGTGCTCCGCGACGTTCGGGAACAGGTCCGACACCCACTTGCCCGATTGGCCGTACTGCTTGAACTTCCAGCGCGGCTCGACGATGCGCCCCTTGTTCTTGTGCCCGCCCCGACCGAACGTCTTGACGTCGATCGTCTTGCCGTCCATGCCATACATCTTCGGCTTGTAGTCGAAGGTATCGATGTGGCTCGGGCCGCCGTACATGAACAGGAAGATGACGCTCTTGGCCTTGCCGGGAAGCGGCGGGGCCTTGGGCGCAAGCGGGTTCTCGTAGTCCGAGCCGTCCGCGGCAACCGCCTGCTGGCTCAGCCACTTGGGCCCGAGCATGCCCGCGAGCGCGACCGCGCCGAACCCCCCGCCGGCCTGCCAGAGGAACTCGCGACGCGTTCGGCCGCAGAAATCAGCTTGCGTTTTTTGATCAGACATCGCAATCACCATTAATCAAGGTAAACAAACTCGTTGAGGTTGTACGCTACAAGACAGAACAGCTTCAGTGCATGATCTGCGTCCAGGCTGTGTGTCTTCATCGTGTCATTCACGAAGGCCACGTTCGACGCGACTTCCTTCTCACTCGGATCACGCGAGAGCACCAACGCCAGGCCAAGCCGGACCTGATCCTCGAGCTTCGGCCCCGCTTCTTTTTTCAAACGCTCGGCAAAGACCCCCGCCTCCTCCTGCATCACCTCGCTGTTGAGCGTGATCAGCGACTGCGTCGGCACGGTCGTCGCGAAACGCACCGGGCAAGGCGAATCCGTCTCCGCCTGGTCCAGCGCCGCGAGCAGCGGCTCACGCAGCGAACGCTTGATGTGGATGTAAACGCTGCGCCGATCGCGGTCGGCCTCGGACGAGTTGCCCCACGCGCTGCCGGGCCGCGACGCGGTCGCGAGCACTTCCTTGGGCATCCTCGTGTAGATGCTCGGGCCGAACTGCTTGGGGTTCAACGAACCATTAACCGCAAGCAGCGAGTCGCGGAACTCTTCCGCCGTCAGCCGACGCATGTCAAAACGCCAGAACAAGTTGTTGTTCGGGTCCTTCTCTAACCCCGCGGTCTGGCCGGTGCTCGCCATCCGGTAGGCCCGGCTGGTCATGATGAACTTCTGCATCTGCTTGATCGACCAATCGCGTTCGATGAACTCGGCGGCAAGGTAGTCCAGCAGTTTGGGGTGCGTCGGCAGTTCGCCGAGCCGGCCAAACTCGCTGGCCGATCGGACGATGCCCCGACCGAACTGGTGCTGCCAGACACGGTTGATCATCACGCGCGCCGTCAGCGGGTTCTCATCGCTGGCCAGCCACTCGGCGAGCGCGAGGCGTCGGCCGTTGGCGTTGATCTCGCTGGGCAGCTCGGGGATATCCGGGATCGCGCCGCCGAGCACCAACGGGAAGCGGGCCGGGACTTCGTCACCCAAAACATTGGCGCTGCCGCGCTGGTGAATCTGCTGCTTGGGCAGGCCTCGGCCGCGCTCATTGAGGACCATCGCGGGATAAGGCCGAGCAACCGGCGCCGCGAGCAGCTTGTCCAGCTCGCTGCGATCGACCTTGTACTGTTCAATCGATTCTTTGCCAAGGAGTTTCTCGCCCTTCGCATCAATCATCGCACGCTTGGCGATCAGCGGGTCCACCACGCCTTCATACAACCCAACATCGACAAACCAAAGACCGTCGGTGCCCTTGTTCGACTTCACTGCCAGTGAATTGGAACCGACGACCAACGCGTTAAGCGCCTCGGCGGGAAGTTGAATCTGAAGATAGCGCGCGCCGGTCGCGGCTTTACGCTGGTAGACCAGGATGCCGTTGATGTGCACCTCGGTCGCGTCCTTGCTCGAAATGCTCAACGTCAGGTGCTTCGGCTCTTTGGCCAGACGGAAATTCCGACGCAGGTAAATGTTGTCGCTGTTCCACTCGTTGGGCAGGTTCGGGCGTTTAACGCCGTAGCCAAAGCCACCCTTCGCCTCGGGCCAGTTACGGTCGTCAAACTGCTGCAGATGCCAGTCCTGACCCGGATTGGTGGTTTGGTGGCGCCAGGCCTGGTGCTGCTTCTCGCTGGTCGGAGCGATTGGCTTGAGATTGCCCTTCTTGTTTTGGAAGTCGGCGCCAATCGCCTTGCTGAAGGCCGACTCGGTCCGTACAACCGATTCACGAAGCTCCGCGACGCGCTTGTCCCACGCCTCAACCTTCACTTGCTCTGTTTCGCTATTGAACGGGTCGCGCAGGTTCTTGGAGATCGTGTCGCCCCGGCCGCGGACCATCTCCTGGATGTTGTTATAGAACGCATACAGCGCGTAGTAATCGCTCTGATGGATCGGGTCCTTCTTATGGTCGTGGCAACGGGCGCAACCTAAGGTCGAGGCCAAGAATGCGCCGCTTGTCGTGTCCACAATGTCCGCGATGTAGTCCGCACGCGCCTGCACACGGTCCGTCGGCTCGTCGTCCCAGATCTGCAGGCGGTTAAAACCTGTCGCGATGTAAGACTGCGCATCACGGTCGGGAAGCAAATCACCCGCGACGTGTTCCTTGACGAAACGGTCGTAGGGCGTGTCGTTGTTAAAGGCACGGATGAGGTAGTCACGGTAGCGCCAGATGTTGCGTTTCTTGCCGTCGCGCTCGTAGCCATTGGTCTCGGCATAGCGTGAAATGTCCATCCAGTGCCGGGCCCACTGTTCGCCGTAGTGCGGCGACGCGAGCAGCCGATCGATCAAACGCTCCCACGCATCCGGACGGTCGTCGTTGACGAAGGCTTGCACCTCTTTCGGTGTCGGCGGCAACCCGGTCAGGTTGTAAGACGCCCGGCGGATCAGCGTAATGCGGTCGGCCTCGACGTTCGGCTCCAGCCCGTTCTCCGCGAGCTTCGCAAAGATAAACGCGTCGATCGGGTGCTTGGCCCACTGCGCATCTTTCACCTTCGGCAGTGCGGGCTTCACAACCTTCTGATACGCCCAGTAGTCCTTGCCCTCTTCGATCGAAGGCGGGCCGTGGTGCTCGGCAATCGCGCCGCCCGGGTCCGCGAGGTAGCCCTTCTCGCCCGGCGTCCATGGCAGGCCCGATGCGACCCACTTGGTCAGCGTCTCGATCTCTTTCTGACGAAGCTTGCCCGTCGGCGGCATCTCGTAGTCGATGTCGGTGTAATTGATCGCCGTGACGAACAGGCTCTTGGTGTGGTCCTCCCAATCGATCGCCGCCCCGCTGACCCCGCCCTTAAGCAGCGTCGCCCGGCTCGCGAAGTTGAGCTTGCCTTCCACCTTCTCCCCGCCGTGACATTTCACGCAGCGCTTCTCGAGGATCGGTCGGACTTCTTTCTCAAAGAAAGCGATCGCGTCGGGGTCCTCGGGCGCACCCGGCACCTTGGCCTCCGCGCCCGGCTCGGCATACGTCGGCGACAAGGCCAACACGAACGCAAGGCCCAACACCGCCAGCCCAGCCATGGGGGCCAGCAATAATCGGCCGATTTGATTCAGATCGCGATGAGGCTTCTGCATGGTGCTGTCCAACATCCAAGACATCTATATGTAGATAAGCCGATCCAGCCCGGCTCATCCTGCGCGTAATGCAACTGGAGGGATGCATACGCTTCTATCTATTTACACTATAGATCAAAAATTCTTCGCCAAGGTGTCATCTTGGGTGAGATTCGTGCTATTTTGGACGCGTGCCCACCACACCACCCCCAAGATCAAGCCCCCAGCCCAACGGCAAGCCCCGCCGGTCCGTCCTCCTCGCGCTCGCGTGGTACGACCACCGGGCCCACCGCGGGGCCACACGCTACGCACTCGAACACGGCTGGCACCTCGACGCGACCATGGCACAGTCCAACGAGTTCGCGCACGGCTGGCAGGGCGACGGCATCCTCTGCAAGCTCGGCTGCACCAAGCTCCACCCCGACTACGTCAAGTTCGTCCAGGACCTCAACCTCCCCGCCGTCGACCTCAGCGTCTTCGGCCAGGACATCGGCCTGCCCTCCCTCGAGTTCGACCCCGCCGACATCGCCGCACAGGCCCGCGACCACTTCTTCGAGCGCGGCCTGCACCACTTCGCCTTCTTCCCCGACGACGCCAACCCCCCCGTCCGCATCCGACAAAACGCCTACGTCAAAGCCATGGCCAGCGAAGGCCACGACGTCCACATCATCCCCGCACCCGCCTCCCAAACCCACGAACAAGACTGGCAGCAATCCGCCCAGCAGCTCGGCGAACACCTCAAGCGCCTGCCCAAACCCCTCGGCATCCTCTGCTTCTCCGACGAGTGGGGCCTGAAGGTCCTCGAAGCCTGCCAACGCGTGGGCCTGTCCGTCCCCGAAGACGTCGCCGTGCTGGGCATCAACAACAACACCCTCGTCTGCGAGTCCCTCTCCACCCCCCTCTCCAGCGTCATGCTCGACATGGAGGCCTGGGCCTACGAGGCCTGCCGCATGCTCGACGCCGTCATGGACGGCAAACCCGCGCCCAAAGGCCTGACCCCCTTCCCCACCGGCGGGGTCGTCACGCGACGGTCGACCGATGTCGTCGCCACCGATCACCCCGAGGTCGCCAAGGCCGTGAAATTCATCGCCGAAAGCTACCACAAGCCCATCGGCGTGGACGACGTCGTCGAAGCCACCCGCATGACCCGCCCCGGGCTCAAACGCGCCTTCTCCCGGCACCTCCGCCGATCCATCCGCGAGGAGATCCAGCGCGTCCGCGTCCGCCACATCAAGCGCCTGCTCACCGAGACCGACTACACCCTTGAGACCATCGCCAAAGAGGTCGGCCTGGCCGGCGCACGCCAACTCCACCAGACCTTCGACCGCGTCGAGACGCTGACCCCCCGCCAGTACCGGCTGCAGCACCGCGATTCCGACAGCCTCAGCCGTGCGTAATCGCTCACTGATCGCTCGCCTTCATAACGTGGAAACCCCGGCGCGCACAACCGGCGCGCAGCCGCGCACGCGCAGCCGAGCCCATGGCTTTGCGACAGCAACGCCGTGGGGTCGAGTACGTCTCGCCGTGGGATCCATCATGTGCGCCGCGCCATACCAGACACTTCGCTGTCACTCAGTGTCGGCGTGCCGCTTCTCAATCCTCTCCCTCGTCCCTCGTCCCTCGCCCTCACTACTACCCCAACCCCCTACCCCGCGCGCACAAAACCACGCACAACCCACCCGCGCAACGCCCGCTTA
>Ga0213866_10003158_pt1 | contig 11298 bp, 9 predicted proteins | sample PICome_11_FD_160079 | JGI IMG/M metagenome (GOLD analysis project Ga0213866, IMG submission 160079) | Coastal seawater microbial communities near Pivers Island, North Carolina, United States - PICO284 | ecosystem: Environmental > Aquatic > Marine > Coastal | place: USA: North Carolina... | reverse complement strand
CCTGGGAATGCCCCTTTTTGAATATAACGGTCGGCAAGCTCTACAATTGCTTTTAGCGCCTTATAGGTTACATGTGCTTTCTGCTTATCTTGAATACTAAAGTATTCCTCCATAAGAACAGACATTGTGTCTGCTACTGACGTTGGTTCAAGTGTTATTTTTTCGAACTGCGCATCTAGTGCAGAGTCTATCTTGATACGAGAGTGATAGTCTCTTGTGTTAGCGATACCAATAATATTGATATTCGGAGACTGCAAGAACTTCCCAAGTACACCACGAACAGCAGCATCACCTGACTCTAGGAATAATCCTAGGTTTTGAATAATCAAAATATACCTCCCTTGTTTCTCTGCACGCTTAAGGGCAGCAAGCATAAACTTATCTGGGTCCTTTGCACCAGAAAGAAGATCCTCTGCCTGCAAGACGAGCACATGGGTATACTGATATCCATTTTTAGATTCAGCGAGTCGCAACTGATATGCAATGTTCTTAATAAATGATTCTTTTCCAGAGCCTTCGTCACCTGTCACAATAATATTGTGCTGACTTTTCCTTTCGAGAATTTGTAACGCATCTTTAATTCTATCTAAATGAATAGTCACTTTCTTTTTTCCTTGATACAAAATATTTTGGGATAGATCTTTTGTAATAGTATCAAGATCATCATTAAACCCCGTAACCCATCCTTGCCCTACTCCAGAGAAAATTTGGACAAGACCACCAGGACTCCACCATTTATCATGGTGCCACACTGCTGCGTGATAATGCTCCCATTTAACAATCATCTCCAAATCCGCTAGCGACATCCCCAGAGAGTTTAGCAGGTCTTCCATAACACCTTTTCTTTGAAAGAGTGTAAATATTAGGATCCCTTCATCAATGCGCTTTGCACTGAATCGCTCCATATTTGCTGATGCTTCCCCTATAAAGAGAACGATCTTTTCATTCTCAAGCTCAGGCTTCATCAATGTAGCTAGCCTATCTTTTTCTAGCCCCATCTCATTGAGGACAAATGCTGCCCTATTCGTCTTTAATATTGCATCCATGAATTCGTAAGCTGTACGCGTACGAGTGGACACGTATCGCAATGCATCATATGTAAGAAGACATGCTGCATTATTTTTTGAAAGAGGCTTCCGGTCATCACTCTCAAGCATATCTGTAATAAATGTCTGAATGATAATTCCTGTAAACATCAACACAAATACTGCCACTGCAATATGGGTAATATTCTGATCTCGAATCTCCTGCATAAGAACAGGTAGTGTTATTAGCATCACTGCAATTAGCGCCAATGGCCCACCAATAAAGCGACGTAATATACGTGCAGTAAACGCCCGTGTTGCCGTTGGATCAAAGTGAACGTACATCTACAGTAATGCAGTAAAGAGATACGAAAGACACACCCAAAAAAGCAATGGGAATACAAGCCAAAGCATATAAAACGTAGCAAATGCAACGAGAAGTACTAGGACTAATACAATACCCATGAATACTGTAATAATACGAAAAAGAAACCCAATGGTTCGACTTATCATATTCAAAGTAAATGCTTCTGCAATTGCACTAATATTGAGGCCATTTTTAGGATACCTATCTTTTATCTGTCTCCATGGAGAAAATAATGTTCGAATCAAGAAGACAAAAGAGAAGATTTCAATAAACGCTCTGAGGTAATCGAAGAATTTTTTCAAAATCTTTGATGGTTGCACCCAATAATACCAACGAATGAACTCTGGAATGGTAATGCCAGTGAAAATGAGTGGATGCCTAATGAGGTCTATTGGTCCCATAGAATTTATGTATGAATCATCTGATTATACCACAAATTTGGCATTTTAAAAACCCTTACTTGTCTCATTCACTCAATTGTCGTAAAATTGCCAGACTCTTCAAAATGACCGCAAAATTCATTGTTATTGACGGCCCAGATGGAAGTGGCACAACACGTCAAAGTGAGATGCTGGCAGCTCGTCTACAAAAGGAAGGAGACACTGTTATCCTCAGTGCTGAGCCAACAAACTCATCAATTGGAAAAGAAATCCGAGCAATGCTTCATAAGGAGTCTATGCCGTCTGCAGATGCTGTACAGCTTCTATTTTGTGCAGACAGAGCAGATCATGTTGAAAACCTCATCAAGCCTGCGCTCGCAAATGGAAGTACCGTCATACTCGACAGGTATGCTCTATCGACAATAGTCTATGGAAAAGCACAAGGAGTCGATGGTCAGTGGCTTGAAACCATTAATGCAGTATTCCCAAAACCAGACCTTACCTTTATCACGCTTCCACCATTCGATGTATGTATGGAGCGCATAGGACGAAGGTCAGTTCAGGATCAATTTGAAGTAGAGAGTTTTCAACGTCGTGTGTATGACTACTACAAATCTATTGAAGATCCGCGTGTTGTATTTATCGATACATCTGGAAGTAAGACTCAAACCTCTGAAATGGTTTACAACAAGTGTGCAGAATTTTTTGATAGTCCTATACTAACATCATGACTCCACTCCTCCTCGACGGCAAAGTTGCATCTACTGCACTCCTCGATTTCCTAAAACCGATGGTCGAAACACTCGACCCAAAACTTGTTGTCATTCAAGTTGGTGATGATCCTGCAAGTAGTAGCTACATTAAACAAAAAGTAAAAAGCTGCGAAAGAGTTTCAATGAGGAGTGAACATATTCATATGCCAGAAGATACAACAATAGATGTACTTATGGCGAAGATCGACGAACTGAATAATGATACTGATGTTACAGGATTTTTTGTGCAACTTCCTTTGCCAGATCAACTTCGTGGGCATGAGCCAGAAATTATCAAAGCTATTAGCCCAATGAAAGATGTTGATGGCTTTGGTGCTTACAACCTTGGAAAAATGTTTCTCAGTAAGGAATTTGAACACCTCCCTCCTGCGACACCATCAGGAGTTATTCGATTACTCGAACACTTTGATATTGAAATAGCCGGAAAGCATGCGGTCGTTATTGGTCGAAGTAATACGGTTGGAAAACCTGTAGCCATCATGCTGCTTAACCGCAACGCTACAGTGACTGTCTGCCATAGTAAGACATCGAACCTTGCAGATATTGTGCGCCAAGCAGATATTGTTATTGCAGCAGTTGGACAACCAAAAATGATCACAGTAGATATGGTTAAAGATGGTGCCGTCGTTGTTGATGTTGGCATACACAGAACAGACGATGGCCTATGTGGTGATACAGATTTTGATGCTCTCCTTTCAAAGGTATCTGCAATCTCCCCTGTACCAGGAGGCGTAGGCCCAATGACTGTCGCTAGTCTCATCCGAAACTGCGTTACTGCCAAAGAGCGGCAAATGGCGCTACGATAAAGCCTTGCGAATCACAGGAATATCCCTAAAATATCTCCATGGAAAATGAGTTTTCCTCAATTTTTGGCCTCACGAACATCCGTTCGTCGAGCCTGCTTTGCTGCTACCTCTATACTTCAATCCCCTTCTAAGTTATGTGTGGAATAATGGCAATCTCTGGCTATCAAGATATCATCCAAGACCTTTACGATGGCCTCATGCTTCTCCAACACAGAGGGCAAGATGCAGCGGGAATCATGACATACAACAATCAGTTCCATCTCAAGAAAGCGAATGGCATGGTGCGCGATGTTTTTCATGCAAAATCACTTGCGAGACTCAAAGGTCCAATGGGCATTGGACATGTGCGTTACCCTACAGCTGGTTGTAGTTCTGAATTTGAAGCACAACCATTTTTCGTAAACAGCCCATTTGGAATTGCAATGGCACACAATGGAAATCTGACAAATTACAAAGAACTTGCAAAAGATCTTCTCGAAAAAGAATTTAGACACCTCAATACAAATTCCGATTCTGAAATTCTTCTCAATATGTTTGCAGTTGCATTGCATAAGCAGAAGCCAAAAAACCTCACACCTGATCATGTTTTTGCTGCATGTAAGACGCTCTTTAAGAAATGCAAAGGTGCATACAGTGCAGTAGCTCTTATTGGTGGACATGGAATTGTCGCCTTCCGTGACCCACATGGCATCAGGCCATTGCAACTTGCAAAGAGAAAATTCGGCATGAAGGAGGAGTACATGATTGCCTCTGAAAGCAGTGCTTTTTATGGTCTTGAGTTTGAGTTTGTCCGTGATATCGAACCGGGAGAAGTTATTTTTATCGATAAAAAGAATAAGCTTCATAGTCGTATTGTTGCAAAGGGAGAACTAACCCCTTGTATGTTTGAATGGGTGTATCTTGCAGCACCAGACTCGACTATCGATGGTGTAAACGTCTATAAGGCGAGAGTGCGTATGGGTGAGTACCTTGCAGATCAAATAAAGGCTGCAGGTATTAAGATCGATTCTGTTATCCCAGTCCCAGATACTGGCCGACCAGCTGCAACTGGACTCGCAGATAAACTAAAAGCGAGATACCGAGAAGGCTTTGTAAAAAATAGGTATATCGGTCGAACATTTATTATGCCAGGACAAAAAGTTCGAAAGCGAAGCCTGAAGTTTAAGCTTCACCCAATAGAACTTGAGTTTAAGGGAAAGAATGTCTTGCTGGTCGATGATTCTATTGTTCGTGGAAATACAAGCAAGAAGATTGTAGAGCTCGTTCGAGAAGCAGGCGCAAAGAAAGTGTATTTTGCTTCCGCATCACCTCCAATTATTGGTCCTGATCCTTATGGGATAGACCTTCCAACAACAACAGAACTTATTGCTGGCAACAAATCTATTGAAGAGATTCGTAAATACATCGGTGCAGATGGCCTTTTCTATAGCAAGATAGAGGATATGCATAAGGCAATAACATACGGAAACAAGAAGATTACAAAGTTCTCAGAAGGGTGTTTTACGAAAAAGTATCCAACCCCTGAAGTAACACCAAAGCTTCTTAAAGAACTCGGATGTAGCAGGAATGACACACGCGGAACTGATGAAGATGAAGACGATGATGATAAAGATGGCGATGGAAGTAAAACTATGAGCCTTGTATAGTATGAAGATTCTTCTTTTATCTCTGGCTGCAAGAGGACATGCCATTGCCGATGCCCTATCACGAAGTCCTCAGAATGCAGATATTATCTCACTCGTCCCTGCACGTAATGCAGGTATTGCCTCACTTGCATCGGAGCAATATATTGTTGATCTCATGGATTTTGATTCAGTCCTGGATATAGCCAAAAAAGTGAAACCTGATTTTGCGTTTGTAGCACCTGATGACCCTATTGGAGCAGGGATAGTTGACGCACTTGAGGGAATTGGAATTCAATCTGTCGCACCAAAAAAGAAACTAGCACAGATAGAATCCAGTAAAGGATTTACCAGAGACCTTCTAGCAAAATACTCTATCGATGCATCTCCTGCGTATGCATACATTACAGAGAAAAACGAACAGATCATTCGCGATTTTATGGATAAACAAGAAGGAAACTACGTCGTAAAATATGACGCGCTTAAAGGTGGAAAAGGCGTCAAGGTGAGTGGGGAGCATCTTGATAGCATTGATGATGGTGTAGCATATGCACTTGAGTGCATTGAAGAGTGTGGGCGCGTAGTCCTTGAAGAGAAGCTTATTGGTGTAGAATTTAGCCTTATTAGCTTTGTTTCTGGAACGAAGGTTGTTGACACCCCAGCGATCCAAGACCACAAAAGAGCATTTGCTGGTGATACTGGACCAAACACTGGAGGCATGGGTACATGGAGTGATGCGAACCATAGTCTTCCTTTTATTACACCATTAGATCTCGCAAGAGCTAAAGAGCTTAACCGTCTCACCGCTACGGCACTTCAAACAGAATGCGGTGAACCATTTAAAGGAATTCTCTATGGTGGTTTTATTATTACAAAGAAAGGTGTTCAGCTTATTGAATACAATGCACGGTTTGGTGACCCAGAAGCACTCAATATTCTGCCACTTCTTGAATCTGACTTTATTACTATCTGCCAAGGAATACTTACAGGTGATTTATCAGAAGACATGGTGACGTTTTCTAAAAAAGCCACAGTTTGCAAATATATTACACCTGAAGGATACCCAGAAAATAAAGATCAACGTGGACAAGTATTTACCCTACCTACACCGAGCAGTAATGGTCGCATCTACCTTGGAGACGTCTCGGAGAGTAGTGATGGCCAGCTGCTCCTAGGAGGCTCTCGTACGGCAGGTATTGTTGGTATAGGGGATACTATTGCAGAAGCAGAAAAGATTGCTGAGGAACTCTGTATTCAAGTAGTAGGACCTGTGCGTTTTCGATCTGATATTGGAACTCAAGAGCTTATCGATAAACGGATCGATTTGATGAATAAGATTCGAAGAGCGTAGACTCTCATCTGCTAGATACAAATGTCAATTCCCATTAAGCCCCAACTGCAGCCAATTTATCAAGTTGATCTTGCTGAATAAGAGCATCGATAATCTGCTTAATATCGCCTTCCATAATGCCTGGGAGGTTGTTGAAACTTTGGTTGATTCTATGGTCTGTGACACGATCTTGAGGATAGTTATAGGTACGAATTTTTTCACTTCTATCTCCAGAACCAATCTGACCAAGACGCATGTCTCCCCTTTCTTTTGCAAGGCGCTCTTGCTCTGCTGCGTAAAGCCTAGACCGAAGAACACCCATAGCTTTGAGCTTGTTTTTCAGCTGCGATTTCTCATCCTGACAAATAACAATAATATCTGTTGGAATGTGTGTAATACGAACTGCAGAGTCTGTTGTGTTTACAGACTGACCACCAGGCCCACTTGATCTAAAAATGTCGATGCGAAGATCTTCGTCTCTAATCTGAATATCAACCTCCTCAGCCTCTGGAAGAATAGCTACAGAAGCAGCACTTGTGTGGACGCGCCCCTTGTTCTCTGTTGCTGGAATTCTTTGCACACGGTGAACTCCAGATTCAAACTTCAGTTCTCCATAAGCTCCAACTCCATCGATCTTACAGACAACCTCTTTTACACCTCCGCTTTCGGAGTCTCTCTTGTCCATCATTTCTGTTGCCCATCCTCGTTCTTCAGCGTATCTGAGATACATGCGGAATAACTCCCCAGCAAATATTGCTGCTTCATCCCCCCCTGTTCCAGCACGGATTTCTAGAATAACAGAACGGTCATCATCCGCATCCTTAGGAACAAGAAAGAGCTTCATTTCCTCTTCTAGCCTCGGAAGTTTCTTCTTTGCGACTTCTGCTTCTGCCTCAGCCATCTCTATCATCTCTGGGTCTTCTCCAGCCTCTTTAACGAAATCTATTGCAGCTTGGCATGCCTCATATTCTTTCATCATTCCAAGTAATGGACGCAGGTCCGACATCCTTTTTCCTATACGGGCAATTTGCTTAGGATCACTGAGTACCTCTGGACTTTGCAGCTTTTGCTCAAGTTCTTTGTATTCACTAGCCAATAATCGCAACTTATCAATCACGCTTGCTACTCTACAAGTATTCGAGATCTATGAGAACAGCATTACAAGACTTTGTGGTTACCATTTTTGCAACCATTGTGTTTAGATCTCTCTCAATATCGCCTCCGGTTCCTTCAGGGACAAAGAATTGTGATATCTGGGGGAACCGCACTCTTGCAGTGCCATCCCAACTATTCACTTCACTTGTTCTTGCAACAACACATGCAGTCCCTTCCTCGATGCTTGGCTTCTCGAGTTCAGCACTAATAAATGCTGCTGGCCTGTCTGTTGTTACTTTGACATAGATAATGCTGCCCTTTTCTTGAGCTGATAGTTTTAAGTCCATAGGAATGCTATCTCCTATCGGATAGTCTAATACGACATAATCCCCACGGAATAATGCACGCGGATCTACTCTTTCAGTTTCTAGAAATATTTCAGTACCTGTTGCCTTTGTAATCATTGGCGGAATAAGAACTGACACCATGATTAGTACCTGTAGAGCCAATGCAATTTTTAAATATTTACTCATTCATTAAAAAGTAGAAAGAATCTTACGTCTCTTTTTTTCAATAAAAATCGTCATTGTGATCAAGAGAATTCCTCCAAGAATAAACGCTAGTGATTTATCAAGGAGAACAAATGACCATGAGAAGTACTGAATAATAATAACTATCGCTGATGAAGCGATACCTGCGTTAAACAATCTACTATTTTGGACAAGCATACCAATCCATACTCCCCACAGTGATAGTGCAAAAATAACGAGCACATACAAGAAATACATTAGTGGACTCATATCAAGCAATCGTCCAACCATAGAAACACCCTCTGTTTGAAAAAGCATAACGCCCAATAGTGCTGCCAATGTAATCATATATACCTTCGGTTCGCTCCTCTCTACGAGGTTCTTCCACATTGCAAATAACGATAGGATATATGCGATAGCGATAATGCTAAACTGCTTTATTGTTCCACCTACTTTGTACATTTCATTTGGAATTTCAGAATCTATTGTTGAGATGATAAGTGGTACTGCAATAAGTATCACACCCCACCGAAGTAATGGCTGATACAAAAAGTGCCACGTGTCGTACATTTTGATAATGAGTGATAGTGAAACGAGTCCCATTCCTAGTATAGACAGAATAGGGAGAAGGTTATTACTACTTCCAAGAAACTCCATCTGGCCTCCAAGGAACCATCCAGATCCACTATCAAGCCAACCAAGTGCAAGAATTCCGAGTGGCACTGCTAGGTAACCATGTACTTGCTGCTGCCGTGCGTACCCCATTGCAACAGTCCCAATCATCCATAATGCAGGACCCTGCCAGAACGTTAGGCTATAATGGAATATTTGTGCAAGAAGCATGATATTTGCACCAAAGATAATATCTGTGAGAAACCACAATGCTTCTGATGTTCCTGTCCACTCTCGCTTTTCTGTAATGTAAGCAGCAAGGGCAATAACAATATAACCAGTAAACACAGTGAGAATTCGCTGAATGGGAATCATGTTTTCCCAGTGACTTCCAATGAACAATAGAATTCCAAGTCCTACTAATACTGCACCGATTGTTGCAAAAATAGAGACTGCTCGTGGCATTCCGTGCTGATCCATATGATCAGCCTGTGATAAAGATTTCTGCAATTCTGACGCCTTTTTCTTATCAATAAGGCCTTTACTTTCCCAATGTGCCAATGCTTGATCGATAGTCCATGACATCGCGAAAATAGTAACATTTATTCCCATAATATACTAATCGAACATACAATAGACACATGAAGATTATGGTTGCCATGTCCGGCGGGGTAGATTCCTCTGTAATAGCTCACAAATTGAAAGAAGAAGGACACGAGCTTATTGGGGTAATGATGAAACTATGGGTAGACCCACTCGCACCTGAGGTTCGCCGAATGCTGCCGACAAAGTGCTGCTCCATAGAACACATAAACAGAGCACGCAGTGTTTGTGAGAATTTAAAGATTCCATTTTATGTCATGAACCTTGAAGAGGATTTTAAGACAGAAGTTGTCGATCCTTTCCTCGAAGATTACCGTGCAGGAAAAACTCCAAACCCATGTATCAATTGTAATAGAGACTTAAAATTTGGAAGGCTTCTCCAAAAAATGAAGGAGCTTGGATGTGAAAAGCTCGCAACGGGACACTATGCAAAGGTAATGAAAGATGAGCAAGGTGTATATCACCTTCATGAAGCAACGGATCTACCAAAAGATCAAAGTTATTATCTCTATGGACTATCTCAAGAACAGCTTAGTAAGGTTATTTTCCCACTTGGCGATCTTCATAAGACAGAGACCTTTGCGCTCGCACAGAAATACAATGTCCCCATGAATAGTGATTATCACGAAAGCCAAGACCTCTGCTTTTTTCCAGAGAAAGAACCAAAAGACTTCTTGAAGCGATACATAACCGATATGGAACCAGGCGATATCAAACTTGAAGATGGAAGCACAGTGGGCACACATGAAGGTTTACCCCTCTATACAATCGGCCAACGACGGGGGCTTGGCATTGGCGGCCTTACTATTCCACTACACGTTGTGCGAAAAGAGACAGATACGAATACTATTATTGTTGCACCAAATGGATCTGACCATACACAAAGCCTTGAGGCAGATACACTTAAATGGATTTATAAAGAGATTGATCGAAATATCGATATTGAATGCATTGTTCGAATCAGCTCTCATGGACAGCGATGTCATGGGGTGGCGAATCACAATGGTGAAACATTAAAATTTGTCTTCTCCAAGCCAATAAGAGGAATAGCAGCTGGGCAGTCTATTGTGCTTTATAACGAGGATGAGATCCTTGGTGGCGGAGTTATTGTTTAGATGGTACAATCATATTCTTACCCCTACTAAAACTCTTTGTTTTTTGCTATAATAAAAGGATTCCTCTTTTTTCTCACCAAGACTGGCAAAACGATGACGAACGAGCTCATGTTGATGAGACTGGCCATATCTATATTCATAGCAAAGAAGCAGAACACATAGCACCTCCTATCCAAGAAGACACAGGGCCTGCACCTATTTTGCGTGCAATTGAATGGGAAGTTACTGAACAAGATGAAGTTGTACAATCTGCACGAAAAGAAGAGCGGCACTCTGAAAAGACAGAACAACTCGTCGATGTGCTTAAAAATGTTCGCAGTAGCATCTTAAGTAATACCAGTTCTGTTCTCAGTGAGGGAAAGAATCAATATGTTCATAGCTATCACAGAGCAAGTTTTCATGCGTCTGACATACGAAAGGTAGTAGTTCAGGGGGCAAAGTCACTCTGGTCATTTTTATCACAGCCAGTATGGGTAATGAGGAAAAATAACTCCGCAAAGCAATATAATCGAGGGACGCTCTTCATGCTGGATGCAATTCGTTTCGGTGGAACATTTTCAGCGATCTTCGTCGGCCTCTTTGTATCACTAAACTATCAGAGCTTCTTTCAGATTATTACTCCGTACCTAGACCCTGTAGAGCGCATCTCTACTGCTAATGGCGCAGTGTCTGATATTGATAGCGCCCTGAAGGACAAGCTCATGAAAAGCCCAATGCTTGCAACTGCTGGACGTGAAGAAGGAAACCTCTTGAGTTACCTTCCAAATATTGGACCACCAGAAAATAGAGTAATTATCCCTAAGCTTGGACTAAATGTTCCACTTGTTACTCCTTCATACAATTCTCTTCTGAAGGAAGACTGGGAAGGTGTTGAAGAAGACATTCAAGATGCATTGCAACACGGTGTTGTTCACTATCCAGGGACAGCAAGGCCAGGACAGGCTGGAAATTTCTTTATTACTGGACACAGCTCGTATTACCCATGGGCCGAGGGAAATTATAAAACTGTCTTTGCTCGACTTCATGAACTCAATATCGGC
>Ga0213866_10003157_pt1 | contig 11301 bp, 8 predicted proteins | sample PICome_11_FD_160079 | JGI IMG/M metagenome (GOLD analysis project Ga0213866, IMG submission 160079) | Coastal seawater microbial communities near Pivers Island, North Carolina, United States - PICO284 | ecosystem: Environmental > Aquatic > Marine > Coastal | place: USA: North Carolina... | reverse complement strand
CCAAAATTATTGTAAATAATACGGATCTTATAATTATGTTTCTCATTGCAAACTTACTTAAACGCATTACTTCACTCCTTTTATAATATGCTTATATAACTTAGTATATTAACAATACATTTCATTTTAAGCCATAGCGGCATAAAATATTAAAATCAACTTTAAAATTTAAATTTTCACTACCATGCAATTATGAGTTGTTTCGTATATATGCACGATTTTGCCAGCAGCTGCTTAAGGTTAATTTATTAACCAAATAGATGGTAATCAAAACAACTTTACAACATTATCTGATTGCTTATTTTGAATGTTTTTAGAATTAACACTATTAACTTCGCATCTATAAGGAATTAAAACAAGAACCTCTGAACCATTAGTAACTTCATCTGTATAATATATCTGGCCATGTAAAATGGTTACTAAATTATCTATATCATCAAATGAACTATCTGTACCATCTAAACTACCTGATATACCTTTTGATTTATCTCTATTTTTCCATTTCATTCGAGTTTTGTTATCGAAACCTAGTCCATTATCCTTAATTAAAACCTCAAGATACTTATCACCCCCATCTACTACATTAATCTTTGCAGTAATTGTTACTCTTGATCCACTAGGTGAGAAATCTATGGCCCTACTCAAAAGACCCGTTATTAATTGCTTTAGCTTTATTTCATCTGTATATAAACTTGGTAAATTAGCTGGTATCCTTTTATTCAACTCTAAACCATTATTTAACGCAGACTTTGCTTTTATAGTAACGCAATCCTCTAAAAGTTCTACTATATCAACATCTATACAATTAATATCATCTGAGATTAATGTATTTAACTGAGTTATACCTTTATATGCAATACGTAAATATTCGAGTTCTTCTCGCGAGCTGATATTTACATCAAGATTATTTGTTCTCTTTAAGGTCAATAATTCTATTACACCCGATACGGTGTTTAATGGGCATTTCAATTCATTTCTTACTTTTCTAGTAAAAGATTCTCTTGCCTTGTCTGATTCTTCTGCAATCGCAATTGCCTCTTGTAATTTTAAATAATTATTCTTTTCTCTATCCATTAATACCTTTAATTTACGGAGATAAATAGATAAGTTTCTTGTTTCGTATGACGTAGCTTGGGGTATAACTTCTACCATCTGCCCCTTTACTATTGAATTTGCAAAACTTGAAAGTTTAATAAGAGGGCTTACTACTCTTGTATATAACAACAGCAATAATAATAAGAACGTTATACTAATTATAAAAATTTCAATAATCCTAGATATAAGACTATCCCATAATTCAGAACTTATTGCAGCACTATTATAAGAAACAAATAAGTAATAAGGCTTATTTTTAATCTTACGAACAATATAGTTAGAACCATCTGACATTAAATTTACATTTACTTTCTTGGAAAAATTTGTGTCTAATTGGCTCTCAAGAATAATCTTGTGTATTTTAGATTCTAATTGATTTGTCTCAGGCTCTCCAATTTCAGGCATAACTGAGGATGACTGGAATAATACATTTTTATTTTCATCAATTAGGGCAAACTTTACATTATCGGAATTTACGAAAGACTTAAGCATCTCCGTTAAAGTTGCAATATCAAAACCAATGGTTAGTGAACCAAGATAGTTATTATTATTGCCAATTAGACCCACACCCCCTGGTATCATCCACCTTTTACTTGTTGAACCATATACCGGCATTCCTAACTTTAGCTTATCAGGGTGTGACTTTGTTAATTTCAAATAATCTCTGGAGGAAAGATCATACGGCTCTTCCATAATTCCGTATAATGCATCAACAGTTATTTCATCATTATGATCCGCCCAAGAAAATATTGTCCATGCAAGCAAATTTGCAATGTTAGGATTTACTTTAAACTTATTAAGTATATTATTAATATGTTCTTTATTACTTGGATCAGTTTTTATCTGTTTATTAATAGTCAGCATCATATATTCAGTATGCTCTAAAGCTGCTATAAAATTTGTTTCTAGAACTAAAGAATTTGAATTTAATTTATTTGTGACATCCTTTTTGTTATTTAAATAAGTAACCCTAGCAAAATATATTGATAACCCAGAAACTACTGTAATGATTATCAATGCAAAAAGTGTAAACTGAGTTTTAAGCAAATGCTTATTTATAATTTTCGTCATATTCTTATGTTGCAACCTTTTGTTAACATATAAGGGTGCGTGAAAATATTGGCAAAACATTAACAAATAGTTAACAGCGAATGAATAAAACTCTTTTTTTTAAGAAAGATTAAGGAAATAATATTTATAAAGTCTATAAATATACAAAACCTTCTAATTTTTCTACCAGACATTTCAATAAATAATTAATACACTATCTTAACAACATTGAGAGCCTTCTCTTGCGCTTTCCATAATGCTTGAAGTTCCTTACTGAAATTTTTTTGGACATAATTTGAAACAAATCGCGACTTTGCTTTCAGCACAACTTCGGAATCATTTTTTTCTTCGAGAGTTAAATCCTTAATCCAGGAATTGAACGTTGGTATCCCCTTCATTTGCGCGAATTGCATTCTAACTATCTTCCATTGCTTGTCTTTAATTAACCGCTCAAACTCTTCATCTATATTTTGATTCTGTTCTTTTTCTACTTTACTATTATCTTGATCTGGTACCCCCCAGCCTTCATTTAAAGCTTTAGTAAAAAAACCCGCAGGATTTTTTACATTACCCTTTTCTAAAGAAGCACGGGTCACATCAATAGCCTTCTTAATTTTATCTTTTTCTGCAGATATAGCTATGTGCTCAATTCTTGATTTTGGAACACCAAAAGATTTTAATTCACCAAAAATTCCGTCTTCAATTGCAATATCTTTACCAGTCTTAATAGATGATAAATATACCGAATGATTATTATTACTTAGAATTATGTGTTTCTTATCACCTTCAAAATTTACGTTGACATTTTTCAAATATGGCAATGCTTCTTTTGTTGAACGAATAAAATCCTGTTTAAAAGATCTTAGAGCTTTTGTTCCTTTTCCAAAAATAGAATGCAAATCTTTATATGATATTTTTATTGGTCTTTTAACAGTTTGAATTCTATATGACAGCCACATATACATGTCCATGGCACGAGGTGAATTTTGCAATTCAATAAGCGGCTTCATATCTATCAAAACTCTATGGCTATTTAAGGTATCCATAAGTTCAGCAGATATTGTAAGTGTTGGGTTCCAAAAAGTAAGTTGATTAATATCTTTCTCATGCCAAAAAGATACTTCACTAGCAACACGGTATGTTTTTTGTTTACCAAACCTATGCGTTTCTGTCTCACCCCAAACACCAATATTTATACTACTGGCAGCAATATTGTTTATTTGTCTTTGCAACTCCTTTCTATTAGCCCCCCCAATTTTTATATTATTCTCTTGCATAAATCTATACATATTATCTCCCATATCTACTTCAGGGGAGTCATTTCTTACAACCTGATCTATTATATAAGGTAATAAAATACGAGCTTTCGGACCTGCTGGAACTTCCATCTTTACAGCGTTTCCTTTATCATCCCACAGAACACCAGACTGAATCATCAACGATGCATTTCCATGCTTAACTTCATAATGGGTTATTTCATTAGGCAGGGAGCGAACAGGTAATACACACTGTGCAAAAACTGCGTGTGTGTAAATTTTAGACACATTTTCTCCTAAAACTTGCTTCGCACTATCGCCACTAATTTTAACTATATCTTTTGGCATTTATCTTTAGACCTTATTCATATCTTTAATCTAATTATAATTTTATTTTTAAACTATTTTGTCAATTCATTTATGCAGTGTGACCTCTTATAATTACTGTAAAATACAGTTATTTATTTTCAGAAGTTTATTTGGATAGTTTCCTGCATCTTTCTTTTTATAAGTTTTCGATCTGGATAGTTTCCTGCATCTTTCTTTTTATAAGTTTTCGATCTGGATAGTTTCCTGCAATATCATTATAAAATTTAAATTTATATTGTTGTTTAATGCTATAAAAGATACTTATATGTTCTTTTATAGCATTATAAAGTAGCCTTGGATAGTTTCCTGCATTTTTCTTTTAACATTATACATAAGAACCTAGTAAACGGTTATATTTTACGATATGTAAACACTGCTGGATAGTTTCCTGCAATTAAATCTCTACCACTTGTAACCAATTGTAATTATCAAATATTCTAAGCTTCTACACTTCTTGGATATAAGCATGCAAATATGGATAGTTCCATGCAATATTGGCAAGTTACGCTAACATTAAGCCCTTGTAATAAATGGCTAAATTAGCATCTTAAACCGCTTTGGATAGTTGCATGCAATATTGGATATTTCCATGCAACTCTAAAATTAATATCAGAAGTTTATTCTTATATTATAGTAACTTAGAAAAATGATATTTTCTCTCTTATATTGTTGTTTGTTGTTATTACAACAATATAAATTTTTATTTTGAATTTAAAAGCTTCTTAATTGAAGGAAATCCTCTTTTTTTAAATAATAAATCTATTCCTTCTAAAATCAAATCATTCTGGTTTACTCCCGTCTTTCGCTCGCTAAATTGAATTTCTTCTAATTGATCTTTTACTGGCTCAGGGAAATAGACTGTTGTTGACATTTTTTTTATAATTTGTTTGACATCATTATTACCTTCAAAAGCCTCCTTTACCATTGGCGGCATCTTTTTAACATTTGTTTTATGTACAGGAATTGAATCATCATCAAGCTTTTCTTGAGTTATTTCGTCTTTAAAAAGTGCTTCTAATTTAGGCGCTTTTTTTTTCGCAGGTTTTTTTATTTGTGTTTCAGTCATGCAGCTAACTCCAATTTTTTGTTTATTATTTTACTTATCCAATCCCAAATATTTGCGATTTCAATTGATGCTTTCCCTTGAGAATCATACTCTGCAACACCTTCTCCAAGTGCATAGGCATCTCTATAAGCTGTACGATCTACAATTGTATGGGGACAAACTGGTAGACCGTGAATTTTTAAAGCATTAATGGCATCTTCAACCCTATAACCTCTAGGATTTGCTCTTGTTATTACAAATGCTCCTTTTTTTTCAAGGGTTCTTATAGACTCTACAGAAACTTTTGCTGCACGCATATCTAAAAGAGACGGTTGGCATGGCAAAATACAAAAATCGGAGTTTTTAATTGCGATATTATTAATGTTTTCTGCTCTAGCAGGTGTATCAATAAAAACAAACTCAATCCCCTTCCCTTCTATTGCAGTTAAAGCTTTTTCTAATTGGTTAGGTTTTATATCTATACATCCAACATTATCAATCTCTCTTGATTCCCACCATGCCAAAGTACTTTTTTGAGGGTCAAGGTCAATGACTAATGATGAACTTTCAATGTTAGTAGCTACATGAGTTGCGAGATTCAATAAAGTGGTAGTTTTGCCACTCCCGCCCTTTTGTGTTATAAATGTTATGACTTTCATTTGGCCTCCTTCCTGGATTTTATGTTTTACAAAATTACTAGCTTGTGAAGCTACAAAATTGTAAAACTACACTTTTCTAAGCTTTAAACTCCACAATATAAAAACATCTAAAGCTCGTCAACTTATAATATAGTGATATTATAAAGTTTAAATTTAAGAATATCTGAAGTTTATAATATCGAAAGCTTCAGATGTTTTTATATTGTGAATCTACAGATGTGTAATCTGGCACTTTTAAAGCTTTGTAATTTTGTGAAGCCTGGGTGTGATACTATCCCAACATTGCAAGCTTTTGAATCTGTAAGCTCAAAAGCTTGCAATGTTTGGGAGCTGTGACGCTGAAACATGAAGAGGTTAAAAGATTGTGGGCTGTAGAGTTCAGGAGCTTTTAAGCTGTAAGGTCTGTGCAATCTTAATCTTCTTAGGTTGGCAGCTTGCAATGTTGTAAGCTGGTAATGTCCTAAAGCCTTTAGCTTGCAAGCTTTTTATATTGTGAAATTGGGAGCTCGTCAGCCTGTAGTTCTATGAGCTTTTGAGATTGTGATTCTATGTGTTTGAATATTACTATAAGCTTTATATCTTGAATATACAGAATCAGCAAGTATAATGTTATGGTTGAAATAATAAGTAATGACTTCAGATTATGAGTAAATAAATGATAGAAATAATATTCTGGTATTTGTTTTCGGTGATCGGAGCCATATTATTATCCTGGCGATGTTCTCGTATAGAGAATAGTTCCAAATCAAGTGCCGCATTAAAAGATAAAATTAATATTAAAGGCACAATAGCTCTTATGAGCTTCCTTTTACTTATATTTTTCATACTGTCAGATTCTGGATATCAAAATACCCAGTCAGATTATAGACAATTATTAGGCGTATATAATAATAGGGATATTGGTTTTGATTTTTTATATAAGATCATTACTAATAACTTTGTTCATGCAGATAAGAATCACCTAGTAGAAAACTTGATGCTATTAGCAGTTTGTGCAATTTATGAAAATAGGGTAGGGGCTGTTAGGTTCTTTATTGTATTTGGTTTAGGGGGCGTAATTTCCTCATTATCGGTTTTATTTATTCCACATGAGATAATTTCTTCTGTTGGGGCTTCAGGAGGAATATTCGGATTATTGGCTGCCTTGTTACTTGATGGTAAAATATCATATGTAAGAAAAGCACGCAGTTTTCAGATGAAAGGGAAGGGGCATTTGTGTTTGGCAATTGCTTTATTAGTGACAAGCTATTTTATTATAGAGCTAGATTCCAAGGGTAATGTAAATCATATAGCCCATTTGCTAGGTGCAGTAGCAGGAACTTTATTTGTGTTACTTACTGCTAAATTAGTTCCTCCGGCTACTTTATATCAGCAGTTAAGAATAAAAAAAGAAACGCCCCTATAATAGAGGCGTTCTTTTATTGAGGAGAAATCATAAACTATATATTTGTTAGTTGACGGCTTCTTGTAGATTTTTGCCAGCTTTAATCTTAACAACATTCTTAGCAGCTATTTCAATTTCCTGACCTGTTGCCGGGTTACGTCCTTTTCTTGCCGGTCTTGCAGTTTTTTCAAAAGTAGTAAAGCCGGGAAGGGTAACTTTATTACCATTATTTACGCTTTGAGTAATAGCATTGATAGTAGCATCAATAGCTTTTGCTGCATTGGCTTTAGATAGTTCTGCTGATTCAGCAATAGCTGCAACTAATTCTGTTTTATTAATGGTAGAAACCCTTTTGATTTGTTTTATAAAATAATATTTATATTTCCTGACTATCCAATATAGTCAAGCAAATTATAGGTGATAATAAGGAAAATATAAAATGTCATACCCAATAGATGTTTTCATAGGGAATAAAATATACAACGCAAGAATAAACGCAAATTTGTCTCAGGGCGAATTGGCAAATAAAATGAAGATGACAAGACAGATGCTATCAAGGTATGAATTAGGTATGGCTTCACTAACAATACAAAAGTTATGTGAATTAGCTCAAATATTAGATAAAGATCCAAAGTTACTTGAAATTATAAAAATTTATAGCAACCTTTCTCCAAATCTATGTAATATAGTGAGAAGTTTATTAAAATCTATTAGATCACTAAAGAATAGTGCAGCAGAAAAGGATAATACTGAACTTTCTGATATTCAAGTTTTATCCTATGTTAGGAGTTTACGTAATTTATCTCCGAACGCTAGAAATTTAGTAATAAGTTTAACAAAGAAGTTAGAACGCCTGTCTGTTATATAGCTAGTAAGCTTGTTTGCCCTGAAAGGCATACATATTCACTCAAACTGGCTGTATGTGTGGCCTATTCGTTCATATGGTTTTCAGGGCAGCCGTAGACACGGCGTATCTTTGTTTATCTGAAAGAGGCTATTACCTTATTTGTAAGCTATGTAACAGGGCTGCCGCCCCCCACATCCCAAGGATATAGTCGCCCGCTCCCAAAATAGAAACTATTTTCCCCTGGGCTTACAGCCCATCCTCGCAATACAAAATAGTTGTCGATTTTGTCCTTGGCATGCACCCCCGCTGTTCGCCACGTGGCAAGAGTTATTGTTTTTCAATAACTCTAAATTAACTAAAAGAAAGGAACACACAAATGAAAACTATCAATTTAAATAAACTATCTGTATCTCAAAAGAATGTCAGAAAGACAGGGGCAGAAAATGGACTTGATGAATTAATAGCAAGTATAAAATCACATGGTTTATTAGAAAATCTAATAGTTGTTAAAACTGCAAATGATAATTATGAAGTTGTCGGAGGAGGGCGAAGATTAAGGGCTTTGCAAGCTTTAGCAAAAGAAGGACATATCAAGAATAATAAATCTATTTCTTGTGAAGTTGTAGATATAGAGCAAGCCGAAGAAATCAGCCTTGCAGAAAATCAGGTTCGTAGTGCCATGCACCCTGCTGACCAGTTCGAGGCGTGGGCTAAACTAGTAGATAAAGGCTTGAGCATTTCAGATATAGCAGCAAGGTTTGGCACAAATGAAAAACTGGTAAAACAGCGTTTGAAGCTTGGCAAGGTATCACCTATATTAATGCAAGCATATAAAGATGAGAAAGTCACTCTTGATATATTAATGGCTTTTACAGTAACAGAAGACCATGCAAAACAAGAGGCGGTTTTAGAATCTGTGTTGCAAAGAGCTTATGTTAGTGCAGGGAATATAAAAGAGGAATTAATAGGCGAGGCTTATTGCGGAAGTCATAAACTTGCTAAGTTTGTAGGTGCTGAAGCATACAAAAAAGCAGGTGGCTATATAAAGTGTGACCTTTTCAGTGAAGGAGAAGACAGCGTTTATTTTGAAGATACAAATCTTGTCATTGAGCTTGCTGAGAAAAAACTATTTGAAGAAGCTAACATGGTTGAGGGTAAGTGGAAATGGTTTGAGGCTGTATTTGACTTTGGTTATGAGGAAAAAGGGGAATATGAACAGCTTAAATCTTCATTTATTAAAGATGTACCGAACTCACTAACTAAGAAGCTTGAGAAAATAGAGAGGAGCTTTCACAAGTTGACTATTGGAGTGATGAAGGAAGAGAGTTAAAAAACCAGCGAGAATCAATAGAAGAAGAGATTGATAAATATAAGGGCTTTACAGAAGAGGAAATGAGTCAATCAGGGTTTGTAGTTTATCTTAATGGTAAAGGTGAAATTCAAATTGAAAAAGGGCTTGTCAGACCGGAGGACATACAACAAGTAGCTAATTGTGATAATGAGGAAGTAGCAGCTGATACCAAAAAAGAAAAGCCACTTTATAGCAAGGCATTATGTGATAGCCTTAAAAACTATAGGCTGCATAGTATAAAAACCGCAGTTGCCAATGACTATGAAAGTTCTTTTGACCTTGCCTTATATTCTATGTGTTGCACATCATTTAGAGGTGATAATTTCTGTTATATAAAGTCGTTAGATGTTAAGTGTAACAATTACAAATACCCTGCACAAATGCGACATGACGATGAAACCTTAATTGCTATGATTGAAGTTCAGGAAGAGTTTTATAAAAAACTTCCTTTTGACTGGATGAAAATTACTGATGAGCTAGAAAGGTATGAGGCAATGTGTGCTTTATCGGCAGAAGATAAGCAAAGGTTATTTGCAGCCTGTGTTTCAAGGACTATCCGCCCTCAACTATCAAATGAAAACTATACTTGCCCGATATTTGAGCAAGTGGGTAAGAATCTGGAAGTTAATGTAAGTGAATCATGGTGGGCTACAGAAAGTAATCTATTTGGCAGATTGGCAAAATCTACTTTATTAAAAATAGGTCGTGAGCTAATAGGTGATGAATGGGCTATCAAAAATATGAACTTGAAGAAGAAGACGATAGCCGAGTTCTTGGAGGACTTTATACAAAACCCATCAACCAAGAAAATATCTGACGTACAGATAGAAATAATCAAAAAGTGGTTGCCAGAAGGAATGGCTTTTTAACTTAGAGAAGAACTGCATGTCGGGTTATATAGCCCGACATGTCATATAAATAATAACACTTGAATATACTACGCCAGTGGCGTATAATTCATTATTATTATGATAATAGCGTTCCTGTATTTTTAATCACCGGTTTTGCCAAGAATGAGATGGAAAATATAAGTGTACAAGCAAAGAATGAGTATAAGAAATTATTACCTTTAATAGTAAAGGCATATAAAGGAGGTGGCAATGGCTGATAAATTTAACAAAACCGAATCTAGTATATTGAAAGGTTTGCAAGAAGCTGTTTCATATTCTATGGGCGATAAAGAAAATAGTGTTGAGCATAAGGTTAAATTGGAACCAATAGATGTAAAAGCAGAAAGAGAGAAACTTGGTTTGTCCCAAGAGGCATTTGCAGCGGCTTTTGGTGTTAGCGTATCTACAGTTCGGAACTGGGAGCAAAACAGGCGAACTCCTACAGGTGCTGCAAAAGTTCTTCTTAATGTAATACATAATAATCCCGATGCTGTCATAGACGCAATCCGTTAAAAGAACACATAAACTTTGAAATATTAAAGGGGTATCAAGAGATTGATACCCCTTTTTCTAATGGCTGCCGCCCTCACGCCCGCAAGGGTTCGTTGCTCCGCTCCCGAATTGATAACTATTTTCCCCTTGGCTAAAGCCAATTCCTCGCGAGACAAAATAGTTATCAATTCGCCCTTGCAGTTGTTACCCCGCCACTTCGCCAGTGGGTCAAGAGTTATTGATTTTCAATAACTCTTTTTTAACAACAAAGTGAGGTAAACAATGACAAAGAAAACAGCAATTTCACAAATAGCCGAAGGCGTAACAAAGGAAATAATAGCAAGCTTGAAAGAAGGCGTAGCCCCTTGGGTTAAGCCTTGGAATACTGGTACAAGTTATGGTTGCCCTGTAAATGGTAGCAGCTTAAAAGCCTATAACGGCATTAATTGCCTTAGTCTTATGGTAACAGGAATAAAACAAGGGTTTGATTCAAATCAGTGGTTTACATTCAAACAGGCAAAAGCCGCAGGCGGTGCAGTTGTGAAAGGAAGCAAAGGAGCAAAAATATTATTTTGCCAGCCTGTAAAAATAGAGGACGAAGAAACCGAAGAAGAAAGAACTTATATAAAAGGGCGGTGCTATACTGTATTTGCAAGGGAGCAAATAGAAGGCTTGCCAGATGCTACAAAATACGAACATGTAACAGATGAAGCAATTGAAGAATTTATAAAAGGTACAAGTGCAAAAGTTGAAATAGGAGGGGGCAGGGCTTTTTTCTCACCTAAAAACGACTATATACAACTTCCTAAATTAGGCTCATTTAAAAATCGCAATGATTATTATGCTACTGCTATGCACGAGCT
>Ga0213866_10003155_pt1 | contig 11308 bp, 12 predicted proteins | sample PICome_11_FD_160079 | JGI IMG/M metagenome (GOLD analysis project Ga0213866, IMG submission 160079) | Coastal seawater microbial communities near Pivers Island, North Carolina, United States - PICO284 | ecosystem: Environmental > Aquatic > Marine > Coastal | place: USA: North Carolina... | reverse complement strand
TCTTGCAAAATGCAAATAGCCTTCATCTGGATCCATACATAACATAAGATCCTGTATTTGTTGTTCTGTATAACTTTCTTGTGTGTTTGCTTTTTTTGTTAAAACACCATCAAGCGACTTGCTCATTGTTTCCCCCATCTACAAATTTAATACTACACTTTAAACTTTTACGTTCTCTATTCACTATATCAAGTATTTGTATATTTTTTTGTTTGTTTAGATGTCTAATATCGAATATAATTAATGTGTCTTCTGTAGAATGTTTTTGTATTAATTCTTTATATGTATTAGCAGGATAATGAAATCCGCAACTTAAAAAACTATAAATTAAATCAAACTTTATATCTTTAGGAATTATAGGATTTGCTGCATCAATAAAGTTATATCTCATATTTTCGCTGTCATAATATTTTTTTAAATTTTCTATACTGTTATAGAAATCCATTGATTCGGCAGAACCGTATTTTATTTGACGTTTTTGTGAATCTTTTTTAGGGTTGCCGTCTAAAAGATAAAGATTACTATTATATTTTTCTTGAAAACATTTTGATTCTCTTGCATATCCGCATCCGATATCTAATATGTTTTTTGGTTCAAATTTAATATAAGAATCAACGACAGAAAAATTTTTTGTTTTTCCGCTTTTATAACCATCAGATTTCCATAGATCAGACCATTTACTCATACAAGTACTTATCCAAAAAAATAGGCACCGAAGTGCCTATTTGATCCCGCTCCCCATCGTAGCTTATTTTTTCTTAAATTGCGGTGGTACTTCGCCTTTCTTGGGCTTTTTACCTTTTGGTTTGCCTGCGTTATCATCTTCGCCTGGTTTCTTGTCTGCCCAGTCTGGAACACCGTCGCCATCAGCATCTGGCTTTTTCTTTTCACTTAGTGCTGCCATTAGCTGTGCTTTGATAGCTTCTACTGCCATAGCATTGTCGCCGTCTTGTGCTTTGGCATATGCTTTCTTTTCACGGTTAATACCACCGCTTAAATCTTTAGTCATCAGTTCGTGATCTGAATATTCTGGATCACCTTCGACACCGTCTGGTGAATTTGCATAACCTTCTTCGATGCCCATGTCAGCTAGTAGCTCTGGTACAAGCTCTGCAGGATCAGTTTCGCCGTCATTAAAAGTCATGCCTTTTTCAGTTGCAATCTGTTCTAGCTCACCGTATAGATAATCACCTACAGGTCCGCCTTTTTTAAGTAGATCCATTACCATTTGCTCTGGATCGTCTGCACTTGAAATCATAGCATGGATATCGCTCATGCCGCCTTCTTCTATTGCTTCTTCTTTTGGCTCGTCCATCATTGCTGCTAGACGCTCCATGTCTTGACGCATTGGCATCATTGCATCTGCTGCTGGCTTTGCATCGCCCATGCCTGCATTTTTCATCATGTTAATTAAGTCTTGTACATGCTCTGCGCCGCTTGCATTTAGATTGACACTCATTGTCACAGGGTTACCTTGATTCATCGGTGCCGGAGCCATTCCAGGTCCTTCTGCCATTTCTGGAGGACACTCTGCTAACTGCTCTGATTCAGTTAGTGTTTGTTTTGCTTCGTTTTCTAGATCCGTCATACGCTGGATCATATCTTTCATATTCATAGTTAGCTCCCTATCGGTGATTTTGCATTTTCGCTATCGTCAATGTCTTTAGACTCGCCTACAGGTGCGCCTGCCATAGGATCGTTATCTCTTTCTTTACGAGCGGTTTCTAGTTCTTTTAGAAGATCCATTACTCTATTACCTGCGACTGATTCTTGTGCGCTTTCGCCGCCCATATCTTCTTTGTCTAGCATTGCTTCGTATGGAGCATCATCTTTAGTTTCTTGATACTCTTCTCTAGGATCGTTTGCGCCACGTACAATAATGTGTGCTTGATCTATACTACAGCACTTTCCAATATACTCTTGTAGTACTTGAGGTGTTGTAGGATAACTTACATCTACTTCCCAATAAGTAACTTCCATATTTTGTAATTGGGGGAAATCTAATGGACGTTCTTGTATTGGTGTTTTCTTCCCTGCACCCATGTTTGCAACTTCAAACTTTTGCAAACAACCTTTGATACTATCTTCGCAGCCTTCTGGTAAATCACCAGCTACTCCGATTTTGAAAGAATAGACTTTTTTAGATTCTGTTAATATTTCTTTAAATGATCTCATTGCGCAATGACCTTTATCTTATATATTATTTATCTTTATCTAGCCCTTTAAGGCGCTCTAAGAGACTATTTCTATCTGTGACAACATAGCCTTCGCCTTCTATCATACCTCCGTCTGAAGGTTTATTATCTTTGTCTTGCTTCTCTTTTTTAAGTTGGAGTTCGACCATTTTAAGTTTTTTATCTAGTTTAGCAACTTTAGCATCTAAACTTGTTTTAAGCATGCCGCCTGCAACTTCAAAAACTCTACCGCTGTAACGGCTTTCAACATTCATACCTAAATCCATAAGATCTTCATATGCACTCATGGCTTTATCTGCAACTTCATTTAGTTCTTTATCAGCCATTTCGCCTAGGCCTTTGACTTGAGGTAGTGCAGCGGTTATTTTGTCAAACTCTGCCATATCTCGCAGTGTTTCTGCTTGTTCAACTTCGTATTGTTTTTGTTCTTGTTCTTGCTGTTCTGCCTTATCTATAAGATCTTTACTATCTGGCAAATTTAACAAGTCTTCTAATTTTTTAGTCATTGTACTTCCATTAACTGCTACTATTATTTATCGTCTTGTGCCGTTATGAAATATATCATCTTCTGTGACAATTCTAAATGTAATTTTATTTTGTTTGCACCATGCTCTTGCTGCTTCCCATTTTGCTTGATTTACGATGTAATGGGCTTGATTATGTTTTGAACGTCCTAGATTTTCTTTCATTGCTTGATTTTTAGGTTTAACTTCTATTAGTTCTACACGTTGTGTGCCTTTTTGATCGTTATATACTATAAAGAAATCTGGAACATAAATTGTTTGTTTTCCGCTTAATGGATTACGATAGGGTATGCGTATTGCTTCACTTGCCCATTGTGCAATAGCAGGATGTTCATCGCAAAATTTCATAAAGGTAAATTCCCATCCGCTTCTATATGTGGGATGCTTTTTTCCTACATACTTGTCTGGGTTCTTTAAATCAAATTTACCTGATGCAAACTTTCTACTCATGGAATAATATTACGTTGTTCTATTCTTGTTCCGCCAAAATCAGTTTTAAATCCTAACTGACTTGATTTAGATCTATTAGCATTAAGAATTATGCCAACAGCATTACTAAGTTTTACATCTGTAAGACCATCTAATGTATCCATAAGTTTTTGCACATTAAAATTTTCTTGTTTTGCTTGTGCTAGAATTACTGCTGCTGTGTTGATAGCACTAGTTTCTTCAAAACCTCTTTTGAGAAAATACCCTATTACAGCATCTACTTCGTTGCTAGAATAAGAAATAGACGCTCTATTATATGTGTCAAAGAATTTCTTTACTGAATCGGCACTATCTGTATTAGTATTAGCTGGTAAATTTGATGGCATAATTAATCCTTAATTGTATCTTTGATTGTAGTCTTTTCTTTGAGATTGTATTGTCAATGTAGCAAATCTTTTTTGTATAGGTGATAGATTACTATCTAATATTTCTTGCTCTGTTGCTACACCTAATCCGGGAATATTAGCAGTTTCAGCAGCAACAAATGCTTGTTGCTGATCTGTAAGAGGTCCGTCTGCATTCCTCAGACTATCAACAATATCTTGAGATTGTCTAGGACTTGATACCCTTAATCCTGTAAGATTAACAGCAGGCGCAGATCTTTGTACTTGTTTTGTTTGTCCAACAGCATCTAAGACCGAACTTGCAATATTTGCTGCTTGTCTGTTATTTCCTAAACCTATGCTTTCTAATAATTGATTTGTGACTGCTGCTTTAGCAACGTCTTCTAAACTATTGTAATCATTAAGATTATTTAATCCCAAAGCAGTTGCATTGCCTGTGCCTACTACTTTTCTTATAACCGTATTTCTTACGCTAGGATTATTTAAAAGTGTGCTTACAATATCACTACCGTCTCTTATTCTACTTGATTGCTGCTGATTACTTGCAAATATTCCTGTGTTTTGATTTGGGAACAATAATCCTGCTAGTCCGCCGGGGTTTGGAATTACACCGTTTTGGAATGTGCCCTGGCCTGGAATACTAAATGGATTTTGTGCCATTGTAGCAGTTGATTGATACACAGGTGTTGCTTGGTTTTCTAGCACATAATTTGATTGCTGATTTGGATATAAGTCTTGATTTCCTAATGGGCTAGGTGTTTCGTCATAACCTGTTCTAGAATCTCCAAACGTTTTAGGCTCGCCGTTAGGACCAATTTCTATTTCACCATGGTCGTAAATAACACCTTCATACATAATTGTCATAGTATTTTCTGCGATGCCTGTGCCATCAGCAGAGTCCATAGTATCATGCTGCCATCTTTCTACAATTGGATTTATTAGTGTAAAACTATTCCATTTATTTCTGCTCATTTGGAATATTTTAATTTCTTTAAAGAAAGGTATTAGTGTTCCGTTGTCTAATCCATAACTAGGAACTTGTCCTGCATATTTGTCTCTTGTCCCGAAGGTTTGACTTAATGCACTACCTGTACCGTCATTATAGTTTCCATCTTTGAAATAGTAGGTGTAGTACTCTTGTAATAGACTCATTGTAACACCAGCATTATCATCGTGCCACTTAATAGTGATAGGATCATAATCTACTCGTGTTTGTATATTTTTCTTTCTATTATATTGCTGTCTCGTTTCTACGCTTGCACTATAACTAGGCAAATCTACACTTTTTACAAGCACATTAACCAATGGCTCTTCTTGTACTGAAATACTTGCATGTGCTCTTGCAGCCGCAGTAAGTTCAAATACACAATGATATAGATATTTTACTTTTGGCGAGAAATTCATACGCTGTTGCGTATATAATCTATGAGCGTGTTGATAGTCTCTCATATTTGTTTCGGCCATGGCAGTCTCCTATACATTATTTATCTGCAAAAATATACCATAAAAAAATAGGGAACATAAAGTCCCCTATTTTAATTTTCAAATGCCAATTTAATTATTATTCAGGAGTTGGACCTTCTGAAGTGTTAATTGTTGTATTAGCTGTACTTCTACCTACCGAAATACCTAGTCCAGCTGTTCTAGTTACGCCGTCTTCTTCTGTTTGAATTGCGTTGTCGTAACGTATAGATAGTGTAATTGTTACTGGGTCATTTGTAGCGTATGATAGTGAGTTGTAGTTAGCAGATTCAATATAGCAACCTACTAAGTTGATTCTATCAACAACGTTAGTGTCAAAGTTACCGTTACCACCGTCTAGAACTTCTACAGCCATTCCGAACTTGTAGCTACCGCCTGAAAATGCAGATGCCTGCTCATAGAAGTCGAATTGTTTCTGTAGTTGCTCACCTACAAGTCTCTGCACTCTGTTATTAACATCTTCACGTAGTGTTAATGTAATAGGTTCCCATGTGTGCTTACCTGCAATATAACTTCTTGAGTTATATGCGTCAATAGTGATGTTTTCAAAAGTTAAGTTAGGTCTTGTAACATCTACTGTTTGTTTTGTAATTTCAGTTAAGTCTGTTGAGTTGCCAAAGTTTGAAACAACAACTCTAAAACGATACTGAAGTTTAGGCATCAATAGTGTGCCGTTTTTCTGTCCGTCATTAACAGGAACCGAAATATTTTTTAGTGAATTAATTGGCATTTGTTATCCTCTCTAGTAATAGTATTTATCATCATTGGGGGGTATTTTTTCTACCCCCCATTTTTAATGATTAGCTTCCTAGTGCTGCTATTTCACCTGTGTTTTTAATTCTCAATGGAATGTAAATGAATTCAACAGCTTTAACTGGTTCAATTGCAACATCGATCCAAAGTTCGTTTCTGTCAATTCTTGCAGGTGTATTGTTTGATTCGTCACATACAACTACATAGTCATATAGGGCTCTCAAACTTGCCAATTCTAACAAGAAGCCTTCTGTAGCCTGTTTGATCTGATCACGTGTGATCTTATCGTTTGGTTCAAACAAGTATGGTCTTGCTAGTGCTTCTAGCGTTGTTCTCATGTAAATTACAAGTCTTACAACATTGATTCTATCTAGTGCTGTAGCTGCTCTTGCACGAGTTTTCTGTCCAAACACTTGGATACCTGCTCCAGCAATAAATGTAATCGGGTTAATATTATTTTCATAAAGTGTATCACGCACACCACTACCTAGTGCAATGCTATAAAATTCACCTTCATCATTAATATATCCAGTTGCAGTTGAATTGGTAACGCCGCCTCTTCTAACACCTGCTGGTGCAAACCATGGATAACTCTTTTGGTCACTTAATATAATTGTACGTAGTGCCATATGTGTTGCTGGTACAACAATATTGTTACCGAAGTTATCACTTGTAAATCCTGCTGGATAGTACATAGCTAGATATTCATCTCTACTTGGACCACCAAAGTCATTATCTTCTGTAGCAAGATTTGCGTTTGACGCCCATTCATTTAGTGATGTTGCATCTGGTGTTAGACGCATTGGAGTATCGCCAATAACCATACCTGTTAATCTACGTGTATAGTTTAGGTCAATCATCTCACCAATTAGCTCTGGATAACCTGGGCAAGCCATTAAGTTAAATCTAATTAGTTCTTCGTCACGAATATCAATGTTACCATTTACCATTGCTTGTAGTTTTTGTACAACTGATTTACGTTGTGCAAAACGTCCAAATGTACCTGAACCATCTTCGTTGTTGCCTGAGTCAGTTACCCAACGGTGTGGATAGTAATTGATCATTGACTCATCGTTGTTACGGATGTTGTCGTCTGCAATGTTAATGTGGTTGCGTACAAAACGCTTAACATTAAAACCGCTTCTGCGTAGATTCCATAGCAACATACCTCTTGGATATAGTGCAGGATCTGGAGCATCTGGATCTAAGTAGTTGCTTGATAGTAGATCAACAATATCTGCTGCATCACTATCACTACCTGCTAATCCCCAACGTGCTTCATCAAACAAAATACCATTTTCTGAAGTTTGGTCTGTTTTATCAATTAATGTCCATAATTGAAGTGCAACATTAAAGCGATAAATGTTTGGATAGTTTTCTAAGTCTGAAGTGTCAATCCAAAGATCGCCATCAACTAGCGCACTACCGTCTGATTGTTGCTCAGGCTCAGTTGCTGAAACAATCGGACCTGCAGGCGAAGTATCTGGATATACGTTTTGATATCCTTGCCAGCCGTTTGTTGGTCCATCATGTACCATGATATCTACTTCATCAATTATTGAACTATACCATAGTTCGCCATCTGCTGTTAATGATGTTGGAGCATCTGGTGACGGAGTATATTCTAATGGTCTCCAGTTTGAAATCATATATGCACCATCTACTGCTGCTACAAGAGGATCAACTGCCGAAACTGTAGTAACTGCATCTGCTTCTATTTGAGCTGGTGCTGCATAGAAGTTAGCAGTTGTTGATGGATCGTCAGCTTCAAACGCTGTATATCCTAGATCAGCAAGTAGTCCGTCGATATCATAAATGATTGCATCGCCGCCTGTTGCATGTCCTAGTAAGATTCTGTTTTGTGCATCAATTTCAGCAGTAACATTTGTTAAACCTGCACCATTAATGCCAGCAGCTACATCATCAGCAACAGCTGAACTTGCAGCATTAGTAATTGTAATAGTTGCAACTCTCGGAGTTGTAAATACATCACTATTAACTTTTGTTTCTGAAATAGCAACTTTGTATGTACCTGCGCCAAGTGTTGTGCCTGTTACTTTTTCGCTTGATGCTAAAGTACGACCATTTACTTGTCTTCTGTAAAACTTGAAGTTTGCAACATTTGGATCTGATGCTTCTTCATTGTTTGCTTTAGTGTAGATATCACCAATCTGTAGGTTTTCGCCGCCACCTGTTCTGTCTAGTTCATAAATTGCTGATGCGCTTGTATTATAAACTGGAGCAGGAATAGTTTCCCATAGTTGTGTATCTTCATTGTACTGTCTAATGCTATACTTCATACCTGCGTTTGGTTCAGTTGTTTTATACCAAATTGAACCTGTAGGTCTTGATTCAGTATCGCCTGTTTTAAATGCAGGAACATTAGTATGAGTTGAAATTTGCAGTGCAGGTGAATAATAAGTTCCAGCTGTAAAGCCAAATTCACTCATTGCGCTACCTGCAATATCTACAGAATCATTTGTTGTGTAAATTTCTAATTCGCCATCAACTACATTTGCACTAACACCTGCAATGCCTTCATTGTTAATTTCTTCTGCAAGTGCAGCAGCAGTATTACCAATTCTTGTAATATCTACTGTGTCAATTGTAAAGCTGTTTGAAGGATCAAAGGTTGTTGTGCTAGCAATTTCACTTCTTAGTGTCGGCCAACTACCTTTCCAGTCTAATGAACCAACTTCAACCCATTCACCGATGTTTGCTTCTTTAACAGCAATACTTGCACCATAGCCAGGTGATTTGTAATATAGTTTGTTTAAATTTGTAATTGCTACAACAGCATAATCACCAATTTGTCCAACTGACTTTTTAGGTGCGCCTGGTGCTGTTAAGCTTTCTCCTGATGTTCTTGCAACATCACTCGGTGTTAAAACAATAGGAGCCTTTGTTGTAAATGTTTGTCCGCCTACAGTAGTAATTGGAGCACCGTTCCATTCAGCAATACCAAATGCTGTTGAATCTGTGTCAAACCAATATGTTCCGTCTGCAGGGTCACCGCCAGGAGGTGTAGCACTTGCTTCTAGTTTAGATATATCAATATCTGCTCTAGTAACAAAAACTCTGTTTGTTACACCCAGTAGTGAGTATGCTGTTTGTAATCCGTATTCGTTTAATTCACCGCCGTGAATCATGTTACCATTGCCATCGCTCATAAACACTGGATCGCCAAATAGCTCTCCAAGTTCTCTCTGTGACGTCAGCAAGTATGGTCTTCCTGCGTTTGCTTTTAGTGTTCCTTCAGCTACACCCGATCCTGATGAGTTAGTTTTGTTTTCCTTACTCGCTACGAAGATCATCGGTACGGTACCAGCAGCCGATGGAGTGTAGAAACTCTCGTCGATTACATTGACCTCAACACCTGGTGAAAATAATGCCATTGTTTATCTCCTATGAAATTGCTTATTCTATTGTATTTATTAATATAAAATAAAAAAGGCTGCTTAAACACCATGAAAAAGGGACCGAAAAGGTGAGGTAAATACAATATGAGGCCATTATGTAAATGCGGACAACGTCCTGCTGCTATAAATTACAAAAAAGGAAACAGAACTTACTATCGTAAGTTATGCGAAACTTGTTTGCGCAATGGCGTAGGACACGGTATTCCTAAATGGAAACAAGCAGGTTATGAAAAGAAACCACTATGTGAAAAGTGTGGTTATAAATCAAGATATCCAGAGCAGTTTAATGTGTTTCATATGGACGGAGATTTAAACAATTGTCGTCCTAGTAATCTAAAAACTGTGTGTGCAAACTGTCAGCGCATTTTACAACGAGAAGGTGTTCGTTGGAAGCAAGGCGATTTAAAACCTGATTTTTGACTTGACATATTATATTCTTTCTGCTATTATAATAGAAAACTAATAGGAGATACTCTGTGGCAATTGATTACAAGTTTAATGAAAAAGCACTTATTGAAGAATTTCAAGCATATATTGATAGTACATATCAAGGCCACTATGCTACAAATAAATTTCAATCAACTGAAGTAATTATTGAAAGAGGACACGGCACAGGTTTTTGCATGGGCAATGTCGATAAGTATTCTAATCGTTATGGAAAAAAAGGCTCCAAGGATGATGCTAGAAAAGATCTAATGAAGGTTTTGCATTATGCCTTAATTCAGTTGTACATACATGACAACGATCTTTAGCCGATTGTAAATCCATAACCAGTACCGCCTGGTACTGCGTTTGATACTTCGCTTTCTAGCTTTTCCATTTCAGCCTGTGCCTCTGCTTTTAGTGTATCACCATTGAGAGTGCTTCCTCCTTGAGGTCCAGCAATAGTAGCAAACTTTGAACGTGCTTCGCCTAGCATATACTTACAACTTGCAAGTGTATAATCTTTAATCCACTGCACAGCAAGATAATCATTTAGCAGTTCTGAATCAGGACGATAATTGTAGCAATACAGCATTAGAGTTTCTTCTGCTCTTGGACGCTGTAGTATTGTTAGTTTTTTGCTAGTGTTATTCCATTTAAATTCTATAAATGATCCAAACATTCTACCTACTAGTTCTTGATATTGGCTGAACAAGTCGTATGTTGCTAGTCCGCCCATGTTAGAAGAACTTAACAGATATGTGTTTGTATAAGCAAGATTAAATGGTTCGAACAATGTGCCGCCATCCCCACCGCCGGTTCTAGAACCTATACTTCTACGGAATATTTGTCTTACTTCCATTACTTCTTTAGGTAGTATGTATTCATTTTGATCTATTATTGTAGGCATAAACAAATAGCTTTCTTCAACACTATAATCAGATCTTTGTCTGTAGCGTGTAAGTGCTTTAGTTAATGCAGTATCATAATGCACAGGATCTAATTCTACATCAACCATTCCTCCACCTAGGAAGGTATGTACATAATCAAATACTTCTTGCTTTTGTGTTTTTAAATCTGCCATACGTGTTCTCCGTATTGTATTTATCACAGCATAAATATGTATATGCCGAGAATAAGCTTATATAAACCAGAACGAGGTAACGATTATGAATTTCTAGATCGACAGATCGAGGAAATGTTTGTAGTCGGCGGTACAGATATTAACATACATAAATTTCTAGGTGCCGAAAACCCAACTGATGAAAATGCAACTGCTGATCAACCTCAGTACGATGCAGTCAAAGAAACAAACATACAAGATCTTCTATTTTTAGAAAACAGAGATAGGAAATATGATCCTGATGTTTATGTGCATAGAGCAATTTACAATGTGCAAGATATTGATTTTGACTTAAGCAAGTTTGGTTTATTTTTAAGCAATGATACATTATTCATGACAGTGCATATTAGAAGTATTGTAAAGACACTAGGCAGAAAACCTATAAGTGGCGATGTTATAGAACTTCCTCATTTAAAAGATGAATATGCATTAAATGATTTCGATGTTGCACTAAAAAGATTTTATGTTATAGAAGATATTAATCGTGCAGCAGAAGGTTTTAGTCAAACATGGTATCCACACTTATATCGTCTAAAATTAAAACAGATCTATGACG
>Ga0213866_10003154_pt1 | contig 11311 bp, 10 predicted proteins | sample PICome_11_FD_160079 | JGI IMG/M metagenome (GOLD analysis project Ga0213866, IMG submission 160079) | Coastal seawater microbial communities near Pivers Island, North Carolina, United States - PICO284 | ecosystem: Environmental > Aquatic > Marine > Coastal | place: USA: North Carolina... | reverse complement strand
CGCGCCGGGTGATCGGCTGAAGTACGCGACATCGGCGACGGCTTGGCCAGGGCCGAAAAGCGACGCGCCGTCGGGCAGTGCGAGTGCGCGAGCCCGTTCCTTCGTGACCGGTTCCTGGCAGAGCCAGGCCTGACCGAACCGGTCGATGACCTCCACCCGCAGACCCGAACCGACCGTCCAGTTGTCACGCCACTCGGAGTTGCCGAGACGGATGTCGAGTTCTACCGTCACGTCGCAACTCCGAGCCACGTCATCAACGCTTCGGTGTAGGCCTCGCCGATGTCTTCCTGGAGAAAGTGGCCGCCGCCCTCGAGGATCGCATGCGGCTGGCCTTCCGCGCCTGGAATGCGAGCGACGATCGGCTTCCAGCCACTGGGGGCGACGGCATCTTTGTCGCTGAAGATGGTCAAAACGGGTTTGGTCCACGCGTCGAACACGTCCCAGGCCGCGTTGCAGGCCGGGTACATCGGATTGTCGAGCCGGGTTGGCAAGAGCTGCGTGAACGCCCGACTCCCGATAGTGAGCGACGGGTCTGGGTAGGGCGCGTGGTAGCCATGCAGCACGTCGCTGCTCGGTGCGGTCACCATGACCATCGGCAGTAGCGTCCACGGCTGCCACTCGGGGGTCGTCCTCGCGAACTCCTGGAAGTCGGCGAACGACCCCGACGCCTCGATCAACTCGGGCATCGCCTCCGCCGGGTCTCGCCAGGGCAGGCCGGTGTTGGAGATCACCAACCGTTCGACGAGGCCAGGATTCTCGGCGGCGAGGCGCATGCCGATGATGCCGCCCCAGTCGTGCAACACGAAGACGGCCCCCGAGAGTTCAAGCTGGTCGACGAGCAGCGCGCGCATCCACTCGACATGTCGCATCACGGTGTAGTCGGACATCTCGGTCGGCTTGTCGGACAGTCCCATGCCGACGAGGTCGGGGGCGATGACCCGGTAGCCCGCTGCGACCGCCGCTGCGATCTGGTGGCGCCAGATGTACGACCACGACGGGTTGCCGTGAAGGAACACGACGACCGGTGCGTCGGCGTTGCCCGCATCGACGAGATGCACGCGGAGATCCTGGCCGGCGTCATCACCGGCGGGGACCATGACGAAACGACTGCCGCTCGGATAGTCGGCGATTCCGGCGATGATCTCGGCGGCATCGACCTCCGATGTGCGCAGGATCTCCATCAGAAGAGCACCTTGGATGTGTCGGTGAGTGAACGTGCGATGTCGTCGAGCGCCGGGTCGCCGATGACGACGTAGTCGGTGTCGCTGTACGTGGAGCCCTGTCTGACGAGATGGTCGGCAACGTCTCGGGAGATGAGGTCGTAGCGGGCCTCGGCGAAGGTGCGGTCGTCGCCGATGATGCGGTCCTCGATCTCGAACCGGCCGATCCGAACGCTGTCGACGTCGGCTGCGATGTCAGGCGCGGCTGCGTCGCCCACCACCTGCAGCAGCATCAAACAATCATCGTCGGCTCCGGACTGCTGCGGTGGCACCGGGTCATCACCGACCGGGAAGGTGGCCATGACGATCGTGAAGTCCATCCCCGCCTCTTTGTGGTCTTCGTCCTTCTGGAATTCGGAGTTCGACGACATCTCGATCATCGCCATGCGATCGCGGTACTGGGCGATCGCGATTCGGTCCCAGACATACGCGTCACCTACCAGCTGGTTCACGACGGGCGCCATCATGATGAGGCGCGAGTCGACCTCGCGGAGATGCTCGTGGGGTGAGTACACGTCGTCGGCCTCCATGCCGCTGATCGACGATTCGCGGCCGTCGGCGTACTCGGCGCGCTCGCGGTACTTCATCAGGTTGAGCGCCCACATGGGGCCGCCAGCTTCCTCGCGGGCGAACCACGAGGCGACGTAGGGCTGGTTCAGTTTTCCGTATCGAGGCACCCCACCACCGTACTCTACTGCTAGTTCAACTGGCAATTTATGAGATCGGGGCACTACGGTCGGCGGCATGCAGTTCGAGGTCAACCGCTACGATTTTCACGACACACGCGTCACGCATCTCGAGCCGCGCCCCGCCGACCTGCGACCGGGTCAGATCCGGCTGAGCGTCGAGCGGTTTGCGCTCACCACCAACAACATCACCTACGCCGTCGCCGGCGACCTGCTCGACTACTGGGGCTTCTTCCCCGCCGACGAGAGCGACGACACGCGCTGGGGGCGAATACCGGCGATGGGGCTCGGGTCGGTCGCCGAGTCGGCGCATCCGGACATCGCGCTCGGCGGCCGATACTTCGGGTTCTACCCGATGGCCGCCGACGTCGTCATCGACGCCGCTCCCCACGGTTCTGCCTTCCGCGACGTCAGCCCGCACCGCACCGAACACGCCGGGACCTACACCGACTTCCGCGACGTCGCGACCGACGTGATGTTCCGCCCGGAACAGGCCGACGAATACCTCCTGTTGTGGGGCGTGTTCATGACGTCGTTCCTCGTCGACGACTACCTCGCCGACAACGACTTCTTCGGCGCAACGCAGACCCTCGTCACGAGCGCGTCGTCGAAGACGTCGATCTGCCTCGCTCGATGCCTGGCTGAACGCGAGGATCGCCGCAGCATCGGTCTCACCTCGGCGGGCAATCGGAGCTTCGTCGAGAACCTCGGTCTGTACGACGAGGTGATCACCTACGGCGAGGTCGACCAGCTCGATGCGACGGTCGCTTCCGCTGTGGTCGACATGGCCGGGAGCAGTTCGGTCCGCGAGGCGATCCACACCCACTTCGCCAGCTCGCTCACGACGTCGCTCACCGTCGGAGCCACCCACTGGCAGGACTCCGCCAGGCAGAGCGGTGAGGGTGGAACGCTGCCCGGCCCGACCCCCGAGTTCTTCTTTGCGCCCGGCCAATCAGCGAAGCGCGCCGCTGACTGGGGCGCCGACGAGCTCGACGCGCGCATCGCCCGGTCGTTTCACCAGCTGCTCGACACGACCAACCAATGGCTCACCGTCGAGCACCGAGCTGGACCCTCCGGCGCCGAGGCCACGTACCGATCGCTCCTCGATGGCAGAGCCACACCGAACATCGGCTATATCGTCTCCATGCACGAAGGAGCGTTCGCATGAACGGCACGCAACCCATCGTCCTAGCCGGTCAGTACTGGTCGCCGTACACCCGCAAGATGCGCGCCGTGCTGCGCTATCGCCGGATCCCATTCCGCTGGGTGTACCGCAATTCAAAGTGGGACGACCTCCCGAAGCCTCCGGTGCCGATCATTCCGGTGATCGCATACCCGAGTGCATCGGGTGACGGCTACGCGGACGTCACCGTCGACTCGTCACCGCAGATCGTGCGACTGGAAGCCGAACACTCGGGTCGCAGCGTTGTCCCGGCCGACCCGGCGCTCGCGTTCATCGACATGCTCATCGAGGACTTCGGCGACGAGTGGGTCACCAAGATGATGTACCACTACCGCTGGGCGTACGAACCCGACATCGACAAGGCCGGCAAGCTGCTCCCGCTCGGCGGCAACCTGCAGCTCGACTCCGACCAGGCGCAGCAGGGTTACGACTTCATCACCCAACGCCAGATCAGCCGACGCGCACTCGTCGGCTCGACGGAGTGGAACACGCCGTTGATCGAGGACTCGTATCGACGGGTGCTCGCCATCATGCAGGCGCGCTTCTCGCGCGGCGACTTCCTGCTCGGCGATCGTCCCGGCCGTGGTGACTTCGCCATCTTCGGGCAGCTCACGCAGCTCGTCCAGTTCGACCCGACCTCCACTCAGATCGCAGTCGACGAAGCCCCCAAGGTGATTCGCTGGGTGGAGCGCACCGACGACCTGTCCTGGCTGCCCGTCGATGGTGACGCGCAAGACGGTCAGGGGTGGGCCGCCATCGCCGGACTCGACCCGGCCGTCGGTGACCTGCTCACCGAATGCGGCCGCACCTATGCACCGTTCCTGGTGGCCAACGCTGAAGCGTTGACGGGCGGGGCCGACGAGGTCGTGTGCCAGATCGACGGCCGCGAATTCCGCCAGGCGCCATTCGGCTACCAGGGCAAGTGCCTCACGTGGCTGCGCGCGGCCTACGAGGCGCTCGGCGACGCCGACCGATCTCGCGTCGACGCCGTGCTCGACGGAACCGGCTGTGAGCAGTTGTTCGCGTGAGCAGCAACCTGGACAAAGCCGCACCTGACGTCGCGCTCTACGGACATTGGATCTGCCCGTTCGCGACGCGTGTCGAGTTCGCTCTGCACCAACGCGGCGTCGTCCACGACCTCGTCGACCTGCCACCGTCAGCGCTGCGCGGACCCGACTTCGTGCTTCCCGACGAGTTCGTCGAGCACAGCCCGCGCCTCGAGATCCCGATGGTCCGAGTCGGCAGCGACTACCTCGCCAACTCGATTCCGGTACTCAAGTGGCTGGAGGACCGTGTCGAAGCGCCCGCACTCCTCCCCTCTGACGATGCCGCTCGGAATCTCGTACACGAACGGATGGCCTGGATTGACCGCCACGCGTTCCGACCGATGATCGGCACCTACTACGGCGTCGAACCCAACGCCATCGCGCACGCGAGCGAGGCGCTTGCCGAGGCACTGGCCGAGATGGGTCGGTGGACAGCGGAGACCGGATGGTTAGCCGGCGCAGCTCCCAGCCTTGCCGAGGCGGTCGCGATGCCTACCCACGTTCGGATGGCCGGGCTGCAGCGACTCGGCTTCACCGGGAAGCTCACGGCCGACTGGCAAGAGCACGGCGACCGCTGCCGCGCGCTCCCCGGGTGGCCTGGCGTCGAGTGGTCGCCCGAACAGACCGACGAATTCGTTGGCCGATTCGAAGCGTTCCGCCGCAAGCGTCGATCACAGAGCGACCCGGACTGATGGACATCGTTGTCGTCATGGACGGACCTGAAACGGTCGATCCAGAGACCGACACGTCATTCGGTCTCATGCTCGCAGCCCACGAACGCGACCACCGTCTCTGGCATTGCACCGCGTCGAACGTCGAACTCGTCGACGGCCGTCCGCGGGCGCGGGCTCGACGCGCGCACGTCGATGAACACGCGACCGAAGCGCTCCGCCTGGGCGACACCAACGACGTCGACCTCACGGCGGCCGACGTGGTGCTGATTCGCACCGACCCGCCCTTCGACGTCGCCTATCTCAAGTTGACGTTGCTGCTCGATCACCTCGCCGGAAGGACGCTCGTCGTCAATGCTCCGCGCGGCCTGCGCAACGCAAACGAAAAGCTGTACGCCCATAGGTTTGCGGACCTCGTTCCGCCAACGATCGTCACGTCCAACGCCGAACGAATCGTCGCGTTCGCTCGCTCACACGGCGCTGCGGTCGCAAAGCCCATCGAGGGGCACGGTGGCCGCGGTGTGATGGCGTTGCGCGCCGACGACTCAAATCTCCCGTCGATCATCGACACGCTGACGTCGCGCGGAAGGACCCAGGTGCTTGTCCAGCGTTTCCTAGACGTGGCGACCACCGGTGACAAGCGGATCCTCCTGCTCGACGGCAAACCGCTCGGTGCGATCCAGCGATTCCCAACCGTCGACGACTTCAGAGCGAACATCTGCATCGGCGGACGCGTCGCCGCATGCGACCTCGACGACGACGACCGGCGCATCGTCGAGCGACTGCGACCGGCGTTGCGCGACGACGGCTTGCACTTCGTCGGCATCGACGTGATCGACGGTCACCTGTCCGAGGTCAACGTGACGAGCCCGACCGGCATCCGCCAACTCGGGGCGTTGACGGATAGTCGGCCCGACATCGAGGTAATCCGTTGGCTCGAACGGACCGCGGCTTCATTGTTGTGAAGGTGCGACGTGCAACTCTGGCCGACGTCGCCACACGAACAAGCGCTGCGTTCGCGCCGTCAACTCGAGTTCGCATCGGTGCCGAGGTCGAGTGGCTGGTGTTCGATCGTGACGATCTGAACCGGCACGTCGACGCAGCCGACGCGGCCCTAATTGCGGCGGGTCGACTTCCTGCGGGTGGCACGGTGACGATCGAGCCGGGCGGCCAGATCGAGCTGGTCACTCCACCTCATGACAGCCCGCGCAGCCTGATCGAGGCGATCGAGTCCGACACGACCATTCTCGCCAACCGATTCGCCGAACGCGGCCACATCCTCGTTCCGCTCGGTCTCGACCCAATTCGGGATCCCGTGCGGACGCTCGACATCGCGCGCTACGAGGAAATGGAGCGCTACTTCACGAAAGTCTCGCCGGCGGGTGTTCGGATGATGAATCTGACGGCGTCGCTGCAACTGAACATCGACTTCGGCCACGACCCGCTTCGAACGTGGGAACGCGCCCACAGCCTTGCCCCCATCCTGGCTGCGGCCTTCGCAAACTCCCCGACGACCGACGGCAGCGTCTACCGACCGATCTCGCATCGCATGGGCATCTGGGCGGCGACCGATCCGACTCGAACCCGTCCGGTCGGTTCTAACCCTGCCGATTGGGCCCGCTACGTGCTCGACGCGAGGGCAATTCCCGCCACCGCTGTGGACAGTTTCCGTGACTGGCTGGACCAGCCCACGCCGCCGACAATCGACGACCTCGATCGTCACGTCACCACACTCTTCCCACCCGTGCGGCCACGCGGCTACCTCGAGTTCCGCATGCTCGACACGCTCCCAGCACCTGGCCGCGCGGCCGCGATCGCTGCTGTCTGGCTGCTGATGACGAACGACGATGTCGGCGACGTTGCCCTCGAAGCAGCACGCTCACTCGACAACCCATGGCGACTGGTTCACGACCACGGTGTTGCAGACACCGACCTGCTCGTAGCGGTGGAGCACATGCTCGATGTCAGCGCGAGGTCCCTTCGACCGACCGATCCGCAATTGGCCGACGCTGTGGCCACCTGGAGCGAGCGCCCCCGCCCCGTCCGACCCGACGACCTCTGCAACTGGTTGCTCGACATCGCCGAGCCGACGTGATCAGAAGCCGCGATCGGTGGCGATCTCGTCGACGGATCGACGCTCGGAGACCACGTCGCTCGCGGCGAAACCGTCGGCCGGGAGTCCCATCGCGACGGTGATCACAATGAGTTAATCGTCGGGGATCTGCGCCTCGGCGCGAACCACCGAGGACTGCATGATGCCCTGCCCGTTGATCACCGTGCCGACGCCGCTGTCCCACGCAGCGAGCACCAGCGCGTGGACGTACTGGCCGAGGTCGAAGTAGGACTCAGTCATGTCCTCCACAGCCCGGTCGATCCACCCGATGACCGACACCGGCGCGTCGAACTAGCGGAGGCTGCGCGTCGTCCAGTCCTGACGTTGCCCGATGTCATCCCCACCGATTGCCGCCGCTGTCCACATCCTGCGCCCAGAGCGAAAGCGGGCTAGTTGGTTCTGGCAATCACCGGCCAGAGATGAGACAATCATGGTGTGCATAGCTTTTTGCCCCGTTACGGAGTCACTTCGTTGATCTACTGCGCCCGGTTGCTGGAGGGAGAGAGCAATGGGTGAAGCCATCGGCGCATCGCTCGGCTACGCCGTCGGCATCGCCATAAGCCCCATCCCGATCGCTGCGGTGATCCTGATGCTTTTCAGCGAGCGGGCGCGCATCAACAGCCTGGCCTTCATGATCGCCTGGATCAGTGGGATCGCCCTCGCCACGTCCGTCGTTTTTCTCATTCCCGGCATCGAGGCGAACGACGGAGAGCCCAGCACAACCACTGGCTGGGTCAAGCTGGCCCTCGCAGTGCTGCTCCTGCTCGGTGGGGTGAAGCAGTGGCGATCGCGACCAGGACCAGATGACGAGGTTGCCGTCCCAGGCTGGATGGCGAAGATTGATGAGCTCCGGCCAGGCGCTGCGTTCGGACTTGGCTTTCTACTCGCTGCGCTCAACCCAAAGAATCTGCTTCTCGCTATCGCAGCAGGCGTCGCTATTTCAGCGCTTTCGCTGCCGACCAGTGACACCGTCGGCGCTGTCGCCGTCTTCACAGCGGTCGCTGCGATAACCGTGATCGTGCCTGTCGTCGGCTACCTGATCGGCGGACAACGCCTCGACCCGATGCTTGACCGCACCAAGGCGTGGCTCATCGCCAACAACACCGCCGTGATGGCCGTGCTGTTCCTCGTGTTCAGCGTGAACCTCCTCGGCGACGCACTCCAAATCCTGACCTAACAGCCAGCAACGACGAACGGTCATACTTGCGGCTCGCGCGGTAAGCCGAGCAGTCGCTCTCCGATGATGTTGCGCTGCACCTCGCTGGTACCTCCGCCGATCGTGAGCGCCCGACTAAAGAGGAACCCCCAGTGATACACGTCGTCGTGCTCTGACTCAAGGTTCTGAGTACCGAGGACGCCAGCGGCACCGCGCCGATCCTTCACGAAGGAAAGAACGTCTTGGCCAAAGACGTCGGCCAGACACTTGCGGATCGAAGCGAAAGCCGAGGCATCTTCACCAGCTAGTTGCGAGGTAAGCATCCGCAAGCTGAGCAGTCGGATGATCTCGGCATCGCTCCACAGCTGCGCGAATCGTTGACGATCACGAGGATCGTTCCACGATCCATTCGAACGAAGATGATCGAGGCAGTCTTGAGCGGTCGGCCCCATCCCCCAAAGCACACCGCCTTCTGACAGTGACAGACGTTCCGCGCCGAGCGTCAGCTTGGCGAGGCGCCAACCCTCGCCCTCCCGGCCGATCATGCAGTCGACAGGAATCCGCACGTCGTCGAACCAGGTCTCGTTGAAATGGTTGCCGCCCGTCATCTCGATGATCGGACGAACCTCGATGCCGGGCGTCAACATGTCGACACAGAAGTACGAGATGCCCCGATGCTGCTCCGCCACCGTACCCGTGCGCGCGAGAAGGATGCCCCAATCCGCGGTATCAGCCCAGGTCGACCAGATTTTCTGCCCGGTGACCACGTAGTGATCGCCGTCGCGGATGGCACTCAGCCGAAGCGACGCTAGGTCGGAACCCGATTCTGGTTCAGAGAACAACTGTGACCAGCTTGCACTGCCGTCGATAATGCCGGGCAGCCACCGCTGCTGTTGTTCGGCGGTGCCACCTGCGAGGATCGTCGGACCGGCCCAGCCGAGAGCGATGGCTGAATCGTCGAACTGGGTCTGCACGTGGTGCAGCTCTTGATCGATGATGAGCTGATGCTCGGGGTCGGCCGCAAGGCCCCACGGCTCGGGCCAGTGCGGCGTGAGATATCCGGCAGTACCGAGATCGAAGCGACTGGGCTCGGGGTGCTCGGCAAGCCACTCTCTCACGGCGCGGCGGCGCGAATCGTCAGCAGCAGGAAGTTCGAAGTCCATACGTCACCCTCAGCGTGCCACCAGTCCCCCGTTGCGATCGCATCGACCCGGGCGTCATCGAAGCTGCAGCGCCATCACCACTGATCGGAGGGGAGTCCGATGTCGTTGTGTGCAGGCCGAGGACTGCGTCGACCACAGCGCCTAAACCCGGCCGTTGTGCTCGGTGCGCCAAATCATCCGACAGATATCTCACAACCCATGCGAGCAACGTGGTGCTCAGCATCAAGCTCCTCTACCGCCGAGATGAACTTCGGGGCCCCACCTCAGTCAGGTCCGGTATCAGGAATCCGATCCCAAACAACGTCGCATTGATCGTCATGTCACGCCCTTTGCTCGCGTCACCGTAAGACACCGATGGTGACGGTTTCCAACGGGGATCATTGGCGGGCCATCTCGGCGGCGGCGGCAGCATCACGAGCTTCGGCCTCCTGGCGGCCCAGCACCTGGATCTCGACCTCGTGGAGCGCGCCCTCAAACGGAAATGGCCCGCGGTACCACGTCGACACTGGTGAGCCGTGGTCGTAAGCAATGCTCGGGCCGACCGACGACATCATCCGCATGAACCGGTTGAGCCCGGTCTGGCCAGCAGGTTGTCCGTCGACAACGAGCGACATCTCGCCCGCCATTCCGGCCCTTCGCCGCAGCTTGACCACAAGCTCACTGTCGCCGTCAGGCACCGGCACAGTCGACTCGAGCACGGTGTGGTCGTCGAAGGCGTTGTAGTCGACGGTGAGCCGATCGTTCTGAATGAACACCGACAAGCCCGAGTTCTCGGTGCCAGTTGCGAAGATGACCCCACCGTCGCCTGTCGACCGGGTGATTCGTGCGGTCAGGTCGAACGAGCGACCGCCGATCGGTGCTGAAGCCTGGCCCGGCATCGGTGACATCGGCGGCCGGTACACGTAACGCATGTCGGCGGGGTGTGGTGACCGCTCGCGATGCCGGACGGCGAACAGTTCGACCATCCGGTCGTCGAGAGGAAGCACACCGTGGCGTTCAGCCTCAGCCCACCACAGATCGACGAGTGAGGCGAGCCGGTCAGGTTCGGCTGCGGCGAGGTCGTTGCACTCCGACCAGTCGTCCGACAGGCAGTACAACTCCCACGGCTCGGTGTCGTAGTCAGCGTCCTTGTCGTGCTTACACACCGCCTTCCACCAGACGCCACTGTCTTCAGCAACGAGAGCACGACTGCCACCATTCTCGAAGTACTGGAGATGGTTTGTCGACGGTGCAGTCGCATCCTCGAACACCGGAGCAAACGAATGACCGGTGACGGGTAGCTGCTCAAGCCCCCGATACACCCCTGGCGGGCTAACGCCGAGGAGATCGTAAATCGTTGGGGCAATGTCAGACACATTAGTGAACTGATTGCGCAGCGAACCCCGCTGACCGGCTGGGATGAACCCAGGCGCATGGACCACAAGTGGCACATGCACACCGCCCTCATGGGTGTTCTGCTTGTACCACTTGAAAGGGCTGTTGCCGCACTGTGCCCACCCCCATGGGTAGTTGGTGTGGCTGTGCGGACCGCCAATATCCTCGAGCTGGTCGTTCATCGCATCGCCGTCATCGAAGATGCCGTTGAAGAACTTCATCTCGTGGGTCACGCCGAAAGGCCCACCCTCCTGCGACGCTCCGTTGTCGGCGAGCACGACGAAGATGGTGTTGTCGAGCTCCCCCATCCGGCGCAGTCCGTCGACGAGCCGGCCGATCTGATCGTCGGTGTGATCGAGGAAAGCGGCGAAGGCCTCCTGCAATCGGGCGGCTACAAGGCGCTGATTCTCAGGCAGATTGTCCCAGGCATCGACGCCGGGATTGCGCGGGGCGAGCTGAGTTCCCTCAGGGACCACACCGAGTTCAATCTGGCGGGCGAACCACCGCTCACGATGCACGTCCCAGCCGTCGTCATAGCGGCCGCGGTACTTGTCGAGGTACTCCTGCGGCGCCTGGTGCGGGGCATGCGTAGCGCCGAAGGGGACATACGCGAAGAACGGCCGATCGGGACGAACCCCCTTCGAGTCGGAGAGCATCATCAACAGCTGGTCGATGAGGTCTTCGGACACGTGATACCCG
>Ga0213866_10003152_pt1 | contig 11315 bp, 8 predicted proteins | sample PICome_11_FD_160079 | JGI IMG/M metagenome (GOLD analysis project Ga0213866, IMG submission 160079) | Coastal seawater microbial communities near Pivers Island, North Carolina, United States - PICO284 | ecosystem: Environmental > Aquatic > Marine > Coastal | place: USA: North Carolina... | reverse complement strand
TTCCTCTTTAAGCGCGCCCAGCATGCGCGTGACTTCGCCCATCGCGCTACGCAGGGTGGAGACGGGGAAGATCACGCAGGAGTAGCCCAACTCCGCGAAGCGTGCGTGCGGGATGATCGGCGTCTTGCCGAACTCGGTCATGTTCGCGAGCAGGTAGGTCTTGCCCTTCGGCCCGTAAGTGCCGAGTGCCTTTGCGAAGTTGCCGAAGTCCTCTTCAGTCTTCATGCCTTCGGGGAAGATCATGTCGGCGCCGGCATCGACGTAGGCCTTCGCGCGATCCACGGCAGCGTCGAAGCCATCGACGCCGTAAGCGTCCGTGCGCGCACAGATGATGAACTCACCATTCGAGCAGGCGTCACGCGCATCAGCAGCGCGCTTCACCTTGGTGGCGAAGTCCTCTTTCGAGATCAGCGTTTTGCCGTCGAGGTGGCCGCAACGCTTGGGGAATTGCTGATCTTCGATGTGCAAGCCAGCAGCACCTGCGCGGTGATATTCGAAAACCGTGCGCGTGACCATCTCGCCTTCACCAAAGCCCGTATCGGCATCGGCGATGATCGGCAGGCCAGAGCCCATCGCGACTTGGTGAATCACGTTGGTGAATCCATCAAGCGTGACCAGACCGATGTCCGGCACGCCGAAGCTCGCAGTAACAGCGGCGCCGGAGACGTAGGTTCCTTCAAAGCCAGCGTGCGCAACGGCGCGGCCAACGAGACCATTGAAAGCACCGGGCAGCATCACGCAGTGGTCGTCCATCAGGGCGCGCAAGCTGGCGCCGGGAGATTGTTGGGGCATGGTTCTCTCTCACATCTTGAGCGTCGTCAAATCACAGGCATTCGCACGCTGCGCGTGCGCACCGACTAGAGTGTCGGTGCCACTGCGTGCTACTACACACCCACCACATCAAAGCAGGCGTCGGGCAGCGGGAGTTCGCACACGGGCGTCGTGCTTTCAAAGCTCTTCCACACATAGAGCGCAGAGCGATTGCGGGCGATGCCGAGCAGGTAATCGCCGAACTCGCGCGCGACGCGAATCTCTTGCGGTGCTTCATATCTCGCCAGCGCACCGCGCGAAAGATCGTAGACGCGCACAACATTCGAGCGCGAGCAAAGCACCATCGACTTGCCATCCGTGCTGAGCGTGGCGCCGCTCAAAGTCTCGCGCGTGCGTGCGCGACGCTCACAGCGATCGGGCGTGCGCTTGTCCCACACCACGATGCTGCCGTCCTCGCACGCCGCGAAGAAGTGACCGTCGAGCGACGTCGCGAGCAGAATCGAACTGGGCGCGCCGCTATAGACGGCAACGATGCGCGGGATAACCCCGTGCTCAATCGCGACAATGCGATCCCCCACCGCGAGCGTCGGCCAATACGCCTCATCCATAAAGATGGAGCGGATACTCTGCGCGTGCTCGGTGTATTCGGTCAGAAATCTGCTCGCCGGCTGATTGGGCGCTGCAATCGCCCAGCGCAATAGCCCAAACTGCGAGTGCGTCGCGTAAAAGCGGCCATCATGCGCGACGGCGGCATTCACGCCGGTTAGCGGATTGAAGACTGCATCCAGCGGGTAGTTCTTCACCTGGCGATTCGAGTTGCGAACGGAGTAAAGCCCACGGCGCGCACCGATCAGCAGATGACGCTCGCCATTCACCATTGCTCTGCTGATCGAGCGTAAACTGCCGAGCGGCGCGGTGGAGAGATCCAGAAAGCGCTCCAGTTCGCTGATCTTGCCGCTCGCATCAACGTGTGCTGCGTAGATGTTGCGCCCCGCTGCCATCAGCACGTAGCGCAGTTCGCGGGGGAAATCATCTTCGTTCTCGCGCTCGCGAACACTGAGGTGACTGGACTCCGTGGAGACACTGACGCCGCTCTCTCGCGCGCGCGCCTCTTCCATCTCGTCGAGCTGAATCGCTTGCGTGTCGAACATCGCCTCGGTTTGACTGCCCTCGTTATCCGAGAAGCGAGCTTTCTCGGCTGACTCTTGCGTCGGCAGCGGAAAGCGCTGGCCTTCTCTGCGCTCAGCATCGGAGAGCACGGCGGCAGGCGGAATGGGCGCAACATCGAGGCGCTCCATCAAGGGATGGTTCAGCTCCATGCGGCGCTCATCGTCAAGCTCGCGAGTCACTTCAACTTCATCGACAATCTCGTTCACGCGTGAAACGCCAGCGGCGCGAGCTTGTGTCGCTTCGACTGCGCTAGCTGGAACACGGACTAAGCGGCCACTCGCATCGCGCAATCGATCCTTGCCAGCACTTGCAACTTCCGCCTGCACTTCCAATTCATCTTCGCCGAAGTTCGGCGGGAGCGGCGTGAGCTGTTCGCTGCGCACGCGCTCAAGCTGCGCCAGTTCGCGCAGTTGCTCGGGCGTCATGGTGCGCTCGATCAAGCGCTTGAGCAGGTCGGCCTTGAGGCGATCATCGCGAATCTGTTGGATGTAGAACTCGATCCGATCGTCGTCGAGCTCCTCGCGCAAGCGCTGCGCACGCTTGAGGTACTCGTCGAACTTGATGCTTTCGATTTCGATCTCGTTGGCAGCGTGCATCTTTTTCAGGTCAGAGGTTAGCTCTGCCTTCTCGCGCTCGAATTGTTGCTGGAGGAGATCGACGGCCTTCTTCTGCTGGAAGACTTCGCGTTCGCTTTCGAAGTCGGTCTTTGCTTGCTCCGTCCGCACTTTGGTCAGCTCTGCTTTGAGCTTGGCTTGCGCTTTGATCTTCTCGATCTCTTGCGTGCGGATGGATTGTTCGAGATTGGCCGCTTCCTCTTTGGCTTTCGCTTCGCGTTCGGCGCGGGCTTGCTTGCGCTTCGCTTTTTCGAGATCGGGACTGGTGAACTTGAGGCTGTCCAAGCCAAGAACTTGCAAGCCCGCCGGGATGCCCGCATCCGCGAGCGCTTTGGCAACCTCGCCTTCGGCGCTCTCGCGCTCGGCGTTCTTCAGCAGCGACTCGACGTCGTACTTGGCTACGTGCTTGCGCAGCGCTTCCTTCACGCCCTTCTCGAAATGCGACTTGACCACGGGCAGACTCAGGTGAGCTGAGCCGCTCGAATAATTGGCGAGGAAGGTGCGCAGCGCTTCGGCGTCGTGCGTGTTGAGGCGAATGCCAAGCTCGGATTCCGCGCGCGTCTCGAAGCCGTCTTTCGTGGCGTGGCCATCGCTGCGCATGGGTGCGAGCAGTGTGCCGGTGCGAAAGAGGTGCAGCACGAAGTCGCCGGTTGCTTCTTCGCCGGGCAGGAGCAGCGTTTCCGTCTCGCCCTTCATGTCGGTGAGCAGACCAACGAATTGCTCGGGCACGCTGAAGCGCGCTTGTCTGCCTCGCGTGCGCAAGGCGCGGGCGGTGATGATCGCGTGAACGGTGTCTTCGCGCAGGAGCGGGATTTCGAGCGGATCGCGAGGCTTGAGCACCTCGGGATCGTGCGGATTGCGCAGGATCTTCGCTTTGCTGGTGACGGCTTCGAAGCCCGGCGCTTTCGCCTTCTCGATCTTCGGCGCTTTGACTCTCGCGAAAACCGCTTCGAGCTCGCTGTCGAGCGGGACGGTCTCGTCGTCCGGGCTAGGAGCTACACGCTCTTTCGGCGCAGGCGCGCGTTCACGCACGACCTCGCCCTCAGGCGACGGCGTATCGCTACGCTGCGTTGATGGTGTGCTTTCTTCTTCCATAGTTAAGCGCGCTATCTCTTGAGCTTTGCGTCCACGCCCCGAATTGCGCCTGCGATTGTAGAGCGATCCGCTCCTTGTGCGCGCCTATTTAGGCGACTTCGACTTGCTCCATGGACGCGCATCCCACGGCACATGCTCGCGCAGCGCAGCAGAAATAGCGCGGGAAGCGCGTTTGCGGCCAGCAAGCGAAAGCCCCATGCCGAGCTGATCCGACCATGGCTCGTAGAGGCGCTCGTCCTCCGCCGGGGCTTTGCTCTCGTCGCTGATCTCAGTCATCTCGCTCATCAGATCGCAGTAGAACACGCCAGCGCGAATGCCGGCGAAAGCAGTAAGCATCTCAGAGAGTCGTTCGTAAGTCGTAGCGAGAGCTTTCATCTCTAGCCCGAGCGCGCGCGCGCAATCTAAGCGGCGCGGAGCTAGGCCCTTGCCCTGCGAGCTGGCAATGCTCGGCTCGATCGCGATGACCACGCCGACCTTGTTGTCCGTGCAGGCCTCGCTGATGCGCTTGACCTTCGCGGCGATCGACTTGAGCGCTGCGGTAATCGCCGGGTCTTTGCTTGATCGCAGCGTCGTTCGCGTCGAGGAATCCTCGTCGCCCGCAAAGATCATGGAGAGCAGCGCGGAGCTCTCCCAGATCGCGCGCGCAGCTGGCGGAGTCGTCCCATCACTTTGCGCATCGGCAAAGGCGGCGAGTAAGTCATCGAAGCCGATCATCAGCACGATCGCCTGAGCACCGCCGGGCAGCGCGCGTTCATTTATCCACGTATCCGCATCATCGAGCGTGATGCGCGGCGAGCCAGCGTTGATCACCTGAAAGCGATCGTCAGTCTGAGCGAGTCGCCTATCGCGCTCATCCTTGCCTGCATCGGGGCGGCGGCGCAGCTCCGCTTGCACAAGCGCGGGCAGGGTTTCGTCATCGCTCGAAGCTTCCGCTGCAAAGATCGCGTTGCCGCCGATAATCGCCGTGACGTGCTTGCCGGACTGGGGAAGGTCGCCGCGCATTCCGAGATCGTTGAGTTGGTGTTTGTACTCGCCGCGCACGAATATCGAATTCGCCTCTGGCATCTGCCAGGCCGCCGCTGCCATAGTTGAGGGCGTGTTTGATTCGCTGCCGTTGGATTCGGTTGCGAGTAGCCGCGCTCCCGCTTCGGCAATGCCGAGCAGCGCAATGCCGCTCAAGACGATGATCGCCCAGCGAGGAACGCGTCGCTTGGTGCTTTCGCTTGGTGTCAGATTCTTCAGGGCCATGCATGATCTCCTTCTGCTGGCTCCATTGTAGCAGCGGAGTCGCAGCGCCCGCTTGAGCATTGCGCGGCTCAAGCAAAGGGGTAACGTGCGCGGCATGAATGACCAACACGATCAACCAAGCAGTGACGATAGCGCGAGTGACAAACGCTCGCTCTTGGGCATCCTGCTGACGCCATTCGGCACGCTGCTCTCGGCCCTATTTTGGCTGGGGCTTTTTGCGCTGGGGTCTTTTCTTGCAGTAGTAATCTTTGCTACGTGGCCGATCTGCATGATCGTGGACAAGCGCAAGGCCATGCTGCATTGGTATTGCACGTCGTGGGCGAACATCATGATTCGACCGCTCTGCTGGGTGGGACTGCTTGGTGTGAAGGTGAAAGGCCGCGAGCACTTGCCGCCGGGAGCTGGGGTGATCGTCGCCAATCACCAGTCGCAGTTGGACATCCTGATCGCGTTTCTGACGTGGGCTGAGTTCAAGTGGGTGTCGAAGGCGTCGATCTTCAAGATCCCGATGATCGGCTGGGGCATGGCGGTCTCGGGCTACATCGGACTCAAGCGCGGCGACTCCGCGAGCGTCAAGCAGATGATGAAGGACTGCCTCAAGGCGATGGAAAAGGGCTCGCGCGTCGCGCTCTTCCCTGAAGGCACGCGCTCGCAAGACGGCAAGCTGCAAAGCTTCAAGCCCGGGCCTTTCGTGATTGCGAGCAAGGGCAAGGTGCCGGTGATTCCGCTGGTGATTCGCGGAACCGCTGCTGCGTTGCCGAAGCATGGCTGGCGCTTTCGTTGGGGCTCGAAGATGGAGCTTGAGTTCCTGCCCGCGATCTCAGCGGAAGAGGTGAAAGAGCTAGGCTCGAAGGGCGTGATGGCGAAGTGCGAAGCGATGATCCGCGACGCGCTTTGAGAAACTGACGCCCCACGAGCTCACGTCTGCACGCGTGCAGCCATGAATCGTGCTCGCGTCGTTCTGCTCACCTCCCCTTGGAAGCGCAGATGTGCTAGCTCGCATCAAGGAAATCCGCGCTCAGACTGTCGAGCAGATTCCTGCATTCCTCGTGAATCGAGGTGACATCATCGATCTTCAACTGCGGCAGGCGTTGGCTGATGCGCGTGACCGATTCGCCCGCGATGATGCCGCGCACGACTTCCGCCTGATCTCGATCAAGCGCTACTTCTGCGATCTCGTTTGAGTTGCGCACGAAGAGTGAGTGATACTCCTCGGGGCACTCGCCGTCTGGGCAAAGCGCCTGTTCCAGCAAGGCTTCGCGAATCCCACCGACTGCATACTCAAAGTGCGCGACCTCGGCAGGCTTAGCATTCAGCTTGCCTGCCAGGTAAAGCTCGTAGCGCAGCAAATCTGGGAGCCAAGGGCCAGTCGTCGCAAGCTCCATGCTGCGTGAAATCTGTTCTTTGATGAAAGCCATGAGCGCTTGGCCATTCGAATCATCGTCAATGCGATCCTCAAATGCTGGAGAATTGGTGAGCGAGGCGACCAGCTCTTCTTCGTCGAAATCGAGCAAGCTCTGAAGCGCAAGCCAAGTTGCCGGCACGCGGGGCTGATACCAGTTCGCGCCGATGTCGCGCTGATGCAAGGCCACCACATGCTCCAAGCGCTCAGCGCCGATGCCTTGCAGCAAAGCTACGTCCGAATCGCTGAGACTCTTGACCGGCCGAGTTCCATTGTCGAAGAAGTCCTTGCGCACATCACGCTTGTAGAAGAGGCGGTAAAGCGCAGACCATTGATCATCAAGCGGCATCGTCAGCCCTCCTGAAACTCGGATTGACGGCAGCGGTGATCTGCCTGACCTGATTCAACTGTTCCACCGCGGCTGCTTCGGTTGCGTTCTCAACTTCGACAGTGATCGCGCGCAGGTTTGGCATCTTGTCAGCAAGCGCTTCGAGCATCGTGAGCGAGGCTTGCGGGATCGGGCCAGCGCCGTGCAGATCGCGATAAATGCGCGATCCATTCGGCATCTTGTCGACGCGCGCGCCTGCCAGATGCACCTCGATCACGCGCGAGAGATCCATGCGCTTGATCCCCTCAAGCGGATCATCGCCCTTGCCCTGACAAAGTTGCCAGCTCCACAGGTGGCCAAGATCAAGCACGACTCCCATGTTCGCGCCGTGCGCAATGCCGCTCAGAAAATCGAGCACGTGTATATCACCCATGGCGATTTCGTATGGCGCGATCTCCGGCAGCAGCGGGACCGGCACGTACTCTTGCAGCGTGATCAGATTGCGAACGCTTTGCTCCAGCGATTCTTGCGTGAGAATCGCGGGGAAGAAGAAGTCCGTGTAGCGACCATCAATGTAGCGCACGGCCAGCTCTTCAACGCACCAAGGCGCGTTGAGAAAGCCCAAGTTCTGCGCGCAGCCCTCAATCTTCCGGCGGGCGCAAAGGCGAGGCCCGACGGGATCAAGCCCCTCGTGGTGGTACGTGTGCGGCACCGCTTGGGCGATTTCGCGCAGGGAGGGCTCGCTGTGCTCCCAGTCGCCGCGCGTGTAGATTTCGAGGTAGTCAAAGCTTTCGCGATGGTTCTCGATCAGGCGCTGATAGGCGGGCGAGTCGTCGAAAATATCGATCCCGAGGCCAAAGCCCATCACGGGAGCATCAACACATCGCTGGAATGGACTATCGATTCCGCTGGCTGGCTGCTGCATAAGCCTGTCCTTCAAGTGGAAGTGCCTTCTGGAGTGCAATCGCTCCTACCAGCTATAAAAACCCTGTCCGCTCTTCTTGCCGAGCTTGCCTTGCTCCACCATATCGCGCATGAGCTGCGGGGCTTTGAACACCTCGCTCTTCAGTTCGCCGTGAAGATAGTCGGCGATGCCAAGGCGCACGTCGAGTCCCACGAGATCGCTCAGCTTGAGCGGGCCCATCGGATGACGGTAGCCCAGCTCCATCGCGCGATCGATGTCCTGCGGACTGGCGACGCCTTGCTCGACCATGCGAATCGCTTCAAGCCCCAGCGCCACGCCCAGACGCGAGCTGGCAAAGCCGGGGAAATCTTTGACGAAGATCGGCGTCTTGCCCATCGCTTCGCCGACGGACTTTGCAGCTTCGAGCGCTGCATCGCTGGTTCCGTCAAAGGTGACGATTTCCAGCAGCTCCATGATGTGGACCGGGTTGAAGAAGTGCATGCCGATGAAGTTGGCCGGGCGCTTCACGCCAGCGGCGAGCTTGGCGATGCTCAGCGAGCTGGTGTTGCTCGCATAGATGCACTCGTCGTTCGCGACTTTGTCGATGCTGGCGAAGATGCTCTGCTTGAGTTCGAGCTTTTCGGGCGCCGCTTCGATCACCATGTTCGCGGTAGCGCAGGCGGGCTCGATCTCGTCGGCGATCGCGAGCTTGTTGATCGCGGCATCGGCTAGCGACTGCTCGACCTTGCCCTTCTCCACGCCCTTCGCAAGGTTCGCTTTGATCTTGTCAAGACCCGACTGGGCCGCGTTGATGTCGATGTCGAAAAGCACCGTGTGGTAGCCGGCCATGGCAGCTACTTGGGCGATGCCGTGGCCCATTGTGCCTGCGCCGATTACGGTGATTTGCTCGATGCTCATGTGTCGCTCTCTTGGCTTGGGTCTGGTCTTTGTCGCTCTATCGCCCGCTTCGTTCGATTCGCTATCCGCTATTCCGCCCACGCGATCATGGCTTGCGTGAAGGCGGGCATTTGCTCTTCCACCATGCGGGCCAATTCAGCCGCGGGGATCGGCATGCCATCAACGATGCACTGCCACACGTTGGCGGCCATGCGCACCTGCATGTCTTCAATCTCGACCGGCGTGGCGCTGCGGATCGCGTCGGCACCAGCTTGGGCGGGGTTTTGCGCGAGATTGACTACGCGCAGGGGCTGGCCGCTCTCCAGCAGATCCGGGATCACGCTCATCATGAAGGCGACGAAGCGCTGCTGATCGAACTCCGGTCCCGCCCAGATCACCCAACTGTACTCGCCATCCGTGCTGCGCAGCTTCGCCAGCGTGTCGGCGTAGCGCTCGACATCGCCTGCTTGCGCGCGCTTCGCGACCCAATCTTCGAGCGAATGATCGAGATCGCCCTGATTCAGATCGTCGTTGAGCGCAAGGATCAACCCCTGCACGCCGGCTTCACTCAGCGCGTCCGCATCGGCCTGACGGTAAACAATGTGTGCGTGCAACGCCCTCTCCCTCACTCTCAAATCGCGATCGCTGTGTCTCTCACCTTTGCGAGTTCAGCATAGCGTTCGGGATGTGCGATGCCAGCAAAGAGCAAGCATGTGGTGGGATGGCTCAGCCTGAAAAGCAAAACTCCTCGAAGCGCTAAGCTTCGAGGAGTTGCAATGCCAAGCGCCGAGAATTACCTGCGGCGGCGCGTGTTGCGGCTGAAGTTGCGGTTGCTCGTGCGGGTAGAGCCACTACTTGAGCTGCGGCGAGTCGAGCCGATCCCCGTACCACTCCACGGCGGACGCGGGCTGTCCTTGTACTGCGTCTCCGGATTCAGATCGGGATATTGCACGTAGAACCAATCGCGCCAGGACTCTGAGCTGCGAGCGAGATTCTTGTCCGTGATCTTCTTGAGCGCGCGGAAACTGGCGTTCGAAACGTCCTGATCCGGATCGTCAAGCGCGTTCACCAGCACGTAAGCTTCGCGCTCGGTGTCTTTCTTGACTACCACGGCCATCGAGTTGATCACTGCTTCGCGGACCTTGTCGTTGCGGTCTGACGTCGCGCTAGCAAGAGGGAGAACGAGGCGAGCGTCGTCAAGTCGTTCGGAAGCCTTGGCCGCTGAGCGACGCACATCAACATCAGTGTCGTAGAGCGCGTTGATCAGCACGTCGATGATCAGATCGCGGTTCGTCGAGTCGGCGATTTCAGAGAGCGAGTAGATCGCCTGCATACGCACTTCGGCATTCTCATCACCCGCGATGTTCCTGAGCGCTTCCACTGACTTCGGATGCTTGATGCCACCCAGCGCAAGTGCTGCGGCTGCGCGGGTTTGAGGCTCAGCCCCATCTTCGGCTTCAGCCGCAATCTCGGAGACAACGGAGGGATCGCCAATCTCACGCAGTTCGTAGAGCACCTGGCGACGCACGTCTTCGTCTGAATCCTCGCGCAGAGCGTTGAGCAGCGGCGCGAGCGTGTCGTCAAGTTCCGGCGAATAAGCGCGGGCGTAAGCTGTCACGCAGTTCACGCGCAGCGACGAGGTGGAATCAGCAGGCAACATCAACTGGCGCAAGGTGAACATCACCTCGCGGCGCTGCGGGCTTTGATTGATCGCCTCGCCCAGCTCGAAAAGTCCAACCGTCGCGTTGATGCGCACGGCCGGGTGCTCGTCGATATTCGATGCGCGTTGCGCGAGCACGTAGGCGAAGGCTGGATCGCCGGTGAAGCCCAGCATCGCCGCGCTGATTTGGCGGCGCTGCGTGCTCTCTTCATCATTGATGCCGGAGCGCAGGGCGTCTTTGTAATTGATCGCTTGGGCGGTGAGACGCTGGCGCAGGCCATCAGCCATGTTGCCGCCGTCATCACCCAGCTTCTGCACGCGGAGCTGAGCGGAGTATTCGATCAACTGCGAGTGCATGTTCTCCACCGTCTCTTGCGAGAGGTAGGAGTAATTGCGCATCTGAGCTGCTTCGTATCCAGCCTCGCCGGCCGTGTCGTTGTCGCTGGTTGACGAGCAACCCACAGCGCTGACAAGCAAGCCGGAGGCGAGCAGCGTCATCGCAGCGCGCTTGGCCGGGAGTGTCGGAAGGAAGTTGTATCGCATATCTGCCGCCTTGGCCTTGATTGGAGCGAGTAGCCCCCAAGTCGAATCCATACCTTCATACTACGAAGGAGGCCGGGCGTTGTTGGCTGGAAATGGCGATTTTCGGCGAGCAAAACGCGCTGCTTCGCGCAATTCGCTCAAGTCAGAAATGACGAGGGATGGTGCACCCGCCGGGGTTCGAACCCGGAACCTTCGGCTTCGGAAACCGACACTCTATCCAATTGAGCTACGGGTGCATGAGGCCTGCTGCAAGCGCGCTGGTCGCTTCGCCGCGGCATGGTATCCAGAGCCACGAGCGGGAGCAAGAGGCGCGGGTGATGCGCGAGGTTGCGTGAGTTGAGCGGGGCTATTGCGATGCGGGTTCGATGTTGGTGCCTTCGACCCAGCCGATGGTGCCGTCTTCGAAGTACTCGCGCTTCCAGATGGGCACGTCTTGCTTGAGTTTGTCGATGAACTCTAGGGTTCCGTTGAGCACCTGGTGACGGTGATGCGCGCCGGCGGCGACGGCCAAGCTGACCTCGCCGATCGGCACTTCGCCGATGCGATGCAGCACAACGAATCGATTGATCGAGTGATGCTCGGCGACTTCGTGCGCGATGCGCTCAAGCTCAGCGAGGGCCATCGGCAAGTAGCAAGTGTACTCAAGCCCTTTGACCGCACGCTCTTGATGATGATTGCGGGTC
>Ga0213866_10003151_pt1 | contig 11316 bp, 11 predicted proteins | sample PICome_11_FD_160079 | JGI IMG/M metagenome (GOLD analysis project Ga0213866, IMG submission 160079) | Coastal seawater microbial communities near Pivers Island, North Carolina, United States - PICO284 | ecosystem: Environmental > Aquatic > Marine > Coastal | place: USA: North Carolina... | reverse complement strand
CCGCTTTGAGGGTTTCCTAAGACCCACTTTTAACACATCTAACAACACCTAATTGCCAAATTAAAACTACGTGTAGTTTTTCCAAAATTCTCTAAGAAAATAATGAGCGATGTATTAACCTTTAGTTGAATGGTAGCAAAGTGACTATGTAAAACTACCATGAAAGCCACTTTGCTTGTCTAGGGTAATAGACAAAGGTTTTCCCCGAAAAACCTAACCATAACGTAATTTAGCACTACGAACTATTAACAGAAACCTTCATTATTAATCAAAGGCTTGTTATTTATTGTTTTTCAACTCGTTTTCTATTTCTTCATCCACTTCGTTGCGTTTTTTTGATTTGTTATTGTATGTACTTGGTGTTTTTTTAAAATAATACCATGCAATGATGGTAATAACAATTACTTCTATAATACAAATACCTATTAAAAAATGTATCTCATTATCCATGATGTTTTTTTATTAGTGTTAATGGCTATTAACAGCAATAAAATATAAGGTTAAAGAAAGCCATGCGTATAGCATAATACTATTTAGAGGGAGCATGGCTTTTCAATACAACTATGAAAAAACAGCTAATTATTAGTAGTTTCATTATCCATTCATAGTATATAATTCACAGCATCTTTCTCTTGTAAAATATCTCTCCAAAAATCACTATAAAAATTAGCGGTTTTTAGGAGTTCTTTGTGACTTCCATGTATGTTGGTTTCTCCGTTTTCAATGACGTAAATATGATCTGCTAGTTGTTTTAATGAATGCAACCGATGTGAGATAAAAATGATACTTATTTTAGACTTTAATCGTTTGAGTAATTGCAATACAAAATGTTCCGTTTTCCTGTCCATAGCCGAAGTAAACTCATCCAAAATCAGTAATTGCGGCTTTTTATACAATACACGAATCAATGCTAAAATTTGTTTTTGTCCACCCGATAAATTCACGCCTTCTTCTCCTAAAATAGTAGCATAACCTTGTGGCAAGCTTTGTATAAAACCCTCAAAACCATATTCCTGTATAAAGGCATGAATGTCTTCAAAAGCAGCTTCTTCGCCCAATACAATATTATCTAATACATGACCAGGGAATACGGTTACATCTTGCGGAATCACACCAATAACAGTTCGCCAATCTTTTGTAAGCACATCGCCTAATAAAACATCATTATTAATGGTTATACTACCATTTTCATGCGTGTAGAATTTTTGTATAATCTGCCCAAGGGTACTTTTTCCGCATCCACTTTCGCCCACAATGGCAACACATTCATTTTTAGAAACGCTTATATTGATGTTTTTCAATAACTGTTTTCTGCCTGCAAATCGGAACGATACATTTTTGATTGCTAAGGATTCAAAAGTTGAAAGTGCCGTTTCTCCTTCCGCTTCTTTGGCTATGGACGCAAATTCATACATTCTATTAAATGCTACTTTTGCTTCGTTTATTGGAATGGCAACAAGTGCCAAACTTGCCACCGATGGAAGCAACGAACTTGCAATACCCAAAACAGCCGTTAACTCTCCAATAAGCAGTAATTCGTTATAGACTTGAAAAGAAGTATAAACCAAAATTCCCATTAAAAATAGCACACTAAACACACCCGAAATAAGTGATAAACGCACATTTATTTTTCCAAGATGAAACGCTTTCTCTTGAAAGTTTCCATAAATGAGTTGATTGATCTTTTGGAATATGGTTTGCCTGTTGTTATTCTTTATCGTTGCAATACCTTGCATAGAAGTAATATAATTGCTCTCGTTTACTGCATAGCCTTGCATGACTTCTTTTTGTGCTTTGATAATTTTGGTGTTAAAACGATACATTAAAAAGAAATAAAACGGTAAGCTAATACTAGCAATCAAGCCTACTTGCCATGAGTAATAAAATAAAAAGCCTAACGAAACAATGGCTACTAGCGCATTAATAACAATGTTCCCAACTACAATTTTTATAACATTCTGTACACGTTGTGTATCGTTTAGCCGAGCGACTAACTCGCCAATTTTTCGAGTATCAAAAAACGGTTTTGGTAAATGCAGTAATGAAGTATAAAATCGATCTATAATTCGGTTGTTAAAGTCTTTGCTTTGACGTATTAAAAAATAATCACGTAAGCTTCCAAAAAATGTTTTTACCAGTAACAATATCGTAATCAGCACCATACTTAACACAAGCATCTTGGTATCTTTGGAAGGTAAAATTTTATCAATAAGTTTCTGAGAAAATACAGCCATGCTCATACCAAGTATGGCAATACACAGTCCAAGAAGCACACTAAACTTTAGCAATCTGTAATCGGGTTTTACAACACTCAAAAACCAGTTTCTTTTAGAATTTCGTTGCGTTGTTGCTTTTTCAAAATGTTCATTTGGTGTAAGCGTTAAGCATGATTTTGATTTCCAAATAGCTTCTAATTCCTCTTTGGTGTAATAATAAATTCCTTTTGCGGGATCTCCTATGATAAATGTATTATTCTCAAAACCATAACAAACTAAATAATGTTGTAGTCTTTCCTGCATAACTACGTGTAAAATAACAGGTTGTTTATGATCTATCAGCGCTTGTATATCTGCTTCGCAACCTTCTGCGGTAAAACCAACTGAGTTTGCAGCTTGGAGCAAGCCAAGTAAGGTTGTGCCTTGCCTGTTAGTTCCGCTGAGTTCACGGAGTTTTTCTAGCGTATGACTTCCTTCGTATAGTTGTATAAGAGACAACAAACAAGCAACACCACAATCACTCTGGTCGTGTTGTAGTACTAATGTCTTTTGTAATTTTTTCTTTGTAAAGGTTGTTTGTTTCATAACTAAGACCGTTCGTGTTTGTTAATTATTTTTAAAATTCCGTTAGGATTTAGCTGTCCTTTATGTTTTTTAAGGAGTTTTTGGTGTTCGTTGTAGATTAGAACAGTTGGAATAGATTGAATATCCAATTCACTAGAAAATAGACTATTGCGATCATATAAAAACGTTATATTAGGTTGATTGATAAGTTGGTATTCAGAAGCAAATTTGCTGATTGCTTCTATGGGTTCTGAAGAAATAAATAGGAACTGAACGTTTGTAAACAAATCAAGTTCATCATAAATACTTTGTGCTTCGTGCTTACAAAAATCACATTCACTATTAAAAAATATAAATATGGTAAATTTGTTCAGTAGCAAATTGGTATGGCTATACGAGGTGCTATCCGTTTTTTGCAATATAAAACTAGGAAGGTTTTCCATACGTGAAATAGCTTCTTGTTTAGCCTGCATTTTGGTATAAATACGATGTGAGAAGTAACCCAACGTAGCTAAAATGGCTACAATGGTTATAAAACCTATTATTTTTTTCATATTTATTTTCTCCCGTGCGGTTACTGAGCATGTCGAAGTAAAGACGGGAATCTTTTTAGTTATTTATATAGCTTTTAGCTATTGGCTCTTAGCCGTTAGCTGTTAGTCTTTTGAAATTATCCAGCATTGTTTTTTATGTCTCAATACTTATTACTAAAATCTCAATACTAGCTAATATGAAGCGTTAAAAACACAATACCAACCAACCAAACAAGTAGCGCAACGCCGTAACTACTGGCAACAATGGTAAAACTCTTGCTTATAGAAACATTCAGTTGTTTCCCAATAAAATAGGCAAGTGCTACCCAATACGCTACTTCAAATACATTAAGGGTTTGTAGCGGATATACAAACCAAGCTTCCAAACCTTCATAGCCTACCACAGTAAGTGCAGATAGCGGATAAAAATATTGAATATCTAAAAGGGTGTAGTTTGGTATAAAAAAGTACAGCCAAGCGGTTTTTACAATAATTACCAACAGAAATACAAATTCAGCTTTAACAACGGCTCTAAAAATGTGTTTGTATTTAATTTCTTTACCAAAGAAAAACATGCCGGCATCTAGCACTAAGGCAATGATTGAAATTTTTAGCAATAATAACAGCGGTACGGTAACATAGCCAACCCATTGCCATTTATCTTGAAATGCTAATGTTTCTGCTAATTGTTCTTGTGTATAAACTTCTGCTAGGTTATTTATAAGCATTGTTTCTGTGCCAAGTATACCTTGTGATATTACACCAAAACACAGCATAAAAAATGTAAGTAACAGAAAATATAGAGTGGTATTTAGTTTCATGATTGTAAGTTTTCTTGGTTAAAAATAGGCATGTGTTGTGCTTACTTTATCAGTATTTGATAGAGTTTAACGGTCGTTTTCTCAATAAAAATTAGCGATTTTTTACTTTAACTTCCCATTGAAAATTAATTAATAATTATAATAAATTTAGGAAGGTTAAGCACCTATAATATTTGTTTTATTAATTCTATTTTATTTATAGAGATTTGTTAAGGAAATAAAAAAAACAAGCCGAAATAATAATTATAGTTATTAATATTACTAAAAACCTTTTTTTATTTATATTATTATTCATAATTTATAAATTTTGAACTATTAAAAAGAGACACCCAATCAAAGTTGGGAATCTCTTTAAAATTAGTAGAATTGTTATTTTTTGTTTTTCATATTGGAATACCTATTCACTATAAAAAAACATATAAACCCTACAAGAAAAATTATATGATATAGTGGTTTTAAATCAGATTTCTTTACAAAATTTAGATAAACATACCCAATTAAGCATAAAATCCCTATTATTCTAAATATCCATAAAAGATATACTTTTCTAAAGAAAATCATAATTGTATTATATTTATTAGACTACCACCAATCAAAATAACCAGCTATACCATTTGCTATACAAACCCCCGCAATAACTTTAGAGGTAGGTTCTGGAATAACAATTAGACCGACCAATCCAGCCAATCCTAAACCAGTACAAGCTCCTAGAATTACACCCGAAGCATCACCCCCAAGTATTTCTTCCATTTGATTTATTTCTAATGTTTTCATATTTTAAATTTTTGAATTAATATTATATTTTACTAAAACCAATCACCCGAGGCAGATCCCCAACCAATTAATCCTCCACATGTAGCTCCAGCTACGTATGCTGTTCCTAAAACAGCAGTAGGACCTAGTGCTCCCGCAGTAACAATTGTACCCGCTCCTAATACAGCAGCACTAGCTGCAACAGCTAAAGCACAAGCTAATCCAGTAAAGAAGCCGTCACCCCCATTTACTAATTCCATTTGATTTAATTCCATTGTTTTCATAAAGATACTAATTTAAAGAATATACCTACTCGTACGTTTTTCGGTTTCCACGGCTTTTGTTAATAGTAGTGAGAAGTGAGATTTTAGTATTGAGCCTTTTAAATCTCATAACTCAATACTAACAGCTTACTACTATTGAAAGGAAGCATTCCTTTACAAAAAAACAGTTGCCGCAATACTAATTTAAAAATTGTATATCTTTGGTTTTTCGCACCAAATAGACAACTGTTCTATTGTTTATTATAGACTCCCGTTTTAACGGGAGTTTTTTTTATAACCTTTTAGAGGTAATTTGCTATTATTACAACTCTAAGAATCGGATATACCCAACAACTGATTTTTAAGCGATTCCGTTTTTTCGGTTTTCTCTATACTTCGTGTGTAAAGTTCTAAAATAGCATTTTCAATAGCTTTGTTCTCATTGAGTCCATTAAATACATTGCGAATCATGGATTTTCCATAAGCTGTACCTCTTCTGTTGGTTACTTTATACTCTTTTAAAATTCTCAAGACTTGTTCTGTGTAACGATGTCCTAAAACTTCTTTTAGCTTTTTCCGTTGCTCTTTGTGTATCATAAATACGTTTTTCCTTGTTCATTAGTGCTTACATTCTTTGTACTCTAAATATAATCCTGTAAATTCAATACTGATTAAATCTTCTAATGACATGTTTACTGTTTTTTTGATTATTAAAATTAATCCGCTACTTTCATTGTCAGATTTTATTGATTTGGTAAATCTAAGATGAAGAATGTCACTAAAACAAGAGATGTAATTCATGATTTGTAAATTTCATACAGATTTTGTAAATAATGTGCACTTTTGTAGTTTACAACAATTAATTTTATTGAAATAACTCTGAAAACAGTTCGTATGATAATACACAAGACTTGTTTTAAAGTCAATATTTATATTATATTTCTTCTTTTTATTTGCATTTGTTTTGGTCAAAAAAATAAATCTAATGATAAAACGCTACTTGAAAATAAAAGTTATAAGGAGTTATCAGATTCTTTTTATAATGTAGAATTCAATAAAGATAAAGCTTTCATATATGCAAAAGCTTTTCTGTCAAAAGCCAAAAAAGAAAAAAACACTTTAAAAATTGCTGAAGGATATTATTTTCATGCTTATACTATAAGTAACCATGTAAATGCGATAAAATACGCGGATAGTATTATTAACCTTACAAAAAATATAATAGATCATGAGTACCCAGCTAAGGGATATCTAATAAAAGGGAAACGATTATATGATGATATTGGAGATTATGAAGGTGCATTAAATAATTATTTAATCGTTAACGAATACGCCCTAAAACGTAAGAATCTTTATCAGCAAGTGTCTAGTAAGCACGTAATGGCAATTTTAAAAAATCATCTTGGGAATGAACAAGAAGCTTTGAGTTTGTATAAAGAAAACATGGTTTTTTTATTAAAAAACAAAGAAAACAAGAAATACAGACAAAAATATATTGTGACTTTGCTAGGAATTACTGACTCATATCTAAGGATGCAAAAATTGGACTCTGCATCTTATTACTCTAAATTAGGAATTAAAGAGTGCCTAAAGAGTAATAATGAAGTCCTCTATTCTTTTTTCCTTTTAACAGATGGAACCGCAAACTACATGGCTAAAAATTATGAAAAAGCTATTGATACACTAGACAAGGCGATTGCAATACTTAAAAATGATAAAAATAATTTTGGTAATTTAAAAATGGGATATCTTTACAAGGGAAAATCTTTGATGGATTTAGGTAAGGAAGAAAAAGCTATTTCTTACTTTAAAAAAATTGATTCATTAACCATAAAACCTATTGATTTTTTTCCTGAAATGAGAGAAAGTTATGAGTTACTGATTGGTTATTATAAAAAGAAAAAGGATAAACAAAACCAACTAAATATTATGGAACGTTTACTTTTTTTTGATGAATCTATTAAAGATAAATACCAAGATTTGACCATTAAAATTAATTCTGAATATGATAGGGTAAGATTGACTAAGGAAAGAGACGAATTAATAGCAGAATTAAAGGGAAAGGAAAAATTTTCAAATACCTTATTAAAACTTCTTTACATATTCATTACAATTCTTATCCTAATTCTATTATTTATTAATAGAAAAAAGAAATATTACAGAAAAAAGTTTGAAGAATATATCTTATTAAATAAGAATAAAAAACAAGGTGATTTAGTTGAAAAATCTATTAGCGAAGAATCAAAAAAAATTGATTTAGCTGAAGACTTTACCGAAGAAATTATTTTAAAATTAGAGGGATTTGAAAAAGAAGAACAGTTTTTGTCTCCTGATTGTACTCAAAACAAAGTGGCTTCAATTCTAAAAACCAATTCTACATATCTGTCCAAAGTTGTAAACTCCATAAAAAATAAAAACTTTACAAACTATATTAATGATTTAAGAATTGAATACGCAATAACTAAACTTCAAAATGATAAACAGTTCCGTTCATATTCGGTAAAGGCAATTGCTTTTGAAATTGGCTTCAAGAGTTCACAATCTTTCTCAAATGCTTTTATCAAAAAAACAGGTTTAAAGCCTTCTATATTTATAAATGAATTAAAAAAAAGAAACAATAAATCATAAAAATCGATATGAAATTTATAAATCATGAATGCTAATTCTTGTAATCAACATACATTACGTCTATGTTTGTCAAAACAAAATTTTAAAATATCGTCTTATGAAAAAACAAATTAAAAAACTAAATTTACAAAAAGAGAAAATTTCAAAAGTTAAAAGCTTACAAGTAATAGTTGGAGGAACAAACGCCGATGAAACCAATAATATTGAGAATTGTTGTAGCATAAAAAACAACACACACGGAACCGGCGAAGTTGGAGGTTAATTTTTCTTTTTTTAATCTATTTATTAAAGCACTGTAATGTATTATGGTGCTTTAATAGTTATTTAAAAGGTAGTTTCTATGAAAAAAAACATTAAATATTCTTTATATCTTATTTTAATTATTCTAATTGGATGTGACAAAACTTTGACACCACCAATTATGCAAAAGGAAACAGTTACTGATGTCTATTTTGGAAAAGAAATCAAAGATTCATATAGACATTTAGAAAATTTAAAAGATTCCTCAGTTATAAATTGGTTAAAATTACAAAAAGCGCATACTGAAAGTTACATCAATAACATCTCTAACCATTCTAAACTTATAAAAAAGCAACAAGAACTCGAAAATGAAAATGAGTTTAAATTTTCTAGGTTGAATATTACAGCAAACGGTTCATATTTTTACCTAAAGAAGTTACCCGAAGATAAAGTTTCTAGGTTATATTTTAGAAAAGATAAAGATGGAAAAGAAGAATTGTTATATGATCCAAAAGAATATAAAAAAAATGAAGAAGATGAATATTTGATAAATTATATAAGTCCGAATTGGAGTGAAACCAAAATAGTTATTAGTTTGACAAAAAATGATGAAGAGGTTTCTGATATGATTATACTTGACTTAAAAACTAAAAAAATACAAACTCAAGTTATAACAAAAACATGGGCTGCTGCTTCGCTAGGTATGAGCTGGCTTCCCGATGATTCAGGATTTATTTTTTCCCGTTTACCATCTGAAGATGGAAAAGCAAAAGAAACTTTTCAAAACACCAAGTATGTTCTATACAATTTAGAAAATGATTCTATAAAAGATATTTTCTCTAATGAAACTAACCCAGAACTTGGTATCGAAAAAGATGATTTTCCTATAATATTTTTGCAAAATCAGAATGACAAATATGTTTTCGGGGCAATTGTAGGTGTTTCACAATATTTTGATGTTTACTATAAAGAGATTAAAGATATTGAAAATATAAAAGCTAAATGGATACCTCTATTCACAAAAGAAGACAAAGTGAAAAAGTTCACTATTGTTGAAGATAAGTTAATTTATTTATCGGCAAAAGAAGCTTCTAATTTTAAAATTTATCAAGTTGCAATAGCTGATAACATTATTTCTAAACCTCAAATTTTAGTCAATGGTGAAGAAAATGCGATTATCCAAAGTTTTAACATCATTAAGGATGGATTGTTTTATACTATTGTAAAAAATGGAGTAGACAGCAAGTTGTTTCATTATGAAACCAATACTGAAATAACGCTTCCAATTTCAGCAGGTTCAATTGGCTTAACCTCTAACGGGTATAATTACAACGACTTATGGGTGTCAATTAGTGGTTGGAATACTAAATACAAGAAATACAAGTATAATTTTGAAATTAACTCTTTTTCAAATGAGAGTTTATTTGATAGTAATTCAACCCAAGAAGATACTGATTTAATTGTAGAAGAAATAGAAGTTCAGTCTCACGATGGTAAAATGATTCCTCTTTCCTTAGTTTACAAAAAGGGATTGAAAAAAAATAGTCAAAATAGAGTTTTATTGATAGGTTATGGTGCTTACGGTTATATCATACGTCCTAAATATACGAACGAGGTTAAGTTATGGACTGATGAAGGTGGTATTTATGCAGTAGCTCATGTACGTGGTGGTGGAGAAAAAGGGGATAGTTGGTATAAAGACGGCTTTAAAACGACAAAACCAAATACATGGAAAGACTTGATTTCATGTACAGAGTACTTAATCAAGAAACAATACACGTCTTCTAAGCATGTTGCTATATGGGGAAATAGTGCTGGCGGCATTCTGATTGGAAGAGCAATTACTGAAAGACCTGATTTATTTGCTGCTGCAATAGTAAGGGTTGGAGTTTTAAACGCTATACGGTCAGAAAATATGATTGGTGGTGGTACAAATTCTAAGGAGTATGGCACTGTTAAAGATTCTGTTGAGTTTGAAGCTTTGCTAAAAATGGATGCCTACCATAATATAAAAAATGAAGAAAAATATCCCTCTATTCTTTTAACGGCTGGAATGAATGATTCAAGGGTAGCTGCTTGGCAACCCGCAAAATTTGCTGCTAAAATTCAACAAGCAAATATTTCTCAAAACCCAATTTTGTTATCAGTAGATTTTGAAAGTGGGCATGGTTTTGATGCAAGTTCCGAAAAAAAGCAAAAAGAATTGGCTGATATTTTATCTTTTGCTTTATGGCGAACAGGACATCCTGATTATCAGCTTGAGTAAAGGCTAGTCAATCCCTGTAATACTTTTTATTGGCAAAAGAAGTTTCAAAAAAGAAGAAAAAGCATAACTAACATTCCTACTTCGACAAGCTTGGCAAACATATTTCGATATATTCAATAACTGCGCTAGGAAATAAAAAATATTCCCGTTTTCACGGGAAATGAATATGAAAAAAATAACGATACTAATTGTTGCTCTCTTATTCTTTGTAAGTTGCAAATCAGTACATACCATATACAATACAGAGAAACTGCAAAATATAGATAAGTTAGGGTATGTATCACCTGTATATGAGTACCCTGAAAATTTAAAAAATACCAATGCTTTTAAAAAATATAAAAAGTATTCAAATAACAAAGTTGATTCACTATTTTCAGTAGAAGCAACTAAATACAAAATATCAAAAAAAGTATCTTCAAACGCGTCACATGATGTTGATATTCAAAATATATTTAATGCACATAGAAACAATCAAAAAATTGACTTCACAACTAATTTTAAGTCACTCCTTAAAGACAGTAAAGAAGATTATTTGATGATAATTTATTTAAAACCAAAATTTACGCTTGTAAACAGTTCATTTCTAGTGACGAGTGCTTCTAAAATGGAAGTGTTACTAATTGAAACAAATACAGAGGAAGTCATTTTTTATGATAGTGCATATTCATCTATAAGACACACTACAAAGCGACTGCTGGACAATGTTAATGAAATCTATAAAAAAATAAATGAGTTATAATTTTGGCAAACTCAATACTCACTTGAAAAAAACAAATATACTACTGATTTGTTTTTTAATACTATCTAGCTGTTCCACTACAAAATCAACAACACAACTTTCAGAAAAAGAACTATTTGAAAAGCTTTCCAATGGTTTTATAATCCAAAAACTTCCCAATTGGGAATTTCACGGTTTTCATGGTGTATTAAACTATACACCAAAAGAATTAATGAATGTTGGTCAAGAATACATTTATAATGGCATTACAGCCAATAAACGTCAACTAAAGAATGAAACCTTAGCATCTATCG
>Ga0213866_10003150_pt1 | contig 11318 bp, 10 predicted proteins | sample PICome_11_FD_160079 | JGI IMG/M metagenome (GOLD analysis project Ga0213866, IMG submission 160079) | Coastal seawater microbial communities near Pivers Island, North Carolina, United States - PICO284 | ecosystem: Environmental > Aquatic > Marine > Coastal | place: USA: North Carolina... | reverse complement strand
GATTCTCTTGGGCTTCTTTTTGATTATTTCAAAGCTAAATTTAAACTCTCAACTAATACTTTTAGACTCTATGGTCATTCCGGAGGCTCTCAATTTGTTCATAGATATCTATTATTGAGTGATGAAAGTAGGGTTGAAAAAGCAGCTATGGCTAATGCTGGTTTTTACACTTTTGCGGATGCTCAAATTGCTTACCCATTTGGTATTAAAAATATGGATGTTTCCAATGAAAGGCTTGAATGGTTTCTTAGACTGAAGGGTGGAGTATTTTTGGGGGATGCTGATAATGATCCCAATCATCATTCTTTACCTTCCATGCGAAAAGCAAAAAAACAGGGTAAACATCGATTCGAAAGAGGAACAAATTTCTTTAATGATTTGATAAAACTTGGTGTAGAGAAAAACCTTCCTTTTCGTTGGAGATATCAAACTGTTCCAAATATTGCGCATGATAATGCGGGTATGAGTTTAGCAGCATCAGAGTTTTTGCTTGAAGATCTTTAAGAAGTATTTCTTGCAATGAAGTCGTCAGCAGCATTATAAATTTTGATCTTTCTATCTTCTTTCATTCTATCAAGGGACTTCAACATCAACCCCAATCTAGGGTTGTTAGCAAAAAAATCTCTATTATTTTCTATAAACCTCCAATACAGACCATCCACTGCATCGCACCATTCTCCGTTTTTGTAATTTGACATCCTTAGCATGTAACTTGATCCACAGATATAGGGTTTAGTTGAGAATATGCCACCATCTGCATAAGTCCCCATTCCAAATACATTTGGCACCATCACCCAATCAGCAGAGTCCACATACATTTCCATAAACCAGTTATAGATCTCAATTGGTTTAATATTTGATAGATTCATTAAGTTTGAAATAATCATCAACCTATTAATATGATGAGTGTATCCTGTGCTTGCGGACTCTTTAATTGCATCATCAAGAACTGGGATGCCTGTTTCTCCGGAATACCAATTTTTATTGAGGCTATTGCTGTGAGACCAAAAATTTAACTCTTTATATTGAGGCATGTTTTCCCAGTAAACTCCTCTTATAAATTCTCTCCATCCTAATATCTGCCTAACAAAACCCTCCAATGCATTAATTGGGATCTCATTCTCTGCTTTATTGAAGTAACTTATTGCATCCACAATACATTCCATAGGATCTAACAAGCCCGAATTTATATATGGAGAAAGAAGTGAATGGAACAGGGTTGAGTTTTCTTTGTCTATGGCATCTTGAAAGTCCCCAAATGATTTGAAATATAATTTTAAAAAAATATTCAATTGTTCTCTGGCCTTAGAATGAGTAACAGCCCAATTAAAGTTTTCTAAGTCTCCAACTGAATCTGGAAAGCAGTTTTCAACATCAACCATTGTAGAAACTGTAAGTTCATCTGATTTAAGTTTTCTTCTAGATTTTGGGGGCTCTGTTAGTTTTGAAATGCTTTTTTGATTCTCCTTATCGAAATTCCATTTACCACCAAGTGGCTTGTTATCATCCATCAGAAGGCTGTATTTTTTCCTTAGCCATCGGTAATAGTATTCTTGTACAAGAGATTTCTTATCTTTAGACCATTCAGAAAAGCCTTCTATGGAATCAATAAATTTGGTGTCTGGATGAATTTTGAGTTCAACATTGTGTTTAGATCCAAAAAACATGAGTTGAGTTAATATCCCATGATCACTTGGTTGAGTTACATGAAGGATATTAAAATCAATTTTTTGATGCAATGTCTCAAGTTCATGCATTAAATCAATATTTCTGTCCTTTGTAATTTTTACATGGATAATGTTGTTAAAATCTCTTTCTAAACTATCTTTCCAATGCCTTAGAGCCGAAATCAGCAAAACTAGTTTGTGTTTATGATGCTTTAATTGGTAAAAAGTATCACACGGTTCATAAAGCAATAACGGATCAGAGGCATCAATTGCTGTGAGCACTTTATTGTTTGTTGATAAATCATCCGGAAAGATTAACCCAATTTGTTTCATACTTTTGTCTCAGTTAGAAATTTCCCCAAAGCTTTTCCTGAATTGTATGCAGATTCAATTCGCGGAGAAATATTCCAATCACCTATAGCAAAAGCATCTTTGGATACATGTGTAAATTCATTCTTAATATTTGATCTGCTGCATAGAGCATATTTCCATCTAAATATTCCTGCATGCCCAATATTATAATCCCCATTAATTATACCTTTAACGGCATTACCAGCCTTAGTTTGAAGCAATTTGTCTGGTTCATTTAGCATTTTTAAACTGAAATTTGGTGAAAACTGCAATACCCAAGTTGTTTTATTTTCATCATTATAGAAATGACTTGATCCAAGATAAGCAACGTCTTTGTCGATATTTTTATATGCATTATGCTGGTTATCAATTGTGCCATTTAATGTCATTCCTACAGCAATACAGGGACTAAACTTTGAATCATGTTCTATTTTTGATTCATAGATTTTTTGTGCCTGTGGCAGAGGCATACTAGAAATAATAATATCGTAGGATTCAGATTTACCTGACTCAAAATGCACTAGTTTGTTCTTCTCATCAATTTTTACTGCGCGATGATTAAATTTTATATTTAAAATTTGGTCATAATTTTTTAGAAGGGCATGCATGCCCCTTTTTCCAACAAAGTAATTTTTAGTATCAACACAGTCATTTGCCTCGCAATCAAAGGAAGATCCTATAAAATTTATAGCGTCATTTTCTAAAAGAAAATTTTGTAAGCTAGATGACTGAGCTTTACAGAATTGAGCTCCAAAATGAAATAACCTATCATTCAGTGTCTTAGCGCATAATCTTCCACCCACACCACGTGATTTTTCATAAACGTGAACATCAAAACTCTTATAAAGGCTTAATGCACAAGATATTCCGCTCATGCCAGCTCCCAAGATGATAATCTTAGGTTTCTTCATGTTTTTTAAGTGTTGTCTTTGAAGATTACCCCATCTTTCATAACAAAGATTACATTTTCAACGGTTGATATATCTTCTACAGGATTTTGTTGAACAGCTATAATATCAGCCAACATACCAGGTTTTATTTGCCCTAATTTGTCTTCAATCCTAAGAAGTTTTGCTGTTTCAATTGTTGCGCTTTTTAATGCATCTTGATTAGTCATGCCAGCATTTGTCATAAGAATAAACTCTTGCCAATTGTCTCCATGGGCAGAAACACCTGAGTCAGTACCAAAGGCTATTTTTACACCGGCTTTATATGCTTTGGCAAAGGTTGACTGAATTTGGGGACCAATTTTTTTAGCCTTAGGTTTTACAAGAGCTGGAAAAAAATTAGGGATTTTTGCTTTTTCCGCAACCCAATCGCCTGCCATGATGGTTGGAACATAATAAGTTCCTTTTGATTTCATCAAATCCATAACTTCTTGATCCATGTAAGTACCATGCTCTATTGAATTAATACCTGCTATCACAGCTCTTTTCATGCCTTCTTTCCCATGAGCATGTGCTGCTGTCCATAGTCCATAATCATTGGCAGTTGCTACAATTGAATTTAATTCCTCATTTGTGAACTGAGGATTTTCACCAGATTTGGCAACACTTAAAACACCTCCAGTAGCAGTAATTTTTATTCCATCTGCTCCATCTTTGTATCTTTGCCTGACTGCTTTTTTGGCATCCTCTGGACTATCAATGACTCCCTCTTCAGGAGATGGCGGAGAATAGTTGTCTTTTGGCATGCCATTAGTTGGATCACCATGACCCCCAGTCGTTGCTATGGTTTTACCTGATGTAAAAATTCTAGGGCCTATCACCAAACCCTCCTTGATTGCATCTCTAAGCGAAATAGTTTCCATCCCCCCATCACCCAGGTTTCTTACGGATGTGAATCCAGCCATGAGTGTTTTTGACGCAGCATTTGCAGCAAATAGCGCTCTGTATTCGGGCTCTATTTTTGAGCGCCTTTCTGCTTTTGGAACATATTCCTGTGCCAAATGAACATGCATATCCATAAATCCAGGCATAACATATGATTGCTTTAAGTTAACAATCTGATCATTTTTTTTTGGTGTTGCGTAACCCTTTGTAACTTCAAGAATTTTATTACCTTTAATTCTTATTGTTACAGCTTTGCTGATCTCTCCATTATTTGTATCCAATAAATTTCCAACATGCAGAAGGGTATCAGCATTTATCAGTGCTGAAATTGACAGAGCAAATAATAAAGCAACTTTTTTCATATATTTTTTATAATTATTAATTCTAAACAATACTACCTTTCTTGATGGATGTTAATTATTTTTGAATTTACCATCATTCCATTCTGATCATGAATTGATAAAGTAATTTTATTTTCACTAGGCTCAATATCAAGGATTCCATAGTTTTTCATTCTAAAGGTTTTCCCGATAAGTAAAGGGTCAGTTTCTTCACCCGGAGATGCTTGTCTGTTAAGAGATGAAGCCGTGATTTCAACAAAATTTTTATTTTGATATATACCCGATTTATGCCTATCACCTGATACCAAAATAACAGTTTTATTTTTAGCTTTATCAGCGATCAAGTCCAGCAACCGTTTTCGCTCTAAGGGAAAATTATCCCATTTTTCATATGGATGATTGGTAGCTAAAATTTGAATAGAAGAGAGAATGATAATTGTATCTGCATTAGAGCTTGATAGAGAAGACTCTAACCATAACCACTGATCTTGCCCCAGAATAGTGGCTTTAGGATTATTGTTTTTTGTATAAACATTTTTTGATTTTATTAGTTTAGATCTGAAGTACCTTGTATCTAGACCAATGATCTCAATCTTAACCCCCTCCACATCATTGGTCTGTCTGAAATATATACCTTCTCTATTTCTTCTGGGATCTGAATTAGGAATATTCCAAAAGTTAAGAAACATTTTCTTAGCTTCTTTTTTAAGAGGGTAATCTCCGCCTCCATCGTTAAGCCCAAAATCATGATCATCCCATATGGCTATTATTTCTTTATCTAAAAGCCATTTAGGCAATCTTTTTTTTTGAGTTTGATAAGCCTTTTGCATCTTGGATAATTTACCGTTTGGCATATCTCCATACACGTTATCTCCAAGAAATATAAAGCCATCTAAATCCTCATTCTTGATTGACGACCAAATGTTTTGTTCTCGATCTTGATCTAGGCATGAACCAAGCCCATATTTATATGCATAAACATTTATTGGAGCAATCATCAAAATAGCAAAAAAGATTATCCTTATGCGTATATAATTTTTCATAATATTATTATCTCATTATTGGAGTATTTTTAATCTAAATTGAAATCCTATATTAAATTGATTTGTATTCTTATTCTTTCGGGCTGCGCTGAGAATTCGAAAAATTCTAACTTAGAATTAGACAACTTTATTAAACCAAAATACTCTTTCAAAGAATCATCGTTCAGTTGCAAGTTAGTTTCAGGTCAAACCCTTAATTCTGTTGAGAGGTTTATTCCACAATTTGTCGATAGCTATGTAAAAATGGGTCGTGGCACCGAAGAATTATATTTCTTGTTCCCAGTTACAGACGATAAAACTGATACTCAATCTTTTAATCTTTTATTACAACATGATGAGGTAGATGCCGTTGATAGTTTCAACCTAACTCTTGCAGCATTGAGCTTTGATGATATTGCCATTTGTAACAGTGCAAAAATTGTAAGAAATTCTCTTAGACTTACAAGCAATAAAATTAATAAATTTCCAGTGGTCTCAGAGGTATTACAATGCAATTATAAGGATGGATTTAATTACGCAACAATTAAACTAGTTCTTGAGCAATTTTCAGATGCATTAGTAAAAAATAATTCACCTGTCGAAATAATTTACTCTGAAGGCGAAGGGCCTGATAACAGCTTTCAATGGACAAATATATTTCTATCTCTGGAATCTCGAAAAGATTTTGTTAACTTGTGGCAAACTTTAGATATCAGTAAAGAGATTCAAGAATTGCTTATCGAGCAATCAACTTGCCAGTCATCTAAAGTCTATCGTCAATACAAAGTTTTGTGATTTAAAAGCTCGACATCTCATCAGCAATTTTTTTAATTCCTTTGCTCACGGTCTCAACAAAGATAAAAGGGAAGAGGCCATGAACAATGCCTGCAATCCCAAGAGAAAGAAGAATAATTGATACTTTGATTGCTCTGAATGCATGCGAAAAGTAATTAACATTTACTTTTTTTAGATGATGAAAATCAAATATCATAATTAATTTTAAACCAATTAAACTAAAATGCTCATAAAATTTAAAAGAGCATTTAATTCTCTTAAGATTAATACAAAGATAGTGTAATATACGTTTTCCTAAAAAAGCGCGGCATTAGTATAATGGCTAGTATATCTGCCTTCCAAGCAGATGGTCCGAGTTCGAATCTCGGATGCCGCACCAATTTTCCAAAAGTTAATTAATGCTAAAATACTTGCATGTTAGTCAAAAGCGTTTCTTCGCCAATTGGATTTTTTGATGCTACTTTTAGCAAATATGGACTTAAGTCATTAGCCTTTATTGGTGATACCCCATCGAACTATCCATGTGATCAAGAATTACAAAAGTCTGTTGATAGCTTTTTTTCTAAGAGGGGTTTGAAATCTTTGCCACCAATTGATTTACAAGGTACAGATTTTCAATTACTAGTTTGGAATGCTCTATGCTCTATACCAAGGGGAGAGACAGCTTCGTATTCAACTATTGCAAAAAAAATTGGATCTCCTAATGCAGTAAGAGCTGTAGGGACAGCATGTAAATTAAATCCGATTCCACTTTTTGTTCCTTGCCATAGAGTTATTAAACAGGATAACACCATTGGACAATTTGCATTAGGAATCCATTGCAAAAAATACTTACTAAGAATGGAAGCAGTTTAAAATGATAATTTATGAAACTATTTTGCAGCGCTTGAATGAATCATTTATCACAGAACATTTATTCTTAGAAAATGAAAGCTTCAAACATAATGTTCCTCCCAATTCTGAGTCTCATTTCAAGCTTGTTATTGTTTCAAACAATTTTAATAACATGCCAAAAGTTCAACGTCATCAAGATATATACTCTGCATTAAGCGATGTAATGAATAAGATTCATGCTCTATCTATTCAGGCATTTACATTGGATGAATATGAAAAAAATCCAGTTATATTAGAATCACCTGATTGCTCTAAAAAATAATCATAGTATGCAAAATATTTTTAAATTTATTATAAGAAGACCTCTCGTTGTAATGGTTTTCATTATTGCAATTTTCTTTTCAGCCGCTACTGGTCTTCAGAATTTTAAACTTGATGCATCATCTGATGCATTAGTTATTGAGGGAGATGAAGCCTTTAAAATTTATAGAGAGACAGGTGAAATATTTGGTAATTCAGATTTCTTGATAATTACCTTTACACCAAAATCGGATTTGTTTTCAGCTGATTCATTGGCAACAATTAAAAACCTAGATGCTGCTATAGAAAAGCTTCCTACTGTTGATTCTGTTTTAACCATCTTAGATGCCCCAATTTTTTTTCAACCAAAAGTTCCAATTAGTGATTTGATGGATAATCTCAAAACCCTTGAAACTATTGGGATTGATTTTGATGCAGCGAAAGAAGAAATTTTAAATAATCCTGTTTACTCAGAGTTAATTATCAGCCCTTCAGGCGATACAACAGCCATGCAGATTACACTGAGCGAAAACACCTTATATAGAGATTTGATCCAGCAGAGATATGAATTGCGCAACTTGGTCAAGATCTCAACTGCTCAGAAGTTGGAACTACAAAAAGTTAACCAAAAGATTTCAAAAATTAATGATGAGGAAGCAATTCAACGGGCAGAGTTGATTGCTAAAATTAGAGCACTTTTAAAATCAAATAGCGATAAGGGAACTTTATTTTTAGGCGGCGCATCTATGATAGCTACCGATATGATGACTTTTATTAAATCAGATTTAGCAATTTTTGGTATAGGCGTTGCGATAGTCTTCTGCATAATGCTTTTTATTTTTTTTCAAAATATTTGGTTTGTTATTCTTCCGCTTAGCAATGCTTTTGTAACAACAGCATTTACAGCAAGTGTTCTTGGCTTGATGGATTGGAAGATAAGCGTTATTTCATCTAATTTTATTGCACTTTTATTAATTTTAACTATCTCACTCACGGTGCATGTATTAGTGAGGTTTACTGAGGTCTCACGGAATATAGATTCAATTGATGATGGTATATGTATAACCTTAAATCAAATGCTAATGCCATGTTTATTAGCGACATTAACAACTGCTATAGCTTTTCTTTCATTAATTCTTGGTGACATAAAGCCAGTTATTGAATTCGGAAAGATGATGACAGTTGGGATGATTTTTGCATTTATTTTTACATTTACTTTTTTACCAAGTGCAATGAAATTAGTCATAAAGTCATCAGAAAGCCACTCAAAAGATTTTATTAATAAAATACCCAACAAGTTAGGAATTCTTGCTATTAGAAGAGGTAAGCAGGTCGGCATATTTTTTATTATTGTTACGATTTCTATGATGTATGGAATTTCAAAACTCAAGGTTGAGAATAGATTTATAGATTATTTTTCTCCAGAAACTGAAATATATCAGGGCATGCTGTTACTTGATCAGGAGTTAGGCGGAACTGCAACATTAGATATTTTGATAGAGCAGCCCAGTGAAGAAATTTTTGATGAATTTGATTTTGATGGTGATGAATTGTTTGAGGATGATTTGTTCGAGGATGAGTCCAGTGAGGCTTCTGGTTATTGGTGGAATGCAGCATCTCTAGCTAAGCTTGAAGATATACATGACTACTTAGATGATATTCCAGAAATGGGAAAAGTCTTAAGTGTGGCCAGTGGTATTAAATTAGCAAGAATGATTAATGATGATAATGATCTAAATGACCTTGAGTTGGCTTTACTAAGATCTGTACTTCCAGAAGACATAAAAGAAACTTTACTCTACTCATACATTAATCAAGATGACTCAAAAGTAAGAATTTCTGCAAGAGTCCTAGAATCTGCTCAAACATTAAATAGGAATGAATTGTTGGAAAAAATTAACTTCGATCTGGTTGATAAATTTAATCTAGAGCCTGATCAATTTAAAGTAACTGGATTGGCTGTTTTATATAACAATATGCTTCAATCTTTGTTCTCATCGCAAATTAAATCTTTGGGGTTAGTTTTTGCGGCTATTGGCCTGATGTTGTTAATCATTTTTAAATCAATAAAGATAACCTTAATAGCGCTTACTCCCAATCTAATTACAGCTGGCTCTGTTCTTGGATTGTTAGGCATTTTAAACATTCCTTTGGATATTATGACAATTACTGTAGCTGCAATTAGTGTTGGCATGGCGGTAGATAATACTATTCACTATCTATATAGATATAAGACTGAGGCGGCAAACATTAATATTACAAATGATCAGAGAGTCTTAAACTCTCATGATTCAGTTGGAAGAGCTGTTTTTTATACAGCAACAACCATAGCTGCAGGATTTTCAATTTTTGCTTTATCAAGCTTTACTCCAACTGTTCTCTTTGGTTTATTCACCGCTTTTGCATTGATGATTTCTTTTTTCGCATCGTTAACTTTGTTACCATTTCTTTTAAAATTTTCTAATGCTTTTTCAACTCAGGAGTAACACATGGCAGGACCTTTAAACGGAATTACTCTTGTGGAATTTGCTGGCATAGGTCCTGGTCCATTTTGCGGAATGATTTTGGCTGATTTGGGTGCTGAAGTTATTCGAATTGATAGGTCTTCTCAGCATGGTCATGGCAATACACTTGATTTTCAACATAGATCTAAATCATCATTAACTGCAGACTTAAAAAATCCAAAAACTGTTAAAGAAATTAAAAAGCTTCTTAAAAACGTAGACGGTTTGATTGAAGGCTTTAGGCCCGGTGTTATGGAGCGCTTGGGACTGGGCCCTGATGAATGCTTTAATGAGAATCCCAATCTAGTTTATGGAAGGATGACCGGCTGGGGACAGGAGGGCCCGCTAGCTAAAACTGCCGGACACGACATAAATTATATTGCATTAACTGGCGCTCTCGAGTCCATGGGAAGAAAGGATCAGACACCGCCGCCTCCGTTAAATTTAGTTGGAGATTTTGGCGGGGGTGGAATGTTTCTGGCTTTAGGAATAGTTGCTGCTTTACTGAATATTAAACAAGGTGGAAAAGGTCAAGTTGTTGATGCTGCAATGGTAGATGGGGCTTCAGTTTTAATGTCAATGTTTTATGCATTCAAAGCTTCTGGTTTTTGGTCAGAGGAAAGAGAGTCTAATTTACTAGATGGAGCTGCGCATTTTTATGATACCTATGAATGTGCTGATAAAAAGTTTCTTGCAGTTGGTTCAATTGAACCACAATTTTATTCAGTGCTTTTAGAGAAGCTAGAAATTATAGATCCAAAATTTCAAGATCAGCATAACAAAGAATTATGGCCTGAATTAAAAGTGATTATCGCAGAAAAGATTAATAAAAAATCTCGTGACGAATGGGCAAATATTTTTGATGGGTCTGATGCATGTGTTGCACCAGTATTGAGTTTATCCGAGGCACCAAAGCATCATCATATGAAAGCTAGAAATTCATTCATTGATGTTGACGGAGTGATTCAACCAGCTCCTGCGCCTAGATTCTCTGATACAACCCCACAGATCAGACATTCTTCAGTTAAAGCTGGAGAAAACAATGAGGAGATTTGCAGCAAGTATGATCTTGATAGGTCATGTTTTAGCTAAAAAATTTGATAGCATTCTCTCGCGTTGCTATTTTCAATTCTTCTATTTCCATTCCTTTAAGTTCAGCTATTTCATTGGCTATATGAGGAAGATATTTAGGCTCGTTAATATTTTTTTTTGGTTTAATGGGAAGATTCTTGGGAATAAGATATGGGCAATCAGTTTCAATCATCATTCTATCAATGGGAATATTTTTAATTGATTTGCGTAAATCAATGTTTCTTTTTGCATCACAGATCCATCCAGTAAGCCCAATGTAAGCACCCAAATCAAGATAACCATCTAATTCATCTTGAGTGCCTGTAAAGCAATGCACCACAAATTTAGGAAAGTTATTGATATTCTGTTTAATAATGTCAACGAAATCTTTATGAGAATCTCTTTGGTGCAAATATAGAGGTAACTTCAGCTCTTTTGCTATTTCTATATGCATGTTGAAGGATTTACGCTGAATATCAGGCGGAGAAATATTTCTAAAGTAATCTAATCCTGTTTCTCCAATAGCATTTGGTGTAGTGGATTTTAATTTAGCAAGCAGATCTTCATAATTAATTTCAAGGATTTCATTGGCGTGATGAGG
>Ga0213866_10003147_pt1 | contig 11324 bp, 11 predicted proteins | sample PICome_11_FD_160079 | JGI IMG/M metagenome (GOLD analysis project Ga0213866, IMG submission 160079) | Coastal seawater microbial communities near Pivers Island, North Carolina, United States - PICO284 | ecosystem: Environmental > Aquatic > Marine > Coastal | place: USA: North Carolina... | reverse complement strand
GCCACCGGACGTGCCCGCATGCTGACCAGCTCGATCTGGTGGGAGATCGTCACCGCCGATGGCGTGACCGGCTGGGTCGGCTCGAGCTTCACGGCCCAGATCGGCCCCACGAGCGACACGACCGCCGCGGTCATCGCCGGGCTGGGGTACCGGCCCGAAGAGGCGACGATGTCGGACCTGGGGCTGCTCGTGGCCGAGACGGTCGATCGGGACCCCGACGTGCCGTCCGACATCGTCATGAGCGTGGAGGCCGACGAGACCGGCGACCTCGGTGAGGTCACCTTCGACCTGATCGGGCTCGGCGACGACTCCGTCCGCGGTGTGCGCCTGCACGTCTTCGGCCAGCCGCTCGAGTCCGGCGACGGCTTCGGCCTGCGCAGCGTCGAGCAGACCGACCTCTGCGATCCGGTGCGGGGGCCCAGCGAGCCCGACGGGCTCTGCGCCTGAGCGAAATCGGTTACAGGACTTCGGTTAACGGCCGCTAACCTCAGTCCTCATGTCGTATCGATTCGAAGACGTCGCCTCCGTCAAGGACGACCTGCACAAGGTCGACTATCTCTCCGATGAAGGCATCGCCGGCGTCGTGTATCTCGCCGACCGGCTCCAGAAGCCGATCCTCGTGGAGGGTCCGGCCGGAACCGGCAAGACCGAGCTCGCCAAGAGCGTCGCCAAGATCTGCGACGCCCGTCTGATCCGCCTCCAGTGCTACGAGGGGCTCGACGAGGCGAAGGCGCTCTACGAGTGGAACTACAAGAAGCAGTTGCTGCGCATCCAGACCGAGCGGGGCGACGACCACGACTGGGCCGACATCTCCGACGACATCTTCTCCGACGAGTTCCTGCTCACCCGGCCCCTGCTCGAGGCCATCACCGCCGACGAGCCGGTCGTCCTGCTGATCGACGAGGTCGACCGCGTCGAGGTCGAGACCGAGGCCCTCCTGCTCGAGATCCTCTCCGACTACCAGGTCTCGATCCCCGAGCTCGGCACGATCGAGGCGAAGCAGATCCCGCTCGTCTTCCTCACGTCCAACAACACCCGTGAGCTCTCCGAGGCCCTGAAGCGTCGCTGTCTCTACCTCCATGTCGACTATCCCGACATCGAGCGTGAGAAGGAGATCGTGCTCACGAAGGTTCCCGACATCACGGAGAACCTGGCCGACCAGGTCGCCCGCGTGGTGCGGTCGATCCGCCAGATCGAGCTCAAGAAGCACCCGTCGGTGTCGGAGACCCTCGACTGGGCCAAGACCCTGGTGTTGCTCGGCGTCGAGAAGATCGACGAGAAGACGGCCACCGACACGATCAACATCCTGCTCAAGTACCAGAGCGACATCACCAAGGCCGTGAAGGAACTCAGCACTGCCGACGGCGTCACGGTCTGAGCGGCACCCGCTGATGACCGTCACCGACACCGGCTCGGACGAGGGCGTCCCGACCGAGTTGGGCGACCCCATCCTCGAGCTGCTCAACGGGTTCATCGTCGAGCTGCGCAACGCCGGTCTCCCCGTGTCGTTGACCGAGAACCTCGACGCCATGGAGGCCGTGAGCCACATCCCCATCGGAGAACGCGAGACCTTCAAGTACGCCCTGGCGGCGACGCTGGTGAAGCACGCCAACCACTGGAAGGCGTTCGAGACGGTCTTCGAGGTCTACTTCTCCCTCCGGGGCCAGGAATACGCGATCGGTGAAGACGGCGAACTCGCCGAGTTCGACGACGACGAGATGGATCAGGACGGCGCCGAGGGTGCCGGCGATCAGCAAGGCGGCGGTGGGGGAGAGAACCTGACGCCGGAGGAACTCGCCGAGATGCTGTTCCAGGCGCTCATGCGCGGCGACCAGCAGATGATGCGAGGCGTCGCCCGTCAGTCGGTGAAGCGCTACGCAGGCATGGAGCCCGGCCGGCCGGTCGGCGGCACGTACTACCTCTACCGCACCCTGCGGAATCTCGATCTCGAGGGCGTGCTCGAACGCCTCCTCGAGCAGGAGCAGAACGAGGAGGGCGAGGCGTCGGAGTTCGACCAGCGCCTCCAGCGTGACGAGTACCAGACCCGCATCGATCAGCTCCAGAAGGAGATCGAGGCCGAGATCCGCCGGCGCCTCGTGGCCGATCGTGGCGTCGAGGCGATGGCCAAGACCCTGCGCAAGCCGCTGCCGGAAGACGTCGACTTCATGCACGCCTCCCGCGAGGAGATGGCGAGCCTGCGTAAGGCGATCTACCCCCTCACCCGCAAGCTGGCGTCGCGTCTGCAGCGCAAGCGGCGTCACGGCCGCAAGGGTCCGCTCGACTTCCGCCGCACCGTGCGGGCATCACTGTCCTATGGCGGCGTGCCCGCCGAGCCGAAGTTCCGCAATCCGAAGCCCCACAAGCCGGAGATCTTCGTGATCGCCGACATCTCGGGTTCGGTCGCGGCCTTCGCCCGTTTCACCCTGCACCTAGTCTACGCCATTTCCGGCCAGTTCTCGAAGGTCCGCTCGTTCGTGTTCATCGACGGGCTCGACGAGGTCACCGGCTACTTCGAGGGCGTCGAAGACATCAACGAGGCCGTTCATCGGGTCAACACCGAGGCCGACGTGGTCTGGGTCGACGGTCACTCCGACTACGGCCATGCCCTCGGGGTCTTCTGGGAGCGCTACGGCAAGGACATCGGTCCGCGCACGTCGATCATGATCCTGGGCGACGCTCGCAACAACTATCACGCGTCGGAGAGCTGGATCATCAAGGAGATGAAGGAGAAGGCTCGCCAGGTCCACTGGTTGAACCCCGAACCGCAGTCCTACTGGGACACCGGCGACTCCATCGTGGGCGAGTACGCCCAGCACACCGACGGCTGCTTCGAGGTCCGCAACCTCCGCCAGCTCGAAGCGTTCGTCGAGAACCTCGCGTAGTCTCCGGCCATGCGCCGGACACGAGCCGCCCGGTGGCGCCCGAGTGGGACTCAGGCGGTGAGCAGACCGCGGACGAGTGACATGCCGCTGTGGGCCTCGTCGCCGTCGTGGGGTTCGATGCTGATGTCGACGGCCACGGCGTCGTAGGCCGAGCGCTCGAAGCCGGCCGGCACGGCGAAGGTGCCGGGGTCGTCCGGATTCTCCACCAGTCCGAGCGTCTGGACGATCTGGATCTCGCCGTCGGCGATGCCGATCAGCCAGATCTCCAGATCGCCGTCGTCGCCGGCTTCGGGGAGGACGGCGGTATCGACGCGGATCGTCTCGGTCTCGCCGTCTTCGAGCAGGGTGACGTCGACCGAGCTGCCCGCACCGAGGGGCACGAAGGCAGGGTCGTCTTCCACGTAGACGAGGTCGGCGGAGGCCACTTCGACGGCGCTCGGGTCGTCGGACACGAGCACCACGGCCAGACCGGCGATCACCACGAGGGCGGCGGCGACTGCGCCGAGCAGCATCGGCATGCGGCGCCGACTGGCGAGGCTCACCACGGGGGCCAGAGGCTCCTCGGCGGCCGCCGGCTCCTCCGCGGGGGCCTCCGCTTCCTCTGCGGCCACGGCGGCCTGGATACCGGCCCAGACGGACGCCGGAGGCGTGTCGAGCTCGAGGTCTTCGTCGGACATCGACCGGAGGATCGCGTCGATCCGGGCCTCGTCGTCGGTGAGTTGCAGTTCGTCAGACATGGGTGACCTCGGCCATCGTGCTCTCGAGATGCTGTCGGATGCGGTCGAGCCCTCGGCGGATGTCGCTCTTGACGGTGCCGAGGGGGAGATTGGTTCGTTCGGCGATCTGGGGGTGGGTCAGATCTTCGAAATAGTGGAGCGTCAGGATCTTGCGAGGCCGTTCGGGCAGCGTCTGCAGAGCGTCGATGACCAACATCTTGTCGCCCAGCGATTCCGCTTCGGATTCGGTCGGCATGTCGTCGGTCGACTCCGGCGCCCGCCGGTCGGAGTGCCGCTTCTCGGCTCGGACCGCATCGATGATGCGGTTCTTGGCGATCCCGGTGAGCCATGCCGCCATGTTGCCCTTCGAAGGATCGAAGCGATCACGGGCCTTCCAGGCGCTGAGAAACACTTCCTGCGTGACGTCGTTGGCCCGCTCGGGCCCGAGGGCACGAGCGCAGAAGTTGTAGATGAGTCGCCCGTGCTCGTCGTAGGCCTGACGCAGGGCGTCGTCGTCGCCACGCACGAAGGCGGCTTCGGCGTCGCCCAGGTGGCGGATCTCGGCGGGGGTCACGCTCACAGCGTAACCGTCATCGAGAGCCTGCTCACGGTCGGGGTTGGTCAGGGTGATGGTCATCGTGGGTTCCTCGTCTCGCGCCGGCGGCGAGCCGCACCGACCACCTGGAGGGGAAAGGTCGGGGCGACTCGCCGGGCGGAGCAAACCGTGGCGGGAGGGTTCACTCGGGGGTTACTACGCCGGGGGGAGGAGGACGGCGTCGATGACGTGGACGATGCCGTTGGAGGCAGCGACGTCGGCGGCGACCACGGTGGCGCTGTCGTTGATGACGACGGAGCCGTCGACCACGGAGATGGCGATCTCGGCGCCGTTCACGGTGGCGGCGGACTGGCCGTCGAGGCTGATGGCGGTGGCGGCGTCCACTTCACCGGCCACGACATGGTAGGTGAGGATGTCGGCGAGGCCGTCGGAGGCGAGGAGTTCTTCGGCGGTCAGGCCGAGGTCGGCCAGGGCAGCGGCGAAGGCGTCGTCGGTCGGGGCGAAGACGGTGAAGGGGCCCTCACCGGACAGGGTGTCGACGAGGCCGGCAGCCTGGACCGCAGCCACGAGCGTGGTGAAGTCGTTGGCGATGGCGACATCGACGATCGTGCCGGCAGTAGCGTCGCCACCGTCACCCTCGCCGTCCTCTGCGGCTGCAGCGGTCGTGGTGGTGCTGGTGTCTTCGTCGTCGTCACCGCATGCGGCGGCGAGCAACGAGAAGGCGAGCAGTGCGGACAAGAGGCGCAAGAGGCGCTTGGACATTTGGGGGTTCCTTTGCAGGGGGAGTGTGTGTACAACCCCTGTTACGAACCCGGGTGCGGGTGCGGATGCACCCGTTTTGCGAGATTCCCGAATCAGGCGCGTTCGCGCAGCAGTTCGGCAACGCGGAAGGCGAGATCGACCGACTGACGCCCGTTGAGCCGAGGGTCGCACATGGTCTCGTAGGCCTCGGCCAGATCGCCGTCGACGAGGCCGTCGCTGCCACCGAGGCACTCGGTGACGGCATCGCCGGTGAGTTCGACGTGGACTCCGCCGGGCCAGGTGCCCTCCTGGGCGTGGGCGGCGAAGAAGCCACTGATCTCCTTCAACACGTCGTCGAAGTGGCGGGTCTTGTGGCCGCCTTCGGCGGTGTAGGTGTTGCCGTGCATGGGATCGCAGGCCCACACGACCGGGTGGCCGGCGTCGCGAACGGCGGCCAGCAGCGGGGGAAGTCCCTCGGTCACCTTGTCGGCGCCCTGGCGGACGATCAGGGTGAGCCGGCCCGGCAGCTTCTCGGGATTGAGGGCCTCGCACAGACCGAGCACTTCGTCGGTGGTGGCGGTGGGGCCGACCTTGCAGCCGAGCGGGTTCTGGACGCCGCGCAGGAACTCGACGTGGGCGCCGTCGAGCTGGCGGGTGCGCTCGCCGATCCACAACATGTGGGCCGAGCAGTCGTACCAGTCGCCGGTGAGGGAGTCCTGGCGGGTGAGCGCCTCTTCGTAGTTGAGCAGGAGCGCCTCGTGGGAGGTGTAGAAGTCGACCTCGTGCAACGCCGGCACGGTGTCGCCGTTGATGCCGCACGCGTTCATGAAGGTGAGCGCTCGGTCGATCTCGTCGGCCATCTGGGCGTAGCGCTCGCCGGCGGGGGAGGAGGCGACGAACTCGCGGTTCCAGCTCGACACCTGACGGAGGTCGGCGTAGCCGCCGCTCGTGAAGGCCCGGAGGAGGTTGAGCGTCGACGCGGCGCGGTTGTAGGCCCCGAGGAGCCGCTGCGGGTCTGGCCGGCGCTCGGCCTCGGTGAAGCCGATGTCGTTGACGATCTGGCCGAGGAACGACGGGAGCTCGGTGTCGCCCTGGGTCTCGGTGGGGCTCGAGCGCGGCTTCGCGAACTGGCCGGCGATCCGGCCGACCTTCACGAGCGGGATACCGCCCGAGTAGGTGAGCACGACGGCCATCTGGAGCACGACCCGCAGCCGATCGCGGATCGAGTCGGCCGAGCTCTCGAACGACTCGGCGCAATCGCCGGCCTGAAGGAGGAACGCCTCACCGCTGGCGACATTGCCGAGCTGGCGGGTGAGATTGCGGGCTTCGCCGGCGAAGACCAGCGGTGGCTGATCGGCAAGCGTCTTGAGCGCCCGGTCGAGTTCGGCCGAATCCGGCCACGAGGGCTGGTGCTTGGCTTCGAACGAACGCCAACTGCTGGGACTCCAGGTGCTGCTCACCTGCCAAGTCTGCTGGCACAGGTGCCCGTGTTCCAACCAATAACGCCGGGAACCTGTGGAAAACGGCCGAAGCCCCCGCCCGGAGGCGGAGGCTTCGGTTCAGCGTCTTGGGTGTCGCTCAGGCAGCGTCGACGGTGTCGGCGATGCTCGCGGCGTGCTCACGCACGGAGTTGATCGCCCGCTTGACGAGGCGACGGGCGGCTTCGGCGGTGACGCCGAGGTCTTCGCCGACCTCACGGTAGGACCGCTTGCGGCCGTCGCCGAGACCGAATCGCTGCTCGACCGCGTACTTGGCGCGCTCGTCGAGGATGTCGAGAAGGCCGGTGACCATCTCTTCCTCGGCCTTGGCCATGACCTCGACCTCGGGGCCGGGGTTCGAGTCGGGCAGCAGGTCGACGAGCTCGTTGGAGTCGTCGTCACCGATGGTGCGGTCGAGGCTGGTGGGCGTGGTGAGCCGGTGCAGACGAGCGTGCTCGTCGTCGAGCTCGTCGCCGTCACCCGAGACCGCACGGAGGGCGGCACGCAGGGAAGCGGACCGGTCGCCGGGGAGACGGACCAGGGAGGCCTTCTGATCGAGGGCACGACCGATGGCCTGGCGGATCCAGAAGGTGGCGTAGGTGGAGAACTTGAAGCCCTTGCGCCAGTCGAACTTGTCGACCGCGTGCTCGAGGCCCAGGTTGCCTTCCTGGATGAGATCCAGGAGCTCCATGCCGGGGGGAAGGGGGTAGCGGCGAGCCACGCTCACCACGAGCCGCAGGTTGGCCCGGATGAACCGGTCCTTGGCGGCGGCCGCATCGCGGATCGCACGATCGAGCTCACGGCCCTTCTCGCCATCTTCCTTGCGGGCCTGCGCCTCGAAGCCCTTCTCGATGACCTGGGAGAGCTCGCGCTCTTCCTGGGCATTGAGAAGCGCAACCGCGCCGATCTCGTTCAGGTACTGTCCAACAGAATCGCTCATGACAACTCACTCAACGGAAACCGCACACGCGGTATTCCCGATTTCGTTCTGGCACTTCTCGCTTGGTTAGAAATGCCTTGGGGTGGGGTTTGGGGGGAAGCCAGGTACCGTGTGCTCGCGATCGTTTACGCGCGCCGCACTTCGGTCCAGCCGGAGTATTGAACACCATGGCGCGCCAAATGTCAGGTCAAAGCGGTATGACTTCCGTCACGTTGGTGACGTTGTGTGGTATTCCGGCCGACGTCTCGCATCTCGAAGCCGCCTCGTACACTGCTGCGGGTGAGAATCGGCGTATTCGGCGGCACGTTCGACCCGCTGCACAACGGCCATCTCATGATCGCGCTCGAGGTGCGACATCGGCTTGCCCTCGATCGCATGCTCCTGATCGTCGCCAACGATCCGTGGCAGAAGTCGCACACCACGGTTGCGCCTGCGGCCGTGCGGCTCGAACTCGTGACCGACGCGGTCGAACGGGTGAACGACCGCATGGGCGTGCGCGCACTCGAGGCGAGTGATCTCGAGATCCGGCGGGGCGGCGCCACCTACACAGCCGACACCCTGGCCACGCTTCGCCGGCAGGCTCCCGACGACGAGCTGTTCCTCCTGATCGGTTCCGACACCGCGGCTGGACTCGATTCGTGGAAGCGCCCCGACGAGGTGCGCGCCGCCGCAACGACGGTGGTGGTCGATCGGGGCGGTCGTGAGGGGGGCCGCCCGCCCCATGGCTGGGACCACGTGGTTGTCGACGTCCCGGTGATGGAAGTGTCGTCGAGCGATCTGCGCGAGCGGTTCGCCACGGGCGCGCCCGTCGAGGCGCTGATCCCGCCTACGGTCATCGACGGCATCCGCCGACACGGCCTCTATCACTCCGCATGACCCTCCCCACCAGTCCTTCCTCACCTGCGGACGATGCCGCGCCGGTCGAGGTAGCGCCGCCGAGTCGCCCACGTCGTCGACCGGCCCCGCCGGCCCACCCCTTCTTCCGATTCCTGTTTCCCCTGCTGGTGGTGGTCGCCGGAGTCGCTGTGGTCCTGCTGTGGCGTGAAGGGGCGAAGGCCGTGCTCGACACGACCGATGGCACCGACGTCGCCGCGGTCGACGACCCCGCCGCGCCAGGCTTCCTCGCGTTCGCGACGCCCACTCCGACCCTGTTGGTCGCCCATGTCGACGAGGCCGACCGGCTCACCGGAGTCACGGTGCTCGCCCGGACGTCGCTCGACGAGGGCGGCAACCTCGTCGTGTTCTCGCCTGACATGCTCGTCGAGCTCTCCGAAGGGGGAGTGATCCTCGGACCCGAGTACGAGCGCGGTGGCGGCGATGCCCTCGAAGCAGCGCTCGGCGAGTATCTCGGATTCGGGTTCACCGAGAAGGAGCCGACGATCATGAGCGAGGAGCGTCTCGCGACCTTCCTTGCCCTCGTGGAGCCAATCCCGTACTTCCTCACCGACGACCTCGTGCGGGCCGACGCCGACGGCGTCGAGGAAGTGGTCTACGGATCCGGGTTCGCCCAGTTCACCGGCCTCGAGCTCGCCGAGATCTTCGGCTGGCGTAACCCGTCGGAGCGAGACGCGGGTCGGTTCACCCGCCAGCTGGCCATCTGGGAGGCCTGGCTCGCGCAGATCGGCGAAGCCGACGACCTGTTCGGGGCGACGCTGCCGTTCGTCGAGGGGTTGCCGCCCTATCTCCGGGCCCTCGGAACCGGCACTGCCAGTCTCGAGCTGGCGCCCGCCAACGCCGTGGACTTCGACCCCGACAACCCGTTCTACGCCCTCGCGCCGGGCAACGAGGACTGGCCGATCGAGAAGGGTCGGGAGATGGTGCCGGTGCCGATCGGCTACGCCCCGGGCGTGTGGCCGACGGTGCAGCTCCTCGACGGCACCGGCGACGCCGACACTCGCAATGCCTTTCTCCCTGCGGTGGTCGCCGCCGGTGCCGAGATCGTCGTGGTCGGCAATGCGCTGGCGTTCGACGTGGCGGAGACGTCGGTCGTCTACCACGACATCCTCGATGAGGACCGGGCACGAGCGCTCGGCGACTCGCTCGGGGTGCCGGTGCGGTTCGAGGAAGATCTCGACCAACCCGCGCAGCTCACCGTTACCGTGGGGGCTGATTCCGCCGACCTGTTAGCGAGAGTGCGTGAGTAGTTCGACCGACGAGATCCAGCAGTGGGTCACCCTCGCGGCCGCCGCAGCAGACGACAAGAAGGCCGCCGATGTCGTGATCATCGACATCGGCGAGGTCTTTGCCGTCTCCGACTATTTCCTGATCGCCAGCGGCTCGAACCCCCGTCAGGTCCACGCGATCGTCGACGGCATCGAGGAACGCCTCAGCGAAGCGGGTGGCCCCAAGCCCGTGCGGGTCGAAGGCAAGGAAGCGCGCGAGTGGGTGCTGATGGACTACGGCGCCTTCGTGGTCCACGTCTTCCACCAGGAACAGCGCGACTTCTACCAGCTCGAGAAGCTGTGGGGCGACCGTCCCCGGCTCGAGTGGGAACCCCTGCGCACCCCCGAAGCTGGCTGACTCCTGCGGCGCCCACAGTCGACTGACTACGGTCTGGGCGTGCGCTTCCTTCGCCTCGCCCCGCTGGTCATCGTGTTGGCCCTCGTCGCCGCCGCCTGCTCCGACGACGGCGGTGATTCGGCGCAGGCCGGCGACGACACGACGACAACGACCACTGCACCGTCGGTCACGACCACTGCGGGGGTACCCGAGTCGTCGACGACCACCGTCCCCGTCGACGAACCGGCAGCTCCCTCCCGCTACGAGGGCTACGTGACCGAGATCTACGACGATCCGGCAGTCTGGATCTGCTGGCCGGGGGCGGACGACATCTGCGCAGAGAGTCAGGACCTGACGCTGGTCTACGGCGACGGGTCGCTCGAAGTCGTGCCGTTCGAGGCGGTCGACGACGCACCGGTGGACTGTTTCTACGTGTACCCGACCATCAGTTCCGACTTCACGCCCAACAGCGACTTCGAGCCCGCAGCCTCGGAGGAGATCTTCGCCGCCCGTAGCCAGGCGGCCCGCTATGGCTCCGTGTGCCGGGTGTTCGCCCCTCTCTACCGGCAGAACACGATTCCCTCCATGCTCGGCCAGGTGGAGGCCCCGGACGGGGTGAGCACCCGCGAGGTCGCGTACGCCGATGTCCTCGACGCCTTCAGCCACTACATGGCGACAGCCAACGAGGGCCGGGGAATCGTGCTGCTGGGCCACTCGCAGGGCGCGGGCATGATCAGCCAGCTGCTGCAGGATGAGTTCGACGGGGTCGACGGCATGCGGGAGCGGTTGGTCACCGCCCACATTCTCGGGTCGCGGGCACCGACCTTCGAGACGATCGCGCCATGTGCCGAGGTCGGGGAGGTGGGCTGCATCGTCAGCTATGCGACGTTCCGTTCGACCTCGCCGCCGCCGTCGAACTCGTTCTTCGGTCGGACCGAGACCGGGCCGGCGCTGTGCACCAACCCCGCGAGCCTCGACGGGTCGGCGACGACCATGCAACCCGAGTATCTCTTCGGGGCGGGAGAGGGAGGGCTCACGGGTCTGAGCCCGTTCGCCGACCCGGCGGATGCCGAGGCGATCTCGACGCCGTGGATCGGCTATCCGGACTTCATCGTGGGTGAATGCGTCGACGATGGCACGTTCGGCTACCTGTCTGTCGAGATCCTGGGCGATCCGAGTGATCCCCGCACCGACGACATCGGCGGCGACCTCACGCCGCAGTGGGGCCTGCATCTCGCCGACGCCCAGGTCGGACTGGGTGACCTCGTCGACCTGGTCGAGGCCCAGGTCGCGGCCTACGTCGGCTGAGGAACGAAGAAGCCCAGACCGGGCATTCGCCTGACCTGGGCTTTCGGGCTGTGGAGCTAAGGGGAATTGAACCCCTGCAAGCCCCAGAGGGGGCTCGCATGCTCGACTTCGTCGAGTCTGACCTCGTCCTCAGTCGTGTGTTTCCTGCACAGTAACGGCTGTACAAGGTCTGGATTACAGATCGAGGTTCTAGGCCCACCCCCG
>Ga0213866_10003145_pt1 | contig 11326 bp, 11 predicted proteins | sample PICome_11_FD_160079 | JGI IMG/M metagenome (GOLD analysis project Ga0213866, IMG submission 160079) | Coastal seawater microbial communities near Pivers Island, North Carolina, United States - PICO284 | ecosystem: Environmental > Aquatic > Marine > Coastal | place: USA: North Carolina... | reverse complement strand
TGGAAAAAAGATCAATTTTTTTGGAGAGGCGGTCTCCAAACTAGCAATTGCCAGCGTTTGGCGCCCGCATGAACGTTCCCCCCATTATGACTCCACGATTTGCCGCGTGATCTCCAGAGCGATCGCCAGTGCATCGGCGCCCTGCTCTCCGGTGACCGCTGGAGTCTTGCCATCGCGGACACTTTCCACGAAAGCAGCCAGTTCCAGCTTTAAGGGTTCATCCTTCTCCACCTCAACTTTCGCTTTCTGAATCGCACCGCCTTCCTTCCAAAACACTTCCCCAGACTGCTCCTGATAGTCGAGCGAAAGATAGCCATCATCTTGAAAAACCCGGATTTTTCGGAGTCTTTCGGGGCTGATTCGGCTCGCGGTCACATTGGCAACACAGCCGTTTTCGAACCGAAGCCGCGCATTCGCAATGTCCTCGCTCTTCATCAATACTGGCACTCCGACCGCATCGATGCTGGCAACAGGCGATTTGACGAGGTGAAGAATAATCTCGAGATCGTGAATCATGAGATCCAGGACCACTCCAATATCAATACTCCGGTTGGGAAAAGGCGAAAGCCGATGGGATTCAATGAACTTCGGGTGGTTTAACTTGGCCTCAAGCTCGCGCATCACCGGGTTGAAGCGCTCGATATGGCCAATTTGCAGGATTCGATCGTTATCCTCGGCAAGCTGGACGAGTTGCCGGGCTTCCTCAACACTCGGAGCAATCGGCTTCTCCATCAACACGTGAACCCCGCTCTTGATTAATTCACCACCCACTTCAAGGTGCGCAACCGTGGGAACCGCAACGCTGGCCAAGTCGCAGGCTTTGGCGAGTGCTTCGAGTGAATCGACCGCTTCGGCACCGAATTCGTCGGCAACGACTTGCGCTCGCTCCAAATCAGCATCATACACAGCCGTTAGCTTGGTTTCTTCGATAAGAGAGTAACATCTGGCATGATTTCGCCCCATTGATCCTGCACCGGCCACCCCGGCTCGTAAATTCATGATAAAAGGGTTCGCAGATCGGCCGAAAATTACCAGCGAACTTTCCTCTTGAAAAAATTCATCTAACAATAAAATTCCTAAACAAGTTTGAGCAGCTCGACGCTTAAAACGTGCATACAATGAATCCTATCAACCCATGATTGAAGTTACCGGTCTCACAAAGCGTTTCGGCCCAAAGGTGGCCGTCGACGATCTCTCGTTCTCAGTCAAAAAGGGCGAAGTCCTTGGCTTTCTCGGGCCCAATGGTGCCGGAAAGTCCACCACCATGCGAATGGTGACAGGATTTCTACCCGTCACCGCCGGCGAAGTGGCGATTTGCGACATCTCGATGATCGCCAATCCGCAGGAGGCAAAGCGAAAAATCGGCTACCTTCCCGAGTCGGCTCCGCTCTATAACGATATGACAGTGCAAGGGTTTCTGAAGTTCTGCGCTTCCATGCGAGGGCTTGGCGGAGCCACCCGACGGGAAGCGGTCGTAAAGTCAATCGAAACATGTTTCCTCGAAAACGTGGCCCGCCAATCCATCGGCACCCTTTCCAAGGGATACCGCCACCGCACCTGCCTCGCGCAGTCCCTTTTGCACGACCCGGAAGTCCTCGTTCTTGATGAACCGACTGACGGTCTCGACCCCAATCAAAAACTGGAAGTTCGTAAACTCATCAAGAACCTCGGAAAGGAGAAGGCCATTCTATTCTCGACCCACATTCTTGAGGAAGTCACCGCAGCCTGCACCCGCGCGGTAATTGTCGACCAGGGTACCATCGTGGCCGACGGAACCCCGAAAGAACTCGAAGCCCAAGGAGACGGATCGCTTTACGACCTCTTCCACAAGGTTACCAGCTTTGAAACTCCGGCCGCTTAATTCCAACCGCTCTTGAAGAAATGAATATGCTCACTATTTTTAAACGCGAGTTAACCAGCTACTTCACCCAGCCGACGGCTTACGCCATCGTCATTGTCTTTGGCCTGCTTTCAACCCTCTTCGCCTTTACCCAGGGGAGATTTTGGGACTACGGGGACGCGTCGCTCCACAGCACCTTTTTCGTATTCCACCCGCTGATTTTAATGATCCTTGTTCCTGCTGTCAGCATGCGCCAATGGTCTGACGAACACTACACCGGCACCATTGAACTCCTCGGGACTTTCCCTGTGAAAATGGGAAGCGCCATCATCGGTAAGTATCTTGCTGCGGCGGTTGTCTGGGCTCTCGCTCTTGCGCTTACTTTCCCGATGGTTCTAACTGTGAATTACCTCGGAGATCCCGACCTTTCCACTATCTTTAGCGGCTACCTCGGCAGCTTTATGGTCTGCCTCACTTTCCTTGCGATCACGACTTTGATTTCGGCATTTACTCGGGACCAAGTTGTGGCGCTCATCTCGTCTGTTGCAGTTTGCTGCCTTTTCACAATCCTTGGTCTCGAGCAGGTGATCAACGAAGTGCGTAGGACCGGGCCCGAGGCAAAAAGCGCGGTCGAACTGATGACCAAGGTGGGTATTTTCAGCCACTTCTTTGATGCAACCCAAGGTCGTATTTCCTACACCAGCCTCCTCTATGTCTTCGGTCTGATTTCAGTCTGCCTGTTCGGCACCAACTTGGCCCTCAAATCCCAACGTGCTTGAACCCTCCAAAAAACCTTTCAACTTTTCCTGAACAAAGATTATGAATACTTCAAAAGCTTTTGCTTCCGGACTTGCCGCTCTTGGCATCCTCCTTCTCGTCCTCTCCTGGGCATTCGAATCTCTGGCCTCCTATTCCTGGTATTTTGCAATCGGCGCCTTTGTTGCACTCTCTTTTGTGCCCAGCAGCCGGCTCATTCGGGTGGGATTTGCTACTGTTGCCATGGCTGCCATGGTTTTCTTCTTCACCGAGTTCATCTCGCGAACCGGGGTTGGAAACCGCTCGGTCGACCTGACCGAAGATGACCGCTACACCCTTACTGATGGAACCCGGTCAATCCTCTCGGAACTGACGGAACCAGTGACCATCAATTATTACGTTACTCGCGATGTCGACGGCACCCCGTCGTCCTACAAGCGCCACATTCCGCGGGTGGACAGTTTCCTTCGCCAAATCGAAGGGCTCGCCGCCGATGATCTCGTCACCCTGAATTTCATCGATCCGAAGCCGAACACCGACCAAGAAGACGCAGCACTTCTTGATCAGGTTCAGCAGGTTCCGGTGACCCAGGATGACAACCTCATATTTGGCGCATCCATTAGCTCGCTGGACAAAAAGACTGTAATACCTCTCTTTAGTCCAAGTCAGGAAACCCAACTCGAGTTTCAAGTGGTAAGTGCAATTGCTGAAGTCAGTCGTCGAGAAACTCCGGTGGTGGGTTTGGTTTCCGCCCATAATCTTGCCATGGGAGGCCAGACCAATCGCGGGTGGCTCTTCTATCAACTGCTGCAACGTTCCTACGATGTCGCAAACCTCGGCATGATGCCGACCGATGCCTTGGAGGTGGAATACGAGAAGCGAAAATGGGGCGATGCACCCGACTATCTCGATCCTGAAAAGATTCCCGTAATTCTTTGTGTTCACCCCGCCGGCATCACCCCGGAAGCTGAGTTCGCGCTAGACCAGTATCTCCTTCGGGGCGGTACCGTCATCGCCTGTGTTGACCCTCTCTCGTTGGTCGCCCAGCAATCGGGGCGGCCGCAGTTTCCAGGAATGCCCCCTCAAGGCGGCACCCTGCCATCGTCCACTCTCCCCAAGCTTTTCGCGAAACACAATATCAACTTCCGTGAATCGCAGGTCATAATTGATCGCGTCTATGCGCCATCTAACAATCCCCGCATCATTCTTCTTAACGATGAGGCCATGACGGTGAAGGATGACATTTCTCTCTCCAAGATCCAAAACCTCGCCTTCCTAATGTCCGGCGGCTTCACTGGCGCCAATGGTAAGCCAATGGGCCCAGGTCTCGAAGTGAGCAAGCTTGTTGAATCATCTTACGAATACACCTTCGTAAGCGATCAAACCCTCAACAGTCCCGACGCGGCTAACCAATTGCGCTTCGCCTTAGGAAGTCGCCGCGAAGGCGATGAAAAGCAAACCTACGTAGCGCTTCTCAGCGGAACCTTTGAAACATCATTCCCCGATGGGGATCCAGCCATAAAATCGGATGACTCCGGAGATGAAGATGACGATAAAGAAGAGGTGGATGAGGAGAAGAAAAGTAAAGCTCTAGCCACAGGCACCGGCCGGGGTAACCTCTATCTCATTAGCGACTCCGACTTCCTCTATGATGGAATGGCTTACAATTCCCGGCGGATGTTTAATACCGAGGTTGTTGAACCCATCACCGGCAACGGCGCCTTCATGTTTAACATCCTCGATCAGGCAGCCGGCTCCAAGTATCTCATCGGAGCACGGGCCCGGGCCGAAGTCTACCGCCCCTTCACCGTGCTCAATGAAAAGCAAGCTGAATTCGAAAAGGCGCGCGGCGAGGAAATGGAAAAACTCCGGCAAAAGCGCGATAATGCTCAATCCGAAATCCAGCGTATCACGAGCGAACTAGCAAAGAACAATAATTCCCAGCGCAACGAACAAGTCCGCTCTGAGATCGCCAAATACAACAAGGAGATCGTCGATGCCAACAAAGAGATTCGGGAGAAACAGAAGTCCTATCAGGCTGAAGTTGATTCCCTGAAAGCTACCATTTTCTGGCGCAATGTTCTCTATGTCCCTCTCGGCGTCATCATTATCGGTCTTAGTGTCTTCATTTGGCGTAAACAACAAACGAAAGCCCGATAGTCTTCTGAATTCCTAGAATAACCACGAACCAGACAAATAAACCATGTCACGACTTCATCTAATGATTCTCTGGGTCCTCGCCCTCGGGGCAGGCATCTATTACTTCAACAGCAAGGACGTCCCCGACTCCAACAACACCGAGACCGACCTCGACGTCGGCTCCAATCTTGTTCCCGGCGATCTTGTCGAAACCGTTGACAGCTTCACGGTCCAATCCGATGAGGGTGAGGTAACCTTAAAGAAGCTCGAGAAGGAGTGGGTCGTCGCCGAGAAAGCCGATTTCCCTGCCAGCAATGATTCAGTCTCCCGCGTCTTCGATGCCTTGCGTAAGGCCAAAGTCGCCCAGAGCGTCATTGCTTCGGGCGAATACTACAACCGCTTTGAATTAGATCCCGAAACCGCGGATAGTAAAAGGCCCATCGTCATCACTTTGCGAAAAGATGGCAAGGAAACCTCAAGTGTCTACCTAGGCAAGACCCGTGAGTCGACAGGTGGCACGAGTCAGTCCGCGGGACGCTTTGTCCGCTTGTCCAATGATGACAGCGGGGTTTACGTGGTTCAAGAGGGATTTGCCTTCCTGAATACGAATCCCGAAAACTGGATCAACAAAGCTCTCACCCCCCTTGAAGAAGGTGTTGTCAAGATGGAAGTAAGCGCTCCAAACGATGACACATTCAAGCCTTGGGTGGTCTCACGTGCAACGGTTCAAGACGATCTCATCATCGAAGGATTAGAGGAGAAGGAGGAAACCAAAACAAATGAAACCGCGACCTTAAAAAACCTCTTCGCCGGGGGGACCTTTATGGAACTTGTATCTGAAGAAGATTATAAGGAGCGGGCGAACGAAAAGGCAACACGTCAACTCAAGGCCACAGACTCGGCTGGCTCCACCTTCCTTATTACCGTCACCCCTGAAAAGGAAAAGGAAGAAGAGAAAGAGGATAAGGACAATGATGATCCGGCAAAACCAGCAGCGGCTCCGTCGGTCAATTACTTCGTTTCGATCCAAATCCTCAATGGCCCCACGAAGCCCGAACCTCTGGGCGAAAACCCTTCAGTGCAGGAGAAGGCAGTCTACGCCGAGCGCGTTAACAATCTCGCTGACGTCTCGGCAAGCGTAAACAGGATGCGCCGCGCTTACGAATCGCGCTACTTACTAGTCAGCAATGCTTCGATTGGTTCCCTGACCAAAAACCGAGGCGAGTTCATCCAAGCCAAAAAGGAAAAGAAGGAGCCCGTGACTGTCGCAACTCCGCCTATTGCCGTCCCTACACCGGGGACGAACAAGCCCAACTCGCCTCCGCCATTGATCACCCGCCCGAAGGACGGCGACAAAGAGAAACCGAAAATTGAAGCCGTCACTCCTCCCATCCAGGTCCCCCCTATTCCAAAGAAGCCGGAAGTCGAAGACGGGCTTGGGGCTGGTGACATGCCCGACCCGGTCGAGAAGCCAAAGGTAGGAGAGAGCCAGGAGAAAAAGTAACTTTTGAGTCAAATTACGCCAAGCGCTTCCAGTGTTGCACAGGAAGCGCTTTTTTTCGGACCTCTTGCCAAATGCATAAAATTTGCATTAAGAGGCTTGACTCTTCCCCCACGTATGCAATTTAGTTTCAAGTATGAAAAAACTGGCTCTTTTCTTTATCTCTAGCCTGATCGCTCATGGTATCGATGTCGCCTCGCTTCATCCACTCATTACCGATGCCGTCAAGCAGGTCGGAGGTGACCGCGTCGAAGTTGTCGAAGTCGTAAAGCCCGGAACCAACGTTCACCAATTCCAGCCAAGAGCCTCGGACATTAAAAAAATGGCTAAGGCTCGTATCATTTTCGCATCGGGGAAAAATCTCGAGCCCTACCTCGGTGATCTACAAGACAGTTTACAAGCCTCCCAAATCATTGTGGAAGTTGGTAAGACCATCCCATCTCAAAAGGTCTCCGCGAAAGATCAGATATACGCCTGCTGCCAGCATCATGCCGTGGGAGGAATTGATCCGCATTGGTGGCACAATGTTCGTAACATGGAGCGCGCTGTTCGCGTGATTGAGAGAGAGCTTATTCGATCTGATCCCGCAGGCAAGGAGACTTACACTACAAACTCAAAGGCCACCCGAGCCCGTCTCACCCAACTTGACCGGTGGGTGAAGGGACAAATCGCCACCATTCCACGTAACAAACGCCACCTCGTGACGGCTCACGCCGCTTTCGGCTACTTCTGCAAAGGATACGGATTCAAAGCGAGCTTCGTCCAAGGCCTCAGTGCGCAAGGTGAAGTTTCCGCGACCCAGCTCGCCGGAGCCATTCAGCAACTTCGGAAGGAAGGTATCCCCATGGTCTTCCCGGAACAGACCGCCAACCCCAAGGTGCTGGCACAAATTGCCAAGCAAACCGGGGCCAAGGTTGGGGACCCGCTCATCGCCGATGGTTCAACCCGGAGCTACCAAGCCATGATCATGTCCAACGTGAATAGCATCGTGGGTGGATTAAAATAACCTCATGACCCGATCTCCGCTAACGGCCACCCTGATCCCACTGGTGCCTCTTGCAGCCTTGGGCTGGCCTCTCGCTAGGGTGATTAATCAGGAACCTTATCAACAGCAGGTGGAAGTTGAAGAGGTCAATGCCGGCCCCCTTATTCGAGCAGATCTTCAAATCACCGCAGCACACCCTTTCGAAAAAGTCGAGGTGACGGCTGGGGATGCCACTTGGACTTTCACGGCTCATGAGGACATCAAAGAGATCTACTTTCCCAAGGAAGACGCTGTCGTTCTAACCGTCACCGCGATATGGCCTGAAGGGACTCCCGAGTCGGCAATTCTTTTGACCTTACGGCCCGATGGTCGCCTTGACCGAAGCGACACGCTTTGGGGGGATCTCGAGGTCACCAAGGAAATCAAATTCATCTGGACTCCCGCACCGTGAGTCACGAACATCATCAACTCGACCTCACCGGAGTGGGCTACCACTATGGAAAAAAAGAAGCTTTGTGCGACGTTGGTTTCTCGGTGCATTGTGGTCAGCGCCTCGCCTTGCTGGGTCCAAATGGTGCCGGAAAAAGCACTTTAATCAGACTACTTGCCGGACTTCTTCCCCAGCAATCAGGAAGCATCCGGTGGCGTGAAGCTTCCATCACCAAGGCCCGCCGCGAAATCGCATACCTTCCGCAGGTCGACCAGCACCAACGCCACTTCCCCATTCGAGTCAAGGACGTGGTGGCAATGGGACGCTTCCCGCACCTCGGCCATCTCCGGCGCTTTCGCAAAATCGACCGGGAAAAAACCGCTGAAGCCATCGACCTGATGAGTCTTGGCGACATTGCCCACCAGCAAATCGATCAACTTTCAGGCGGACAACAGCAACGCACTTTCATCGCCCGTGCTCTGGCTCAAGAGGCTCATGTCCTTCTTCTCGATGAACCTTTCAACGGACTCGACATTGAAAGTCGCTGCCATCTTTCCGACTCCCTTATCGATCTCACCAAAAGCGGACATCTCATCATCGCATCCCACCACCAGCTGGAAAGCGTCACCCAAATCTTCACCCACGCGCTCGTTCTCGATCAACGGCAGGTTGAGTTTGGTAAGGCAATCGAAGTCATGGAAAGTGAGGCCGTAAAACAGACCCTTCACTCCTGCCACCCGCACGCGCATGGACGAGCTCTTTAAAATCCCCCTCTATCAAAGAGCGATTCTGGCAACACTGATTATCGGGTTCGTCAACGGCTACGCCAGCGCATTTGTCCTCCTCCACCGCAGCCCTCTCAAACTGACAGCCTTGAGCCATAGCTTGCTTCCCGGCGTTGCGCTTGCTGCCTACTTCGTTGGCCTCGGAGTTCTCAGTGCCTTCTTTGGAGCCGTCGTCGCCGCCATCATCATCGGCGTCCTAACCGTCCTCCTTTCCCGAGTCACCAAAATCAGCGATGACACCGTCCTCGCGGTCCTCTACACCGGAGCCTTTGCCTTCGGGATCATGGTCCTCCAAAGGATCGGTTCCAATCAGGATCTCGAAAACTGGCTCCTCGGCAACATCCTTGGGCTATCCGACCTTGATCTCTGGATGAGCTTTACGGTCGGAATTGTCGCAGTGACCTTACTTTCCCTATTCCGGCGAGCAGTCGTTATCAACCTCTATGACCCCGAGGTCGCGGCCAGCCTTGGAATTCGAACCCATCTGCTCGAATATGCCTCATTTGCTATCCTCATTCTTGTGCTCGTTACAACCTTGCAAGCCGTCGGCTGTATTCTTGCAATTGGAATGATCGTCACTCCAGCCGCCATCGTCCGGCCTTATATTTCCAGCCCCGAAACCCTGTTCCCCTTAAGCGGCTTTACGGGAGCCGCTGGGTCAGCATTGGGACTCTACCTTAACATTTACTTCGACCTTCCAGGCGCCGGAGCAAGTATAGCCGCAACTTTAGCCGCCATCTTTCTCCTCTCCGTAATCCTTCGCTCAATCTTTGCGAAGTAGATCTAACTCATCGGGTTAAAATCGTTGGATCAAAACGGTTCGAAGCTTCACCGTTTCCCTCCTCCCCTCGATCCCTGTAATCGTTTCTGCGACTGCCGAAACGAGGCCCTTTTCCGTCGCCCTTTCGCTTTCAACCGCAACTTCGAAGCCTCCTATTCGAATGCGACTCACCGAGATCAGGTGAATTCCTTTAGGCAGTTCTCCCGCAACCGCCACTCCAGCCAAAGCCCCACTGGATTTAGATCGGGCAATGCAAGGTTCAAACAAATCCCAGTGCCAAACTCGGCGCGAAGGCGGACTAGCCCCCCGGTAAACTGCCCCTATCGCCTGTCTTGCCGCAAGAAATTTCATTGAACCAAACAGAGCACGGTTCCAATGAACGGCAGTATGAGTGGAGCCCTCAACATCGCTCCAATCACCACTGCTCCGGAGTTGACCAACAAGCCCATGCCAACAATTCCCGTCGCCAAAATCATCAGCGCCGCAAATCAAAGTTCTATCGGGACTTCGATTCCACTTTGTCAAACAGCGCAAGGTATTAGGACCCGTAGCCTCGGCGACGCCCTGTCCTCACTCACTCGGTCCACCAGAACCTAACAGACGGTCTTCCCATAAACGCCAGTTGAAAAACGCAGGTTCAGATCCTCGCTTTTCATACCCGCTTGCTTTCTACTAAGCATCCTGCATCTACGGTCTACCCCGCAGAATCCCGGACCAGGGCAACCGCCATCCCTTCAAGTCTAGGCAGCGGGGATGCGTCTCCCGGTTCAGGCAGAGCAACCCAAAGTTCAAGTTCCTCCTCCAAAGCACCAGCGACCCGAAGGCCAAAGGCTTTCATGAGCAGAGCCTCCTCCACACATCGAATCACAACACAAACCGACATCAGCTCTTTCCAAACTTCCGATCAAGTTCCTGAAACGAAATCTGCACGAGTGTCGGTCGCCCCGCTGGATCACAGTATGGCAAATCACATTTAAAGAGATCATTCAACAGGCCGGGTAAAGACGAAACACTCCACCCATCTTGTCGCGCCGCCACATAGGAAACTTTGGAAGCAAAGCCCTCGTAAGCGAGCCTCTTCACCCGCGAACGACCATCACGATCAATTACCGAGTCTACTAAATCGATCAACGACCGCTTCATATCCCCACCATTCAAAAATGCCGGAGCGGCAGAAATCGTCACCGTTTGCCCTCCGAAAGACTCCAAGGTGAAACCCGCCTGGTCAAAGTGCTCGCGATGTCTCATCAGTAAATCGACATCGCGCACATCCAATTCAAGAAGGACCGGAACCAAAAGTCCTTGGGACTCAATCTCCTCCTGATCTTCAATGAGCCGCTCATAAAATATCCGCTCGCGAGCCGCTTTGGGTTCAAGCAAAACTAGCCCCTCCTCTCCTTCCAGCAAGGCATAACGGTCGGAAAGAGCGCCGATAATTCGAAAATCCGGTGATTCCGAAACTTTCTCAGGACCAACCTCAAACTCCTTCTGCTCCTCGCGCTGCCAGGTGCGAGGATCTTTAATTGGCGGGGCGACTTCCGAGGCCATTTCGCGATCGCGAACCACCTGTTGTGATCCCACTACAGATTTGAGGTGAAGAGCAGGACGCGTCTCCCCCCCCCTCACCGCTTCAGCAACCTCCCTTGGTCGCAAAGCCTGCTCAATCGCATCAAGGATGGCGATCCGGACCTGGGCGGGTTCAGCAAAGCGAACCTCACGCTTCGCCGGGTGCACGTTCACATCGACCAAAGATGGATTCATCCGGATCCAAAGCCACGCTGCAGGTTGGAGCCCTTCCTGGAGTCCCCCTTTAAAAGCCTCTCGGATCGCTCTTGAAATTGTATGGTCCTCCACTGGGCGACCATTCAAAAATACATACTGATGTTTCCGCCCCCGACGCGCAAAGGTCGCCGGGAGTATCGCCCCCTCAATCACCATTCCACGACGCTCATAGCACGGAACCTCGATCAATGCCTGGCCCGACTCTCCGCCACTCATTGTCTCGATCCGCACCCGACGATCCGAAGTTGCAGGCAGATCCAAAGAAACCCGTCCATCTTTGCGAAACACCCAGCCAATTCCCGGAGTGCACAGCGCGTGAAGGCGGAT
>Ga0213866_10003144_pt1 | contig 11336 bp, 9 predicted proteins | sample PICome_11_FD_160079 | JGI IMG/M metagenome (GOLD analysis project Ga0213866, IMG submission 160079) | Coastal seawater microbial communities near Pivers Island, North Carolina, United States - PICO284 | ecosystem: Environmental > Aquatic > Marine > Coastal | place: USA: North Carolina... | reverse complement strand
GGGGCTATAGCTCAGCTGGGAGAGCGCTTGAATGGCATTCAAGAGGTCCGCGGTTCGATCCCGCGTAGCTCCACCAATTTACTATTTTGCAATTTTTGAAATTTACAAGAGAAATCTAAAAATATTTCATAGTTAGTTTATATAAATTTGCTATAGTGAAAATATGAAAATAGGCGTTCCTAAAGAAATTAAAAATAATGAATTTAGAGTTGGTTTAACACCTGAATCTGTTGCGAAGTTAGTTGACTTTAATCATGAAGTTTTTATTGAAACAAATGCAGGGGCTGAAATCGGTTTTTTTGATTCAGACTATAAAACAGCTGGAGCAAATATCGTTAATTCTGCCGAAGAGCTTTACAACCAATCTGAGTTAATTATAAAAGTAAAAGAGCCTGTTCCAGAAGAACATAAATATTTACGCAACCATCAGACAGTCTTTGCTTATCTTCATTTGGCAGGAGATCCTGTAAATGGATTAAATTTAACGAAAACAGGTGTTACAGGCATTGCTTTAGAGACTGTTACTGCTGATGACGGTAGCATGCCTTTATTATCTCCAATGAGTGAAATTGCAGGGCAGCTTAGTGTTATTGTTGGTTCTTACTTTCTGCTCAAGCCGAATAGCGGTATGGGAACATTAATTGGATCAATAAATGATTTGGAACCAAGAACAATAACTATTATTGGCGCTGGAGTTGCTGGGACAGAAGCAATAAAAAAAGCTGTTGATAATGGAGCAACGGTAAAGATTATTGATCTCTCATCCGAGAAACTCAATCTTATAAAAGATAGATTTGGCAAGAAAAATATTGACTACATAATTTCATCTGAAAGTTCTATTCAGGATGCAATAAAAGAATCAGACATGGTCATTGGAGCTGTTTATGTTATTGGCAAGCAAGCACCTAAAGTAATTAAAAGGTCGATGCTCAAGTTGATGAAATCTGGAACTGTAATGGTAGACATATCTATTGATCAGGGTGGCTGCTTTGAATCAAGCAAGCCAACAACTCATGATAATCCTACATATAGCGAAGATGGAATTATTCATTACTGTGTAACTAATATGCCAGGGGCGGTCCCACTAACAGCTACAGAATCCTTAAATAAAGCGACTCTTCCATATATTCTTGAGTTAGCCAATAAAGGAGTCGAGACTGCCCTTAAAGAAAACCCTCATCTAGCAAATGGTTTAAATATTCAAAATGGTGAAATTATCCACGCGAGTGTAAGAGAGGCATTAATAAATACAGAATAAATCAATCTGGTATAGAATTAAATTTATGAAATTGCTTTACCTTTTACTTGCTGTTATTAGTTTTCAAGTTTTTTCATCTGATGAAACAAAAGATAAACTTATCTCAAATGTTCCTGAGAGAATATTGTTTGTAGGAAATAGTTATTTATATTATAACGACAGTCTCCACAATCATTTTAGACGAATGGTAGAGGAAGCATTTCCAAGCAGTATAGATAACCTTGAATTCAAGTCGGCAACAATTGGTGGCTCAAGATTGTCTCACCATAATATTGATCATTTACTCAATCATAAAAATCTATCTGTATCAAAACCTTTTGATTTAGTAATTCTCCAAGGTGGAAGCGGAGAAGTCCTATCAAAAAAATCTAGAAATGAATTCGCTAAACAATCACGTAAACTAATAAAAAAAATAAGAAAGGCAGGTTCTGAGCCAGCTTTATATATGATTCATGCTTATGGAAAATCTCATAAAAAATATGACCCTAATATGATTAATAAAGTTATTAAAACTTATGAAGCATCAGGAATGGAAAATAAGGTATTAGTTCTGCCTGTGGGCATAGCTTTTGAAAAAGCATATAAACTAGATAAGACCATAGAATTACATAAATTTTTTGATGGGTCTCATCCTGACATACTTGGTACTTATCTCGCAGCATGTGTATTGTATGCAAGCATATATAAAAAAGATCCAACTTTAATTGATTACGACTACTATGGTGCTATCAATGATAAAGATAGAAAATTTATCCAGAAGGTAGCAAAGAGTACTGTAGAGGAATACTACAATATAAAATTGTATGGCAGTAACTAAACTTCTTTAATTATTCCAGATGTTGCATTTGGTTCTTCTGCTATAGACCTAACAGATTTATATAAAATACATTCTCTTGTTTTCTCATTATAAGTAAATGCAACTGTTTTACTTTTAGTAGCAGCATAGGCGTTACATTTTTCAACAGATCTATATTTTGCTGTGTCCCTAATAACAGATATCTTTCCTTTAACTGTATAACCTTCTTTGATTTCAATTTCTGAGATAGCTATACCAGGAATTGTTAATATTGATGCAAGTAATAATTTTTTCATTTTTATCCTTTTTTATATGTTTTATATTGCAATTTCTATGCCAAAAATAATTGGTCATACAAATACAGTAAAGTTGCTATAATCTATACCTATGAAAAATTTCTATTTATATAAGTATGTTTTTTGTTTCTTAGTACTTTTAGTACCTTTGCTAAAAGGTAGTGAATATGTATTGGTCCCAGATAGTTATCTTGATGTTCAAACCGGTAAGTTAGTTAAAGGGAATATATACATAAAGGATAATAAGATTATTGCAATTTCGAATGAAAACAAACTTTTAGATAAGAAAAAAAATATTATTTATTTAAATGGTCTTGTGCTTCTTCCTGGGTTAATGGATGCTCATGTTCATTTAATTGGTAATAATGAATTAAATGGTTACCAGTCAATAGGAGAGTCTTCGCAAATGGCTACTATATATGGAGTTAAAAATGCAAAGAATACTTTGATGGCAGGTTTTACGACTGTTCGAAATGTTGGTGCTGGGCATTTTGCTGATGTTGCTCTAAGAGACGCTATCAATAATGGTGTGATAGCCGGACCAACAATGTTAGTTTCTGGCCCAACGCTAAGTATAACTGGCGGTCATGGTGATAATAATTTATTACCATTTCATAATCATGGTTCCTCAGAAAAGCATAGTATTGTTGATAGTCCTTGGGATGCAAGAAAAGCAGTAAGAGTTAATAGAAAGTATGGAGCAAATTTAATCAAATTCACTGCAACTGGTGGTGTTATGTCTAAAAACACTGATCCGAATGCTAGACAGTTTACGATTGAAGAAATCAAGGCAATTGTTGATGAGGCTCATAGTCACGGTATGAAAGTTGCAGCACACGCACATGGCTTAAAAGGAATTCAAGCTGCAATTAAAGCGGGCGTAGATTCAATAGAGCATGCAAGTTTTATTGATAGAGAATCAATTGTCGAGGCAATAAAAAAAGGTACATATTTATCAATGGATATATATGTTTCAGATTATATTTTAGGTGAAGGTGTTAAGAAGGGAATCCTTGAGGAATCATTAGAAAAAGAAAGAAAAGTTGGAAAAATTCAAAGAGAAAATTTTAGACTTGCCGCACAGTTGGGGGCAAACATGGTTTTTGGTACTGATGCTGGTATATATAACCATGGTGATAATGCAAGACAATTTAAATATATGGTTAGATGGGGTATGACACCGTTACAAGCGATTCAAGCTGCAACAATAAACACTGCAGATTTATTTGGGCTCACTAGTGTTGGTGAAATCAAAATAGGCTATGACGCTGATATTGTTGCTGTATCAGGCAACCCCTTGGAAGATATTTCAAGACTTGAAGATATTAGATTTGTTATGAAAGAAGGAAAAATATATAAGCAATAACTCCAGTTTATATATGAAGATTCCAATTTATTATCTAGATGCATTTACTGAGGAGCTTTTTTCAGGCAATCCTGCTGCCGTAATATTTTCAGATATAGAGGATTCAAAATTAATGCAACTAATTGCTGCTGAAAATAACCTGTCAGAAACAGCATTCATTAATAATTCAAACAACAAATATTCAATTAGATGGTTTGCTCCAGGTTGTGAAATCGATTTATGTGGACATGCTACTTTAGCATCAGCTTATGTATATTTTCAATATATTAATCCAGGTGCAACAATATTTGAGGTTAATTCAATTAAACATAAAAACTTAAAAGTAACTAAAGACGAAGATTTGTTATATCTAGACTTTCCAGTCGATAAATTAATAGAACAAAACAATTATGATGAAATAGAGGAAATGATAGGAGTAAGACCTATGTATATTTGCAAGGGAAGAGATGATTATCTAGCTATTCTAAAATCACAAACAAATGTAGAGAATTTAAATCCAGATTTCATGAAATTAAAATATTTAGACTCAAGAGGCTTAATAGTTTCTTCTCAGGGTAGTGATTGTGATTTTGTTTCAAGATGCTTTTTCCCCAGAACTGGAGTTGATGAAGATCCTGTGACTGGTTCTGCGCATACTTCACTAGTGGCATATTGGGCGAAAACATTAAATAAAAATACTTTCACTGCAAGACAGCTATCAAATAGAGGAGGTGTTTTAAGCTGCCAGTTAATAGATAAAAGAGTTTTTATTGGTGGTAAGGTCGTTGAATATATGCAAGGCTATATTTCAGTATAGCTTTATTAAAATTTTTTTCATTAAGTTGATCCATAGCATTTGATAAATAAAAACTTGTAAAAATCAATATTCTCTAATAATATCCTTATTAATAAGCATATTTATGTGTTAAAAGTTACAATTCACATTTGTGGGGATATTTATGAAAAACCGTAATTTATTTTTAGCTGCGTTTTTAGCAGTTCCATTTTTATTATTTTCAGATAATATTATTGAGACTGAAGACAATGAAGAGGTTGTTGCAGAGGAAGTCGTTGCAGAAGAAGAGGTTGCAAGTTCGTCTGAGCCATTAACAACATCAACTGATGATGTCGAAGAAGTTGTAGTAACAGGTTCAAGAATTAAAAAGAGCACTTTTACATCTATATCACCATTACAGATTATAAGCGCTGACACTTCTCGAGAAATTGGATTAATTGATGCAACAAGTATTTTACAAGAAGCTCCAGCATCATCTGGACAGCAAATTGACTTATCTTTTTCAGGTTTTTCTATAGATAATGGTCCAGCAACAACCCAAGCCAATTTAAGAGGATTAGGTGCGTCAAGAACATTAGTCTTGATTAACGGTAGAAGAGTTGGTCCTGCAGGTATGGAAGGAGCTCCATATTCACCTGACTTATCATTACTACCAAGTTCTGTTATCCAAAGATATGAAGTACTGCTCGATGGTGCATCATCAGTTTATGGTTCAGATGCTATTGCTGGTGTTACTAACGCGGTGTTAAGAAAAGATTTTGAAGGTTTAACATTAGAAGTTTTTGGAAATGATAATTATCACCAACCAGGTTTGGGTGATGATTTCACAGCCTCAATTACCTACGGTATAAATTTTGATAGAGGGTTTGTAGGATTTGCAGCAGAATACGTTGATCAAAAAATGGTTACCTATGCAGACAGACCTTGGACTTCAGACTGTGAAAGTCCCGTAGAGATTACTGAAGATGGTGAAATTAGAACCATGAATATATATTACGAAGCAACAAATAACGATGTTGTTAGTCCATGTGAATATTCTGGCGCAGGTTATGTATTCACCAATGAAACATGGGGTCCATTCATTATGAATTACTTAGAGGGGTATGACATAAACGATTATCTTACTATTCCAGACCCTGCTGATTGTACTTTTGTAGGCTCTAACCCAAATAATCCAGATTGGTATGAGTTATATTGGAATGGTGTAGTGCAGTGTTATCCTGGTTATCAAGACCCTGATGCTGCAGGATGGGTTGCTCAATCAGTTATGGCTGTTGCAGTAGATTTAGATGGTAATGGCGTACCTGATGTATCAAAATTTGAATTTAATAGAAACGGTCAAGACACGTTTTCTTCAATGTATCCTGACTTTACAAAACAAACATTCATGGCATATGGTGATTTTGCGCTTGAAGATGCAAATAACACAACAATATTTTTTGAATTACAGCATGCGGAAAAGGAAACTTATTCAATTAACGGTGGCGCTCAATTATATCCATGGGTTCCAGCGTCTCACGATTCAAATATTTTTAATCCAGATAATGAAGTAGGTTTTGATGCAGGTCTCATGGGAGCTGCTATTCATTATGCTGACAGTTTTATTTCAGCTGCTGATGCATTCTATACTGAGAGTTATAACGAAACTGTTGCTGAAGCAGGATTCGGTGATTTATATGCAGGTTGGTTTGGCAACTATCCCAACGGATCCTACTTTTGTGGTCATGATAACTCCGGAGATATTGATTGGCCAACAGGGCTCATGCTTTGTTATGCACCATCCGGCGCTATAGATGTTCAACCAGTAGTATCTGTAAAGGGAGATAGAACACAGGTTGTAACTACAATTGATCAAACAAGAGCTGTTATTGGTGCTTCTGGAGATTTAAATATTGATTTCGGTTCATTTAGAGATTTTTCATATGAAGTTTCTCATGTAAGAACTGAGTCTTCTGGTTACTCAAACAGAGTGGGAATAAGAGCTGATAGATTGTCATTCGGTCTTGGCTGGGATCCTTCTGATCCAGATTATGGTCTCAATCCTGAACTTGATCAAACTGTTGGTGAATCTTATGTACCATTAGCCACACCTCTTCCAGGAGGGGCTTGTGATTCTACTGGTTCTATTGGTGAAATATCTGCAGATGTTAGCGACGGTTGTGTTTCTATTAATATGTTTGCTCCGTCTTTATATAACGGTATCATTGGAGAATTCGCTACTCAAGCTGAAAGAGATTATCTTTTTGATGATAGAGAATTCACTACTGACATAGTTCAAGACGTTACTTCAGCATATGTATCTGGCTTTATTGGTGAATTACCAGGTGGTGATATTGGTTTTGTAGCTGGTGTCGAAAGAAACAAGACAGATCTTGAATCAATACCAGATGAAGTTGCTGATAAGGGTTTGTTTTTTGGTTATAGTGCCGATGGTGGTGCTAGAGGAACTAGTGTCATGGAAGAGGGCTTTATGGAGATTGGTTTACCTCTATTAGCTGGTGCAAGGTTTGCTGAAGAGCTTACAGCAGAAGTTTCAGCAAGACATACACAAGTAACTTCAAACAATAAATTTAATGGAGTTGAACAAGTTTCTCACGGTAAAACTTTTGCAGTAAAAATGAGTTACAGACCAGTTACAGATCTACTCTTAAGAGCCACTAAAGGAACATCTTTTAGAGCTCCAAACTTAAGAGAAACAGCCCTTAGAGATGAAGAAGGTTTCACTTCTATTGTTGATTACTGTATAGCACCACAAGCGGCATGGAGATTAAATGATGACAAGACCGCATACATTTATGACTCTTCATTTGATTATAGAGATCAAATAATTTTAGATAATTGTGAAGCAGCAGGAGTCAACCCATTTAATCTTGGTAATACTTTTGCAAGTGGAGGAACTACAATTCTAAGCTCTCAAAGTTCTACAGTTAAATCTATTACAGGTGGAGCTGTTGGCCTCGAAAGTGAAAGATCGGATTCAATTACTTTTGGTTTTGTGTATGACATTCCATACACATCCTTATTCAAAGGTAGTGATGGGTCTACAAGAACAACTATTGGTGTTACAAGATATGATATTTCAATTACCGATACTATAGTTGAACCATCTCTTGGTTACATTATGTATGACTGTTATGTCGGCCAAGAAGGTTATGTAAGTAGGTTTTGTGACAATATTTCAAGAAATGCAGATACGGGTTATCTCGAAGAGATTAGAGGCGGTTTTTTAAATCGTGATGAAGAGACAGCTGTTGGTGTTGATGTGAATATTCTTCATGAATATTCATTTAGCGCTGGTAATTTATTTGTTGATGCAGGAATAGATATTTCAGCCAACTTTCCTAAAGAAAAAGCTTTGCTATACATAAATGATCAAAACGAAGAAGATTATACTGATTATCTAGGTCAGCCAGGTTTCCCAAAGAAATACATTCAGGCTAGACAATTCTTCAGAACAGGAGATTGGACATTATCATTTGCAACAACTTTTATCGATGATGTTGAACAAGATGAAGACCAAATCGATGATTGGGGTAATGCATTTGGTCTAGCGAATGATGAAGGAAGATTTATTGAATCTGAAACTTGTTATGGAGAAACAAGAGGTGATGTTAATTGTAGAGACGTAGGCTTTATTAAAAACTATGTAGTACACACCGCTTCTGCATACTACAGACGTGATAACATGATCGTTGGTTTTGGTGTAAGAAATCTATTTGATAAAGAACCGCCAATGGTTGATGGCAGTGAAATAACTTCTAAAAGTAATGTCCCGTTAGGATATGGTTATAATGTCAACGGTAGAAATTTCTTTATGAATGTAGAGTATACTTTTTAGTAAATAAAGTTATTATTAAGGGGTGCAAATATGCACCCTTTATTATTTTGGTAATATGAAATACTTAAAATCACTATTTTTACCCTTATTTTTAACTGCTAATTTATTATCTGAGCCATATCCTATTGAGTATTGGGCTGTCAGAGATGGAGTTAGTAATTTTAATATATCAGCAGATGGAACCTACGTTTCATATCAATATATAGACTCTAAAAGATCAAAACCTTTAATTCATATTCTTAAAACAGAAAATTTAAACGAATCTCCGAAGGTTATCGGTGCTGATAAAATGGAAGTAGAAGATCATTATTGGGTAGATGATTCTAGAATGATTATCGCATTTAGACAAAAAACACGTGAAAATATAAAAGGTTTTAATGAAGGTATCTATTCATATAAACTAGCTCTGCTCGATCTTAATACTAATAAATTCACTGAACTTGAGAATATTAATCGCACCGATTCAGCTAAAAGTTCAATAATGAGGCTTGTGAATTCTCTTCCAAAAAGACCTGATGAGATACTTGTTGGAATTGCTGAATCATCTAGGAAGAGTGGTATATCACCATACAGTTATTACATTCTAAATTTAAAGACCTTTAAACGTAAACTTGTTCTAAAGGGTAATTCTAAATATAGTAATGTTTCTTTTACCAATGATGCAAAACCACTTGCAGCATACTCGTTTGATAGAGCTTCATCTGAACTTGTTTATTATTTTAGGGATTACGAAGATATTGAAGACGAAAATGATAATGGAACATGGTTAGAGTACTTTAGATTACACGAGGATAGCTATGAAGATTTTAATCTTCTAGCACCTGTAACTGATGATAATTTGGAGTGGGATGAGCGTAGTATTTATGTTATAGCTCAAAACGGTAGAGATAAAGCCGGTTTATGGATTTACGACATTGTTGATAAAAAATTTACTCAACTTGTTTATGAACATCCGCGCGTTGATATTCGCAATGGTGTTTATCACTACGATAGTGTTGAAAGAGAGAATAAGTTAGTTGGCTTTTCTACCTTTGAAGATAGATTTAAGAGATATTATTTTGAAGGTGATATTTCTTTAGAAGTAGAGGCTCTATATTATCAACTAGAGCAACTTATACCAAATGCTTATCAGTTAAACATTGTTAGCTCGACCGCTAGCAGTGAATCATTTATTGTACGAAATCTTGGCCCAAAAGATCCAGGAACATTTTATCTTTACCATAATCAACAATTTGTGAAATTAGCTAATACAAGACCTTTTTTAGAGCCAGAAAAATTAGCAGATTTAAGTTACATCACTTACCCATCCTCAGATGGTACCTTGGTAAGCGCATACGTTCATACTCCTTTAGGGAAAGGACCTCATCCATTGGTTATAGTTCCTCACGGAGGGCCTTTTGTTTCAGAGACTATTACTCATGATAGGATTGCTCAATTCTTAGCAAATAATGGTTTTATGGTTGTTCAACCTCAATATAGAGGCTCTTATAATTATGGGCTAGAATTTCACAAAAAAGCATTTATAAATGGCGGTCAGGGTGGAAAGTTAATGCAGGATGATAAAGATTATGCAGCAAAATATCTTGTTGAAAAAGGGGAAGCTGATCCAAATAATATTTTCATGTGGGGTGGGTCTTACGGTGGATATGCTGCTTTGCATGCGGCAACTAATCCTTTATATAAGTGCTCGGTAGGTTTTGCAGTTGTATCTGATATGAGACAACAACTTTCATATTATGCAAATTTCATGAGCGGTTCTCAGGAAGAGCGTCAAAAAGCTTACAGAGTTGACTCCATATCTCCAATTGATGTTGTTGACGAGGTCAAGATTCCATTATTAATTATCCATGGAGATAAAGATCAAAGAACTCCTATTAAACATGCATATAACTATGTTAATAAGTTAGAGAAACTTAATAAAGACTATAAATTTGTAGAATTACCTGGAGCTGATCATTTTTTTAGCACTATGACTTACGATCACTTTGAAACAGTATTTAATGAAACATTAGACTTTTTTGCTACTTGTGGAGCTGACTAGTTATTAAAGAAATGTTTTCTGCAAACTGATTCATACAAATCATTGCCACCAATTAATATTTGGTTACCTGTTTTAACAACATTACCAAATGCATCAATCCTTCTTACCATCGTAGCTTTTTTATCACAGTACCTACATACTGTTTTAATCTCAATTATATTATCAGCTAATGCTAGCAAAGCTCTGCTTCCTGGAAACAATCTTCCTTTAAAATCAGTTCTTATGCCATAACACATCACATTAATATTTTTTATATCAACAATTTTACTTAATTCTTTAATATGTTTTTCTGTTAAAAACTGAGCTTCGTCTACAAAAACACATGAAATATTATTTAGATTTTCAATTGATTTAAAATTAAAATTATCATCAATTATGACTGCCTTGGCCTCTAGGCCAATGCGCGATTTAATTTTTCCTTTACTTGATTTATGAGCAATCTTAGGAAGAAACAATAAAGTTTTATTATTTTTTTCTATGTAATTATGATTAACCTGAAGCAATGATGTTGATTTACCAGCGTTCATTGTAGAGTAAAAAAAATGAAGTTTTGCCATATTTCCATATAATAACAAAGTATGAATGTCATGGAAGAAAAAGGTATAACCACGTTAGATCTTCATGGTGAAAAACATGAATTTATTTATGACATCGTTTTGGATTTTGTCTTTAGATATCAGTCTAAAATTCCTCTAATAATTATCTGTGGTAATAGCAATAAAATGATCAATTTGGTTTTAGATTGTTTGAAAAAAAATAATATAAAAAATAATAGTCCAAGATATGGTATTGTAAGAGTTGAGGGTTTTAATTGAGTAAGTTTGATACATTTTTAATAAAAAATCAGTTATCTGATGAAGAATTACTTATTCAAAAAACTGCCAAAGATTATGCCGAACAATCTTTGATGCCTCGTATACTTGAAGCTAATAGGAATGAAAATTTTGATATAGAAATATATGAAGA
>Ga0213866_10003140_pt1 | contig 11346 bp, 10 predicted proteins | sample PICome_11_FD_160079 | JGI IMG/M metagenome (GOLD analysis project Ga0213866, IMG submission 160079) | Coastal seawater microbial communities near Pivers Island, North Carolina, United States - PICO284 | ecosystem: Environmental > Aquatic > Marine > Coastal | place: USA: North Carolina... | reverse complement strand
GGTCCATCGGCCGTCAGGCCCTCGACGTGATCGCCCGCAATCCGGACCTTTTCCGCGTGGTGGGCCTCTCGGCGGGGGGTAGCCAGCCTGACCTGCTCGCCGAGCAGGCGCGGGTGCACGGGGTCGCCGATGTGGCGATCGGGGAGGTCGAGTCGGCCGAGATGGCCGGACGCCCCGCGGACGTCGTGCTCAATGCCCTCTCCGGCGCTGCCGGTCTGCTTCCGACGCTGCGAACACTCGAGGCCGGCACGCCGCTGGCCTTGGCCAACAAGGAATCGCTCATCATCGGCGGACCGCTGGTGAAGGCGCTCGCGAAGCCCGGACAGATCCGACCGGTCGACTCCGAGCATTCGGCGCTCGCGCAATGCCTGATGTCAGGCACCCACGACGAGGTGTCGCGCCTGATCCTCACCGCGAGCGGTGGTCCCTTCCGAGGCTGGACTCGTGATCGTCTGGACGGCGTGACGGTCGACGAAGCGCTGGCGCATCCGACGTGGAGCATGGGGCCGCTCGTCACAATCAACTCCTCGACGCTGGTCAACAAGGGGCTCGAGGTGATCGAGGCGCACCTGCTGTTCGACATTCCCTTCGAGCGGATCGATGTGGTCATCCATCCACAGTCCGTCGTCCATTCGATGGTCGAATTCGTCGATGGCTCGACGATCGCCCAGGCGAGCCCTCCTGACATGCGCCTGCCCATCGCCTGGGCGCTGGGCTACCCCGAGCGGGTCGCTGGCGCCGCCCCGGCATGCGAGTGGTCCGCCGCCACCACGTGGGAGTTCATCCCCGTCGACCATGAGGCCTTCCCGGCCCTGAGGGTGGCCCGGGAGGCCGGTGAGGCGGGGGGCACGGCACCCGCGGTCTTCAACGCGGCCGATGAGGCATGTGTCGCGGGGTTCCTGGAGGGACGACTGCCCTATCTGGGCATTGTCGACATCATCGCCGAGGTGCTTCGACGGCACCTGGGGCGCGACAATCGGACGAGCGGGAACTCCCTCACCCTGCAAGACGTCCTTGCAGCAGACGCCTGGGCGCGAGCCGAGGCGGGGGAGCTCATCGAAGGGTGGCGCGGCTGATGTGGGAGATCGTGGGCATCATCGCGTTCTTCCTGCTCATCCTGGCCTCGATCGCCCTGCATGAGATCGGTCACCTGGTGCCGGCCAAGAAGTTCGGCGTGAAGGTCACCGAGTACATGGTCGGCTTCGGTCCGACGATCTGGTCGGCGAAACGCGGTGAGACGTCGTACGGCATCAAGGGAATCCCGGTCGGCGGCTATATCCGCATGATCGGCATGCTTCCCCCGCCCAAGGATGCTCCTGAGGGCACGGCGCGCACGATGTCGACCGGTCGCCTCGCCCTGCTCGTCGAGGATGCGCGACGCCAGTCGCTCGAGGAAATCGCGCCGGGAGACGAAGGCCGCGTCTTCTACAAGCTTCCGGTGCACAAGCGGGTCATCATCATGCTCGGCGGACCCTTCATGAACCTCGTCCTCGCGTTCTTCCTCTTCGCCGCCGTGCTGGTCGGCATCGGTGTTCCGCAGCCGAGCCTGACCGTCTCCGCGGTGGTGCCCTGCGTCCCCACCGTTGACGCCCCTGCCGGCCAGCCCGATGCGTCCGGTGCGTGCGAGACAGGTGCCTCTCCTGCCGCTCTCGCGGGACTGCAGTCCGGGGATGTCATCACCTCCTACGACGGAGTGCCAGCAGGCTCCTGGGATGCGTTGACGGACCGCATCCGGGCTCAGGGTGAAGCGCCCGGAGTCCTTACGGTGCAGCGAGCAGACGGTACGACCGTCGAGTTGCCGGTCACCACTGTCGAGGTCACGCGGCCGGTCTACGACGAAGCGGGCGCACCCACCGGGGAGACCGAGACGACCGGATTCCTCGGCGTACGCCCGGAGATCGAGTATGTCCCGCAGCCGTGGTCGTCAGTGCCCGCGCAGATGTGGGATCTCACGGCCCGATCCGCAGTAGCGCTCGTGTCGATGCCCGTGCGCGTCTACGAACTCGTGAGCGAGACGCTGATCGGTGGCGGAGAGCGCCAGATCGATAGCCCCGTGAGCGTCGTCGGCGTCAGCCGACTCGGTGGCGAGGTGGTGGCCTCGGAGGAGCCTGTGGAGGCCAAACTCGCCCTCTTCCTCGGCCTTGCCGCCTCGCTCAATCTCTTCCTCTTCCTGTTCAACCTGCTGCCGATCCTGCCTCTGGACGGCGGGCATGTGGCCGGGGCGCTCTACGAGGGTTCACGGCGCCAGTGGGCACGTGTGCGCCGCAAACCCGATCCTGGGCCTGTCGACGTGGCCCGGCTGATGCCCGTGGCCTACGTCGTCGCGATCGCGCTCGTGGTCGTCGGCGGAGTCGTCATCTTCGCGGATCTCGTCAAGCCCCTGACCCTGGGCTAGACAGCGGCCGGCCCACACCTGCGGCCCAGGCCAGACCTGCGGGACACACTCGACCCGGCGGGGCGGCAGATCCGCCTTGGTCGGGCCATCCCGGTGAGCGATCGCTTCGGCCCTGCCCACGTCTCGATAACGGGGAATGGTCCCGACATGTCCTTCGGTGCTCCTTCGGGGATACTGGTCCGGTGAGCATCGATCTGGGACTTCCTGCTGCGCCGCCGCCGACACTGGCGCCGCGACGCGTCACTCGCCAGGTCCTCCTGCGCCACCCGACGCACCCTGTCGCCGTAGGCGGTGATGCGCCCGTCAGCGTGCAGTCCATGACAACGACTCTCACCGCCGACGTCAACTCCACGCTGCAGCAGATTGCCGAACTCACCGCAGCCGGATGTCAGATCGTCCGCGTCGCTGTCCCCAGTCAAGACGATGCCGAGGCCCTTCCGCAGATCGCCAAGAAGTCCGGCATCCCGGTGGTCGCCGACATCCATTTCCAGCCGAAGTACGTCTTCGCCGCCCTCGAGGCCGGTTGCGCCGGCGTCCGCGTCAACCCCGGCAACATCAAGCAGTTCGACGACAAGGTCAAGGAAATCGCTCGGGCCGCCAACGACACGGGCACCCCGATCCGGATCGGCGTCAACGCCGGCTCCCTCGACAAGAGGCTCATGGAGAAGTACGGCAAGGCCACGCCCGAGGCGCTCGTGGAGTCGGCGCTGTGGGAAGCCTCGCTCTTCGAGGAACACGGATTCGGCGACATCGCCATCTCGGTCAAGCACCACGACCCGGTGGTCATGGTGCAGGCCTACCGCCTGCTCGCATCGCAGTGCGACTATCCGCTCCACCTCGGCGTCACCGAGGCCGGTCCGGCCTTCCAAGGCACGATCAAGTCCGCGGTCGCGTTCGGCGCCCTGCTCTCCCAGGGGATCGGCGACACGATCCGCGTCTCCCTTTCCGCCCCGCCGGTCGAGGAAGTCAAGGTCGGCATCGGCATCCTCGAGTCCCTCAACCTGCGCCAGCGCGGTCTGGAAATCGTGTCCTGCCCGTCCTGCGGACGCGCCCAGGTCGACGTCTACACGCTCGCCGAGCAGGTCACCGCCGGGCTCGAGGGCCTTGAGGTGCCGTTGCGCGTGGCGGTCATGGGGTGCGTCGTCAACGGCCCGGGCGAGGCGCGGGAGGCCGATCTCGGTGTCGCCTCGGGCAACGGCAAGGGGCAGATCTTCGTGCGTGGAGAGGTCATCAAGACGGTGCCGGAGCACCAGATCGTCGAGACACTCATCGAAGAAGCGATGAAGTTGGCCGAGGAGATGGGCGATGACAGCGCCGGCGATCCCGTCGTCTCGGTCGGCTGAGCACGACGGTCTCGTCCGACCGCTCGCCTTCGACGACCTGTCGGACCTCCATCGCATCCTCGACGCCGACCCGGTAGCGCATTGCTTCGTCGCCGCGCGCCTCGCGGAGGTCGCGGACAGTCGCCACCGTCTCGCGGCCGACTTCTGGGTCGTGGAGAGGCAGGGACGGCTGGTCTCCGCGCTGCACGTCGGCGCCAACGTCGTGCCCATCGCCACCGATGACGGGGCCCGCCGGGTGCTGGCTGAGAGGCTTCGCCGCACGGGGCGCCGCGGATCGTCGCTCGTCGGTCCTGCGGACGAGGTGCTGGACCTCTGGGACCGCCTGGGCGGAGCGTGGGGATCGGCCCGCGAGGTGCGCCCTCGTCAGCCGGTCCTCGTCATCGACACCGCGCCGGTCGTCATCCCGGACCATCGCGTTCGCCCTGTGCGCATGCAAGAACTCGATCTTCTCGTCCCCGCGTGCATCGCGATGTTCACTGAGGAAGTCGGCATCTCGCCGGTCAGCGGGGGAGCGGGGGCGGCGTACCGCGCACGCATCTCGGATCTGGTCCGCGAGGGCCGTGCCCTCGCGCGCATCGATGACGGACGCGTGGTCTTCAAGGCTGAGATCGGCGCGGCCTCGACCCGCGCCTGCCAGATCCAGGGAGTGTGGGTGGCTCCTGAGCATCGCGGCACAGGTCTGAGCGAGCCGGGCATGGCTGCGGTGGTGGAGATGGCCCGCCGGGAGGTCGCGCCGCTCGTCAGCCTCTACGTCAACGACTTCAACCATCGGGCCCGCCGCTGCTACGACGCGGTCGGCTTCCGCGGTGCGGGGGAGTTCGCGACGGTCCTCCTCTGATCGCGCGCGTGCACGTGTGCCGCCGCTGAGCGACGCTAACAGCGCGCTCAACGTCGCGACGTGGTACCCGTGCAAGGAGCCGGCCGCGCAGGAGTCCGATGGGTTCCCGGCTAGGGTGACCCCGTGCTGCGGATGTCGAACCTGTTCGTGCGGACCCTTCGCGATGATCCGGCCGACGCGGAGGTGCCGAGCCACCGCCTGCTCGTGCGCGCCGGCTACGTCCGGCGCATCGCGCCGGGGATCTTCTCGTGGCTGCCCCTCGGCTACCTCGTCTATCGCAACATCGAGTCGATCGTGCGCGAGGAGATGGACGCCGCAGGCTTCCAAGAGGTCCATTTCCCCGCGTTGCTTCCCAAGGAGCCCTACGAGCGCACCCACCGGTGGGAAGAGTACGGCGACAACCTCTTCCGGCTGCAGGATCGCAAGGGGGGTGACTACCTCCTCGGTCCAACTCACGAGGAGATGTTCACCCTCATGGTCAAGGGCGAATACTCGTCCTACAAGGACCTTCCGCTCGTGATCTACCAGATCCAGACGAAGTATCGCGACGAAGCGCGACCGCGCGCAGGCATCCTGCGTGGTCGTGAGTTCGTCATGAAGGACTCCTATTCCTTCGACGTCGATGACGCCGGGCTGGAGCGCTCCTACCTGCGCCATCGGGACGCCTACATCAGTTGCTTCGACAGGCTCGGCCTGGACTTCGTCATCGTCTCGGCGCAGTCGGGCGCGATGGGGGGCTCGCAGAGCGAGGAGTTCCTCGCTCCGACTGACTCGGGTGAGGACACCTACGTGCGCTGTACGGCGTGCGACTACGCCGCCAACGTCGAGGCCTTTGTCAGCCGCCCCGCGCCAGCCGGCGACGTCTCAGCGCTGCCGGCGGCCGTGGTTCACGACACCCCCGATACCCCCACGATCGCCACCCTGGTGGATGTCTCCAACGCGCGCGAGGACATTCGCCGTCCCGATCGTGACTGGACGGCCGCCGACACGCTCAAGAACGTCGTCTTCATGGCGGACTACCCCGACGGCACCAGCGCACCCCTGGCGATCGGGGTGCCCGGTGATCGCGAGGTCGACGTCAAGCGCCTCGAGGCGGCACTGCACCCGATCGCGCTGCGCCCGTTCGAGGAGGAGGACTTCCCGAAGTACCCGGCGCTCGTCAAGGGCTACATCGGCCCAGGAGCTCTCGGAGGAGAGGGCAATATCCGCTTTCTCGTGGACCCCCGCGTGTCGGAGGGCACGGCCTGGGTCACCGGCGCCAACGAGAAGGGTCGCCACGTCTACGGCCTTGTCCGCGGGCGCGACTTCGCTCCCGATGGCGAGATCGAAGCGGTCGAGATCGTCGAGGGTGACCTGTGCCCCGAGTGCGGCGCCGCCATCGAAATCGCCCGCGGCATTGAGATCGGGCACATCTTCCAACTCGGTCGCAAGTACGCCGAGGCACTCGGGCTGACCGTGCTCGACGAGAACGGCAAGCAGGTCACCGTGACGATGGGCTCCTACGGCCTCGGCGTCTCGCGGGCGGTCGCCGCGGTCGCCGAGCAGCATCACGACGCGAAGGGCCTGATCTGGCCGCGGGCCGTCGCCCCTGCCGACGTCCACATCGTGGCGACCGGCAAGGACGATGCGCCCTTCGAGGCCGCCGAGTCGCTCGCCGCGACGTTGGAGGCGGAAGGGGTGCGCGTGCTCATCGATGACCGCCGCGCCGTCTCGCCCGGGGTGAAGTTCAACGATGCCGAACTCATCGGAGTGCCCACCATCGTCGTCGTCGGCAAGCGCCTCGTGGATGGCGTGGTCGAACTCCGTGATCGCGCGAGCGGCGACTCCGTCGACGTACCGGTGGGTGAGATCTCCTCGCGCGTCACCGAGCTCGTGCGTGCATGACGGTCGACGCCGTCGTCTTCGACTGGGGTGGCACGCTCACCCCCTGGCATGACATCGACCTCGTCTCGCAGTGGTCGGCCTACGCCTCGACCTACGACCCCGCCGACTCGATGCTCGCCGCTCGCCTGGCGGATGCCGAGGTCAGCCTGTGGCGCGAGCAGCAAGCATCGCGCGGCGCCAACGGCACGGGCACGCTGGAGCATGTCTTCACCGCGTGCGGGGTTGACACCTCGGACCCCCGACACGGACCCGCTCTCGCGGCCTACCTGCGGGCGTGGGATCCGCACACCCTCGCCGACCCGGATGCGCGGCCACTCATGGAGGCCCTGCGCGAAGCGGGGATGCGTGTTGGGGTGCTCTCCAACACGCTATGGCCGCGCTGGCACCACGAGGCGGTCTTCTCCCGCGATGGCCTCGCCCCCTTCATCGACGCGGCCGTCTACTCCAGCGAGATTCCGGTCGCAAAGCCTCACGCCGAGGCCTTCCTTGCTGCGGTGCAGGCGGTCGGGTCCGTGGTGTCACGCACGGTGTTCGTCGGCGATCGCCCCTGGGACGATGTGCACGGCGCCCAGGAGGTCGGGATGCGGGCGATCCTCATTCCGCATTCGCGCCTTGGGGATCAGGCGGTCGAGGTCGATGTGACGCCGGACGCCGTCGTCGCGCGCCTCGGAGATGTGCTCGACATCGTGCTGGCCTGGCGAGCCTCCCGGTGACGCCAGAGTGGTACGTCATCCTGCTGCTCTGCCTTGTCGCCGCGGCCGCAGGCTGGGTGGACGCGGTCAGCGGTGGTGGCGGACTACTGCAACTGCCGGCGCTCCTGCTGGCGGTGCCCGCGGATAAGCCTGCGTTGGCGCTGGGCACGAATAAGTTGTCCTCGATCTTCGGGACATCGGCCGCGGCCATCACCTACGGGCGCATCGAGATGCCGCGGCTGCGCACCGCGCTGCCGATGGCCGGTGCCGCTTTCGCCGGCGCCGCGTGCGGATCGCTCATGGCGGTGCGTCTGCCGCCCGAGGTCTATCGTCCGGTGATCCTCGTGGCCCTCGTGCTCGTCTGGCTCTTCATCGCCTTCCGTCGCGACTTCGGCCTGACGTCGCGCGAGGTATCGCGACGACGTCACCTCGCGACCGCCATCGTGGGCGGGATGGGAATCGGGTTCTATGACGGCGCCGTCGGTCCCGGCACCGGCTCCTTCCTCATCGTGCTGCTCGTGGCTGCGTTGGGCTATACGTTTCTGCAGGCGTCGGCGACGGCGAAGATCGTCAATGTCGGCACCAATGCGGCATCACTCATCGTCTTCGGCCTTGCCGGATCCGTGCTGTGGGGCGTGGGTCTGCTCATGGCTGCGTGCAACGTGACCGGGGCGGTCATCGGTGCACGCACGGCCATCGCGCGTGGCAGCGGGTTCGTCCGCGTGGTGCTGCTCATCGTGACCGGCGCGCTCATCGCGCTGCTGGGCTGGCAGACCTTCGCCTAGCGCTCAGGAGCCGGGGAAGGCCGCCGTCGCGCCACCCCACGCGATCGAACGCACGGAGCACTCGCAGGCCGACAGTACGGCGTTGCGGCGCTCACCTCCGGACACCGCGGCTGCGAGGTCGGCGTAGGTCGCGGCCAGCCGAGCCTCAACGCCGGCGAGGAGCGATCGTGCCGTGTCAGCCGAGTCGACCGGTCCGGTGAGGAAGCCCCCGGGTGCGCCGCTCTCAGCCGTGTCGGCCGCGCTCTCGCGCAGCGCGAGCACGCGTGCACGATGGGCGGCGAGACCACCCAGTGCCAGATCGCGGTCGCGGTCGTCGAGCCATGGGCCGGCGACGCCGTAGGCGTAGAGCGCTGCCTCCTCGCCCTCGATGGCGGCAAGGAGCGCCGGATCCGAGGACGCGCTCACGTGATCCCTCGCAGGAACTCGGCGTGACCGGCTTCGGAGGCGGCGATGAGCGCGACAGTGCGCGCGAGGTCCGCGGCCGTTGATGCTTCGCAGGCACCGGTGCGCTGGGCGACGGCCTGCTGCTCCGCCTCAATCAGAGCGGCGAGCGCCTGGGGCCGTGAACCGACCGTCGGTGCCGGTCCCGCGGGTGTCGGTGTTGCGGCCACCGCATCCGCGTGGGCGATGTGCTCGGCCCGGAGCGGCTCGAGATCAGCTGCGAGCCCCGGGTGCGCGGCGAGGACCGCGTCGTAGAGCGCGATGAGTTGGGCCTCGCCGTCCGCGACGCTGACGCGGACCTGCGCGTCGGCATCCGCGGTCGGAGAGGGGGAGTCCGATGGCACCGGGGTGGGATCGGAGGTGCAGGCAGCCAGGACACCGGCCGCCAGGGCAGCGGATCCGCCGAGGAGGGCACGGCGGGTGAGTCCGACAGGGGCGGCTATGCCGACCCGCCGGGCAAGCCCGACAGGGGCAGCTGTGCCGACCCGGCGGCCACTTGCGTCCGTCGAACCGGTCGCGGATGTCCATGGCCGGTGCACGCCCGCCAGCATGCCACGCGGCGGGGTACCCTCTGAGGACGGACACGGGTCCCCTTGACGGGGTTCGCGCCCATGAACACCGGACACGTGAATACCGCGCGCGTGATGACGTGAGGGAGGCGCCATGAGCGATGCCTCGCGCCTGTCGCACAGCGCCGCCGTCCGCTCCGCCATCGAGCCGGTGATCTCCGCTCTGGGCCTTGATCTCGAGGACGTCGACGTGCACGCGTCGGGCAAGCGTCGGCGCGTCTGCGTCATCGTCGATCGAGATGGTGGAATCGATCTGGACGGGATCGCGGCGACGAGCCGCGCGGTGTCCGATGCTCTCGACGCCTCCGATGCGATGGGCGATGACGCCTACACCCTGGAGGTCACCTCGCCCGGCATCGACCGTCCGCTCACGCTTCCGCGGCACTGGCGTCGCAATCTCGGTCGGCGCGTGCGCGTGCACCTGTCGGATGGATCCATCGCGGACGGGCGCATTCGTGACGTGGATGATGACGGCGTCGTCCTGGTGACGGATGCCAAGGGCAAGCCCGAGTCGGTCGAGCGACGAGTGCCGTGGGTGGACGCAGCACGGGGTGAGGTCCAGGTGGAGTTCCGCAGGCCCGAGGCCGATCCGGTCCCGGCGGATGACGAGGAGGCGTGATGGACATCGATGTCAATGCCCTCAAGGCCCTGGTGCGTGAGAAGGAGCTGTCCTGGGACCTCGTCGTGGACTCGATCGAGCAGGCGCTGCTCATGGCGTACCAACGCACTGAGGGGGCGGCCGAGGATGCCCGCGTCGAGCTCGACCGCAAGACCGGCCACGTCACCGTCTGGGCACGCGAGGCTGCGCCCGTGGGTGAGCAGGTTGCCGGCGAGGCCGCACCTGTGCCGCGCGAGTACGACGACACTCCGACGGACTTCGGTCGGGTCGCCGCCGCGACAGCTCGCCAGGTCCTCATGCAACGACTGCGCGATGCCGAGAGCGACCGGACCTTCGGCGAGTTCTCGGGCACCGAGGGAGATCTCGTGTCCGGGGTCATCCAGCAAGGCAGCGACCCTCGCGTCGTGCGGGTCGACCTGGGCAAGGTCGAGGCCGTCCTTCCTCCATCGGAGCAGGTGCCGGGGGAGTCGTATCCCCATGGCACCCGCATCAAGTGCGTGGTGACCGGTGTGCGCAAGGGCCCTCGCGGCCCACAGGTGACGGTCTCGCGGTCGCATCCCGCTCTCGTGCGCGGCCTTTTCGCGCTCGAGGTGCCGGAGATCGCCGACGGCAGCGTGGAGATCGCCGGGCTTGCCCGGGAAGCCGGCCACCGCACCAAGATCGCGGTGCGCTCGACCGTCCCGGGCCTCAATGCCAAGGGCGCCTGTATCGGCCCGATGGGTCAGCGGGTGCGCCAGGTGATGAGCGAGCTCGGTGGCGAGAAGATCGACATCGTGGACTTCAGCGAAGATCCGGCCGAGCTCATCGCCCATGCCCTGTCGCCCGCGCGCGTGAGCAAGGTCGAGATCGTGGACCCGGCTGCACGGGCGGCTCGGGTGACGGTCCCGGACTACCAGCTCTCGCTGGCCATCGGTCGCGAGGGGCAAAACGCCCGGCTCGCGGCCCGCCTGACCGGATGGCGCATCGATATCCGGCCCGATAACGCCCCGGATCAGCCCTCCGCCGAGGCGCCCCCCGCCACGGAGCCTCAGGCGGGAGAGCCCGAGAGAGGCGGCTCTGCCGGCTCGCCGGGCCACGCCCCCCTTCCGTGAGGGATTGCGGTGGGTGCGGCCAGAGCATCGCTGCCGCGGGGCTACACTCGCGGGGTCCGTCTGGATCCGACCCGGGGTCGATGTGAGCGCTGCCCGATCGACGAGCATGCGCACCTGCATCGGCTGCCGTGAGCGGACTTCACCGGATGGCCTCCTGCGGGTGGTCCTCGAGGCTGGGACGGTCGTCCCAGACCCGGCGGCCACTCGACCGGGCCGGGGAGCATGGCTGCACCCCGGCTGCCTGGAGGCAGCCGAACGCCGCAAGGCGTTCACCCGCGCACTGCGTGCGAGCGGGGCGGTCGATCTCGGGCCGCTGCGCGAGTTCGCAGCACGCACGTCGTAGCACCAACCCGAGCACCACCAGAAGTTGTCCGAAGACCGCAGTTGTCGCAGAGATGGGGCATCCGAGGATGAGCCACCAATGAGCACCCAGCCATGAGCAGGGTCAACCAGCACTGACGGTCCGGACGCGTGCCCGTAGCACGCCTACCGGACCAAAGACAGGAGAGTCGTGTCAAAGGTCCGGGTCTATGAGCTCGCCAAGGAGCTCGGAGTCGAGAGCAAGGTCGTGCTCGCCAAACTGGCGGAGCTCGGCGAATTCGTGCGCTCGGCATCCTCCACAGTCGAAGCGCCGGTCGTGCGCAAGTTGAAGGACGCCATGCCGGCCGCGCCCGCGGCGGAGGCCAAGC
>Ga0213866_10003139_pt1 | contig 11347 bp, 11 predicted proteins | sample PICome_11_FD_160079 | JGI IMG/M metagenome (GOLD analysis project Ga0213866, IMG submission 160079) | Coastal seawater microbial communities near Pivers Island, North Carolina, United States - PICO284 | ecosystem: Environmental > Aquatic > Marine > Coastal | place: USA: North Carolina... | reverse complement strand
GGAAGGTTGGTACTTCTTCCTGGGCGGCATCTCCTTCAGAGTGATTTGGTCGATGATCTCCCGCGCTGCCACCAAATCATGGATGCTTTCCAAGGGAATCTTGAGACTTTCGAACTCCCTCTCTCCTTTTTCGGACGCCGAATCGTGGCAATCGAAGCAGTAGTTATGAAGAAAATCGCCAACGATCTCCCGGGACGCCGAATCCGCGCCTGCAAATGACACTCCGAGCACAAAAACAGCTAGGAACTTGCAAATGATTCTCGTTGCAATCATCTTTGCTTAGGAAAAGCGACCCGTGCTATTTCCAAATGAATCAGTCTCGATTCCCATGCGCTGCGCGAGATCCACGTAGAGATTGCACAAGCGAACTTTGTTAAGTCCCCGGGACTCAACCTTCTTGAAGTCGCCATGCTTGTATCCTCCGCCAGCAACAATGACCGGAAGATCTGAGTTGGTGTGCGAGTTTCCGCTTCCAATGCCACTGCCAAACAGAACCGAGGTTGAATCCAAAAGAGTCCCTTGTCCGTCCTGAATTGCCGCGAGACGGCCGAGAAATTTGCCATACTGCTCAATCTGATAGGTCTCCAGCTTGATCAGATGGGCTATGGCATCCTCCTTGTTCCCGTGGTGAGACAAACTGTGATAGGACTTATCAATACCAAGATTCTGCGGCAGAAACGATCCTCCGATTTCCAGAGTGGCGATTCGAGTGGAGTCGGTTTGCAGGGCCAGTGCGATCAACTCGTAAAGCATCGGCAGGTCATCCACCGTGTTCTTGTTGGCCGGCTTTTTAAAGGGAGCGTCGGGCTTCTCGTGATCGGCCCAGCGATGCCGGAGATCGAGCCGCTTTTCCACATCACGGATCGAAGTGAAATACTCATCCAGCTTTTCACGATCCTCGCGATTCACCTTTCTGGACAGGCCTTTCGCCTCATCGTTGACCGCATCCAGAATCGATCGATGCAGCTTATTCTCGCCCTTGCGCTCTTGCCTGCGCTGGGGACTATCGTTGGCAAACAGACGGTCAAAGAGATCGGCAGGATTCGTAATCGGAGGGACCCGCACTCCCGAACGGGTCCAAGAAAGTTGACATCCCCCGTGGATACCGCCTTCCGATCCAACCGTCAGAGAAGGAAAGCGGGTTTGATCCCCCACTTTCTCGACAAGATACTGATCAAGGGTGACATTCCCGTCTTCACGGTCGCGAGCCTCGGAATGGAGAACACCGGACAAGAAAGAATGGACGGCAAAGTGCCCTCCCTTAATTCCATGATCGAGACCACGATAGACGGTCATTTGATCCCGAAGCGATTCGAGCGGCTTGAGCAGGGTCGTCGACTCGTAATTGCGGCCTTCGGTCGAAGGAAAGAAACTCTTCTGCTGGAAACCAAGTAAATTTCCCACGGCCACAAAGCGCCTGGCACCAAGTCCGGCTCCACGGGTCGCTTGAACAGTTGCCAGCGAATCCACGGTCTTCGCCACCAGCGATGACAGGCCGGGAAGGGCGAGCGTAGCCCCTGCTGATTTCAGAAGGAAGCGGCGGCGGTTCAATGGGGCATTCATAGCAGGGGAGGATTACGAAAGAATGATCAGCTGACTTTCACGACGAGTAAAGATCGGGAGGCCGGGGTGGAAATTTGGACCGGATCATCCTGCCCACCAAGTTGAAGGCTCAGGGTTCCTGCCATTGAGTTGATCGCGGACAGAACGAACTCCGTGCCCGGAAGAAGTTGCAACTCGGCAAGCCATTGTAAAAAAGCCGGCTGGTCCTCCCGCACACGTTTCAAAAGGTAGCGACCGGGCTGGCAGTCGGCTAAAACAGCGGTCCCATCCTGCCTGAGTTCGCCATCGGAACTCGGAATCGGGGCTCCATGTGGATCATGGGTGGGATGATGCAACATCTCATCCATGCGACGCAAGAGCCGTTCAGACACCACATGCTCCAGGACTTCGGCGTCCTCATGGACCTCGGCCCAGTCCAACTTCATCACTTCCACTAAAAATGTTTCAATGAGGCGATGTCTTCGCAGCACCTGCATCGCAGCCTTACGGCCCTCTTCCTTGAGTCTGACTCCACGACGCGGACGATATTCAACCAATCCCTTTTTTTCGAGTTGGTTCATCATCGTCGTAGCAGTCCCGGGAGTCACCGAGAGCTTCTCGGCGACGTGACCGATTAAGACCAATCCACCGCCATCAACAGGCCCCTGAAGGGACCAAATTGCTTTGAGGTAATTTTCGACGGTGCTAGAGGGCATTATAAATTGTCAGTGTACTGTGGCATTCCGGAATTACGAGGGGAAACAAAAAGCCCGGCCCACTCTCAAAGTGGCCGGGCTGTGTGGTTTGATTAGGAAGTCTAAGGACCTGGCAGGGAACCTAGAGGGACTTCTTAAGAGTCGAAGAAGGCTTGAAACCAACCGACTTGGAAGCGCTGATCTTCATTGCCTCGCCGGTCTTTGGGTTGCGTCCCATACGGGCGGCACGCTTCTTCACTTCAAAAGTTCCAAATCCGATGATTTGGACCTTCTTGTCTTTCTTTACACCCTTGGCGATAGACTCAAGAACGGCCGCGACGGAGTCTTCCGCCTGACGCTTGGTTGCTTCTTTTCCGAGGGCTTTCTGGACTGCTTCGATGAGTTCACCTTTATTCATAGCAAAGGGATCATCCTTCCGGCAGATATTTTGTAAAGCTAAATTAAACCCGAAACCCTTTATTTATAGGGGTTGACGCGCCCCCGAATTTTATGATGAACACCAAACCCCCGCCAATCCTAGCTTTGGATTTGTTAGATCGCTAAAATCCTCCATTTTTCAACACTCGGAGCCGATGAACCACCTGCCGGACGATGCCCTCAAGACCTCCTGTCAAATTTTGCGCAGAGTGCGCCCCACTCTGCCCGGCAGAAAGAATCTCGACCTTGAAATCACAGATGCGGACCGGGCACAAGAGAGAGGCTACTATCTTCCTGATGAGGACGAACGCCTTCGTGCAGCCTACCTAAGCTACCTTTCCGACCGCGCTATTCTCTGGCAGATGATCAATGATTTCAGACCTTATCTGAAGTTCGGCGACTTGAGAATCTTCGGCCTCGCGTTTTGTGCCGCTTCCATGCTGATCCGGAGTTCGAGCTATCTCCTTGGACTCGCCAAGGAACGCCCCGTTGTTCTGGCCAAACTCGATGAAGCCGAACCACGGTATCATCTCCCCCGGAAAACCCTGACCGGAATCTACCGGCACCTGAGCGCGCCCGGAAATCGCTGGCGATACCGGCAGGCACGTAGTTTCTACGAGAGTCATCGTACAAAAATCAATGAAGCTTTGCATAAGTCGGACATGCAGGATATCGCCACCTGGTTAATGGAGGAAGAGCTCTTCTTTGATGAGAGTAAACGGAAACTCCTTGGCTCGATTCTCGCCTACCAGACCTACTCGCTAGGCCGACGAACCAGCTCCGGTTATACCAAGGTAATGTTTCACTTGTTCCGACTGAGCGGATCGGCAATTTCCGAAATGAAACAGCCCTTCACCAAATCGTCCGGACAGGGAAAACGAGTCACCGGTGAAACCATCGAAGAGATCCGCGGTCAGCTTCAGCCCGGTGATATCTTCGTGACCCGTCACGACGACGCCATGAGCAACCTCTTTCTTCCCGGATTTTGGCCTCATGCCGCCCTTTACATCGGGCCTATTTCCGAGCGGGCAGACCTCGGAGTCCCCGACCATGGCGACCATTCGGCGAACGTTCTCGAGGCCAGAAAAGACGGAGTCAAACTTCGGCGAATCGAAGAAACCCTTATGGTGGACTCCTTTGTCGTCCTTCGCCCCAAAGCTTCGCGGGAAGAACTCCGGGAGGCTCTCACCAAGGCCCTGACCCACGAGGGAAAATCCTACGACTTCGTCTTCGACTTTAGAAAGGCCGAGCGCCTCGCCTGCACCGAGGTCGTCTACCGGGCTTTTCATGGAGTGGGCTCGTGGAACCTCGAGCTGATCAATCAAAACGGCCACCTCTCACTTCCCGCTGAGGAATTGATCCGCCAGGGACTGCAAAAAGGCCTCGTGGAAGTCGCTCTGATTTTCGGGATCAACGGCAACGCAATCGAAACCGGAACGCGGGCCCGGGATCTTCTCTATTCCACGCTAAAAGACTGATTCCGAGCCTCACTCTTGCCCGATTAAAATCCGCTGCTAAGGTTGTGTGCATGTCCAGCCAGCTCGGCCAACTTTTCCGTATTTCTACCTTCGGTGAATCCCATGGAGGCGGAGTCGGTGTCGTCATCGACGGCTGCCCCCCGCTGATCTCTCTGACAGAAGCCGACCTTCAAGTCGAACTTGATCGCCGTCGCCCGGGACAGTCCGAGGTCACAACGCCGCGGAACGAAGCTGATCAGTGCGAAATTCTTTCCGGAACCTTCGAGGGTAAAACCCTCGGTTCCCCCATCGCGGTTATTGTTCGCAACAAGGACCACCGCCCTGAGGCTTACTCTGAAATGTCAGAGAAGTATCGCCCTTCACATGCCGACTACACATACGATGCCAAATTTGGCACGCGCAATTGGCAGGGTGGTGGAAGATCATCAGCCCGGGAGACCATAGGCCGGGTTGCTGCAGCTGCTGTTGCCAAGAAGGTTCTCAAGCACTTCTACCCGGATCTGGAGGCCCTGGCTTGGGTCAAGTCGGTGCAAAACATCAAGGGCTCCATCGATCCCCTGGCCGTCACAGCAGAAGAGATTGAATCCAATGTCGTCCGAACCGGCGATCCTGGGGCGGCCGAGGCCATGATCGCTCGAATCAAGGAGATCCGTTCTGAGGGAAATTCCATCGGCGGAATCATCGAAGCCGTAGTCCGCGGCTGCCCTCCCGGACTGGGAGAGCCGGTTTTTGACCGACTGGAGGCGGACCTGGCCAAAGCAATGCTCTCCATTCCTGCGACCAAGGGTTTCGAGGTGGGATCCGGATTTTCAGGAACAACCCTGACCGGGGCGGAGCATAATGATCATTTCTACATGGAGGGCGAAAAGGTTCGCACTCACACCAACAACTCGGGCGGCGTTCAGGGCGGCATTTCCAATGGAGAGCCCATCCTGTTTCGCGTCGCTTTCAAACCCACCGCGACCATCATGTCGGCCCAACCAACAGTCTCAAAAGTCCTTGAGAATACCGAACTGAAAGGGCGTGGCCGTCACGACGCCTGCGTCCTCCCGCGTGCGGTGCCCATCGTCGAAGCAATGACCAATTTGATCCTCTGCGATCATCTTCTCCGCCACCGCGCTTTTTGCAAAAGCTAGCCATTTGCCAGCCGAGAAATTGCTAGGGGCGGAAGGAAAAGGTCAGATCAGCCGTGTGGGAAATTTCATCCACCGGCATCCTGCGGGGCTTGAACACCCCCTCCCAACTCTCAAGGAAGATGACCTCCCTGCGCTCATCGTTGTAGCCCACGATGACCGAGGCATGAAGTGGTGAGCGCTTCTTTTTGGAAGGCATCGCATCTGAAGAGGGACGTTCGTATCTTCGAGTCTCCCCGTGATCAAAACCGCGTGAGATCTGCGTGTGCAAACGGTCCCGTTGCTGATCCCAGCGTCGCCACACGATGACAGGCATTCCGGCCCGAATTGAGCGCCTCACCATTTCGTGATCGTAATCACTGGTTCGGTGGAGGTTAAAGCGCGCTTCCCGGGCCACCGAGCCATAAAGCCCCAGCATATCCGAACCCGCCGCCGAACCGGTGTTCTGAAATTTTCCGGCAACCGCAAGCCAGTCTTCATCGAGGTGTAATCCCAGATAACGGGCTACCATCACAAGAGTATTCAAACCGCAATAGGGCCGGTATCCCTGAGGAACCACCTCAACCTCGTTGAGGATGACATCTCCCCGGTCGGTCTTTGTCACCCTGGTCAGGAGCGCCTTGAGACGATCGCGATTCCCCAACTCTTCCAAGGAGGAATCAAGCCATGATTTTGGCGCATTTTCTTTTTTTCTAATGCTGACACGCAACAAGCGGTTTGCGGCCTCAAGTAACTGAATCGATAGCCCGGAGTGTTCATATTCGAACTCACGATAAACCGCCCGCAAGTCACGTGTCCTTCCCCGTTTGGAATCCCGGGGCCGTTTATCGATTTTCTTAAGGTTCCTTCCAAGTTCCTCGGCAGTGCTATTGTAAAATTCCTCGAACTCCAGTCTCCGTTTCTCGACCCGGTCGCTCAAAAGAATCTCCGCTTGCTCACGAGTCGTCCCCTCGGGGATCCGGCGGTCGAGGTATCCAAAAAATGATCCGGCATCCGCAAAGGTGACCTGGAGTTCTTCAAGTTGGTCCTCCCTATTCAAAGCCCTCACGAGAAGTGCCTGAACTCCAAAAACCTTGGGGCGGGCCATCAGGTATGCAGAGCTTACATTGGCCACCCCGCCATCGGCCTCCCACGTCCCGGGTAAAGGCTGTGAGCCGTCCCAGACGCTCGCCGCCAACATAACGTCAGTCAGATCTTCTCCATTGAGCGGACTGTCATGGTTCGCCAGGGCCCCCAGAACCGCATTTGGAAGCGCTTGGAGCGGAGCAACGAAAGCGAGCAGAAAGAAAGCCAGTTTCATAGAGTTCAACAAACACTCATGAAAATGGCTCTGCAACGTCAATCTTGGACGAATACGGGATCGCCGCAATCCTTACTCCTGTTCCTTGGCCGGATCTTCGTTGCCTCCATCACCTTCATCCGAGCCCTCCTCGGGAGCATCGCGGTTGATCCTGTCCAGCATGGCCGCAGTGAGGTCGGTTGCATCTTTGGAATAGGACAGGATGGGAAGACTCGCCCCACTGGCTCCGCTGCGATCAAAGATGTAGTCATAGCCTTCGGCATCTCCGACCTCGCGAACCATGACCATAATCTCCTCACGCAAAATGCCTAACTCGACTTTTTGCTTTTCATTGAAAGCGGTCCGTTTGCGATTCAACCAGGCGATCCGGGCATCCTGGCGAGCCTTCGTCTCGCTCCGAATTAATTGCGCCTCGCGGAAGAGCTCATCCTTTTTTTCCCGGGTGATGGAGGGATTCTCTGCTTTTTTTGTCAACTCATTGGCTTCGACAGTCAACGCTTTGACTTCTTCAGCCTTCAACTCATTCTTTTCAAGAATTCCCTTTTCATACTCTTTGAAGGTCTTTAGCAGGTCGGCTGCCTTGAAGTAGCCGGCCAGAAGTTTTTGCATGTTCACAGTTCCAATCTTTTCGTCCTTTTCCTGGGCAAAAGAAGACGAGGTCATGACGAGAGCTGAAATAAGAGCTGCGATGATTTTAAATGATTTCATAACGGTCGTAAAAGTGAGTTGTTCGAAGTTGGGATGATTTTACTCGGAAGCTCCGGTCTTGGACTTTGTTTCTCCGGCAGTTTCAGGTGCGACAGGAACCGGAGCGTCTTTGTTCAAATTTTTAAGAACCGCCTCGGTCAAATCTACGGTATTTCTCGAGTAAAGCAAAAAGGGCGTCCGGGATGAGGTCAGGCCGGATTCATCAAAAACAAGATTCACATCAAGGGTTGCCGCATAATCGCTCACGGCAGTTTCCACCTTGCTCCGGATGTCGTTGATCATCCCCAACATCTTTTGGTTCAGGGAACGGCGCTTCGTTTGGAGAAACTCTTCGCTTTCCTTGATCAAAACAGCTCGGGTCGTCTGGAGCTCCTGTGCTGAGGCTGCAATCTCCTTGCGCTTCTTTTCGGCGAGCGAGGGGTCATTAAACTCATTTTGCTTTCTCCCCAGCTCTTCCTCGATGGCCTTGATCGCCTCAACCCTCTCCTTGTAGTCGGCCTCAATAGCATCCATCTCAACCTTCTCCTCGGCTTCGGCGGCCTTCTTCTCGTGAAACTCATTGAGGAGTTTCGACATGTTTACAGTGCCAACCTTGAGCTGACCAGCCGAAGCACTCAGAGCCGTTCCCACGAAAAGAGCGAGAAGGACGGCTTGTTTGGTGATCTGGAAAAGTGGTGAAACAGTCATCATCGAAAGAGTTACTTAGTGGGTGTCGGCCAAAAGGTGTCATTCTCCGCTGGCTTCCTCCAGCTTCTTTTTTAGGGCTCCGAATTCCGCCCGCAACCTGGGGAGTCTAGAGAGTGCCGCAAGCTTCCTCTGTTCCTCTTTGATCGGGCGCGCCGGCGTTCCCATGTAAGCCCCCGGCTTACTGATGCTCTTGAAAAGTCCGCTTTTGGCTGTCAGAATCGACTGATCAGCTACTTCCAGATGCCCGGCCACTCCAGCCTGGGCCGCAATGGTGACATGATTTCCGAGCCGGCTGCTCCCGGCAATTCCGCTTTGAGCCACCACCAGACAGTGCTTACCGATACGAACATTGTGAGCAATTTGCACCAAGTTATCGACCTTGGTCCCCTCTCCCACCACCGTTTTCCCAAATCGAGCCCGGTCAATGCAGCTGTTTGCACCAATCTCAACGTCGTTCTCGATTTCAACGATTCCCACTTGGGGAACTTTCTGATGCTTTCCCTCGACCAGATCAAACCCATATCCATCCGATCCGATCACGCAGCCGGGTTGCAAAATCACACGATCACCGATCACACAGGCTTCGCGCACAATGCTACCAGGGTGCAAAAGACAGTCCTTGCCGATCAAAGCATCACGACCGATCAGGCAACCTGCCCCGATAATGCTACCATCACCAATCCTCGCACCCGATTCGATCACCGCTCCGGGGCCAACCTGTACCTTGGCAGGATCGACCCTTGAATCATCGGCGACATGCGCGCCAGGAGAGATTCCCGGCTGAATAGCTGACAATCGAGACTGAAAATGGTCAATCACTCTGGAAAATGATCCCGAGGGATTATCGACTGGAATCAACGCGCACCCTTCGGGCGCTGAAAAATCTCCCTTCGGCACCAGAACAAGGGAGGCTCGGGTCTTTGCCAATTGAGGCTGGTAGCGGGAATTCCCCAAAAAACTAATCTCGCCGGATTCCGCCTCGGTCAGAGAATTCACCCCTGTGTATACACCGTTGTGCACTTGATTCGGCGGAATGCCAATCAGGTCATGCAGTTCTTTCCAACCGAGCGACACCAGCACAAGGCAGCTTGGATTCCCAATGACTTATTCGTCCCCCGTGGTTTCCGATAGCCCCTCGTTGATTTTGGCGAGAAGAGAGTTGGTGATATCAGTGGTCTCACGGGCGTGGAGCACGAACGGAATCCCCTGATTGCTGTTTCCAGAGGCATCGAAGATAAAATCGTAATTTCCCTCTTTCGCACGCTCGCTCACGGTCCGCTGAATCTTGACTAGGATACCTCGCATTTGCTTGCGCATTTTGTCGCTAAGAGCGCGGTTACGACGATTGAGGAATTCTTTTCTCTCCCGCTCCTTGGACTTTCCGTCCTGGGCCAAGCCATTGGATTCGGCAATAAAATCCGCTTTTTCCTTTTCGCCAAGATCCTCTTTTTTGAGCTCTTCTCTGATCTTCTGTAACTGTGAGTCAATTTCACGGATCTTGGCGAGACGATCGTTGTTGTCGCGCTGGATCCGGGCGCGCTCAATGTTAATTTCACGCTGAACCTTTTCAGTCTGATGATACTCGTTGAACAAGCGCTCCATGCTCACGGTTGCAATTTTTAGACGTTGCTGTCCGTGGACCACAGGGGTGAGACATAGAAGGGCAACGAGAATATTTAGAAGGGGCTTTTTCATATGATATTTTTGAAATGAAGCTTACAGGGCTTTTATGAAGAATTCCTCTGGCTACGTCAACCACGGGCTTAGGATTAGCGTTTTTCCGGTCGATTCGACGCCGGACAGAAAGGGAATTTCCCCTCCCCGGGTGACCATCCCTCGGACCTGCCGGATATTTCACAAGGTTTCTCGTGGAATTTTTTCCGGAAATCACAACATTCCCCACATGATCAAAGTCATTTCGGAAATCGAAAGCATTACACAAATGGCTCGCGACCTGCCCGCGCCCCTCGCCCTGGTCCCGACAATGGGAGCTCTTCACAAGGGGCATCTGGCTCTGATTCGCCATGCCCGCCAACTGGTCGGCCCCTGCGGAACGGTTGCCATCTCGATCTTCGTCAACCCCATCCAGTTTGATCGCGTCTCAGACCTGACCAACTACCCCAGCCCTCTCGAGGCCGACCTCGCACTCTGCGAAAAAGAAGGGGTCAATCTCGCCTTCACCCCGAACAAAGAATTCCTCTACCACTCCGATCACTCGGTTCTCGTCACCGAATCTCTTCTCAACAAGCACCTTTGCGGATCGAGCAGGCCCGGCCATTTTGACGGAGTCCTCACCATCGTCCTTAAGCTCTTCAATCTTCTTCAACCTGCCTACGCCGTTTTTGGAGAAAAGGACTTCCAGCAAATCGCCCTCATCAAGCGCATGGTTCGGGATTTGAATGTTCCCGTCGAAGTCGCCGGACACCCAACCGTCCGTGAACCCGATGGTCTCGCCCTCTCTTCGCGTAATATTCGTCTCACCCCTGAAGAACGCAAGGACGCCCCGCGGATCCGCCGCGCTCTCTCGGCCGCAAAAGACCTGAACATCACCGGAGAACAGGACCCCGCCGTTTACCTCCGGTGCGCCAAAACCCATCTGCTGAAAAACGCCCCTGAGAGCCTCACCATCGACTACATCGAACTCGTTGACGCCAAATCCCTGCAGCCCGTCTCGCAAGTCACAAAACACGTCATTCTCGCCACAGCCTGTTTTTACGGGGAAGTTCGCTTGATTGATCACATCGATATTAACAGTGTTTGACCCTTTTCTTCTCCCTTCGTTCAGTCATTTCTAAAATTCATGATCCATTACAAATTTCGTTGGTGACAAACTCGGGTGGTCTGTTGCAAGTGATCCCGACTGTATGAGCGAAGAAACACCAGACAAACCCCTCCGCATTGGCGTCCTCTCACGCAACAAAAATCTTTACTCGACCAACAGCCTCGTGGCGGCAGCCCAAAAGCGGGGGCACGACGTCAGGGTCGTCGACTATTTACGCTGCCACATGACGATCACCTCGATGCGTCCCAAAATTTTCCTCGGCGATGAAGAACTCCACTTCGACGCCGTCATCCCCCGCATTGGAGCTTCCAACACCTTCTTTGGCACCGCCGCCGTCCGACAGTTCGAGATGATCGGCACGTATCCCCTGAACGAATCAGTCGCCATTAGCCGCTCCCGCGACAAGCTGCGCTCCCTGCAACTTCTGGCCCGGAAAGGAATCGGCCTGCCTGTTACCGCTTTCGCACACGACTCCAAGGCCACCGGCCACCTCATCAAATCCTGCGGCGGAGCACCTCTCGTCATCAAACTCCTCGAAGGAACCCAGGGAGTTGGTGTGGTCCTTGCCGAAACCCAAAAAGCGG